>Ga0075421_100002559_pt1 | contig 21736 bp, 21 predicted proteins | sample SoiMetdeltSBSDD5_FD_75292 | JGI IMG/M metagenome (GOLD analysis project Ga0075421, IMG submission 75292) | Bulk soil microbial communities from a Populus tree surrounding site in Tennessee, USA - Soil MetaG P. deltoides SBSDD5 | ecosystem: Environmental > Terrestrial > Soil > Tree plantation...
CAGGTTGGCGAACGGCAGCACAGCGATCGAGCGGCGAGCGAGCCCGCCAGGCTCAGCGCGCTTGACCGATGGCTGCGGAGGTGTTGGCGGCGCCCCCGCTACCGTCAACGGCGCCGCAGGTGCGATCGACGCTTGAGCGGCGCCGGCGGGTGCCGCCGGCATTGCCGGGGGCACGGCATCGGGCGTGCGACGGATCCGATCGCCGGCGAATTCGAAAGCCCAGGCGAGAATGGCCGCCAATGGCAGCCCCAGCGCCACCAGCACGATGACCAACGTCACCGACCACTGCGGCACCTGCAACCCCGGCAGCACCGTTGCGGCAACTTGGATCACGACCCAGCCGGCGACCACGTACCAGGCCACCGCGCGAAAAACGCGACGCCGGCGCAGCTCAGCCAGGAACTCTTTGAACGCGGTCACGTTGTTGTCTCGACCCGCGGCGGGGCCCCTGCGTCCAACGTACTGATGCGCGGATCATCGCGTGTAGTGACGCCTCTCGCAACGCCGTAGACCGGCGAACCTCCGCGTACGAAGTGCTTATCGAAGCGCTTGCGGGGTTCCGCAGGGTGACGCACAGTGCCCGCACCTTCAGAGCCAGCGGAGAGCCTGCAATGCCGGAGCGAGCCAGCGGGGAGTTCTGGGCAAGCCTCAAGCCCATCGCCAATGTCTTCAAGCCGGATGCGCTGCCGGAGGTGTATCTCGCCAACGCGCCGACCGAGGACGATCGCTACTACGTCCCGATCAGCGACACCGTCTCATCGCGTCCGCTCTGGATCTCGCCGCAGCGTAACCAGTGGTGCGACATACTGATGGCGAAGGGAGCGGGGCTCGTGAACCGCCACTATCACCCGCACGAGGTCTTCGCCTACACCATCTCGGGCAAGTGGGGTTATCTCGAGCATGACTGGACCGCGACCGCAGGCGATTTCGTCTACGAGACGCCTGGCGAAGGGCACACCCTGGTCGCGTACGAGCACAAGGACCCGATGCGCGTGTTCTTCAACGTCAAGGGCCCGCTGATCTGGCTCGATGAGGAGGGCAGGTCAGTCGGTCACTTCGACGTGCACGACTACATCGCGATGGCGAAGGTGCACTACGAGGAGGTCGGCCTCGGGGCGGGACTGATCGAGAAGCTATTCCGCTGAGCCGCGCGTAGCGAAGACGCGTTCGCGCGCACGACACACTCTACCTATGCCAATCACGCATCTCGAGCACTTCCTGGTGCTCACCGACGACATCCACGCGACACGTGATTTCTACCGCGACGTGCTGGGGCTGACGGTGGGACCACGCCCGCCGCTGGCGTTTGCCGGCTACTGGCTCTATGCGGGCGACACGCCCTGCGTCCACATCGCCGAGCGGGCGAGCTACACGGCGTCCTCGACACCGGCTGGCATCCCGGTGTCGGGACGCTCGGCGGGCACCGGCCCGTTCGATCACGCTGCATTCATCGCGAAGGACTTCGACGAGATCGCAGCGCGTCTCGCGCGGCACGGGGTGAAGGCGCATCTCAACGTTGTGCCGGGGAACGGTCTGCGTCAGCTCTTCGTCCTCGATCCGAACGGGGTCAAGATCGAGATCAATATCCCGCCAGAGTTGTCCGTTTAGAGGGCGCCCGGCGCAACCGACCCCAGGTCCACCAGCAGCTTGAGCGCTTCCTGGCGCTGCAGCCGCTCGAAGCCGTTTTCGACGATGCCTTCGAGAGGGATGGTCGACACCCAGCCGTCGGTCGGGAAGGTTCCTGCAGCCATCGCATCGATCACGGCCGGGAAATCGTTGCACGAGAGGGCGACGCCGGTGAGTCGCACCTCGGGCATGAGCAGGTCGAAGGGCGGAATCACGATCGGCTTCTCGTGGATCGCCACGACTACGAAGTTGCCGTCGATGGCCGTGCTGCGCATGCCGACGCGGATCACGGCCGGAACGCCCGCCGCATCGACGGAAGCAGCTGCGCCACGCCCGCCAGTCAGGTCGCGGATCGCCGTCACGACGTCGACCTCCGTGGGATCCAGCACCGTCGCCGCGCCGAGCGAGCGCATTACCTGCCGGCGCAGCGGCGACGGATCGCTCACGATGACGCGCACGCCGCGGGCGCGCAGCACGAGGAGAACGCCAATGCCGATCGGTCCAGCGCCGTGCAGGGCGACCGTCTGACCGGCCTCGACCCGGCAGCGACGAACGGTAGCCCACGCGATCGCCATCGGCTCGATGAGCGCTCCTTGTGCCGGGGTGAGATCCGCGCGCAGGCGGTGCGCCATCTTCCGGCGCACCACCGTGTAGTCCGCGAGACCCCCACCGCTGCGGTTGTAGCCGTGAAACGCGAGCAGCGGGCAGTGGTTGTAGTGACCCGAGCGGCAGTCGAGGCAGCGGCCGCAGGTTTCCACCGGCTCGACCGCGACCTTGTCGCCGATTGCGAGATCGTCGACGCCCGCGCCGAGCGCGACCACCGAACCGCACAGTTCGTGGCCGAAGATCACGGGGTTCTTCACCCCGGTCAGCGGGTGTGGCTCGGTCCGCGTCGTCATCGGACCGGCGTAGTACTCGTGCAGGTCGCTGCCGCAGATGCCGTTGTAGTGGACGCGCAGTTTTACGTCGCCCGGCCCGGGCTCGGGCTCGGGCACGTCCTGGACCCTGAGATCGCAGCGACCGTGGAAGACTGCGGCGCGCATCGCGTCACGCGTCGAACTGCGACCGCGTCGTCCGGTATGCGCGCTGCACGACGTCGGTCAATGGCAGCTTCCGATGGGCGGCGTTCAGCACCTCGATGCCCCAGGGGCCGGGGTACCGCGCGCGGACCATGGTCTCGACGAACCCCCGCACGTCGAACTCGCCCTCGCCACAGAACTGGCGGTGGCCGATCGTCTCCTCGTGCAGCGTCATGCCCGCGGGCGTCTTGAGGTAACCGTCGTTGAGCTCGATGCTGGTCAGGAAGCGCGGCGGAATTGCGGCGACGCGCTCGTACGGAATACCGAGCTTGACTACGTGCCAGAGGTCGATGCAGATACCGCCGTTCGGCTGATCCGCCCCCTGCACCAGGGTGAGCGCGTCCTCGAGCGAGTGGATCACCGAGAAGGGCATCAGTTCGAAGCAGATGCGCGTACCGTGCCCGGCGGCGTCACGGCACAACTGCCCGAAGGCATCGATCAGCTGCGGCATCGCGACCGGGGAGTCGAAGAAATCGCCCACCTTGACGTGGCGCGCGCCGAGCTCACCGGCGGTGTCCAGGATGATCCGCCGCAGCATGTCAGACGCCGTCCGGCGCTCGCCGGCCGGCAGGAACCAGTCCGTGAGGAACTCGAGCTCGAGGTGACGGATACCGTTGTCGGCGAGGATCTGTCGCATCTCGGCCAGCTTGTGGCGCTCCTTGAGGTGCACGAGGTCCGCGTGCCAGATCCCGAGGCCCGTGAACCCCGCCTTCGCGGCCGCCTCCGCGCGCTCGCGCAGGCCGAACGGACTCCACTCGTGATCCGTGTGCGGCTCGGCGCCACCGCAGATCGTCCAGTAGGAAGCGAGGATCTCGGGCGTGCTCATCGTGTGCCTGCCCTGGCGACATAACCGTAGCGCCGGTTGCTGCGCTCGACCCCTGCAGCGAGGAACGCCTGCCGCATCTCGGCCACGTGGTCGTTGTCGATCGCGCCCCGAACGCTCGCCGGATCGAGCTTGTAAATCCGTAAGGCGTTGCCCGAGAAAATCGCGGTCTTGACCGGTCCGTCTGCCGCGCCCAGCGGCGCGAAGCCGTGCTGGCGCTGCATGTCCTCGGGGATCTCGAGCCTGCGCAGCGCCTCGATCTGCCACTGCGGCGACCCCCACCAGACCGAGTCGGTGCCCCACAGCACCTTTTCGACCCCCAGCCCCTTGATCAGCGTGCCGAGCAGGGCCGCGGCCAGGCGCGGATGCGTGACTGCTGTGTTGGCGAAGCAGGTGCCGAGCTCGGCGTAAACATTCTGCACCCCGTGCTTCGCCGGGATCTCCGCGAGGTCGGTGACCCAGTCGATCCGACCGGTGCTCTCGAACTGCACGAGACTTTGATCGGGCAGCTCGACGAACGGGCGCAGCGCCGAGTGGTAGATCACGAAGGTGATCTGCGGCCAGTCTTTCGCTGCCTTGCCGAGGTCCCAGACCGTTGCGTGCTTCCAGAGCCCCGCCCAGGACTGCTCGTAGTCCGCGGGCATCAGCCCCTTGTGGATGCACACGATCGGCACGCCCCCCTTCGCGGCTTTCTCATAGAAGGGGTAGACGAGCTTCTCGTCGTCGAGCCGCCAGTTCGAGCTCTTCTTGGTCAGGAAGACCGGGTCGCCGATCGTGTAGCCCTTCCAGCTGTCGGGCTTGACCGTCTCGATCGCGCGGTCGACTTCGTCCAGATATCCCGGTGACATCGGTTGGATGATCGAATGCGCGAGTAAGCGCTTCGATCCCGCGACGCGATTGACCGACGCACGCGCCGCGGCGATCTGGTCGTTTGTCAGAAAGAGGTTGAACGGGTCGTCGACCGGCGTGCCCGAGAGCAGCGCGACTTTCGTATCGCTGTCGACGAAGATCTCCTTCAGGTAGTTCGAGAACATGAAGCGCGTGAGATCGTCCTCGTTCGCGAGCGCCGGGTTCCAGTGCGCCTTGGCGAACTTCGCGAACCCGAGCAGGGCCTTCTGCGCGTAGTCCTCGCGCACGAAGTGTGTCTGCGCATCGAATATGAACTGGCCGGTCAGCGCGCCGGCGCGCGCGTCAGCCACACCAGGGGTGGCCGCTTCCGCGCGACTGACCGAGAACAGCGGACCGAACACCTCGTTCATGGCGAGAAATGCGGCGGCCATGCCGGCATTCGATGCGAGGAACTGCCGGCGGCTCAGCCCATGTCGGGGTCCGAGTTCCTCGGCCAGTCGCAGCACGCGACGCTCGACGCTGCGCTGGTCGGTGGTCTGGGTCGGCGGCGTGTACTCGCCGTTCGAGACCACCTGCGTGGGGATCGGCGAGCGAACCGGAACGGTCTCCGCCGGCCGTGTGTTTTGCAGGTCATCGTCGCTCAGGTATCGCATGGTCTGCGCATCTAGCCCCGGCGTCGCCGTGCGGTACTCGATTGTGGCTGAATAAATCTTCTACCGCAGGAGCAATGGTCATGAACGCCGTATCCGGGGCACGGCCGTGCCAGGAACTGCGCTTGGCGCCGCTTGCTCAGCGGGTGCGAAAGCTTCCCGGCACCGGAGGTCCGGCGGCCGGATTGAAGTCGCGGTGGTCGAGTCCCAGGTACTGAAGCATCGTCGCCGCGATGTCGCTCTGACTGACGTCCGGAAACCCGCTCACTTCACCGAGCGCCGGTGTGTCCGGACCCATGATCGCGAGCCAGATGTCCTGGCTGCCCTGCAGGCCGGTGTCGTGATCGATCCAGTCGACCGGCGTGCGTCCGCGACCATGATCGGTCGTGATGATGAGCGTCGTACGGTCGCGGTACCGATCTAGGCTCTGCAGCGTCCGCCAGAGCTCCGCGAGGTGAGTGTCTGCCAGGTGCAGGTACTCGAGCACGAGATCGTAACGGCGCGCGTGCGCCCAGTCGTCGGACTGGCCGAGCCCGAGCCAGAGGACCCGCGGCTGGTGCTTCCGCAGGTAGGCGAGGGCAAGGCGGAACGTGAGCGTGTCGTTGCTGCTTTCGGCCCAGGGTTCGATCACCTGCCGACGCAACGCGGCCAACTGATCCATTTCCGGCGTGTTTAGGGGCGCCGGTACTGACTCGAACGCGCCGTTCATGAAGAACGTACCGTCGCTGCGCGACGCGGCCATCTTGAAGCCGTCCCAGGATCCGATCTGCGCGACCTCCGTCGGCGTGAGTCCGAGCTGGCTCTGGACGTAGTCGAGCACGGTCCGGTGCGGGTAGCGCACCAGGTCGTTCGATTTCACGTCCGGCTGCGGCTGACCGGTCAGGATCTCGGAGTAGCCGGGGTAGGAGAACCACATCGAATTCCGCACCGTGCCCCTGCTGCCGCGCGCCTGATTGCCGAGGACCATCCCCGAAGGCGCGAGCGTCTGCCAGAACCAGGGCATCAGCGCCGCGCGACGTTCCTCGGGAGTGGCGCGCCAATAGCGCTTGCGAGTGGCTTCGATGTCCTCGGCGCCGGATCGGGCATCGTCTGCTGCGATTGCGGCATCCATGCCGGCGAAGAGTTCCTGCGTGCGCACACCGTCGAGGGTGACGAGGATGACGTTGCGATCGTCGGCCACGTCCGCGCTGCGTGTTGCTGACGGAAAGCCTCCCAGCAGCGCGAAACATGTTGCCGCGACCAGCGCAAATCGTCGCATCGCACGTTCCCTGCACACCACGGACCCGGAAGGCCTAGCCGCTGTTCGACGACATGAGGCTTCGATGCCGGTATCGATGGCGCGGCTCATTGGCGTTCTATACTACGGGCATCCAACATGACTAACACGCTTCAGGACACCGGCCACGAAGTCGTGCTTGCGCCGGCCGGCAGGCCGCATGCAAGCGTGATCTGGCTGCATGGCCTCGGTGCGGATGGTCACGACTTTGTGCCCATCGTTACCGAGCTGCGACTGCCACCCGAACCCGCAGTGCGGTTCGTGTTTCCACACGCTCCGATGCGGCCGGTAACCATCAACAACGGAATGCGGATGCGTGCCTGGTACGATATCGTTGCGCTGTCCGCGACGGGGCCACCCGACGAGGCCGGCATACGTGCCTCGGCGGCGTCAGTCGAGCGGTGGATCGCGCGGGAGGTCGCGCTCGGCGTTGCCCCTGGCTGCATCATGCTCGCCGGGTTTTCGCAGGGCGGCGCGATCGCATTGCACGCCGGTCTCCGTCACGCCGAACGGCTGGCGGGCATCCTTGCCCTGTCGACGTACCTGCCGCTGCACAACCGGCTCGCCGCGGAGGCCTCACCTGCCAATCGCGACGTCCCGATCCTGATGTGTCACGGTCGCGAAGACCCGGTACTGCCCATGTCGCTGGGAACGATGTCGCGTGACTGGCTCCGCGGACTCGGTTACGCCGTCAAGTGGAAGGACTATCGGATGCAGCACCAGGTGTGCATCGAGGAGATCGCGGACATCTCGGCCTGGCTGCAGGCGCGGCTCAGCGCCGTGCCGGCCGGCCAGTCGTAACGGTGCGTGGGGCTTGAGGAGCCGGGGTCAGACGATCGGCTCGACAACGACCATGTTTTCGCAGCGCGGACACCGGGCCGTCTTCGCCATCTCGACGTCGAACCAGCGTCGTCCGCACTCGCAGCGAATCTGGACGATCCATTGGCCGGTGGCCCGGCCCATCACGTCTTCCTTGACTATGATGCCCGCGGGCAATTGCTCGATCCGGGGCAGGGGCCCGCCGATGTAGGCCGTCTCGTCGGCGGGGTCGGTTGCCAGGTCCTCGGTCCGCTCCATCGGCTGCGTGTGCTCGATGTCCGCAGACGGCTGCTCCGGCGAAGGACCAGGTGCCCCGGTCTTGGCGCCAGCTTTCTCGAAGCCCGGAGGCGGCCAACGGTCCTGCCGTGCCACTATTTCCTCGTCGATTCAGATGTCTGCCACACATACTACGCCCCAATTGTTGGCAGACAACCTTAAATCCTGGTCGGAATCGGCCTATTGACACCCGCCGTCGGGAGCCATCGGCGGACGTCGTTCCCGGGACACCGCCCTCGCTCGCTTTGGGTGAGGCCGCCATACTGGCGACATGCTCAAATCGGTGAAGGCGTTCGTCCGCAAGTACCTCGAGGAGGGACCGGGATCCGAGGCGGATAGCCCGGCCTCGGGCGCACGGTTGGCCGTGGCGGCGCTCCTGGTGGAGGTCCTGCGCGCGGACTTCGACGTGTCGGCCGACGAGCGGCGCCAGGTGCTCGGGTCCTTGCAGCGACTGCTCGAGCTCGACGCGGCGGCGTGCGAGGAGCTGCTCGAACTTGCCGAGGTCCACATCGACCGTTCGCACGATCTCTACCAGTTCACCTCGGCGATCAATCGCGCCTACTCGCCCGAGGACAAGCAACGCTTGCTCGAGGAACTCTGGCGAGTCGCACATGCAGACGAGCGTCTGCACAAGTACGAAGAGCATCTGATCCGGCGAGTCGCCGACCTGCTGCACGTCCGGCACTCGGAATTTATCGCGACCAAACTTCGCAGCAGCGCGCCGGGCTGAGGCCGCCGCAGCGCCGCGATCTGTGCGACCCCGTACGGATATGACATAAGATTGCCTTGGGGACCGCAGTTGCGGCAGGGGCTTCGGGCGGCGAAATAGCGGTGAACCGGTCTCAGAATGCCGGACCGATGCTTGCCGCCCAATTCCGGGTCGGATAGGTTTTTTTCCGTAACATGGACACGGCCGCGCAGCTGCAGAAGATCGTGCTGCTGAACCCCAAGGGCGGTTCCGGCAAGTCCACCATCGCGACCAACCTGGCTGCGTACTACGCCTGGAAGGGCCTCAGCACCGCGCTGATGGATACCGACCCTCAGGGCTCCGGAATCCGCTGGCTCAAGCTGCGGCCGCGGACCCTGCCCGCGATCGCCGCGATCAACGGGTTCGAGCGGCCCATGGGGGTCACGCGCTCCTTTGCGCTTCGCACGCCCCCCGGCACCCAGCGGCTGATCGTGGATACGCCGGCGGCCCTGCCCGCGCAGGAAATGCCGGAGGTCATTCGCGACGCCAGCGCGATTGTGGTGCCCGTGCTGCCATCGGACATCGACACACATGCCGCGTCGCGCTGCATCGCGGATCTGCTGCTCGTCGCAAAGGTGCACCGGTCGGAGCGGCGCCTGGTGATCGTCGCGAACCGGGCGCGCCGCTACACGAAGGCGTTCCAGGCACTCATCCGATTTCTGCAGAGCCTCCGCATACCCGTGGCCGCGGTGCTGCGCGACTCGCAGGCCTACGTGCGCTCGGCGGAATCGGGCTTGGGGATCCACGAGATGAAAGGATCGCTGCTGCGGGACGATCTCGAGACCTGGAAGCCACTCATCGACTGGCTCGATCAGCGCAGCTTCTCGCTCATCCCGACCGACGATTCCCCGGCGGAACTCGTGCTACCGGCCACGGCCGAGACGGTCCCGGTTCCGGCCTGAAGGGACGCTCCGCTCCAGTTCAGCGATTCTGCGCGACCGGTCGGTGCGATACGGCACCGGCGCCGACGGCATGCAGCGATGCGTCGTCCGCGACCGTGAAGGTCACTTCGTTCGGCCGTCCGTCCGCGTCGTTGGTGCTGCCCACCTGCACGAGGTAGGGACGCTCGCGGGTCCACATCATGTACGTGTACCGTGATTGGACCGCGCCCTCGTCGCGCTTGATCGAATCGAAGTCGCCGAACATCGTGCGGCTGCGATTGACGACCGCGAGGAGCGACGGGAGCGTCGGCTCGAGTCGGGCTGTCGCGCTCGCGAGCGTGCCATCCGAGCCAAGCAGGAAGCAGAGCTCGCGTGTCTTGTACTGTGGCGGCAGCTTGAGCAGCGACTGCTGACTCTTCGCGCAGTAGCGCTGATGTCCCTGTTCGTCCTGGTCCCAGCGTCCGCCGGGATACTTCGCTTCGATCGCTCCGCGTCCGGCGTTCCAGGCGAGCCCGAACGCGCCGCCGCGGAACTGGTCCACTACGGCGCCGGCGGCTGCGTTCGCGCCTGCGAACGCCGCGAAGGCCGCGAGTGCGAAACGGATCTTGGGCCGCCTCATCGATCTCTCCAGGTGTCTGCGCCTGTCGAAAGTCTAAACAGCGGCGCGGCCGGTCCGACTCAACTTCACCGGAAACACGACGCAGCTCTCACTCGCCTCGCCGCGCCGGTACGATCGTGTCACGGGTTCTCAGGCGTCCGGTCGCGGCTGCTCCGCGAGCTCGGCCGACTGCTCGATCGAAAGCAGATCCTCGGGGGTGTCGAGGTTGACGCTCGCATTCGGCATCGGAATGCGAACGACCTGATCGATGTTGCGGCGAATGAGCGTTCGTGGGTCGCGATCGCCGCGCAGTTCCATCAGGCCCGGATATGTCCATCGCGGAAAGATCGCCGGCAGCCCCGGTGCGCCGTCATACAGGGCCGCGGAGATCAGGATCGAGTGCCGCTTCCAGGCGGCATAGAGGTTCTTCAGGTCGTCTGCGGTAACCGCCACCTGGTCCGCGAGCAGCAGCAGAACACCGTCGCACCGCGGCGGTGCGCTTTCGACGGCAACCCGGATTGAGCTCGCCAGGCCTTCCTGCCAGCCCCGGTTGACGACTACGGAGGCGGCCGACTGCCGCAGCGCGGGTGCGATTTCACTGGCATGAGCACCCAGTACGACGGTGACGGACCGGCCGGCCACGAACTCGGCATTCGAGATGAGCTGATGCAGCACGGGTGTGCCGCCCAGGCGAACGAGCTGCTTGGGGCTGCCGAATCGAGTCGACGGCCCCGCGGCGAGGATCGCGGCATGCAGTTCGGTGCCGGTCGTCTCGATGTCCATGGCCCTAGTTTGCCTGCTGCGCTGCAAGAAGCTAGAGTGAATCGCGCTGCTTTCGGCCTGTCCCCGCCAGTTCGCGGTCCGGTTCGTCGCCCGATGGACCGCCGTGCCTGCGTGCACGGCCATACAGAGAGTCAGGGGTTTGGAAGCCTGGAAAGTTCATAAGTTCGGCGGCTCGAGCGTCGCCGACGCGGTATGCATGCAGCGCGTCGCCTCGATCATCGAGGCGGACGAGGCGCACCGACAGGCCGTGGTGCTCTCCGCCTGCCGCGGCGTGACAGACGCGCTGCTCGACCTCGTCGGGATGGCGGAGCGGCAGGACCCGGCGCTCGATCGTCGTCTCGACGAGCTGCGGGCGCGGCACACACAGCTTGCGCGCGACCTGCTGCCCGCCGACAGCTGCGAGGAATTCCTGGCCGGCCTGGACCGGGACTGCCACGACATCGCCGGCATCCTCCAGACGGTGCACATGGTGCGGGCGGCATCGACGACCATGCGGGACCTGGTAGCAGGCTACGGCGAGATCTGGTCGACGCAAGTCTTCACGCGGCTGCTGGGCGCGCGTGGTCGGGTGCGCGGCACGACGCAGTGGCTCGATGCCCGCAAGGTGCTGCTGGTCGAGTGGGGCCCGCTCGGCCCCGGCGTGCGCTGGGAGCGTTCGCTGGCCAACCTGCGCGCTGCGATAACGCCTGATTTCGAGGGAACGCTGATCGTCACCGGGTTCATCGCGACCGACACGCAGGGTCTGCAGACCACCCTGGGCCGGAACGGCAGCGACTTCTCGGCGTCGATCTTCGGCTCGTTGCTCGACGCGTCCGAGATCGTGATCTGGACCGACGTCAACGGGGTCCTGTCCGCCGATCCGCGGCTCGTGCCCGAGGCCACCGTGATCGATGCGTTGTCGTACAACGAGGCCATGGAGCTCGCCTACTTTGGCGCCAAAGTCCTGCATCCGCAGACCATGGCGCCGGCGGTTCGCAAGCGGATTCCGATCTGGATCCGCAACACGTTCGCACCCGAGCGGGCAGGGACCGTGATCCGCGGTGAGGTCGCCCAGCACCCTCTGGTCAAAGGCATCACCACCATCGACGGTATCGCGCTCGCCAATCTCGAGGGCGCCGGGATGATCGGCGTTCCGGGTACTGCGCATCGTCTGTTCGGGGCGCTGCGCGAGGACGGCATCTCGGTGATCCTGATTTCGCAGGGCAGCTCCGAGCATTCGATCTGCTTCGCGGTTCCCGAGGCTGAGGCGGAACGCGCCGAGCGGATCGTCCGCCGCGCCTTCGATGCGGAGCTGCGCGAAGGGCAGATCCAGAGCATCGAAATCGATCGCGGCTGCAGCATCCTGGCCGTGGTCGGCGACGGGATGGCAGGCGCGCACGGTGTCGCCGCCCAGGTGTTCAAGGCGCTGGGGGCGGCCGCCGTGAACGTGCGCGCCATCGCGCAGGGCGCGTCCGAGCGCAACATCTCGGTGGTGATCGATGGCCGCAGCAGCGCGCGGGCGCTGCGCGCAGTGCACGCCGGCTTCTATCTGTCGGCGCACACGGTATCGATCGGCCTTGTGGGTCCGGGGCTCGTCGGCGCGGCGCTGCTCGATCAGATCGCCGGTCAGGCGGAGCGCCTGCGTCGCGACCTCAATCTCGACCTGCGCGTGCGCGGGATCGCCGGATCGAAACGCATGAGCCTCGCGCCGCGTGGGATCGCACTGCCCGGCTGGCGCTCCGAGTACGAATCCTGCACGGAGGCGACGGACCTCGCGCGCTTTGCGGAGCACGTCCATGACTCGCACGTGCCACATGCGGTGATCATCGATTGCAGTGCCAGCGCCGACGTTGCCGAGCAGTACGCTGACTGGCTCGCTGCCGGCATTCACGTTGTCACGCCCAACAAGAAGGCGAACAGCGCCCCGTACGGCCACTTCGAGCGGCTGCGCGAGGCGCGCCAGAACGGCGGCGCTCATTACCTCTACGAGGCGACGGTCGGGGCCGGCTTGCCGATCATCCAGACGCTGCGCGACCTGCGCGAGACCGGCGATGACATCCGCCGCATCGAGGGCATCTTCTCTGGAACGCTCGCGTATCTCTTCAACACCTGGGACGGCAGCCAGCCATTTTCGGCCGTGGTCCGCGCCGCGAAGTCGATGGGGTACACCGAGCCGGACCCGCGCGACGATCTGTCCGGCATGGATGTCGCGCGCAAGCTGATCATTCTCGGGCGCGAAATGGGGCTCAGGCTCGAGCTGTCGGATGTTGCGGTCGAGAGCCTCGTCCCGCGGGCGCTGGCGGACTGCACGGTGGACGAATTTGTCGAGCATCTCGCGGAATTCGACGGCAGGATGCTCGAGCGGCTGACCGAGGCGCGCCGCGCCGGTCACGTCCTGCGCTATGTCGGCTCGGTCGATGCCGAGGGACGCGCCCAGGTGGGGCTCGTCGAGCTGCCGGCGACGCATCCGTTCGCGAATATCGCGCTCACCGACAACATCGTTCGCTTTCAGACCGCGCGTTACGACCGCAACCCGCTGATCGTGCAGGGTCCGGGCGCGGGCCCGGCGGTCACTGCGGCCGGTGTGTTCGCGGATCTGCTGCGCATCTGCGCCTATCTGGGGGCGAAGCTGTGACCGCAGGCCGGGCATCCGCGACGGCCTTTGCTCCCGCGAGCGTGGGCAATGTCGCGGTCGGGTTCGATGTGCTGGGCCTGAGCGTCGCCGCACTTGGCGACCGCGTCCGCGCGGTGCGACGGGCGGAACCAGGGGTTGCGATCCGTTCGGTGACGGGAGTCGTGCAGGACCTCCCCCTGCTCGTCGAGCGCAATACCGCGGGCATGGCGGTCCTGGCGCTGCAGCGCGCGCTCGGCCTCCCGTTCGGGTTCGAGCTCGCGATCGACAAGGGGATACCGCTCGGCTCCGGTCTCGGCGGCTCGGCCGCTTCCGCGGTCGCGGGCGTAGTCGCCGCGGCGGCGCTGCTCGACCGTCCGGTGCCGATGATCGAGCTGCTCAAGTTCGCGATGCAGGGCGAAGCAGTCGCGAGCGGCGCGGTGCATGTCGACAACATCGCGCCGTCGCTGTATGGCGGCCTGGTGCTGACGGTCGGCATCGATAATCCCCACGTCAAGCAGATTCCGGTGCCCGAGGGCGTCCGCTGCGTGGTTGTTCACCCCCACATGATGCTTGCCACGCGCGACGCTCGCGCGATCCTGAGCCGCACCGTCGAGCTGTCGGACGTCATCTGGCAGCAGGCCAATCTCGCGGGGTTTCTCGCCGGCTGCTACACGTCGGACCTGACCCTGATCCGCGAGTCGCTGCTCGATGTGATCATCGAGCCGCAACGTCAGGCGCTCATCCCAGGGTTCGCCGAGGTCAAATCCGCGGCGCTGCAGGCCGGCGCGCTCGGCTGCTCGATTTCGGGCGCGGGTCCGAGCGTATTTGCCTGGGCGCTCGAGGCCGAAGCGTCCGCCGTGTGCGCCGGGATGGTCGGAGCCTTCGCCCGGCACGGGCTGGCCACCGACAGCTGGCAGGCGACGATCGAGGCGTCGGGCGCACGCGTGGTGGCGGACTGATGCAGTTTCAGAGCACACGCGATGCCTCCCATCGCGTGACGCTGGCCGCCGCGCTGCGTCGCGGGCTCGCTCCCGACGGCGGCCTGTACGTCCCCGAGCGACTGCCCCCAGCCGAGCCTGAGCGGCTGGCGGCGGCCCGCACCATGCCCGAGCTTGCCCTTCACCTGCTGTCACCGTTTGCGGCCGGCGACGTGCTCGAGTCCGCGCTGGCCTCGGTGACGGCGGAGGCCCTCGACTTCCCTGCGCCCGTCACGGATATCGATCAGGCATCCACCCGGCTGTCCGTCCTCGAGCTCTTCCACGGCCCCACGGCTGCCTTCAAGGATTTCGGGGCGCGCTTCCTTGCGGCCGCACTCGAGCGGCTGCCGCGAATGAAGTCGGAGCGGCGCACGATCCTGGTGGCAACGTCCGGCGACACCGGTGGTGCAGTTGCGGCGGCGTTTCACGGCCGGCCCTGGGTCCAGGTCGTCGTGTTGTATCCGCGCGGACTCGTCTCGGCGCGTCAGCGGCAACAGCTCGCCTGCTGGGGCGGAAACGTGCGGACGCTTTCGGTCGCGGGTACGTTCGACGATTGTCAGGCCCTCGTTAAGGGCGCGTTTGCCGATCCGGCTATCGTGCAGGAACTGGGCCTCTCATCGGCGAACAGCATCAACGTGGGGCGGCTCCTGCCGCAGATGATCTACTACGCGGCAACGAGCCTGGCGCTCGCCAAGCGGGATGGCGGCCCGCCGGGCTTCATCATCCCGACGGGCAACCTGGGCAACGCGCTCGCGTGCATCTGGGCGCGGCAGATGGGTATGCCGATTGCCGACATCGTGCTCGCCACGAATGCGAATCGCACCGTGGTCGACTATGTTGAGGGCGGCGAGTGGCAGCCGAGACCGAGCATCGCTACGCTCGCTTCCGCGATGGATGTAGGCAATCCCAGCAACCTCGAGCGCCTGCGCTGGCTCGACCCCGATCGCGCGGCGCTGCGCGGTCACCTCGACGCCTGCGCCGTCAGCGACGCCGAGATCCGGGAGACAATCGGGCGTGACTGGCGGGAGTGGGGGCGGGCGTGGTGCCCGCACACCGCCACGGCCGCATGGGTCTACCGGCGGCTGCCCGCGGTCCGTGATGGAGGTCGCTGGGTCATCGTCGCCACGGCGCACCCGGCAAAATTTGAGGAAATCGTCGAACCTTTGGTCGGAACGACCTTACCGGTTCCGCAGTCTTTGGCCGAGATCCTTGCGCGACCGCTGTTTGAGCGGCAGATTGCTGCTCGCCCGGAAGAACTACACGAAGCACTGCTGGAGCATCGGTGAGTACGTTTGCAGGTTTGCCTGCCTGGGTCTGGATCCTGTTTGGCGCGGCGGCCGTGGGTGCCTTGAGCTACTTTGCCGTCCGGCAGCTTCGCCTGCACCGCGCGCGCCGCGCGATCGACAACCTGATCGGGTCGGTGGCCTACGATGTGCTCAAGAACGTGCTCCTGCCGACCGGGACCGGCGAGCAGATCCACCTCAACTACCTGCTCCTTACGCAGCGTGGGCTGCTCGTGGTCGATCTGTTCGACGTGCCTGGCATGGTGTTCGCCGGCGAGAAGATGGAGCAATGGTCCGTATTCGGGCCGGATCGCCACTTCACGCTGACTAACCCCTTACCGCTGCTCTACGATCGGATTGCAGCGGTGCGCGCGATGGCCGGCGACGTCGCCGTCGACGGTCGAATCGTATTCTCGATGCGCGGGGACTTTCCGAAGGGTCGGCCGGATTCGGTGCTGAGGCTCGACGCGCTCCACGACGAATTCCCGGTGGTCGATCGCAGCGGCGGGGCGACTGCGGCTGCGTTTGCGCCGATCTGGGAACGGATCAAGCAGGCCGCGCAGCCGAACCCGCTCGCGGGCTGAATTCCGCGGCACCACCCTTGCGGACGTCAGCGCGCGCGGGGCGTGCCGTCGCGGACCGCGTGATCGGCGAGGACGAGGGACACGCACGCGGTGAGCCTGCGCGCGGTCTCGAGGTGCAGGAACTCGTTCGGTCCGTGCGCGTTCGAGTGCGGGCCAAGTACGCCGGTGACCAGGAACTGGGTGGCGGGGAAGCGCTCGCCCAGCATGCCCATGAAGGGGATGCTGCCGCCGGTCCCCATGTACATCGCGTCCTTGCCGAAATACTCGCGCGATGCGGCGTGCATCGACTGCTCGAGCCACGGGGCGACCGGCGGCGCCTCCCAGCCACCCATCGCCGACTCGATGTCGAGAGAAACACGCGCGCCGCTAGGCGGGTCGCGCAACAGCGCGACTTTCAGCGCATCGACTGCGATCGCAGGCGAGAGCGTCGGTGGCAAGCGGAGCGACAAGCGCAGCGCTGTGTACGGCCGCTGCACGTTGCCGGCATCGGGGAACGAGGGTATGCCCTCGGCGCCGGTGATCGAGAGCGTCGGGCGCCAGGTGTTGTTGAGCAGCAGCTCGAGCGGATCATTGGAAACGGGGCGAACGCCGGGCTGGAAGGGGAACTTCTCGTAGACCGACGAGCCCAGCACCGACGCTGCAGCAGCGGCCTGCCGGCGACGTTCAGCCGGAATCGGGACGCTGAGCTCGTCCACGAGCAGCGCGCCAGAGCCGGCGTCCTCGAGGCGGGCCAGGAGCTCCCGGAGCACGCGAAAGCTCGATGGTACGACGCCGCTTGCGGTGCCCGAATGCACACCCTCGGTCAACACGTCGACGCGGAGCGCGGCCACCAGGTTTCCACGCAGAGAGGTCGTGCACCACAGCTGATCGTAATTGGAGCATTCGGCATCCAGGCACACGACCAGGCTGGGTGCTCCGAACCGATCGCCCAGGGCCGCGATGTGATGCTCCAGGTCGTAGCTGCCGCTTTCCTCGCAGGCCTCGATCAGGATTACGCAGCGTGAATGTGGAACGCCAAGCTCCTCGAGTGCCCGGACGGCGGTCAGCGAGGCGAAGAGTGCGTATCCGTCGTCGGCACCGCCACGCCCGTAGAGACGCCCGTCGCGCAACACCGGGGTCCAGGGCGCGAGACCGTCCGCCCAGCCCGTGAACTCCGGTTGTTTGTCGAGATGCCCGTACATCAGTACCGAGTCGTCGATCTGACCGGGAATTTCGATGAGCAGCACCGGCGTGCGGCCAGGGAGCCGGTGCACGTCGACGGTCATGCCCGGGAGCGCACGCGCCTGCGCCCACTGGCGCAGCAGTTGCACCGCTCGCTCCATGTGACCGTGCGCCTCCCAGTCGGGGTCAAAAATCGGGGACTTGTTCGGTATGCGGATGTAGTCCATCAGCGTGGCGACGATCGATTCGTCCCAGCTCCTGTTGACCACGGCCGCGAGTTGCTTGGCGTCCATATGCTTTTATAACAAATAGTTAGACCGCAAATCTAAACTGATGATGAAAGCGAGCCGTCGCTTTCGGTCGATGGAAAGCCGAACAGCTCGAGCGCATTCCGGGTCGTCGCATCGGCGACCGCGACGACGGATTCTCCGCGCGCGGTGGCCACCGCCGCCAGCACATGCGGCAGGAAGCGCGGCTCATTACGCCGGTTGCGCGGTTTTGGCTCCAGGTCGCGTGGCAGCAGGTAGGGCGAGTCCGTTTCCAGGAGGAGGCGATCCGCCGGCACGCGCCGCACGACCTCGCGCAGGTGCAGCCCGCGCCGCTCGTCGCAGATCCAGCCGGTGATGCCGATGTGCAGATCGAGCGCCAGGTAGTCGTCGAGCTCCGCGGCGTCGCCCGTAAAGCAGTGGGCGATCCCGCCTGAAAGCCGCGCCCGGAACTCGCGCAGGATTTGCATGAACGCAGGGTGGGCGTCGCGCTGGTGGAGGAACACGGGCTTGCCGCATTGTGCGGCCAGCTCGAGCTGCACGCGAAAGGCGCGCTCCTGGTCGGCGTGCGGCGAGAAATTCCGGAAGTAGTCCAGACCGCATTCGCCGACCGCACCTACTTCCGGCAGCGCTGCGAGATCGGCCAGCGCCGGAGCGTCGTTCTCGTGAAACTCTCGTGCGTGATGCGGATGCACGCCGGCGGTCGCGCGCAGAAACTGCGGCCGGGCGCGCACGAGATCCACGGCGGCGCGCGAGCTCGCGAGGGTGCTGCCGGTGATCACGGCGAAGCGAACGCCGGCATCCCAGGCGTCCGCCATCACTCGCTCACGATCGCCGTCGAAGCTGTCGTGTGCGAGATTGAGCCCGATGTCCGCCAGCACGAAATCCATGCAGGTCAGGCGGCGCGCAACGCCTCGGTCACCGGCAGACGCGCCGCGCGCAACGCCGGGAACAGCCCACCGACCAGCCCGATGCCGAGCGCCCACTTGAGCCCGTTCCACAGCAATTCCGGCGACACCTTGAACTGGAACATCACCTGGCTGAAGTTCGAGCTCAGCGTCGACACGGTGTAGCCATTGAATATCAGCCACGCGACCGCGCCGCCGAGCAGCCCGCCGACAAGCGCAAGCAGCATCGTCTCCAGCATCACCGCCACAACTACCGGGAGACCGCGGAATCCCATCGCGCGCATCGTGGCGACCTCGCGCGCCCGGCCCGCCACCGCTGCGTACATCGTATTGAGCGCGCCGAACACCGCGCCGATGCCCATGATCGTGCCGATCACCATGCCCAGTATCTCGATGAACCGGGTGAGGGTCTCCGACTGCCGGGAGTAGTAGTGACGCGTCGTGTCGACGTCGAGCTTGAGTCGCGGGTCGGCCGCCAGGGCGGCCTTGAGACGATCGAAGCCGTCCTTGCCATCGAGCCGCACGGTGACCGACTGGAAGGCGGTGCGACGATACGTGTTGGCCACCGTTTCGCTGTCAGCCCAGAGCTCGGAGTCGTGCGAGTCGCCTGACGAGAAGGTGCCGACCACCGTCCAGACCTGGTTCGCAAGCTCGACCTTGTTGCCGACGTCGAGGCCGACGTATTGCCGCTTGGCGCCTTCGCCGACGACCAGTTCGCGCATGCCGGACTGGAACCGTCGGCCCTCGAAGACCTTGATCTGCGGACGCAGCTCCCACGCCGTCGGGCCGACGCCACGCATCTGTGCGTTCGCATCGGTGCCGTCGGCCTTGGTCACCATGTTGACCACCTGGGAGAGCTCCGGCGACGCGAGCGGGCGACCGTCCTGGCCGCGGGCGATGCCCGCGAGGTTGCTGACGAGCGGGACCTGGTCGCGCGTGATCACCGAGTTCGTCTCGGACTGCGAGCCGCCGCGAAGCACGATTGCGGTCTCGTCGTTGCCAGTGCGGGTCAGTGTCGATCTGAAGCCTTCGCCCATTGCGAGCATTGCAACCAGCACGGCGACGACGCCCGCGATACCGACGACGATGACGGCGGACGCACCCCAGCGCTGGGGCAGGGTAGCGATGCCGATCTGAGCCGCGGCGACCGCGAGCCGTCCCTGACGTGTCAGCGTGAGCCACAGGCCAAGGAGCAGCGCGACCGCGAGCACGGCATACCACGGCATCACGGCCCAGGCGGCGAGCCCAGCTGCCAGCGCCAACACGACGCCGAGGTGGCTGAGCCACTTGCGGATACGGTTCATGGCAGCCCCTTCAACGTCCCGCAAGCGCGTCGACGATGTTCAAACGCATCGCGCGCAGCGCCGGGAGCGTACCGACGACGATTCCGATCGCGACCATCAAGCCGAGGCCGAGCAACCAGGTAGGCGTCGCAACTGTGCCGAGCTGCACCACGCCGCCGCTCGCCGAGCTGACCGCAGGCATGAGCACTGCTGCAATGCCGAGCCCGATCGCGCCGCCGATCACGATCAGGAGTACGGCCTCGAACAGCACCAGCAGCAGCACGCTGCGATTGCTGAAGCCGATCGTCTTGAGCACGGCAAGCTCCGGGATCCGCTCGCGGACGGCCTGCGCCATCGTGTTGCCGGTCAGGAGCAGCAGCGTGAAGAAGACTGCGCTCATGATCGCGGTGACAATGAGGCCAATGTCGGCGAACTGCTTGAAGAACGCCTGGTTAAAAGCCTGTTCGGTATCTGTCTTCGTCTCGTGGTCGGAGTTCTCGGAGAGCGCATCGATCGCGCGTGCGACCCGCGTCGCCTGGTTTGCGTCGACCAGGTCGATGACAAACCAGTGCACCTCGCCCTTTATGTAGTCGTTTGCCTCGTCGAAATACTTCCAGTTGAACATCAGCGTGCGTTCCTCGCCCTGCCGTTTCTTGTCGGCAACCTTGAAGATCCCGACCAGCTTGAACGTCCAGTCGTTGCTGCCCTTGGTCGGGAAGATCGTGGCCTGCAGCGGAATGGTGTCACCGAGCTTCCAGCCGTACTGCTTCGCGAGGGCCTCGCCCACGATCGCGCCGGTGCGCGTCGACTTGAACGCTTCGAGCTGGTCGGGCGGCAGGACGTACTCGGGGTACATCTCGATGTAGCCGGGTCCGATGGCGAAATTCGGGAAGAAGTTTCTCTGGTCCTGGTAGATCCCGCCGAACCAGGTCGCGTAGGCGGCCTTGGCGACGCCGGGAACGGTTTCGATCTGGGAGGTCAGACTGTAGGGAAGCGACTGGGTGATCGAAAGCTTCGAAGTCGTGATGAGCCGATCGTAGCCATCGACGTTGGCGCTCGAGTTAAAGGCGACGCGCACGGAATCGAGCATGCCGAACAGCAGGAACGCCGCCACTACCGAGAGCAGGGTGAGCAGCGTGCGCGTCTTGCTGCGGAACAGCGCGGCCCAGATCAGGTGCAGGTACTTCATCGTGACACCTCCGGTTCAAGCGGCGGTCCGGACCTGCTCGGCGAGGGTCCCCTTGTCGAGGTGCAGCGTGTGGGTCGCGTACTCGGCCGCCTTGGGATCGTGAGTCACCATCATGATGGTCTTGCCATGCGCGCGGTTAAGCTGCTGCAGCAAGGTCAGGATCTCCTCGGCGGACTGGCGGTCGAGGTCGCCGGTCGGCTCGTCGCAGATCAGGAGCGTGGGGTCGGACACGATCGCCCGTGCAATGGCGACGCGCTGCTGCTGACCGCCCGAGAGCTCCGACGGTCGATGCTTGCCGCGATCGCCAAGGCCGACCAGTTCGAGCGCGATACCGGCGTTTCGCTTGCGCTGGGCGCCGGACAGGCTGGTGAGCAGCAGCGGAAGCTCGACGTTCTTCTGCGCGGTCAGGGTCGGCATCAGGTTGTAGAACTGGAAGACGAATCCGACGTTGTGGCTGCGCCACTGCGCGAGCTGACCGCCGGTCATGCGGTCGATGCGCTGGCCGGCGACCTCGATCTCGCCGGCCGTTGGCGAGTCGAGCCCGCCGATCAGGTTTAGCAGGGTGGTCTTGCCCGATCCCGAGGGCCCCATCAATGCGACGAAATCGCCCTTGTCGATGTCCAGGTCGATGCCGTGCAGCACGTCGATCGTTTCCGGGCCGCGTCGATACGTCTTATGGAGGTTTCGGAGCGAAACGAGCGTAGCCATCGTCTTCCCTCGATCAGAACAGTTCCGTTGGTCCGTTGTGTCAGTCGGCCGCGGTGTCGTCGCTGCTCGCCGCAGCGATGCGTACCCGCGTGCCGTCCGAGAGATTCCTGGGTGGATCCAGCACGACGGTGTCGCCACCGGCCAGTCCATCGAGCACCTCGCGATCGTCGCCGAGCGCGCGGCCTAGCCTGAGTGATCGTTGCGAGACAGTTTCGTCCGCGACGACAAAGGCCACATCCTTGCCGTCGCGCGATGCGATCGCCGCCGCGGGTGCGAGCACTCCCGGCGGCTCGGCCGCCGCCTGGGCGGGGCGCGCCGGCTCGAGGAAGCTCACGCGCACGCCCATGTCGGGCACGATCCGCGGATCGCGCACCTT
>Ga0075421_100002560_pt1 | contig 21735 bp, 26 predicted proteins | sample SoiMetdeltSBSDD5_FD_75292 | JGI IMG/M metagenome (GOLD analysis project Ga0075421, IMG submission 75292) | Bulk soil microbial communities from a Populus tree surrounding site in Tennessee, USA - Soil MetaG P. deltoides SBSDD5 | ecosystem: Environmental > Terrestrial > Soil > Tree plantation...
CTGACCGTCCTGCTCGGCCGCGAGTCCGTGTACCGCCGAGCTCGGGTCGCACAGTGCCGCCCACGTCTGCTCGGTGACCTCCGGCGTGAGTGTGGCGCGGTAGAACGCCAGATAGCCGTTCCACAGCGGCTCCCAGGCCCCCCGGTCGTCGGTCCGTATCGGTCTGATGATCATTTCGGTGATGATTGCCACCTGCCTTCCTGCCTTCATGAGTGTCGCGGCGCCGCCAGGTCTGCGCCGGCGATCTGCTTTATGATCATGCCCGTGATCGCGCCGAGCTGACTATCCCTCCGGCGCCGGATCGGGAAGGATCTGTGCTGTGACGACGTGGCGCGACCCCAGTGTGATCAAACGTCTGTTGACGACGCCGGCGACCTGGGCCGTGGTCGGCTTGTCCGCCAACACCAACCGCACCGCGTACAGCATCGGCCAATATCTGCGCGAGCAGCTCGGCATGAGCATCGTTCCAGTCAATCTTCGCGGTGAGGACGCCCTGGGCGAGCGCGGCTATCGCCGGCTCGCTGACATTCCCGGCTCGGTCCAGGTGGTGGACTGCTTCGTGAACAGCCAGCGGGTCGGCGCGGTCGTCGACCAGGCCATCGCCGAGAAGGAGCGGCTGGGCATCAAGGCCGTGTGGCTTCAGCTCGGCGTGATCGACGAGGCCGCCGCCCAACGCGCCCGCGCCGCCGGCCTGGATGTCGTCATGAATACCTGCCCCGCCATGGAAGCGGATCGGGATCCCACCCCTGGCGATTCCGCGGAAGATGACACTTAAGTCGAGTATCGAAGACCTGGCCGTTTGGAGTCGTCATGGAGCGCGACTTCCATGACCACATCCTTCGGATCGACCACACCGAATCCGACGTTGAACTCCGACACCGTCCCCCTCCTCAGTTTCGTGTTGGGCGGTCCTTGGAGACCGCTCTGAGAGTCGAAGAGTTGGTGTGCCTCTTTGTCACCAGATTGAACGTTGATATATGTCATTCCGAGGTCAATGGGTTTGTCTGACTTGTTCACAACGGTCACAGTGAATTTCAAATAGAGCTTTGACTTTTGAACAACTGCGAATGGGCTTGGCTCCAGCTTCTTGGGCTTTCCGACAGTCAGGCGTACGCCGTCGCCCCAGGTGTGGGATTTGCCAAACGCCAGCGTCTTCTGTTTGGGCTTCTCGCTGCTAGCCGACTCGCTGGGCTCCACACTGGCCGTCGGCTGGCTTGGTGTCGCACTGCCAGTCGACTCGACCGATGGCGGGCGATTCTGGCTGGGCGGGGGGACGTCCTCGGAGCCGCCGTCCGTTGTGTTGACGCAGGCAGAGCAGAGCGTCGCGATGACCACAGCAAGCAGACCGAGCGCGAGGCGCTTCACGCGGCGCGATACTACGGGACGCCACTACGCCTCGCAGGTATAGACCCGCCACCATGAGCAGAAGGAAACCATCCCATGTCTACTTGGCTTATCACCGGATGCTCGCCGCAAGCCGACGCGCCAGCGCGTTCTGGTAGCTTCGCGGCTGCTTCGGATGAGAATCTTTGGCGTGGACGACCGGAGTCGTCGCCCGATCACCGGCTGGTGATCTTCTCGATTTAGCGCTGGCCGATTCCTTGGTGCGGTCTCGCGTGGGGGATCCCTAGTGGGGTCAAGCATGATCGTCATCCAACGGCTCCGCTGTCCAACTCTTGTGCGAACGTCGAAGGTGGGAGACCGGATGGACATCGAGATTGACTTCGCTTCTGGTGCTGGCTCGGGAGTCCGTACGTGAGTGCCGGCGCCGAGCGCCGTCGCCGGCGGGTCGGCGAGGACGTCGTCGTTGCGCTGGATCGCCCGGCCGAGCTGTTGAGCGTCAACCCCGAAGCGATGCTGGAGCGGGACGCGCGGATCGAGCCTGGGGCCGATGAGATCGTCAACGAGCTGCTCGGCCGTTCGAGGGTGCAGCGGCAAGCCCGCATAGTCGTGACACTGCCCGCGGAGCAGATCACCCCTGGTATTGCCGAGACTCTGCACGCCGCGCTTCGACGGTACTGCGAGGCGCGGCTAGCTCGGGTCCAGCGCGAGACCCAGGTGGCCTGGAGGCAGGGGCTTCGCTCACTGGGCACCGGGTCGATCCTGTTCGTCGTCGGCCTGCTGCTCTCCTCGGGGTTCCTTCAGCCGGACGTTCCCGAGTTCTGGCAGAACCTGCTCGGCAACGGAGTCTTCCTCGTCATCGGGTGGGTTGGTCTGTGGTATCCGCTCGACCTGCTCTTCTTCGCTCGGCAGCCGCTGAAGCGCGAAGCGCTGATCGTAGAGGCGATCAGCCGAATGCCGCTTTCGGTGCAACCCGCCGATGTCCCGTGAACTAGGAAAATGCGGCCACTCCCTAGTCGAGCTTGGTGACCCTCGTAGTGATCGGGAAGTGAAGCGAAGCCGTTCTGGTTAACGAGGTGCTAATTCCGCTCGATGGGATTGGCTTTCACAATCTCGTATCACAGTTGATCAAGAAGCCAGGAGGGACTCACGCTCCTGGCGCCGGCTGCCTCGACGCGACGCCGTAGCATCCGGTCCGCTGTGACGACGGTCACGTCGCGTCCGTCACCGACATCGACTTGAGCCATGACGGCCTCGACGATCGCGTCATCCCCCGATCCCTGGGCGTGGAGGGTGCGCAAGCGCCCGTCCTGCCCGGCCGCGATGCCCTGCCTCGCGATGCCCTCAAGGACTAAGACGACCTCGTCATAAGGCAGCACGGCGGCCAACAGCGCTTCCTGCAGCCGACGGGCGGCGCCCGCGCGATCACGCCACCAGCCATCGGGGCGACTGCCCACGACGTTCGCGCCATCGACGATCAGGACCTGCATTCGGACAGCGTAGGTGCTAGTTGAGGGGGCTGAGTTCCGAACCGACATGACTGGTCGACCATATGGCCGGCTTGGCCTGGGCTGCCATCCATTCGGCGTCGTACCCAGCCGTGACCACGATCAACGGCTTTGACCTGCCAGCCACCTCGTCGGGGTAATGAGCTGCGAAGGCCAAGATGTAAAGGGGAGAAACCCGCCCTGTGGTCGGGGTGTCTGCCAGCTAGGGCCTTCGTGGTCTTATCCGTCATCGTGAGATCGGGTCAACAAGGGCCTAAGGACAGAGAGGCTGTCATGTCTGTCATCCGTCGACATCCGGTCATCACGTTCTTTCTCCTCGCCTACGCCCTCACCTGGGCCGCCATTCCCTGGCAGAGTTTTTTCGCACCGGGCGTCCTGGTCGCGGCACTCGTCGTGGTGTCCCTGACCGAGGGCGTTGCTGGGCTGCGGGCCATGGGGTCGCGGCTGATCCGCTGGCGGGTCAGCTGGATCTGGTACGCGCTCGCGATCGCGGTGCCACTGTCGGTGAAGTTCGCGTCAATCGGCCTGAACACCGCTCTGGGCGCACCCGTCCCGCACATCGCCGAATTCACCGTCTGGTACAGCCTGCCGATGGCGATTGCCATCAATATCGTCAATCCACTCAACGCCCAACTCCCCGAGGAGGCGAGCTTCCGCGGCTGGGCCCAGCCCAAGCTGCAGACCACCCGGACACCACTTGCCGCCACCGCGCTGATGGCCATCGGGGTCACCATTTGGCATATCCCGTTCTTCGTTATGCCCCAATTCGGGTCCAGCCCAATCGAAGCAACAGCCACCGTCGCCGTAACCTTCTGGTACGCCTGGTTGTTCAACCACGCCTCGGGCAGCGCGCTGCTCACCCTGATCGCACACGCCACCGAGGGCACCATCGAGACGAGCACCCTATGGCAGACCACCACCGACACAACCAGGATGACCTGGCTCTACTGCGTGGTCTGGTGCTTGGTTGCGGTTGGACTGCTGATCTTCGACCGGCGCCTATGGACCAAGCCGCCGGCGCAGGTCGACGATCTCTATCGTGCAGGTTCGCGGGTTGGGGTCAAGGAGGATGTGAGCCACTCGTAGCTGAGCGACGAGATCTCACCGCCAAGCACGGACTGACTCACGGCCACGCTCGGCCAGGCCGGGTCGATAGGTTGTCAGCAGGGTCTGAGGACGGACGCAGTCGGCCGAGATCGGATCATGTTGCGTGGATGCCTTTCACCGTGAGCTCTTCGACCGGATTGTTCTCATCTACAACCCGGCGAATACGCGTATCCCGCTAACTCTGGCCGAAAGCGTGCGGGATGATCTTCGTCGTCAGTTGCCAGACATGCCAGTCACCTTGCAGCCGACTCGTCACCCAGGCCACGCACGCGAGATGGCCTATGCTGCGGCAGCAACCGGGCGACCCCTGATCATTGCCGTGAGCGGCGACGGCGTCTACAACGAGGTCGTGAACGGCATCATGGACGCCGAGGGGAGTAGCGCGATGTCGGCGGTTGCGGCGGGGGGAAACGCCAATGACCACCGCCGCAGCACCCGACGGATGCCACTGGTCGCCGCCATCGTCGATGGTCGGGCCAGACACTTGGATCTACTGCGGTTGACAGTCCGAACCAACGACGCGGTGTGGAGCCGCTACGCACACTCATACATCGGCTTCGGGCTGACGCCGCTGATGGCCATCGGCCTCAACAAGGACATGAAGGGAACCGTCATGGAGTTGATCTCGGTCATGCGAACCTTCAACCGCCTAGAACCCGTCGAGATCGTCTCCTCCGCCGGGGGGCGAGCACGGTACGACAGTCTCGTCTTCGCGAACGTTGCCCGGATGGCGAAGTATGGACGCATCAGTAACTCAGGACGACCGGACGATGGGCTTTTCGAAGTCGTGTCCTGTCCCCACCGCAGTCGATGGCGTATCGCCTTGATGGTCCTGCGCGCGGCAACCGTGGGGCTAGGAAGACAGCCAAGGATCAGCCGCTACGACTTCGCTACGACCGAGGCCACTCCCATCCAGATCGACGGCGAAGTCATGCACGCCGGCGCCCAGTCACAGGTGGTTATTGACTGCGTATCCCACGCGCTTACCACGGTCGGATGAACGAGCGCAGGAGCCACTCCCAGAAGGTCTGTTCGCGGGCCGTCAGGCGGTGCAGCATCCGGCGGTTTCCGGCGGGCCAGAGGAGCTTCGATGAGCAAATTCGAACTGTACAAGGGTCCTTACGGCGGATTTCGTTGGCAATTGAAGTCTACGGAAGGACAAACAATTACTGTGAGTGCTGAGGCGCACAAGACGATGGCTGACCTGCAGCAAAACATAGCGACTGTGAAGCGCGAGGGGGGCATCTCCGATATCGACGACCAGACGGCGACGACCTTCTAATCGGTTGGGACGCGTTAAAATAGCGCGCTTTTTGAACATGCAGGTTTCCCAGCATCAACGGCAGTTCTCGCCGGGCGATGCCCAGGTCAGGTAACTACCAGCTCAACAGATCTCGAAGAGCTGGAGTTGGCTCGTTACCTCTATCTCAATTGATCGTTCAGTACCGTCGGTATTCCTTATTAAAGGTTCAATACTGGTTAGCTCGATAGATAGCCCGCATGGCTGACAGATACCTCGGCTCATAATGGGGAGCGCGGCGCAGAGGCCGGAAGCCAAAGAAGCGCCGGTCGATGACCGACGCTTCTCCAGAACGACCTAGATCAACTCAGAGGGCGCGAACCCTCTCCGCCTGGGGACCCTTCGGACCCTGCGTGGTCTCGAACTCTACGCGCTGGCCCTCGTCCAGGGAGCGGTAGCCGGCTGACTCAATTGCGCTGTAGTGGACGAACACGTCCGCGCCGCCACCATCGACCGCAATGAAGCCGAAGCCCTTCTCGCCGTTGAACCACTTGACGGTTCCTTGTGCCATGAAACATCTCCTAGCATCCAGAAGTCGCACCGCGCGACTCCCGACTGCTGTCGGACGCCAGACTGGCCGACGCCCACGCAAAATCCCGGGGGCGTAGTACTGACCACGGCTCAAGAATTGCAACAGCCTTCCTAGTCTGGCACATAGTCAGCGGAACCGAAAATCTACGGGGTGAGCCACAAGAGTCGGTTTGCTGCCCGGCGCTCCGAGTTCCAGGCTCACGAAGGCGGTCCCGTTCCACGTTTGTTGGAGCGGGTTTCAGGTCACCAATCTGGATGATCTCGTCGGCAATGATCCGAACTTTCCGGCTGGTGCGCTGCGATCGGTGTTGGAGGATGGCAATCGCCTGATCTTGAGAGCAACCGAGTCGGGACATCAGGATCCCCTGGGCTACGCCAGCACGGTGTCGAGCGAGGACTGCCTGTACCACATTGTCACGCGTGTCGACAATGTGGATTGCGAGGCCGGCAGCTCGAGCGAACAGCACGGCAATGTCGGTCTGGTCGGCGAAGGCGCTCGTTCGGCGGGACCACCACACGAATGTCACGGGCGCGTTGGTTTGGGTTTGACGCTCCGAGGCAACCATGAGAAACGACCGCCAGGTTCGCAAGCTGCCTGGAAGAGGGAGCTTGCCCCATCGCCGGTCCTGGCTGAGGTCGTCAACGCGGTGGACGTGCTGAAACCCTCCTTCTGCGGCGACCAACTCGACGACCTGCTCCACACCGACAATGTCAGGCTCATATACCTCACGAATGACCACCGGTTGGAAGCCACCGGCGGTTCTCTTGATGATCGCGATTCCATCGGCGGGGATTATCGTCATTCCATAGTCGGCGATGGCTGAAAGCAAGGTGCCTACGTCAGGCTGGTTGTGCATGTCTTCGATCGCTTCGAGAAGGCCATGGAAATAGGCCAGATCCGGGGTGACGAAGGGGTCGTCGATGCCGCAGGCGGCCAGCCCTTAGCTGCTGTGCAGCCACTTTCCGACGTTGGCTCCGTGGCTGGATCCAGAGCAGCGCGGGCTATCTCCAGTGGCGAACCCGAGACATAATCAGAGGACTGCGCGGACGTCATGGGGGAACCTTGCAACGACGTGACGTCTGGATGCCTGGCTACGCGATTCCGCTCATCTCGGCGGTTTGAATAGCGGCCGAAATGCTCCAGTTGGCTGTTCAGCAATATGAGTGAAGCGCGGCTTTACGCTTCAGTCAATAGTGGTCTGGCTCCGATAAGGCTGGCATGCTCACAAGGCGCGACGTTGCGCGACGAGCGGGCAGAGGAAGGGGTCTTTGCCACGCAGTCCGACGTTGTTGAGGTAGCGGATTACGGCACCGTACGACTGCCACAGTGTCTTCTGCGTGTAGGGCACCCCTTCAGACGCGCAATAAGCGGCGACGAGGGGTTGCACCTTGCGTAGATAAGGGCGGGCCATCGAGGGGAACAAGTGGTGTTCGATCTGGAGGTTAAGACCGCCCATAAGGATAGACATGAAGCGACCGCCGCTTACGTTGCGACTCATCAGGACTTGGCGGCGCAGGAAGTCCAACTTCAGTCTCGGGGAGACCAGCGGCATGCCGATGTGGTTGGGCGCAAACGACGAGCCCAGGTAGAAGCCGAAGACGGCCAGCTCAACAGCGATAAAAGCGACGGCCTTCCCTGGCGACAACACCAGGAACGTGAGAGCCACGAAGCCGCCAAGGCGGATCATCAGAAGCGTGAACTCGACCCATCGGCGCTCGACCGGGCCGCGCTTCACGACGCGTCGGAACCCTTCTGAGCGAAGTGAGAGGCCCTCGAGCATAAGGATTGGAAAGAAATACCAGCCTTGGTGGGACACCAGCCACCCCATCAACCGGCTACGGGGCCGAGTTGCCTGCTCCGGGGTCATAGCGATGGCACCCAAGTCGACATCGGGATCCGAACCGACCTTGTTTGGGTTGGCGTGGTGTTTGTTGTGCTTGTTTCGCCACCAGCCATAGCTGATGCCGACGAGCAGGTTCGCGATGATCAGGCTTGTCCAGTCATTCCACCGGCCGGACTTGAAGATTTGGCGATGGGCTGCGTCGTGGCCGAGGAACCCTAACTGGGTCATGATGATCGCGAGCACACCGGCGTTAAACAGCTGCCACCAGCTATCTCCGATCCAGATAAAGGCGAATACCCAGACGGCCAGAATGAGCACTGCGCCGATCAGTTTGGTCCAGTAATACCCGTACCGGCGGCGCATCAGATCCAGCTCGTGTACGCGGCGCGTCAGGGCCGTGAAAGAGCTGCCGGCTCGAGGGCTGGGGCCTGAGTCAGCGACCGTCGCAGAGGCGGGCCGGTTAAGCACAGATGTCATGGGAGGGAGATCCGTTCATAGCGGACTTCCCGGAAAGAGTCTAGGCGACAGCGGGCTTGCTTCGGGAGCCGCGGCGAGTGTACACGGCGACTCCGGCCCCAGACCGACTGCGACATGCAGTGAACAAATCCTACCCCGCGAACGCCCGAGCCAATCCGCGCTGACCGTACGCACTGAGCGTTGCTGAAGGACAACTTCGGCGTCCCACCATCGCGATAGGCTTTACCGATCAGCCGTCAATCCACGTCGGCGTGGCTGTGAGGATCGATGAGGACTATGGATTCCGACGACAATGCCGAAATGGGGGCCGAAATTGGAGGCGAGATCGGCCCGTCGGGTTACGACTTTCAGAGTGAGACCGCTGAGCAAGCCGCTGAGCGTCGGCTCGCGGAGGATGAGGACCTTCGCGAGAGCCTCGTGGGTCTGTCCCGGTTGGCGTCGGACCGGCTTCCACTAGAGGACCTTTTGACCCAGGTCGCCACCTACGCCGTACAGGCGATTCCTGGGGCCGACGGCGCCGGGTTGACGCTGCTTGAGGAGGACAGGGTTGACACCATTGTGGCGACCGCCCCGTTTGTTACTGAGGTCGACGACATTCAGTACGGGATGAACCAAGGCCCATGCATTAGTGCCGCCCGTGAGGGTCAGACCGTGCTGTCTGGCTCGCTCGGTGCAGATCTGCGGTGGCCGCGCTTCGGCGGCCGCGTCGCACGGCTCGGCGTACACAGCGTGGTGTCGTTGCCGTTGGTCACGCCCGACGGCGTAGTGGGCGCGATGAATGTCTACGCCCATGACAAGAACGCCTTCGACGAGCGCGCCGCCGAGCTCGGCCAGGTATTCGCAGGCCCGGCAGCGATCGCCGTGCAGAACGCCCACGTCCTCGCACAAACCCGAAGGCTGGCTAACCAGTTGCAGATCGCACTGGAGCTCCGCGGCACTATCGACCAGGCCATCGGGATTTTGATGAGTCGCAGCGGCAGCACCGAGCACGAGGCCCTCGAGCGGCTGCGCTCGCTGAGCCAGCGCGAGCATCGCAAGCTCGCGGAGGTAGCCCGCCGGATCGTAGACGAGGCCGTCGCCCGGGCGAGAGCCCGAAACCGACTAAGTCAAGAACATTCTGATTAGGGGTTAGGCGCCGTCGTTATCACCGCGTAGAGTCAAACTTGACGAGGCTATTTGAATCCCGGTCCGCGGAGCCGCCGCCAGTGGTCTCGGCGACTTGCCGAGCCAGTTCATGCAGACACGATTAGCGGGCGGATCCGCTTCCTCGGAGCGCGAGTGTGGATCTCCCAGCAGCCTTACTCGCGCACCTGAAAGATCTCACGGCCAGCGTCGGACAAGATGATCAAGATCTAGACGACACGCTGACGGCGCTGACCGCAGCATTGAAGTCAACGGCCACCACTTACTGCGGGTTGCGGCTAACGATCGTCGAGAATCAGTGGCCGATCACGCTGACCGCTTTCACTGACGGTCACGACGCTGACGGTCACGACGTACCGGCCGGGACATCGCTGCGTCTCCCGCTCGCGCTCGTTTCGCCGGCGGTCGATCATGGGAGCCGAGTTGTCTTCTTCGCCGTAACGCCTGGCGCGTTCATCGATCTCGCCGCAGACCTGAGCTACGTCCTCGGTGGGATCCCGGTCAGTCAGGCATCGCCGGCCGCGGACGGCGATGATCATCGTGATCATGGTGAGGCAGGTCTGGATGGACATCGAAGAGTGATTGAGCTCGACGTCGATCTTCCACTGCTCTCTCGAGTGTCTGGGCTGACCGGCCTCGCGGAACTAACGGTTCTCAATCGCGCCATCGGGATGCTGGTTGCTCAAGGCAGGGACATTGAGCAAGCTCACCAACTGCTACGGCGCGATGCCGCCGCTGCGGGAGCCGAACCGCACGTCTACGCCGCGCGGATTCTTCGACGGTAATCCGTTGGTTTGGCAAGTGGTGACCTGCCCTGTCTCTGGTCCGCTGATGCTCGCCTGAGAGGGTATGAGTCAGAAGCTGACGCGGTGCCGTCCCGAGGGAGGAGGTTGCGAGATGTCGTGGGTTCGCCACGTTATTTGGTGGCAGGTCTACCCCCTCGGCTTCCTTGGAGCCGAGAAGGAGCTGGGCGCATTGCAGGGCGAGGTGAACCGGCTGCCGAGGCTGCAGGGGTGGCTCGATCACCTGATTTCCTGGGGCGGCAACGGCCTTCTGCTCGGCCCGATCTTCACCTCGAGCAGTCACGGCTACGACACGGTCGACTACTTGCAGATCGATCCGCGCTTGGGTGATGAAACTGACTTCGACGCCTTGGTCGCCGCCTGCCGGGACAGGGGTGTGCGGCTTCTGCTCGACGGGGTCTTCAACCATGTCGGCCGGGACTTTCCGCCGGTTGCGAAGGCACTGGCCGAAGGACCGGGATCGGGGACGGAGGACTGGGTGTCCCACCTCTACGACACCGGCGGGGTGATCACTGCTGACTACTTCGAGGGCCACAACAATCTCATTACCCTCAATCACAGTTCAACACGTGTGCAGGAGTATGTGCGCGACGTGATGTTGCACTGGCTGCGCCGCGGCATCGACGGTTGGCGGCTGGACGCCGCGTACGCCGTACCGGCGACGTTCTGGGCCGCGGTATTGCCGGCGGTCCGCAAGGAGTTCCCCGATGCCTGGTTTGTCGGCGAGATGATTCACGGCGACTACATCGACTACGTGAACACTTCTGGCCTGGACTCGGTGACGCAGTACGAGCTGTGGTGGGCCATCTGGTCCTCCATCGACTCTGTCAACTTCCACGAGCTGCAGTGGACGCTGGGCCGCCACGCCAAGTTCGTGGAGCACTTCGTCCCGATGACGTTCCTGGGCAACCACGACGTGACTCGGGTGGCAAGCCAGATCAGGGACCCGCGGCACTGGTCGCACGCCGTGGCGCTGCTCGGCTTCCTGCCAGGGGTGCCGTGCGTCTACTACGGCGATGAGTTCGGTCTGGAGGCAGTCAAAGAACAGCGCCCCAGCGGCGACGACGCCGTACGGCCGGAAATGCCGGAGGAGCGGTGGCTGTTCACGCATTCGCACCCCGAATTGGAGCAGGCATATCGGCGGGTGATCGGGCTGCGCCGCCGCAACCCGTGGCTGGGCGACGCGATGATCAAGACTGAACAGGTGGAAAACGCCCACATCGTCATCCGGGCCCGGGCCCGGCACGGAGAGCAGTCCTTGGCTCTGGCCCTCAACCTGACAGATGAACCGTTCGCGCTCGCGGACACTGCGGCTGTGCTGGAAGCTGAGCCGGGCATTGCAGATCGAGCCGTTGCTCCACACGGCTGGGCGATAGTTGCGGACTAAGCCAATGCCCTCTCGAGTTCCGCGGGAAACTCTCATCCTTGGAAATGGCCGGGTGGTTGGTATCAGGCATGATCCGTCAGAGGAAGATCGCTACCCAGTAACCCATCGCTGTCGAAGGCCGCCGCCCATCGCCGATGAGTTACCGAGAAGACCATCGCTAGAGCGAGCTGCAGAACGGCGACGATGGCGTATGCCCATCGCCATGTCGCACCTGTCTGAACGACGGCGGTAACGATCAGCGGTGAGGTCGCGGCGCCAACGCCGTAGGACGCATGCAAAAAGTTGATGCGCCGGAGCCCGAAATTCCGCGCGGCGTAGGCGTTCAGCGGCGCGTCGATCGCGCCGCCTGACAGGCCAAGAGCACGACGCTGACAAGGAACAACCCCATCGGCGGGCGGGCTGCGGAAAGGACCAGTGCGACGGCAGCAAGGAGTGAGCTGGCGGCAAGAAGCCGTCCAAGCCCGATTCGATTCAGCAGGTAGCCGGGGGAAGTGGTAGAGGCGAGCGTCACGGCTACGCCTAGCGGCAATACCACGCCAGCGGCACTGATCGGCTGCTGAAACGAGATGCGCATGGCCGGCCACGCGATACCGATCATTGAGTCGGGCAAGGCAATGCCGAAGAAGGGGACAGGCTTGGCTCTCACCCATCACGAAATGAGGCGGTGGCTAGGCCCAGCCGAACATCCATGAGACACCGCTCCCGTCATGCCACGCGCTCCGGTCGGCAGGCGGGGCAGGCACGGCGGATTTCCCCTTACCGATGCCAGGAATATGTCGACGGGGAGTTTCGCTGCACATGAATAGCTGATCTATGCAGCGGGTATTGGACAGTCATTCGAGCGTTCGACCCACAGGAGATTTTGTGACTTCTACCATGACGACCACCGGAGAGCGGAGTGCCCAGACAGCCCCCGCCCGCGAGCGAGTTGACTTCTGGTTCGATCCCGCGTGTCCGTTCTGCTGGATCACCTCGCGCTGGATCCTGGAGGTCGAAAAAGTGCGCAATATCGAGGTGCAGTTCCATGTCATGAGCTTGGCCGTGCTGAACGAGACTACCGACGTCTCTGATGAGTATCGGGCGAAGTTGCATTCCTCCTGGGGTCCGGTACGGGTCGCGGTTGCGGCAGCACAGTTCAAGGGAGAGCAAGTCCTCTCACCTCTTTACACTGCGATGGGCACTCGCATTCACAACCAGGGTTATCAGGACCGGTCCAGAGTGATTGCCGAAGCGCTCGACGAACTGGGCCTGCCGCCGGAGCTGGCGGAGGCCGCTGAGTCGACTGACTATGACGACGCGGTCCGCGAAAGCCACCATGCGGGGATGGACAAGGTGGGCAAGGGTGTGGGAACCCCAACGATTCACGTCAACGGCACCGCCTTCTTCGGACCAGTCCTCACTCGGATTCCACGCGGTGAAGACGCCGGTCGGATCTGGGATGCCAGCATCACTCTGGCGGGCTACCCCTACTTCTTTGAGCTCAAGCGTGAACGTACGGACACGCTGCATTTCGACTGAACCCCCGAGCCGGCCCGGCCGCCACGCGCGAGTCGGCTGGCAAATGGCTCGAGACGATCGCCGTCGTTCTCGGGCCTCACCCGTTGAAAGCCCATGCCGTACACGGGCCGCTGCGTTTGGGAACGGCTTGCATCGATCTGGTGACAACCACTAACAATGACGTAGGTGATTCGTCGAGTGGAGAGGCTTTGTCATGCCAAAGGTGTTCGGTCTGCACGAAATCGAGCTGCGGCCAGGAGTGGAGCCCGAGGAGTATGAGCGATTTTTCGCCGAAGAGCTCGCACCGACGCCCGAACTCCCAGGGTGGAAGACCCATCTTCTAAAGGGTGATCGGGGAGCACGCACCGGAAAGTATCTTGTGCTTTTGGAGATCGAGAGTCTGGAGGCACGCGATCGGTATTTCCCCGAACCTGGCGAGGAGTCCGAGGAGTTCATTCGGTTCTTTGAACAGCACCCAGAAGCCGCGGAGGCAATGGAGAAATGGCAGAGATATAGCCCGTTCGGATCGGAAAACGACATTTCGACCGATTACGTTGTTGTCGCTGAGTAGCACCTTCTCCAAGAACAGGGAGTAACTCGAACGAGTAGCCCCGGATGGGCGTCGAATGGCCAACTCCGGAACTCTCTTGCAAGCCAGGTGATGAGAGATCAGCGAAGCAACCCGATCTGCGGCGCCACCGAGTTGGCCAACATAAACGACAGCGCGCTCCATTTCCGCCTGGCTCGCCGAAGCCCGGTGTCGTGTCGCTGCCCACGCCGTAACGGCTGAGCAGGTTGTACTCGAACACCATCGCGAGCGGCGATCTGTCCAGCGAACCGTCCACATTGGGCCGTGCCGAGGCGGGTGTCAGCAGGACCATGACGATCCAGGACATAGACACAGCGAGAGTGACCACGCCGGCGAGCGCAGCATGACCGAAGCGCCGTCGCAGCCGGCCGGGCGCGGCAAGGAGATACACAAGAGCGAGTGCTGGGAGGACGCCCCCCGCCTACACCATCTTGGTTTGGAACGCGAGTCCCCATCCAGACACCGGCTACCAGCAGCCAGCCCAGTCGCCCTCCGGCAACCGCTCGGAGGCAGGCGTCGGCCGCGAGGATCAGGAGCAGCGTGAGCAGTGTGTCGGAAATCTTCACATGCGCTAGGGCCGCCACGATGGGCGTCGTTGCTAATGGCGGCGGCAAAAAGACCTGCCGCTGGGCCGAGCCAACGCCGTACGACCCCATACGGCAGGAGGATGGCGATAACGGTCTCGATCACCTGTGGCAGCAGGATCGACCACGTGGAGAAGCCAAAGACCCGCGCCGACAACGCCTCCACCATGAAGGCGCCGGGCAGTTTGTCGAGCGTGATCGACGCTGCAGGGTCGTACCCCGCGTACAAGAATGGCCGCCAGCTCTCCGACATGCTCTTCACGGCCGGCGCGTAATAGCCGTGCACGAGCCCGTCCCTGATGCCCGCGGCGTAGGAACATCAACTGGTCGCCAAGTGCCTCGGTTAAAGCCCAGCGGTTCGTGCGCACCAAGAAAGTACCGCGGGAAGGGTCTGGCGATACACGGTGTAGTTATGCCCGCCAGAGGGCAGCACAACCGTGGAGACATTCGGGTAGCCCCTGGTTTCGTTGATCATTTGTTTGGAGTCGGCGTAGTGCACCCCGTCATAGGAGTGCCGGTCCGTCCTTGATACGACGATGAGCAGGTGGGCATTCCGGTCTTGTGGCTGTCGAATGAGCCAGATCGGTGAATTTTCCCGGCGCAACTGTGCGCTGCCACCGAACAAATTGCCGGTGGAGGGATCAATCTCGGCGTCGAAGTATCCGCCGATCGCTGCTGCCGCATGCCATTGAGCCGGTTGATGCAGCACCAGCTTCGCAGCGCAGAAGCCTCCCGTGCTCCAGCCGGCAGCCGACCACTGCCTGCTGTCCCGGCTGACGCGGAAGTGTGCAAGAACCGCGTCGCGGACATCTTGGGTCAGCCAGGTCTCGGCTCGCGGCCCGCGCGGAACGTTAGTGCACTCGGTGTCCCGCGGTGGGGCAATCATCAGCGGCGGGAAGACCGCGACGAACGGTTTGACCGCGCCGGAACGAATCGCCTGAGTCGCCTGCCGGGCGAACTGGAACTGCGAAAACACTCCCTCAGGGGTCCCCGGTTGGCCAGGCATCATCATCAGCACGGGAAACTGCTTGTTCTTGAAGGCTGGCTGGTCGTACTGGGACGGCAGCCAAACCAGGACGATCCCGCTGGCCCTCGATGCCTTGCCGTTGACGGGGAGAGCGACAACCCGTCCACCGGCGCCCCCTACCGGTAGCACCCCATTGGTTTCGGCTTGGAGCGAGCCTGCAGCTGCGCCGCCGAGAAGGTCGGTCCAGTTGTCGTAGAAGCCAAAGCTGTTGTTCGCCCAGACTCCAACTGCGGCCACCGCCACCAATTGAGCAGTCACCATGGCAATGAAGCGCAGGATCTGGCCAGTGCGGCCGTGTGGCCGCCTTCGCCAGCTGATTGCCAGAAAGAGCGGAATCAAGATTGCCAAGGCGACCAGCAACACAAACAGTGGCTGGCCCGTCAGGCTCATGGGGTGCACACTTCGGGGACGGAAGGTTGTGTGCAAGCGTCGAGCGCAGTCCGGGTCGGACGGTCTAATCGATTTCCGACCCCGCTATATGCCATACCATCAGGATCCCGCTGCAGACGGTCATTTTCTTCCCGGCCACCTGTCCATCCTGATACCGGCTACCACCAGCCCAGAGCTTGCGGCTTGCCGAAGCGGTCGAGCGTAGACGACTGAAAGCGAATGCGTCTAAAACGGCCAGGCCATCCTTGTCTGCGGCCAGATTGCTTCCAAGAATGATCATGTCCCTTTCGTCATGACATCGAAAGGGACCTCAGAAGAGCATTTGTAGTTGTAGTGAGCTCCAGTAGCTGCCTGACGATGATGAACATCGTTGGCTGGGTTCGGCGGTTGCGCGGTGCTGCGGTCGAGGGTAGGCATGTCAGCTGCCTTTCGATCGATAGCTGTCGGAGTCAGGGCGCAGCCGTTTCGGTCTGATTGAGCACCGCCGGCTTGAGTACCTGTTCGCACCACTCGCGGAAGCTCGTCGGTGTCGAGTTCTCGGCTGTTCGAACGGCGTTGTCCAGGCCTTCGTTCTTCGCCCAGGCCATGTCGGTCATGCCTTGAGCCATCGCATCGGACATGCCGAAGCTGACGAACCTGTCCCTGTAGGCCTCGAAGGTGCTCTGCTGGAAGCAGATCTGCTTGCCGACTATCTCCGAAATGATCTCGGCCATGTCGTTGAAGGACAGGTCTTCGGAGCCGAGCAGTGGCACCTCCTCGACGTGGCTCCAGCTGTCGTCGAGCAGCAGACGCGCCGCTGCCGCAGGCTGTCGGTGAGGCGGCCGGCGTAACCCCGCCGACGCTCTACCACCACTTAGGCGACAAGGAAGGGCTCCTCGCCGCCGTTGTCGACTTCGGCTGGACCGCGTTCCTCGAGTCGAAGCGGACCACCGCAGCGGTCGTCCACGAGCACGTCGTCGACGACATCCGTGCCGGCTGGGACAACCACCTCGAGTTCGCGCGCGAGAACCCGAACTTCTACCGGCTGATGTGGTCGCCAGCTATCTCCGCCAACAGCACCGCCTTCCGCCAGGCGTTTCAGATGCTGTACGACCGGCTGGAGTTCGATCGCACCGAAGCAGCGCACAGCTGCCGCGCTGGCCGCCCTGCCGCCCACCCTGGCCGACTACTCGGCCAGCTGGCTGACATCCCGGACGTTGAAATCTAGGACCCGGGCGCTGTATCGCCGCATCCTCGACAAGCACATCCTCCCCGGCCTCGGCGAGCTCCGGCTGACAGCAATCAGCCCGACGGTCGTGCGGAACTGGTACACCGCGCTGGGCCCCAACGCCCCCACTCTGCGAGCTCATGCGTGCGCGCTGCTCAAGACGATCATGCACTCCGCGGTGTCGGAGCAGTTGATCACCAGCAACCCGTGTGTGATTCGTGCCTGCGCCTCGGTCGTCACAGTCCATAAGGCTCGGCCGGCGACACTTGAGGAGCTCGCCACCATCGTCGAGCACATGCCCGACCAGTTGCGGCTCGCCGTCCTCATCGCCTCATGGTGCGGGCTGCGCATGGGTGAGATCTTCGAGCTCCGCCGCGGAGACATCGACCTGGTCGACCGTGTCATCAGTGTCCGCCGATCGGTCGGCCGGGTTCCCGGTGAGCCGCCGATCGTCGGCACACCCAAGTCGGCCGCCAGCGTACGTGACGTGTCCATCCCGCCTCACCTGGTGCCGGAGTTCAAGCGGCACCTAGCGGAACATGTACCGATCGGGGCCAAGGCGTTGCTGTTCGTCGGCCGCGACTCGGGCGAGCAGCTGGCCAGCAGCACGCTCTACCGCTGGTACTACTCGGCACGTACGGCGGCCGGGGGACCCGACCTCCGCTGGCACGATCTGAGGCATACGGGCGCGACGCTGGCCGCTGCCGCGGGCGCCACCCTGTCGGAACTCATAGTTCGTCTCGGGCACAGCACGGTGGGCGCAGCGATGCGTTACCAGCACGCGGCAGCCGACCGCGACCGGGTGATCGCCGAGGCGCTGTCACGAATGGCGACGCCTATACCTCTTGGTACGAAAGCGAAGACAGAGCGGTGAGCCTGGCTACGACGTGCAGGAGGTTGATGCCTTCCTCAAGATGGCCAAACTGAGGCTGACCGCGATGCGGCCGAGCGACAAAGGGCGACGTGACTGACGACGCGCCCCATCCCGGTTAGCCCGGGCTTCATGCAGTCGGGCCGTGAGTTCGTCTGTTGATTCGGTTCAGGAAGGTCGGCAATGACTCGCCGGCATCGGGAACTGGGCCTTCGACGTGGTCGCGAATGCGACTGAGTCTCTCTATTCCATGATCAACTTGGACAGAGTGCAAGACGACCTCCCGCTGCACCTGACGCAATCGCGATGGTCAAAGCGAGGTTTCGACTGGCTGTAATCGTCAAGTCAGCGGCTCCCGGCGTTTCACACAGGGTCACGACGGGGTTCTGAAGAGCCTCCTAATACGTGCTGGACGTCCCGAGACTGCCTGCGCGATTCGGCCTCGGTGTGCGTGATTCCATTCTGTGCTGGTTGCCGTGCAGCTATGAGGCGATGGTGAGCCGCGTGATGTGTTGGCCGGCGATGGTGAAGTCCCATTTGAGGTCGGCGGTGCCGCCGGGGAAGTTGCCGGTCAGGCGGCCGGTGACGAGGTAGCGATCGGGGCCGAGTGCTTCGGCGCTCGTGATTTCGGTCGTGTAGGTGTATTTCGAGGCTGCGCCGGTCTGCCAGGCCCGGATTTCAGCCGTGCCGTGGCGTTCTTCGCCTTCGTCGATAACGGTGGCGTCCTCGGCGAAGAGGCCGACGATCGATTCGATGTCGCGATCGCCATCGCGTTCGAAGTAGCGCGAGACGACGTCGGGGAGTTTGGTGGACATGTGTCCTCCTTCGCTGGTGGGAGTAGGCGGCGAGGTCAGCGGAGTGTGGGTTGGGTGCTGCTTGGTCGGAGGAGCGGGACGGCTGCCCAGCAGTAGCGGGCGGCGATCGAGCGGTAGGGGCGGAAGCGGTCGCCGAGCGGTTCGAGTTGTTTCGGGGTCGGGGCTGGGTCGAGTTGCCAGGCGAGGGCGTAGCCTTGACGGACGCCGAGGTCGTCGACGGGCCAGACGTCGAGGCGGCGCAGCTGGAACATCAGGTACATCTCGGCGGTCCAGCGGCCGATGCCGCGTACGGTGACGAGCTGGGCGATCAGTTCCTCGTCGCTGCGTGCGGATGTCCGCGTGAGGACGACTGTTCCGTCGAGGACTTTGGCGGAAAGGTCGCGGAGCGAGGCGAGTTTGTTCGCGGATAGGCCGGCGGCGCGGAGTGCCGGGTCGGGTGTTGCGGTCACCGTCGCGGGCGTCAATGCTTCGCCGACTGTCGTTCGTAGCCGGCCGTGGATTGCCTGTGCGGCCCGTCCTGCGAGTTGCTGGTAGACGATGGCGCGGACGAGGGCGCCGAAGGGGCCGTCCGGGTCGCGGGGGCGATGGGTGATCGGTCCGATGCGGGCGACGATCTGAGCGAGCACGGGATCGCGTGTGGCAACCTCATCGATCGCGGCTTGGAGCGATGTGCGCGCCACGGCTAGAGCTCCGGTGGGAGGCGCGCCTGGTCGAGGTCGACGCGGTCGCCGCGCATTGGGACGCCTTCCGCGCGGAGCAGCTCTCGTTGCGGCAGTCCCTGCGGAATGGTTCCGTCGGCGCGGACGACCCGGTGCCAGGGGAGGTTGTGGGTGGTGGCGAGGATACGACCGACGAGGCGGGGAGCGCGCGGGTCGATGTCGCCGTAGGTGCGGACGTAGCCTTCCGGGATCGCGCGGACGCGCTCGACCACGCGCTCGGCGCGCGAGGCGCGGTCTACAGGGTCTGGGCGGCTACGACTCATTGGCAAGCCGCGCAAGGAGCTCCCGCATCAGCGTCCGCTCGCCGATCGTGAGCGGGCTGCCAGCCTCGTCGATCGCCGCCGCAACCGACTCGAGCGCCTGCCGTGCGGTGGGGGCATTCAGAGGCGACGTCTCCGTCGGCACGTCGCTGATCGAGGCGAGCACGCTCTCGCGCATCCGCTCGGACAGGCCGAGATCACGCTCGGCCGGCGGCTGCTGAATCAAGGTCAAGGTGACGCCGGAGCAGGCGGCAAGGATTCGCGTGGCCGCTTCCTCGGGCGAGACGAGCAGCCGCCCCTGAATCGCGGCGGGCTGGAGCGCCTCCAACAGATGTGCGCGCACATCCTCGGTGACCCCGCAGGGCACGCCGGGCTTGACGTTGCCGTAGATGTGCGCGTAGGCGCCGGGAAACTCGAGCCCGAAGGCGACGTGGCTGTCCCAGCCCGCGCGAACATCCTCGAGCGGGTCGTTGCCGTCGCTGCCGGCGCGGCGGCTCCTCAGGAACTCCTTGAAACCGTGGCTGACGACCGCGTCCAGCAGCGCCTGCTTGCTGCCGAAGTGGTGGTAGAGCGTCGGTGCGCGCACCCCCGCCCGCTCGGTGATCTCCCGGGTCGAGACCCGCCCGCCCGCCGCCTCGTCGAGCAGCTGGGTCGCCGCGAGCAGCAACCGGTCGCGAGCGGCGAAGTCTTTGCGATCGGGGGTTGATCCTGAAGCCGTCACGATGTTCTGTATCGATGATACAACTCCCGGTATACCAATGGTACAAACTACCGTGAGAGATCTCTGTGGATAGAGCCAGATCCGCTGTGGGTCGGCCCGGCGTTTCGCCTAGTCAGCAGGAGTTTGAAAATTTGTCGCACGTTTCATTGCGACACGCCGTATCAATTTTCCAACATGTGAGACGTGGAAAACCTAGGACCCACCGGCAAAGTTCACCGATGGGGTCCCGTGAGTGGGTCAGGCCGGGTGAGCTCCGACGAACATATCCTCATGCCCGGTAGCCGCAGTGTGCTCCCGCGCGACCTGTTCGGCCAGCTGTTCGGTTGCCTTGCGGGAGTGGCAGGCGCAAACGCCAGGCGGTTTTGAACCTCCTTCCGCCGCAACGCCACCCCGCGCAATCCGAGTCACCTTCCGTCCAGAACCGCGAACTGATCGAAACAACCGAACGGACCCGATGAGTTCGTGGCCCGCGGCCGGTCCAAGCTCCTGACACCCGAGGAAAGGACACCGCCATGTCAGAGCTTCTCGTCGACTTCATCACCTCCCTGGACGGCTACGCATCGGGAGAGGGCTGGCCCGGGTTCTGGGGCCTCGAGGGCCCGGAGTACCTCGCTTGGCTCGGCGAGCAGCCCGAGGTCACCTACCTGATGGGAGCGAACACCTACCGCCTCATGTCGGGCTTCGCCGCCGGCGAGGTCCCGGAGGGCCAAGACGAATTCAGGGCCGAAGAAGAGGCGTCCGTCGACGAGCTCACGCGAGCGTCCAAGGTGGTGTTCTCCTCCTCGCTCGAGGAGCCGCTGACGTGGGCCAACTCCACGCTCGTCCGCGACGACGCCGTCGAGGCGGTCCGCGCAATGAAGGAGAACGGCTCGGGACTCCTTAGCACGATCGGCAGCCTCAGCCTGTGCCGGTCCCTGCTACGGGCCGGACTCGTCGACCGCTTCCGAGTCGGGATGTTCCCGGTGATCACCGGGGCCACGGGCGCAGAACGCATCTACGACGGCTACCCGGACGTCGCCCTCGAGATGATCGAGCACCGGACCTTCGACGGCCGCATCCAGCTGGTCGAGTACAAGCCACGCGTGCTCGAGCACCCGCCGCTCGGCGCCCCTGCGTGACGTCGCCCCGTCCGCAGGTGTCGAACGCCACCGCCCGCCGCCTCAGCACACCTTTCTACCTCCACCCCTAGGCCGGGTGGAGCCCGACCCCGCGGCGTTCTCCTCGGATCTCAACCATCTCGTCCTCTGTTGGCTGAGATCGTCCGGCTGGACTGTTCGCATCATCACCCAGTCGCCGGCGACAGCCAGATCAAGGGAGACATGGGTCTGCTCCTACCAGTCATTGACCTTGTTACTCGGTGGTTGGCGCGTACGCGGTAGTCGGCTAATTCGGTGGGTGCGCTCATGGCGATCCCGGTCATCCCTCTGGCAACGATGGGAGACGCTGGCCGAAGCGCGCGAGACCTGCTCAGACCCTGGAGACGATCTTGACCCGAGTCTCATGTACCGCCTTGAGCCGTGCCGCCTCTTGCTGGGGATCTTGGTATGGGATGGCGCGGATGAGGTAGTGGCGCTGGCCGTCCTTGTCTATCTTGCTCGGGTCCCGCTCGGTGAT
>Ga0075421_100002561_pt1 | contig 21734 bp, 19 predicted proteins | sample SoiMetdeltSBSDD5_FD_75292 | JGI IMG/M metagenome (GOLD analysis project Ga0075421, IMG submission 75292) | Bulk soil microbial communities from a Populus tree surrounding site in Tennessee, USA - Soil MetaG P. deltoides SBSDD5 | ecosystem: Environmental > Terrestrial > Soil > Tree plantation...
CTGGCCACACCAGGAAGGGCGCCCGGTTCATTGCATCCGTCCGTCGTGCTGATATAGAATGTAAGTCTTTTGAAGACCCATATTTAGCAACAGTACGGCGGTCTGGTGGGTTCGCTGCGGCGCGAGCCAGTTCTGGGCCGTTCGTGGAGGGATCAGCGTGGCGTTTACGAAGGACCGCAAGACCGGGATTATCGGAACCTACCGGACACACGACAGCGATACAGGATCTCCGGAAGTACAGGTGGCGCTCCTCAGCGAGCGCATCAACTATCTCACCGAGCATTTCAAGGTTCACGCACAGGACCATCATTCGCGCCGCGGCCTGTTGAAGCTTGTCGGCCAGCGGCGGCGACTGCTCGACTACCTCAAGAGCAAGGACTCGGAACGGTACGCGGAATTGATCCGCCGTCTCGGCATCCGCAAGTAGGCCGCCGGACACTCTTATGCACAATGTCAATTTGCAGAAGCGCGAGATCCAGATAGGGTCCCGCACCATCACGCTCGAAACCGGCAAGCTCGCCAAGCAGGCCGACGGCTCCGTCATCGTTCGATCGGGCGACACGGTGGTGCTCGTCACCGCCTGCCACGCGGCGAGCGCGCGCGAGGGGATCGATTTCCTTCCCCTGACCGTCGATTACCGCGAGTACACCTACGCCTCGGGACGCATCCCGGGCGGATTCTTCAAGCGCGAGGGGAAGCCCTCGGAAAAGGAAGTGCTGACCAGCCGGCTGATCGACCGGCCGATCCGTCCGCTCTTCGCGCCGGGGTGGCGCTACGAGACGCAGATCATCGCGCTGCTGATGTCAGCCGACACCGAGAACGATTCCGACGTGCTGGCGATCACCGGATCGTCGGCGGCGCTCGCGCTCTCGGAGATCCCCGTGGAAAAGATCACCGCGGGAGTGCGGGTCGGCATCATCGAGGGCAAGTACATCATCAATCCCACCTACGAGGAGCGCAAGACCAGCCTCTTGGATCTGATCGTCGCCGGCACGGCCGACGGCATCGTGATGGTGGAGGCGGGCGCGAAGGAAGTCACCGAAGCGCAGGTCGTGGGCGCGCTCGAGGCGGCGCACGCGGCGATCAAGCAGATCGTCGCCGGCATCGAGGATCTTCGCCGGGCGGTCGGCAAGAAGAAGCTCCCGTCACAGAAGAAGGAAGTCGGCCACGAGTTCTACCGCGAGGTGGAGGAGAAAGTCTACGTCCCGCTCAGCGAAGCGATGCGCATCCGCGGCAAGCTGGAAAACTACGACCGCGTCGACCAGGTGCTCGAGGAGTTCGTGGCGTCGCTGCCCGAGGGCGAGGTCCAGCGCAGGGTCGAAGCCAAGCACATCTTCCACGAGTTGAAGGAAAAGGTGCTGCGCGACGAAGTGCTGGAGCGCAACATCCGCCTCGACGGCCGCAAGTTCGACGAAATCCGCCCGATCTGGTGCGAAGCCAGCGTCCTGCCCCGCGTCCACGGCTCCGTCGTCTTCACCCGCGGCGAAACGCAGGCGCTCGTCACCTGCACGCTCGGCACCGCCGACGACGAGCAGAAAATCGAGCACGTCAGCGGCGAGTTCTACAAGCGGTTCATGCTGCACTACAACTTCCCGCCGTTCTCGGTGGGTGAAGTGCAGTTCCTGCGCGGCCCCGGCCGGCGCGAGGTGGGCCACGGGGCGCTGGCCGAACGCGCGCTCTCGGCTGTCGTTCCCGGCGAGGACAAGTTCTCGTACACCGTCCGACTGGTCTCGGACATTCTCGAGTCGAACGGGTCGTCGTCGATGGCGTCTGTCTGCGGCGGCTCGATGGCGATGATGGACGCCGGCGTGCCGATCAAGGCGCCGGTGGCCGGGATCGCGATGGGCCTCATCATGGACGAGAAGTCGGGCCGCTGGGCCGTCCTCTCGGACATTGCCGGCGCCGAGGACCACTACGGCGATATGGACTTCAAGGTGGCGGGCACGGCGCAGGGCATCACCGCGCTGCAGATGGACATCAAGGTAACCGGCATCACCTCGGAGATCATGAGCAAGGCGCTCGACCAGGCGCGGGCCGGGCGGCTCCACATCCTCGGCGAGATGGCCAAGACGCTCAGCGCCACGCGCGGCAGCATGTCCGAGTTCGCGCCGCGGATCATCACCATCAAGATCCCGGTGGACAAGATCCGCGACGTCATCGGACCCGGCGGCAAGATGATTCGCAGCATCATCGAGCGGACGGGCGTGAAGATCGACGTCGAGGACAACGGCACTGTGAACGTCGCCTCAGCGGACGGCGAGTCGGCGGCGAAGGCGATCGGCATCATCCAGGAACTGACCGCCACGCCTGAGCTGAACAAGACCTACATGGGCAAGGTGCAGCGCATCACCGATTTCGGCGCCTTCGTCGAGATCATGCCCGGCACCGACGGCCTGCTGCACGTCTCGGAGATCGCGAACCATCGCGTCAAGGACGTCCGGGATGAGCTGAAGGAAGGCCAGCAGATCCTGGTAAAGGTGATCAACATCGACCCGACCGGGAAGATTCGCCTGAGCCGCAAGGCGCTGCTGCAGGAAGAGGCGGCCAAGACCGGCGCCGCCGAGCCGGCCCCGGCCGGTAAGGAATAGGCCGGTTTGTAGTGTAGAGGCGGACCTTCAGGTCCGCCTGTTAAAGTACGTAAGGACCGGCTCCGGCCGGCCTTACGTATGAAGCTCAGCCGCCGGCATCTCGCACTGCTTCTGACGGGCGCAGCGACGTCGCTGCTCCTGCCGCCGCTGATTCGCCGGGTCTTTGCCCAGGACCAGGCGCCCAACCGTCCTGAGTTCAGTCTCGTCGCCCGCAACTACCGCTACAACCCCGACCGTCTGGAGGTCACCCAGGACGATCTGGTCCGGCTCACGATCCGGAGCGAGGACTTCACCTACAGCTTCGCGATCGACGAGTACCGCATTGTCCGCCGCGTTCCCGCCGGCGAGACGACGACGTTCGAGTTCCACGCGGACCGCGCAGGGACGTTTCGCTTCTACAGCAACCTCACCGGCGAAGGCGACCACGCCGACATGCAGGGCCAGCTCATCGTCCGCGCGCGCTAGTTCGACAGTTCGGTATGTAGTGTCCGGCTCAAGCCGGACCAGGGCTTCGCCTGCGAGCCGCACCAGAGCCAACGAGCATGACTACTACATCAATCATCGTTGTCGCAGCGGTGGTTCTCCTTTTCATCGTGCTGTCCCGGACCGGCCAAAGCCCCCACAACATCGATCTGGATACCGCGACCGAAGGAGACATCCCCAGACTCCTGATGGGTGGACACAAGATCGATGCAATCAAGGTGTATCGGCGTTTGCACGATGTCGATCTCAAGGAAGCTAAGGAGGCGGTCGAACGCCTCGCCGCGAAGCTGCCGAGGTCGACGCCCACCTAGCAGATGTTCGGAAGTTACTTCGATTGTCCGGTCACTCCGTGACCGTGCGCCTGCTCGTACACGTTCTTCAAGTGGACGAGATCGACGTTCCCCTCGTGACAGGTGTTTTCGTCGTCGAAGTTGCGTTGCGTGCTCTGGCGCGCCATCGGGTAGGCCGATGTCATCGTCCAGGGCCGCGTAAATACCCTCGGATTGGTAATCGTCATCGTCCAGATGACGGTGTTCGAGTCGACCATAGTGAAGCGCTCGACGATGTGCGCATCGGCGCCACGAAAATCACCGCCGAGCGTGATGCGGGTTTTGTCATCGAAATTGGTGCTGTCAACGACCAGCGTGTCGCCATCCCACCAGCCAATCGGGTCTCCCAGCCAGAGGCGAATGCCCTCTGGAAGATGCGCACGCCGGTCCATGTCAATCACGCGCGTCACGTTTTGTTGCGCGTTGATGATGATCTGGTTTCCGGAATACAGAATTTCCTGCGCCCAGGTGTGGAGGCGCCCGGTGTCGTGGAGCTCGCAGTGGGCGGCCCGATCCTCGTAGGCGTTGACATCCTCCCTGCGGCGGTTCCGCTCTGCCAGCGCCCACGGCTGGTAGGGGATGATGCCATCAGGCGGGTCGATGATCAGGCTCTTGCCCGCGTCAACCCCGAAGCTTCCAGCATGCTCCTCGAGGAACACGACGTTGTGGAGAACGCCTCCCCCTCCATTCCACGTTCCGGTCAGGTCGGGCTTGCCGTCCGGGCGCCGCGGAATGGGACCGTCCTGGCCGGAGGCGGGAAGGGATGTCACGACCAGCGTGACCAGCAATGCCGTGATCGACGGCAGCAAGCTCATCGCACTGCAATTGGGGCCACGGTCGACCCCGTGCCTCCTACGAGCTTGAGCGGCTCGACGATGAGGGCGAACTCGTACGCGCGCTGAGCGGCGAGCTCGTCGAGCCGCAGGTTCTCGAGCAGAAACACGCCGTTGACGACCAGCGCGATCTGGTGCACGGGGTTCGACAGCTGCGGATCGGGACTCGGCGTGACGTTGATCGGCGCGTTGTCGGCGCCGATGAGCATCGGGTCCTGGCGGGCGATCCACTCGGCCGCCGCAGCGCCGAGCCCGGGATTGGTGGTCATGTAACGGCCGTTCTCCTTGCCCCACAGCCGTCCCCAGCCGGTGTGCACGATCACTGCGTCGCCGGGCTGCAGCGTCAACTGCTGCCGCGCGAGCGCCTGCTGGAGATCGGCGACGGTGATCTCATAGGTGTCGGGCAGCGTCTCGACGCCCTTCAGCGCGGCGACGTCGATCAGCACGCCGCGCGTCATCAGCGCCCCGATATTCTCGATTCCCATCCTGGTAAAGCCGTTGCGGGTGGCGACCTCGTCTACCTTGACGCAGTTGTACAGGCTGTCGCCGATGGTCTGGTGCGCGAACCCGTCGAACTGCGTACCCACCTGGCCGATTTCGGCCAGCACGATCTCCTCGTTGCCGCCACGGCGATTCGACCCGGCGACTTCGGCCGTCCGCTTGGTGTGCAGCTGGAACTGGCGGGTGGCCTGGAGCGGCATGGATGCCTCGAGCCGGCGTCCGAGCTCAAATACCTGCCCGGTCCGGATCAACCGCGCCGCACGCAGCACGGTCTCGGGCTTCATGTGGTTGGCGGCGCCCCGCTGGTCGGCGGCGCCCCATTTCGAGGGACAGCGCTGGCTCTCGGAGGGAGGCCGCCACGTCTGGGCGAACGCAGTCGCGCCGCTTGCGGTCATGACGAGGATTGCCGCGACGATGAATCCAAGACGCATGGCCGCCTCCTTCACCGCGTCGTCGACTGATCCGCGAGCGGGATCGTCACGACGATGCGGTCCTCAGGGCCGATGTTGCGCGTGGTGTGTCCCTGGCCGGTGGTGTCTTCGATCAGACTGATGTGGCCCGGCTCCACCGACACTTTCTGACCGCCTGCCACCTCGAGCTCGGCGCGGCCGCTGAGCGTGATGACGAACTGGCGCCGCGGACCGACGTGCCAGTCGCTGACGGGACCCGGGGCCCGCCGGCTGAATTCCACTCCGGTGGCCTTCATCATTTCGCTGACGTCGCCATTGAGCTTCATCGGAATCTGCTCGGCGTGACTCATCCCGTCCGGTCCCGTGTAGATGCGGGTCATCATGATTGGCTTGCGCGCCTGCGCCGCCGCGACGTCCTGACTGGTCTCGGCCTTCCATGCGACGACGAACGCCGCGACAAGGGCGACGATGGCCCAGCGCCTGATGCTCGATGACATGGATGTGCTCCTTTCCTTCAGCGCGTGACCGACGAGGCGGCCGCCGACGTCAGCTGGTCGCGGACCACGAAGCCGCCTTTCATCACAAACCTGACGCGTTCCATTTCCGTCACGTCTTGCAGCGGGTTGCCGGCGACGGCGATGACGTCGGCGAACTTCCCCTTTTCGAGGCTGCCGATGTGCGCCGACCACCCGTAGTTCAGCATCTCCGCCGCCGGCAGGAAAGCCGTCCTGATCGCCTGTGACGGCGTCATACCCCAGCTGGCGTAGTGCTTGAACTGATCCGCGCCGATGCCGTGCGGAATGGCCTCGGACGTGGCGCCGCTGCCGAAGACGATGGGTACGCCGGCAGCATGCGCCTTTCGGAAGGCCTGCTCCGCCATGCGCAGCCGGCTGTTCCTGCCGCCGGTCGCCTGCAGATCTGCCTTTTCCAGCGAGATCAAATCGTCGAGCGTGACCACGAACGGGAGCTTCTTCTGGAGCAGCGTCTTCACACCCGCGTCGTCGAGCATGAGCAGGTGGTTCGGCGCGTCGACTCCCGCGCCGATACAGCTGTTCATCCCTTCGCCGCCGTAGGTATGGCACGCCACCTTGAGACCGAGCCTGTGCGCTTCATCGACAATCGCGTCGACTTCCTCACGCGTCAGCGACGGGCTGGCGACGAGCGTCGCGTCCGGCTTCCACATGTAGATCGGGCCGACGAAATCCTGAGTGGTGTAAATCTTGATCCAGTCCACGCCGTGCAGCTTGGCTTCGCGAACCGCCGCGCGAGCCAGCCATGGCCCGTTGATGTTCTTGTTTTCGGTGAAGCCTTCGAAGAAGCGCAGCGAATCCGTATCCGGGTAGTAGGTGCCGGCCCGCTGGTTGAGCGACTGCCCGACGACCTGCATCCGCGGTCCCTGGACCAGACCGGCATTGATCGCATCACGCAGCTCCACCGTGTTGTAGCCGCCGCGCGAGTCCATATCGAGAACGGTCGTGAAGCCTGCGTCGAGGTCGATCTGGGCGTTCGAGAGCGCAATCAGCGCGCGCTCGGCCGGCGTTTCGCCGCCGGTGTTCACGTGCACATGCGTATCAATCATGCCGGGGAGCACGGTCGCGGACGTCAGATCGATGACCCGCGCGCCAGCGGGCAGCTGCAGGCCGGCGCCGACGTCGGTGATGCGATCGCCTCTGATCAGCACCACCTGGTTGGACAACATCATCCCCGTCCTGGCGTCGAACAGCCGTCCGGCACGGATGGCGACAACCTGGTCAGCGGCCGCGGTGAACCGTTTTGTCTGGCGACCGGCCGGCTCCTGGCCTCGAAGCGTAGCGAACGCCCCGAGAGCGAGGGACATCAACGCGACGACGAGCACGACACCCTTACACATGAAAGTCCTGTTGGCGAAGCTCATACCCCCTCCACGTTGTGCCTTCGCCACAGGAGAGCCACCGGAAGAGCGAAGGCCAGGCTGCCGATCAATGACAGCGCCACGAACCCGACCGCTGACAACTGGCTGACACCCCATCGGCGCAGCAGGTACGCCAGCACCCAGGTCAGGACGAGCGCCTCGACGATGAACGCTGCGGCAATTGGATTCGCCATCGCGTCGCGCATCGCGTTCGGCTGGAATAGCAGCCCATAGATGAATGCGCCATTGGCCGCGATCAGGCCGAAGCCGGCCAGCACCGCCAACCAAAACCGCTCGCGCGGCGTGTAATCAACCGGGTGTTTCATCTCTATTTCTGTACGCGTTCCCACAACAGGGTGCTTTCGACGACCGGCGGCGCCAGTTCCGATGGATCCATGCGAAGGGCGAGGCGATTCTGGCCCTGGAACGTGAACCATCGCTTCCGCGTCCGGCCCACCATGTTTGGTGACTTGTCCACCTCCGCGTGGTGCAGCACAAACCCTTCGTCGGCGTGGACTTCCACGCGTGCGCAGTAGGCATTCAGCGGGGCACCCATGGTCGCTACCGCTTCGGGACCGGTTGGACTGTTCTCGGACGCCCAGAGCGGCCGGTTTGCCGCCATGCTGGCGTAGCACACGTAGCCGGCGTCGCCGTAGATGATGTAGCCGACGTTGCGGGGATCCGGCCTGGTCGTGCCGTCAGCGAGCCGCTGCGTCCACGACACGAGCCGCCAGGTTCCAATGATCCGTCTTGCCGCGTCGGTTGGTGATTGTGCCTGCGATGTGTTGGTCAATGCGCATAGAGAGAGCGCCGCTGAGAGGACGAGTGTTCTCCGCATAGTGCCGCGGATGCTATCACGACACTACTGGGGGGATCGGGACTCCCAGATGCGGGCGGCTTCGAGCCGGGCGGCGATCGGCGGGTGCGAGTGAAACAGAATCTCGACCAGCCGGGAAGGCCGCTCCTCGGCGAGATTCTGGGCGCCCAGGCGCTTCATGGCGCTGACGAACGCGGCGGCATTCCTCGTCATCTCCAGGGCGTAGCGGTCCGCCCGCCGCTCGTGAACGCGCGAGACTGCATTCGCCAGCGGCAGCAGCGCCAGCGAGACGGCTCCGCCCGCGAGAACCAGCACCGGCAGCGCTGCCACGTCGTCCTTCGCCAGGATGCCGAAATGGCCGACCGCAACCGTCAGAACGCGATCCGCGACGTAAAACCCGAGTGTCATGAGGAACGCGTCGAGCGCGATCGATTTCCAGATGTCGTGGTGGACATGGTGCGCCAGCTCGTGCGCCAGGACGACTTCGATTTCATCGTCTGAATGAACCGCCAGCAGCGTGTCGGACAGAAGAATGCGGCGGGTGCGGCCTATACCGGTCAGCGCCGCGTTGGCCTTACGGGTGCGGTCGCTCAGCCGCCATTCGAAGACGCCGAGCACGCGCGCCCCCGCGCGCTCGGCGAGCGCAACGAGGCGCTCGGCCAGTGCCGGCCGTTCGAGCGGTTTGAATGTGTAAAACAGCGGCAGCAGGACTATCGGGGCCAGCTGAGCGAGCACGACGATCAACAGGACGAAACAGAGCGCCGCCGCCAGCCACCACCACACTGGCAGCGACCGCAGCAGCGTCCAGACGATCAACGCGCCGACGACGCCGAAGAGGAGGCCAATGCCGGTCGCCTTGAGCTGATCGAGACACCACCGCCAGGTGGTCTGCGTCGACAGCTCGTAGCGCCGTTCGAGCACAACGCCCTGATAAAAGGCGAGCGGAAGTTGAACCGCTTCGGTCAGGATACCGACGATGACGACGTAGCAGATGACGGTGACAAGAAACGATTGGCGGGCAACGCCGGCCGACACGTCGCGCAGCAACGCCGACCAGCCGGACACCAGGAGAACGAGAAGCCAGAGAGCCGTCAGCGCCGTTCCGGCAAAAGAGGCCCGGCGCCGCAGGCGCTGGTACCGAGCGGCCTTGTCTTCGTTCATGAAATGGGGTCGGGAGTCATTTTTCCCGACCCCTTTAATTCAGCTGGACTGAGATCAGCTTCGAGACGCCGGGCTCCTCCATCGTGACGCCGTACAGCCGGTTGGCGATTTCCATGGTCCGGCGGTTGTGCGTGATGAGGATGAACTGGGTCCGATCGAGCATGCCGCGCAGCATTTCCACGAACCGGCCGACGTTCGCGTCGTCGAGCGGCGCGTCGATCTCGTCGAGCAGGCAGAAGGGGCTCGGCTTGTAGCGGAAGATCGCGAACATCAGCGCGATGGCGGTAAGCGCCTTCTCGCCGCCGGAGAGCAGCTGCACGCTTTGCAGCCGCTTGCCCGGCGGAGACGCGACGATGTCGATGCCGCTTTCGAGCGGATCGTTTTCGTCGAGCAGCGTCAGCCCGGCGCGGCCGCCGCCGAACAGCGTGCTGAACGTCACCTGGAAGTTCTGCTGGATTGCGGTAAACGCCTCGTTGAAGCGCACCTTGGTTGTTTCGTCGATCCGCTTGATCGCCTCGGCGGTCTGCGCGATCGAATCGACCAGGTCCTTGCGCTGCGTCGTCAGGAAGACATGACGGGTTTCGAGCTCGTCGAACTGCTCGATCGCCATCATGTTGACCGGCCCCAGCCGGTCGATCTTCGCCTTCAGCGCGTTGATGGCTTCTTCGGCAGTCATCGACGCCGGCGGACTCTCGATTTGGCTGACCGCCTGGAGCTCGCCTTCTTCGGCCTCCGGGTCGGGCTCGTCGGCGGTGATGGCGGCCGCGTCAGGAGTCGTTTCTCCCGCCTGCTCCATCGCTTCCACTTCGACCACGACCTGATCGAGCGAGCACTGGGCGGTCTCGGCGCACATCTGCGCCAGGTGGCCCAGGTCGCTCTGCGCGGTCGCGCGCGCCAGTTCGAGCTCGCCGGCGTGCGCGCGAATCTCGTCGAGCGCGCGGCGGGCGTCACGGATGACAGTATCCTGGCCGTCTACCGCTCCGCGCACGGCCGCCGCGGCGTCGTCCGCCGCGCGAACGTCGGTGCGCAGCGCGTCGAGCGCGCGCACGTCGTCGTCCAGCGTGCGGGTCTCGTCGGCCACGGCCCGCAACAGCGCCTCACGACGCGTCCGTGCCTGTTCGAGCTCACCGGCGCGGGCCGCGATCCGTTGTTCGACGTCGCGAGCCCCCTCTTCGAGCCGCTCGACTTCGGCTGCGAGCGCCGAGGTGCGTTCGACCATGGCGGCATGAGCCGCCCGCGCATCGGCCGCCTTCAAGCTGAGGTCGTCCACCGCATCCCGTGCGCCGGTGAGCGCACGCTGCGTGTCCGACAGCCGTGTCTCGGCGGAGCGTTGATCGTCGACAAGCCGGCCAATCGACGCCGCCGCTTCCGCGTGCCTGGCGTCGAGCCCCGTCCGCTCCTCTTCGGCCTGACGCCGTTCCAGCGCGATCACTTCGGCCTTGCGCGACAGGCGGAGCGCCTCTTCTGCCGCGCGCGCCACTTGCGCTTGCCGGGAAACAATCACCACGTCCTGTCGATGCTGTTCCGCAGTCAACGCCGCCAGGGCGCTGGTGGCCTGCGCAATCGCAATCTCCAGCCGCGCAGCTTCGTCAGTCAGCCTGGCCAGCTCGTCGCGGCCTGCCGCCGTCCGTTCGCGCAGTTCCTTGATTTCGCGCTTGGTGGCGAGGATGCCTCGCGATTCGGCCTTGGCGCCGCCGCAGACGACGTGCGGACCACGCAGGACGTCGCCTTCGAGCGTGGCCACAGGTGCCGACGTCTGCCGGGACATCGCCACCGCCTGATCGAACGTCTCGGCGACATATGCCTCCGGCACTACTTTCTGGATCGTCGCCACGTGCGGTCCGGCAACGCGCAGCACATCGGAGAGCGGTACGATCCCGGGCATCCGGATCGCTTCGCGCGCATAGAACCCGTTGGACCCCGGGTCGATGACGACGAAGCCGCAGCGGCCGGCGTCGTGCTCGCGGACCAGAGCGAGGCCGCAGGCCGCCTGGTCGTGGCGTTCAACGATGACGTGCTGCAGCAGATCGCCAAGACAGGCCTCGACCGCCCGCTCGTAGCGGCTGTCGACGTCGAGGTAGTCGGCGACCGCGCCCTGCTGGCTGACCTTCCCGTTCGCCTGGACGAGCACCATGCGCGCCGCGTCGCCGAATTCCCCGCGCGTGGCCTCGAGCTCCACCAGCGACGCCAGCCGCGCCTCGCCGCGTGCGAGCTCGTGTTCGCGTTCGCGCACGCCGCGCAGGCGATCTTCGTATTCGGTTCGTGCCGAGACCAATTCCGATTCGCGCGCCGCCGTCTCGAGCCGGACCTGCTCGAGCGCCGCTTCGGCACGGGCCAGCGCCGCAGCCGACTCGGCCTGCGACGCGTCCACAGTTTCCTGTTCACGGCGAAGGTCGTCCGCCTCGATATCGAGCTTGGCGAGTGTCTCTCCGACACGCTCCCGCTGCGAGGCGGCGTGCTCCATCGCGTGCCGCAGGGCCGTGGCGGCATTGATCGCCGCGAACATGTCGCTCCGGGCAGCCTCGACGTTCGCCTCCAGACCCTCAATCAGCTGCTGCGCCTGCGCGTAGGCGTCGTTCGCCCTCGTCACGTCGCCAGCCGCGGCATCACGTGAGTCGGCGGCCTGGGCGGCGGCCTGCGTTCGTTCAACGACGGCGAGGCGCGCCGGTTCGCGGCGCCCCTCGAGCTCGGTGAGCTCGGTCGCGATTTCGGCAGCGCGGCCCGCCAGCATTTCCGCCTGGTGGCGGTTGAATTCCTGCTGCTGCAGGCGGCGGTTGATGTCGAGCTCCCGCGCGTGGGCGTTCTCGCGCACGCTGGCGGCGCGGCCGTCCGCCTCCGCCTGCTCGATGCGCAGCCGCGCCAGATCGGTCTCGCCTTCGGCGACGCGGGCGGCGGCGGCGGTCTCGCGCTCGCGCGCCTCGGCCAGCCGGGCCTGCGCCAGCTCGATCGTCTGCGCCAGCTCGCGGTAGCGGCGCGCGAACAGCACCTTTTCCCACCGCCGCAGCTCTTCACGCAGGCGCTTGTAGCGCCGTGCCTTGGCCGCCTGGCGCTTGAGCGTGCCCCGCTGCTTCTCGACCTCGAAGACAATGTCGTCGATGCGGGTGAGGTTCTGCTGCGCGGCTTCGAGTTTGAGCTCGGCGGCACGCCGGCGCGACTTGTACTTGGTGATCCCCGCGGCTTCTTCAATCAGCTGCCGCCGGTCGGTCGGCCGCGAGCTCAGGATCATGCCGATCTTGCCCTGCTCGATGATGGCGTAGGCCTTGGCACCAAGCCCCGTGTCCATCAGCAGCTCGTGGACGTCGCGGAGCCGGCACACCTCACCGTCGATCAGGTATTCGCTTTCACCCGATCGATAAAGCCGGCGTGTCACCTCGACGTCGCGGGTGAACAGGTCGGCGGCAGCCGCAAGATGCGCGTGGCCATTTCCGTTGCCGTTCGCATCGTCCCCGTTGGTTTCGTTGGTGGCGCTGAATTCCACCATGTCGGCGTCGCCGCTTTTCGGCGGCGCGTGGAGCCCGGTCAGCCGCAGACGCACTTCGGCGGTGGCGCCCGGCTTCCGCGCGTCGCTGCCGCTGAAGATGACGTCTTCCATCCGATCGCCGCGCAGACTCTTCGCGCTTTGCTCGCCCAGCACCCAGGTAATGGCGTCGGCGACGTTGCTCTTGCCACAGCCGTTCGGCCCGACGATGGCGGTGACACCATGGTCGAAGGCAAGCTCCGCCCGGTCGGAGAACGACTTGAATCCGTTGATGTGAAGGCGTTCTAAGCGCATAGGAATACCGCGTCAGAGTCTAAACACGACAAGCCCTAGTGGCAAGGGCAAACCGACACCACTATATTTTGGGCTGGGCACCCAAAAGGTGGGGGGTGGTGTTACTCAAATCCCAACTCCCAAACTGCCAACGCCCAAAACCGCAGTTCTTGGGAATTGGGCGTTGGCTTTCTGGGAGTTATCTCTGAGCGCGTCGCTCCGTCGTGGATCCAGTCAGCTTCATGAGCGCCTCGGCTTCGGGGAACAGCGTCAGCGCGTACTGCAGCTGCGGATCCTGCCGCGACAGATTCTTGCGCGCGATCTCGATGCCAAAGAGATCGACGTCGATCTCGAAGCGGAGCATGGCGCGGATGAACGGCTCGTCCTGTTTCCAGGCGGCGTCGTCGATGCGAACCCGGGACTTCTGCACGAGGTCCTTGAACTCCGCCACCATCGCGTCGGTGACCTGGAAGTCCTGCGACAGCTCGCGCAGCTGGCCCGCCGGACTCGCGGTGATACGCCGGTCGCCGGTGCGCGTGAACCGCTGCGCGTAAATGTCGAAGAGGTTGCGCGCGAAGAGCGTGCGGCCGAAGCGCGTCGGATTGAAGCCCTCTGTTGGCCCGTCAAACCGGCGGTCCGGGTCCACGCCGCCGCCGCTGTACACGCGGCGCCCCGCGTCGGTGAACTTCAGATCTTCGGGCTTATGCGCCTTCGCCGCATCCTGCTCGCGGTAGGTGTAGGTCAGGTACTCGTCGAACGTGCCGTCCCACGGCCGCTGAATGAGCCGGCCGCTCGGCGTGTAGTAGCGCGCCGTCGTCACCGCGACGCCTGCGCCTTCGCTGACGCGATAGACCGACTGCACGAGCGCCTTGCCGAAGGTGGTCTCGCCGACGATGAGCGAGCGGTCGTGGTCCTGCAGCGCGCCCGAGACGATTTCCGACGCGCTGGCGCTGTTGCGATTGACCAGCGTGATCATCGGAATCTGGAGGTAATCGCTCTGCTGCGTGGCGCGATAATCCTGATCGGAATTCGCGACGCGACCGCGCGTGTAGACGATGAGATCGCCGCGCGGCAGGAACCGGTTGCTGATCTTGATGGCCTGGTCGAGCGCGCCCCCGGGGTTGTTGCGCAGATCGAACACAAGGCGCCGCATCCCCTGATCGCGCAGCGTTTTCAGCGCCCGTCCGATTTCGTCGTCGGAGTTCTCGCCGAAGTCACCGAGCAGCAGGTAGCCGGTCTGCGCGTCGAGCATGAACGTCGCGCGCACGGTCGGGATGTGAATCTCGTCGCGCAGCACCTCGAGATCGATGAGGTTCTCGTAGCCGGCGCGCTTGATGGAGATCTTGACCGGCGTCCCGCGCGGCCCGCGCAGCTGGCGGACCGCCTGGTCGCTCGTCCAGCCCTTGGTGTCCTGCCCCTCGATCCGGGCGATCACGTCGCCGCGGCGCAGCCCCTTCTGGTAGGCCGGGGAGCCTTCGAACAGCGAAAAGACTGTGATCTCCCCGTCGACCACCTGGATGGAGATCCCGAGACCGTAATAGCGGCCCTCCTGACGCTCGCGCATCTGCGCGTAGCTGCGAGGATCCATGAAGCTCGAGTGCGGATCGAGCGTCTGGAGCATGCCGGCAATGGCACCGTAGACGAGCCGGTCCGATTCGACCTCGCCGACGTAGTTATTCTCGACGGCCCCCAGTGCGGCCGTAAAAACCTTGTACTGGTCGGGAAGCTGATCCTGGGCGACCAGCGCGCTCCGGCCGTAAAAACCGCCCAGAAGGGCACAAAACATGACGGCAAACACCGCCGCGGAGACGGACCGGTAGCTGCGCATATGTAAAAACTATAAACGGTTACCTTGACCCCGTCCAGACCGGATTTCTATAATCCAATGAATCACTTACGCGGATTTGAGGGGAAGCAAGGGGGCATTTTATGTTTGGTTCCATCGGCATGCCGGAGCTGATCATCATTCTGGTGATCGCGCTCATTATCTTTGGCCCCCGCAAACTTCCGGAACTCGGCCGTTCGCTGGGCAAAAGTATCGGGGAATTCAAGAAAGCGTCGAACGAGCTGCGGAGCACCCTGGAAGAGGAAATCCGCATCGAAGAGCAACGCGATCAACGCGCCGTGCTCCGCGCCGAGCAGGACACGGCCATTGCCGCGGCGGCCACGCCGCCGTCCGCCACGCCGCCGCCAGTCGTCCCCGCGCCGCCGGTTGACCAGACCGTAAACCGCACCACGGGCACCGACCCTGTGGCCTAGTGAGTGGCGTTAGTCCCTTTTCCGAATAAGTCCTCCCTGACGCCGGACGACGAGCTCGACGTCCCGGATCCTGACGGACTGGAGGACGCCGATGCGGCCGGGAAGATGTCCTTCCTGGATCATCTCGACGAGCTCCGCCGGCGGATCATCTACGCCGCCCTCTCGCTCGGCGTCGGCGTCGCGATCGCCTTCGCGTTCATCGACGACATCTTCAATTTCATCATGCGGCCGCTGCAGGCGATGCTGCCGGCGGGCCAGACGATGATCTATACCGACCCGACCGAAGCGTTCATGCTCTATATCAAGATCGGGCTGATCGCCGGTCTGGTGATCGCGTCGCCGGCGGTGATGACCCAGATCTGGCTCTTCATCGCGCCGGGACTGTATGTGCACGAGAAGAAGTGGGCGATCCCCTTCATCGCGATGTCGTCGGTGTTCTTCGTCGCCGGCGCCGCGTTCTCGCACTACATCGTGTTTCCGCTGACGTGGCGGTTCTTCGTCAGCTTCACCACCGACATCCTGACGTTCATGCCGCGGATCGATCCGGCGTTTTCAATCTATCTGCGTCTCCTGCTCGCCTTCGGCGTCGTCTTTCAGATGCCGACGATTGTGCTGTTCCTGGCGAGGATGGGTGTGTTGACGGCGCGCTTCATGGTCCGCAACATCAAATACGCCATCCTCGGCATCGTCATTATTTCAGCGGTGGTGACGCCGGACGGCGGCGGCGTCTCGCTGGTGGCGATGTCGGGCCCGCTGATCCTGCTCTATATCTTCAGCATCGGCCTCGCCTGGATGTTCGGCAAGAAAAAGACGATTGAGACGTAGGGGCCGACTTTGGTCGGCCCGCTAGTAGGACTTCGCGAACCAGGCGTGCACGGTCGCGGGCGAGCCGCATTTGAGGCACGACTTCCCCGTCGCGGGTTTGCTGACGAAGGGGATGTTCCGGATCGTCGCCTGAGTCTCGGCCTTGATCGACGCTTCGCACGCGGCGGATCCGCACCAGGGAGACACGACGAACCCGGGGCGCCCTTCCATGATCTCCTTGAACTGATCGTAGCTGTCGGCCTCCGATGTGTGTTCCTCGCGGAACTTCACGGCGCGATCGAACAGCGCGCGCTGGATCGCCGCCAGCAGTTCCTCGACGTGGGCGGCCAGCCCGTCCATCGGCACAAATGACTTCTCGCGCGTATCGCGGCGTGCGAGTACAACTTGCGACTTCTCGAGATCTTTCGGGCCGATCTCGAGGCGCAGCGGCACGCCGCGCAGCTCCCACTCGTTGAACTTCCACCCGGGGGTCTGCGAATCGCGGTCGTCGAGCATCACCCGGATACCGCGCGCCACGAGGTCGTCGCGAATGGCTTTTGCCTTCGGCAGAACGGTTTCCTTCCAGTTGCCGCGCGGAATCGGGACGATCACGACCTGGTAGGGCGCGATCCTGGGCGGCAGGATCAACCCGCCGTCGTCGCCGTGCGTCATGATCACGCCGCCGATCATGCGGGTGGAGACACCCCACGACGTCGTCCAGACGTGCTGCACCGACTTGTCGCGCGCCTGGAACTTGATGTCGTAGCTCTTCGAAAAATTCTGCCCGAGGTTATGCGACGTCCCGGCCTGCAGCGCGCGGCCGTCGCGCATCAGCGCTTCAATCGAATAGGTCTTGTCGGCGCCGGCGAACTTCTCGCTGTCGGTCTTCGGGCCGTCCATCACCGGCATCGCCAGCTCGTTCTCGGCGAAGTCCTTGTACACCCCCAGCATTCGGAGGGTCTCTTCCTGCGCTTCCTCGGCGGTCTCATGCGCCGTGTGCCCTTCCTGCCACAGGAACTCGGTGGTGCGCAGGAACAGCCGCGTGACTTTTTCCCATCGCACGACGTTGGCCCACTGGTTGATCAGGATCGGCAGATCGCGCCACGACTGGACCCACTTCGCGTACATCGTGCCGATGATGGTCTCCGACGTGGGGCGAACGACGAGGCGTTCTTCGAGGACCTCGTTGCCTCCCTGCGTCACCCACGCCACCTGCGGGGCAAAGCCTTCGACGTGCTCCGCTTCGCGCATCAGCAGGCTCTCGGGGATGAAGAGCGGAAAGTAGGCGTTGACGTGCCCGGTCGCCTTGAAACGGCGATCCAGCCCCTGCTGAATCAGCTCCCACATGGCGTAGCCGTAAGGCCGGATGACCATGCAGCCCTTCACCGGCGAGTAGTCGGCCAGCTCGGCGCGGCGGACGACGTCGATGTACCAGCGGCCGAAGTCCTGGGACTGCGGCGTGATTTCAGTTGGATAATCGGGAATCTCAGTCGACATGCAGGCGATCGGCGATGCGCATCTTCCAGTGTAGATCGTCGCGCGCCGGGAAATCCGTCCGAAAGTGCGCGCCGCGGCTCTCCTCGCGCCGCAGCGCCGCGCGGGCGATGAGGTACCCGGCGGTGACGATGCTCGTCACGCGGCGCAGCTCGGCATCCTGGCTGACGGACCCGCGTCGCGCCGCTGCGGCGCCCGCCCAGTTCTGCAGCTGCGCGACAGCCTGCTCGAGCGATGGGCGCGTGCGCACCACGCCGACGTGGCGCCACATCAGGTCGCGCGCCTCGTAGGCCGAGGGCACCGGCTCGCCGGGCAGACCCGGCAGCGCGGCCGGCGTGACGCTCGACGCCGGCAATGCCGCGTCGCGGGGATTCGCAGTCATCGCGTCCGCGGCCCGCGCCCCGAACACCAGTCCTTCGAGCAGCGAGTTGCTGGCGAGGCGATTCGCTCCGTGTACGCCGGTGCAGGCCACCTCGCCGGCGGCAAACAACCCAGGCACCGACGTCCGTCCGTCAAGATCTGTTTCCACGCCGCCCATGACGTAGTGGGCCGCCGGACTGACCGGAATCGGATCGCGCATGAGATCGAGGCCGGCGGCCGCGCATGCCTGGGTGATGGTCGGGAAGCGCCGCCGGACGAAGTCGGGATCCAGATGCGCCAGCGACAGGTAGACGGGGGCTCCGGTGCGATCCGCCTCGCGGACGATCGCTCGCGAGACGAGGTCGCGCGACGCGAGATCGCCCGCACGCTCGTACCGCATCATGAACGCCTCGCCGGCCTGGTTGATCAGCCGCGCGCCCTCGCCGCGCAGGGCTTCCGACAGGAGAAACCGCGGCGATCCTTCCACGTTCATCACCGTGGGATGAAACTGTACGAACTCCAGATCGGCGACGCGCGCGCCCGCGAGCGCGGCGATGGCAATGCCGTCGCCGGTGGCGATCGCCGGGTTCGTCGTTTCTCTAAAAATCTGACCGCCGCCGCCTGTGGCGAGCAGCGTCGTGGTCGCGGCGGCCCGGCCTTCGCCGTCGCCGCCGGTGAACGCCGCGCCGACGCAGCGGCCGCCGCTCATGATCAGGCCGGTGGCCAGCGCCGCATCCATCACGCGAATGCGGCGATCGGCGCTGACGCGCGTCCAGAGCAGACGCGAGATCTCGCGGCCGGTCGCGTCGCGTGCATGCAGGACGCGGCGTACGCTGTGGGCCGCTTCACGTCCGAGCGCCGGCGCGCCGTCGGCGTCGCGATCGAATTCCGCGCCCCACTCGATCAGCTCGCGCACGTAGCGCGGCCCTTCGCGAACCAGGACGTCAACCGCCTCCGGCAGGCACAGCCCGTCACCGGCGGCGATCGTGTCGCGGGCGTGCAGCTCCGGTGAATCGTCGGGTCCGATCGCGGCGGCGATCCCGCCCTGCGCGTACCCGGTGTTGCTCTCGTGCGGATCCGCTTTCGTCAGGATGACGACGTCGCCCGCGTCGGCCAGCGACAGCGCCGCACGCAGTCCGGCGATGCCACTGCCGATCACCAGAAAGTCCGCCCGCACATTCACCGGGTGCTATCCTATCAATCCGAACAAGTCACAAGGCACAAGTCACAAGGCTCAAGTCACGAAGTGATTTGCGATTGGTGATTTGTGATGTCGATTTGTGATTTGTGATTGTGTTGTGCCTTGAGCCTTGTGCCTTGAGCCTTGACGTAGTACAGGACCCGGTTCGCGTCGACGTCAACGCGGGAACGCGCGCGTCGGCGATCTGGATCGGCAACGGCGTCACCGATCGGGCGGCCGCGCTGCTCGACGCGCATCGCGCCGGCGGCAAGCGCTTCGTCGTCTCGAGCCCGGTGATCTGGCGGTTTCACGGCGAACGCATCTCGCGCGCGTTCAGCGCCGGCGACCCGATTCTCATCCCCGACGGCGAGCGCTACAAGAACCTTCAATCGGTCTCGCGCATCTACGAGGCGCTGATCCGCGCCGGGGCCGATCGCGGCAGCACCATCATCGCCGTCGGCGGCGGCGTCATTGGCGACACCGCCGGATTCGCGGCGGCGACGTTTCTGCGCGGCGTCACGCTCGTGCACGTCCCGACGACGCTGCTGGCGCAGGTCGATAGTTCGGTCGGCGGCAAGGTCGGCGTCAACCTCGCGCTCGGGAAGAACCTGATTGGCGCCTTTCATCAGCCGGCACTGGTGCTCGTCGATCCTCTCCTGCTGGGCACGCTTCCGCGGAGGGAGTTCCGATCCGGACTCTACGAGATCGTGAAGTACGGAATGATCGCCAGCCGCAGCCTGTTCGACCGCATCACCAGCGACACCAAGGCGATCTTCGGCCGCGAGGAAGCGGTGCTCGTTCCGGCGATCGTCGAGTCATGCCGCATCAAGGCCGATGTCGTCACCCGGGACGAGCGCGACAGCGATCTCCGGCGGATTCTCAACTACGGCCATACGGTCGGCCATGCGCTCGAAGCAGTGACGAAGTACCGCCGCTTCCGCCATGGTGAAGCGATCGCCTACGGAATGCTGGCGGCCGCAGACCTGGCTGTGGCGCGCGGAGCTCTCGCCGACCGCGAGCGGCAGGCGCTGGTCCGGCTGATCACCAAACTCGGGCCGCTGCCGCCAATCGGCGATCTGCCGATCGGCGAGATTCTCGAGGCGATTCGCCGCGACAAGAAGGTCGTGGACGGCAAGCTGCACTTTGTCATCGCGATCCAGATCGGCGCGGCGATGACGATTGACGATGTGTCGGAAGACGAACTGAAAGCCGTGCTCGAGCGTCTCGGCCTGAAGCGATAGCGGAGTCAGATATGACCGTCACGACCGGCCTCTCGCGGATCCACCAGATCTCGATGCGCGTGCACGACGTCGATCGGGCCGTGCGCTTCTACCGCGACGCGCTTGGCGTGCCGTTCCTGTTCGCGGCGCCGCCGCGGCTCGCGTTCTTCGACTGCGGCGGCGTGCGGTTGATGCTGTCGACGCCGGAGCCCGGGTTCGATCACCCGGGATCGGTGCTCTACTTCGCCGTCGACGACATTGCCGGGGCGCATATCGCCCTCAAGGCCCGTGGCGTGACGTTCACGGGCGAGCCGCACAAGATCGCGACGCTCGCCGATCGGGAAGTGTGGCTGGCGGAGTTTCAGGATTCGGAAGGGAATACGCTCGCGCTGATGTCCGAGCCAAAGCTCAAGTCCGCCTGAAGGCGGACACTACGTACGTAGTGTCCGGCTTCAGCCGGACCTAGTCCGTCACCCCGTGCTCGCGCTGCTTCTGCAGCAGCGCCTTGTAGCTGACCTGCAGCGCCTCGGCGGCGCGCTCCTTATTGCCCTTGGCGTTCTTGAGCGCCTCCTCGAGCTTGAGGCGCTCCACCACCGCCGTCACCCGCTTCACCGCTTCCGTCATCGTCCCCGACAGGTCGATCTGCGCCAGCGATTGGCCGTTGGGCGGTGGAGGGGCCATGGCGGCGGCCGGGACCGGCTGGGGCAACGAGGTGTCGGATGCATCGCGGAACGAGAGGTTGAGATGCCTGGGCTGGACTGTGTCGCCTTCGCAGAGAATGACCGCGCGTTCGATGCAGTTCTGCAGCTCACGGACGTTTCCGGGCCAGGGGTAGGCGCGAAGATTGTCGAGCGCCGCCGGGGACAGTAACAGCGCCTGCTTGTTGAGATCGCGGCAGAACTTGTCGACGAAATGGCGCGCCAGCATCGGGATGTCCGGGCCGCGTTCGCGAAGCGGAGGGATTGTGATCGGGAACACCGACAGGCGGAAATACAGATCCTCGCGGAACTGGCGCGCGGCCACACGCGCCTTGAGCTGTCGATTGGTCGCCGCCACGACGCGCGCGTCGACGTGAAGCGAGCTGGTGCCGCCTACCCGCTCGAACTGCTTGGTTTCGAGCGCGCGGAGGATCTTGGCCTGCAGCCCGAGCGGCAGATCGCCGATCTCGTCGAGAAAGAGGGTCCCGCGGTGGGCCATTTCGAACCGGCCCGGCTTGCGGCCGACGGCGCCAGTAAACGCGCCCTTTTCGTGGCCGAACAACTCGGTCTCGAGCAGCGTATCGGGGATCGCCGCGCAATTGATCGCGACAAACGGGCCGTCCGCGCGCGGGCTCAACGCGTGCAGCGCCCGCGCGAAGAGTTCCTTTCCGGTGCCGCTCTCGCCTTCGAGGAGCACGGTGGCGTCCGTCTGGGCGGCGCGGTGCAACTGCTGTGACACCTGCCGCAGCTGCGGATCTTCGCCGATGATGCGCGGGGCGCCGCGACGCTGCGCGAGCTCCTCTTTCAGGAGGACGTACTCGCTGAGCATGCGCCGCTGCGCAATGGCGCGCTCCACCATCAGGTTCAAGTGATCGGGATCCACGGGCTTGGCGAGAAAGTCCATCGCGCCCTGCTTCATCGCCGTAACCGCGTCCTGGATGCTGCCGAACGCCGT
>Ga0075421_100002562_pt1 | contig 21733 bp, 18 predicted proteins | sample SoiMetdeltSBSDD5_FD_75292 | JGI IMG/M metagenome (GOLD analysis project Ga0075421, IMG submission 75292) | Bulk soil microbial communities from a Populus tree surrounding site in Tennessee, USA - Soil MetaG P. deltoides SBSDD5 | ecosystem: Environmental > Terrestrial > Soil > Tree plantation...
CGGATCGAACCGGTTTCCAGCAAGCAGAATCACTTCCATGTTTTCAGGACTTGTGTAAACCAGCGGCACACTGCTCGACACTTCTTTGAGGGTCTCCAGATGTCGCTGGGAGAGCCAGGACTTGATCGCAAAGAAGTTAATGGCGATCCCGCCGCCGGGATTCAGTCTTGCCCAAGCAGCCTCCACGCTTTCTCTAGTGAAGACGAAATTATCAAGTCGAAGCGACGACAGTGAAGAAAAGACCGTGTGGCTGTCGAGCGTGGCAAACACGATGAGATCGTAGGTCGCTCCGGACTTCTGCAGGAACGACCGGGCGTCGTCGACGTATACGTTTACCTTCGGCGAATCATACGGCTTCTCTGGATGAAGGTTGCGGCCGATCTGGACAATGGCCGGATCGATTTCCACAACGTCAACTCGCTCGGCGCCATTCCTCAGGGCGGCAGCCGCATCGTTTCCCGATCCGCCACCCAGGATCAGAGCGCTGCCTACTCTGTTTTTGCTCAGGTTGTAGGGGATGTTGTAGTGACGGTTGAGGGAGCGTTGCTTCTCCAGAGGGAACTGTGCCAAATAGCCGGGCGACAAGTCCTGGATGGCCTGGAACCCGTCGTAGTTAACTCTAATCTGCGCTGCGTACCCTGGATCCAATTTGGTTTCGACCGCAATACGATAGTAGGGCGACCAGATGGCTGGAGTTGTATAGTTCATGAAAATCGCAAAGCCCAAGGCTGAACCAAAGTAAACCAGTGGAAGCTTCAACCAGTTGCGATAAAAATACAAAATGACGGCAAAGGCACAAGCCAGCCACAAGACTGGGGACCATTGCAGATGAGATACCCAAGAAAAAGCCAGAATGCCCAACAAGCTACCAGCGACGTTGACCGAATAACCGGATAGTGGTCTTTGCCGATTGAGTAATTCCCCCACTTTGGAAGTTAGCGACGCAAAAGCGGCCATGACGAGAAAGAAAATCGTGACCATCACAACGATAGCTTGGACAGTCTGGAGTAAGGAAGGAAGGGAGTTTTCGACGTGGTCACCAAAGCCTGCACCGAGCAAAAAGTACTGGCGTGGATCCACAAAGACCACATGAGTAATCCCGAACTTAGATGCTCCTGCAATGATTATCACGAGGTAAGTGATCAATCTGGGGAACCAGCGAAAGAGTTGCTCCCCTCTTTGGTACTGAGACAGGCCGATCCCAAAACCCAGAAAGGCTGCCATCAAAGGCAGGTTCTTAAAGTAAGCGAAAATTCTCACCTCAGAAGCTAGCCATCGAATGACAGCCATCTCGAGAAAGAGAGCTGCAAAGCTGATGAGCAGCAATTCCCACACATTTTGGTTTCGACAAGACATGGCTAGGTATTCGGATGAAGGAGAGGGAACTTTAGAGTCAATGTTCAGGCGTAGGAGCGCAACGCGAAGGTATCCCGACCTGCGTTCAATATGCAAGAAAAAGGCATAATGGCTGTGGCGTTTGTGCCGAAGGGTACCGGCTGGGGGCCCTGCAAGCGGGGTTCTTCGCCCAAAAGTAAGGCTGCTCACAAAGACGCCGATTGCTACTACCAGGATGGTAGAGAATCAGAACTCCACTGCCGGGGCACAATGACAAGCCCACATTTTGGAGAAGCGCGCGAAAAGGGGGAAGGGAAACTTGCCAGGCCAGCAGAGCGGCAATGTGCGAATACCGCTACGAATGCTCCTCCTCATTCTAATCCTCATAAGGAGCCCTCTGGCTCATGCGCAACCAGCGAATGGTTTCTGCCCGGTGCTAAAGGATCGGACCGCTCTTCCGGAGTATTCTGTCCACTATAAAGGCTCGCAATTCTTCTTTTGCTGTGAAAAATGTCTTCAAGCATTCAGCTTGGAACCAGAGAAGTATCTTCCAACCCCAAGGCAAGCGAGAGCTACCGACGCAAGTGTCTCGGCGGGCCCAGTCACCGGAGGCGACTCACATGCAAGTGAAGCTTTTGACGGCACTGCCAATCGATTCGACAGTCAGGACCTGAGTCTAATTTCGCTGTCTGTGCTGGCCCTAGTCTTATGGTTTTTCCGCCACAGATCGAACCGGGCCAAACAAAAGCCTAGTCCCACTCCTCGTAGTCTCTCCAGCGGATTCAGGATTAGCACCTACAACACCGTGCTGCTGGCACTATTAATTGGGACTGGTTGCTCCTACTACAAGCTCCGTGCCGAGGTGTACCTGAATTCTCTCAAGGACTTGATCCACTTCAGAACCTTTGAAGATTTCGGAGATCCTCCAGTTCCGGCCAAACCTCCCGTCCCGCCAAGAATCAGCGCTCAGTTCTATCGGGGGAACGATGAGCGTAGTCCCTTGCTGTACAATGGAGGCAATTATCGAACGGCTACATTCGCTATTTCACTGGTTGGTAAAGAGGGCGCCGAACTGGACTACAAAAGTGATTGTCGCAATCAGGATCCGCGGGTTCGATTTCACATCTCACGCGCTCCTTACACTGCCGACTTTTTTTTTGAAGAAAGACTGATGAGGGAGATTTTTCTTACCCAGCAGTCTGACCCGTTCCTGGGTTACAGGACCCCCCTTAAGGACCCAGTCTATCTCTCCGTTGTCGTGAACATGCACGAATGGGAGGCATGTTATCCAATAGGCAAAATCTCTAGCCCAGAGCCATCGATTAAGAGCGGAATCATCTATGTCGCGGAGAAACGTTACATGGATGACATGTTAGGCAGAAGCAGACGTAGGATGATAGGGGCACGCTTCCATTACGCGATCCAATATCGGCTTTGTTTCAGGAACGGTCAGATTACTCGCGAATCAGACATCTGGATGGGAGCACTTTACCGAACTCGAAACTTCCCAGCCTGGAGACTCCCGCTGAGTGAGTGGTTCAGCCACGAACCTATCCCTGTTCTTCCCGGAAAGGACACGGATGATCCAAAGCTTTTGGGTACGGATGAGTATCTGAAGCAATGAACGGATCTGTTGAGTCGCTGTCTGGCCATATTTCGCCCCCTTTCGTACTTCATCCGCACAAGTGAATGAGTTTATAAGCAGTACTGAACTTATCCACAGTCTCCTGTGGGCACAGCTCTAGAAAGGAGTCATGTATGCAACTGCAAATTCTCGTGCCAATGATCGTGTTCATCTGGACGAGTGTTGTGGTAAGTATCTCGCTATTTAAGCTTTACCGTCCCGGGCATGTCAGCCCAAACACTCAAGGTCCGCGCCGTTGGACCGATTCTTGGAGCATCTCGTTGGAGAGTCTGGACAGGTCGCCTTACCGAACATTGTTCATTGTTAGCTTCCTGGTACTTTTCTTGGAGCTCATACTCATTCGGTGGGTATCCTCTGAGATTCGAATCTTCGCGTACTTCAAAAACTTTGTCCTGATTGCCTGTTTCCTAGGCTTTGGCCTGGGAAGCAGTCTTTGCCGAAGACCCATCAGTCTCCTGCCGCTCCTGGCCGCCCTGACCACGGTGACCATCCTTATCAAGTTTCCGTCGAGGGATTGGCATAATTTTCTTTCCGAGATTCCTGCCTTCATCGGAACGTTATCGGAGGTCCATATCTGGGGCATTCCCTCTGTCGAATGGTCGTGGTCCTCATTGCTTACCCTGACCTCGTCAACGGCGATCATTGCGCCCTTCTTCGGCTTGTTGACTCTCATTTTTATTCCGCTAGGCCAGATCACCGGACGGTGTTTGGAAGTGGTTCCCGACGGTGTTTGGGGTTACTCCTTGAACCTGTTGGCCAGCCTGACTGGAATCGGCTTCTACACCTTGCTTTGCTTCTACTCGCAACCCCCACCTGTCTGGTTTGTATTTGGTGGGGCCCTGTCAGCTGTCCTGCTTTGGAACGAAAAACGCTTGCGCTGGCAGGTTCCAGCCGCATTTCTCCTATGCGCCGGATTCGCCGGGCTTAACCTGGTACCGGGCAGCACCGAGTATTGGTCACCCTACCAGAAGCTCAGGATTGCGCCTCGAATTCAGAATGGCGAGATTAGAGCCTATGATCTCGCGACGAACGATTCGTGGCACCAGCATCTGATCAATCTCTCGCCTTCCTACGTTACTGCTCATCCTGAGCTGTTCCGCAACATCCCTGTCGAATACAACCCTTACAACTTGCCCTATCGATTTTTTCCGGATTCCCCGTCCGTCCTCATTCTGGGCTCCGGTACGGGCAATGATGTGGCTGCTGCCTTGCGAAACCAAACCAGCCAAATTGTAGCTGTTGAAATCGACCCCCTGATTCTCGAGCTAGGAAAGCGCTTCCACTTCGAGAAACCATATGACTCCCCGAGGGTGAAGATCGTCCTGCAAGATGCCCGAAGTTACCTTCAAAATAGTTCCGGGCAGTTCGATCTAATCGTCTTTTCACTCCTCGACTCTCATACCAATTCCTCTCACTATTCGAACGTTCGCATCGACAGTTACGTCTACACGCTGGAAGCCATGCAGGCTGCTAAGCGCTTACTCTCGCCCAAAGGATTGATAATTGTTAAGTTTCAGGTCACAACACCTTGGATTGCTGGGCGTTTGAGCAGCCTCTTTGCCACTGTCTTTGGCCGCCCGCCGCTTGAATTCTGGAATGAGGAAGGCAATTTCTTCTTTATGGAAGGCTCTCGAACCCGGATTGAAGAGGGGCTGGCCGACAAGCGACTGGCTGCCTACATCCAGCAGCGCGGAACCCCCCCGAAAGAAGCCGCCACGTTGACCACAGACGACTGGCCGTACTTCTACCAGCACGAGCCTGGTTTGCCAGCCAGTGTCATTGCCATCTCTGTGGTGTTGCTCTTGCTCTGCTGGCTGGCCCTCACAAAGACCGGATTGCCCGTCACGTCCATCCAATGGCACTTCTTCTTTCTGGGAGCCGGGTTCCTGCTGCTGGAAGTCCAGATCATCAGCAAGATGGCGTTGTTGTTTGGAACCACCTGGCTGGTAAACTCGATTGTGATTTCGGGAGTCCTCTTGTTGCTGGTCGCGGCTAATCTGGTCGCAAAATGGCAACCTCAGTTGCCGCAGCGTTTGGCTTATGCCGGACTGTTCCTTTCGCTGGGCGTTTGCTATCTTGTCCCGATGGAGATGTTTTTCTTCCACTCCCTGTGGCTCAAGGCGACCAGTTCAGGGCTAGTCTACTGCTCGCCCGTGTTTTTTGCAGGGATTGTGTTTATCCAAAGCTTCCGTGAAGCAGGTTTCAGCGGGCGGTCTCTGGGCTCGAATTTGTTGGGCTCACTCTTGGGTGGTTTGCTGGAATCTCTTTCGTTATGGACCGGATTGAAAGCCCTGCTAGTGTTCGTTTTTCTTCTTTACCTAGCCTCGCTGCTCACGATGCGCCAAACCTCAGCCAGAAGGTTCGGAGCTGTCTCAGATGTGGTCCGTTTCTAGACCAAAGACGAACGGCGACCATTCCCATGTGGGGCCGAAGGGTCCGCTTGGCCAATCAAGATGCCTCAAACCCGCAAACCGCGTCGACAGCCCCTTTTCGTGATGACAGCAACTTGATTGTCGGATCCGCCGAACGTATGCCTGACTGACCCATTGGATCAAAGGACGATATTAAGAACCTCCTAACGGCGCTGCTAGATTGATGGGAGTCGCAGCGGTCCTGGTGAATCCCGAGTTGGCGGCTTGCCAAATCGCAACTAGGCATACTGTCATCCAAACGACACTTATCTGAATGGGGACGAATCCCGTCACCCACAATGTCAGCACCCAGACCACAGGTGAAACGAGTAGAAGCGCCGCAAGCAAGATCCTTATGCTGGAACTTCCATCCGCCTGGTCCAGCAAGTGGCGGAGCACGAATACCGCTGGAAGGAACACCAACGATAAGTCATAAATGTGGCAATGGGGACTCGCTAGAAGAGCTAGCAGGACTTGAGCGGAGAAACGCAATTCGAAGTCTCGGGTATTCGGTTGCCATCGCCCTTTCCACAACAATACCGAGAGACCCATCCCAATCACGGCAATCATGATCCGACCCGTGATGCTGTGAACTCCTTCAAGCCCCAAAAGGTAGAGTTGCGCCTCCCAGGACTGCATTTTGCCTTGAGGGTTGGCCATTTTCCCGAGCGTAGTCGCCATGCTTCCCAGCGCTTCAACATAACCGAGTGTGCCTTCTACACCAATCCACAAGGCGGAAGTCAAGATCAAGGTTCCCGCACTGATGCCGACTCCGAAAAGTGCTCGGACTCGTTTCTCTAGGAGCAAAGGTACCAAGAGTAGGTATGCCAGATGGAACTTGATGAAACTCAGACCCAGGAAGACCCCGGCCCGGGCGTCTCTGCCCTGTTTCCAAGCCCTGTATGCCAGGGCCCAAAGTGACAGCACCAAGATGGAGTCCTGTCCACGCCAGAGACAAGCCAGAAATGGAAAGAAAGATAGCGACCCTAGCAATAAGGTCACCCGGTGCTTTCGGAGTGGGTCGGACTTTTGGCTGGTAAGAAAGAGCGGCACCAACAAAATCAGAACTACGCTCGCACCAAGCCAAATGAGCAGTGCCGAGCTGAAGGAAAGATAGCCCAATGGCAAGAACAGAAAGGCTTCGAAGGGCGGATGAATGTACGGCAGGAAACCCTCAGGCGGTTCGTAGTCACCAAGCACTTCCTTTTGCACTTCGGCCTGAACGCGGAGGTCGTAGAGCTTAGAAGGTGAGTGCTTCAGCAAGAGTCGGGACGAGACGTAAAAAGTAGTGAAATCCGTGTTGCCCGCCAGCATGTGGGCTCTAAAGAACCACTCTACGCCTCCGAGCACGTAAACGATAGCAATGGCCGCTAGCCAGGCATGAACGCATGCCCAGAAGAACCGAGCCTTGCTTTCGTTTTGGTTCTCGAAGGGCTGCATCACCGCTGCGCGCTCCGGGTCCCTCGACTCGCCTACGGGTCCGGCGGATTTCTCGAACAGGAATCGTGGGCGAGTCATGCAAGCATTGTGGCAGGTAACGCTGGGTTATCGAAAAGCAGGCCAACGAAGTTCGAAAGGAAGTTCTTCTTGCTCTCGAGGCGATTGAATAGCCGGTAACTCAGGAATTTTTCGACCATCTTGATCGCGAAGACAACATCGTCGAGAGTCACATGCCGCCGACTGCTGGAAGAGGCGTGGGCCCTGCTAAGCCACTTGACCAGAGCAAAATTTGTGGCAATGATGGCCATTCGCTTCTGAAGTGTCATCGCTTGAGTGGCCACTAACGACTTGATCAAATATCGAAGGTATCGGTCCACCGGGTCGCGGAGCGCGGCGATTTTCGGGTCAAACCCCACTGCGCTTACTTGGCTATAGTCCAAGCGAAATCCAAAGACTTTGAACTCGTTATTGCCAATCCCTTTCCATTGCTTCAAAACGTTTGTAATGACTTTCCCTGCACCCAGCGGTCTTGGTCCGACTTCACCTGAAAACGTGGATTCAACCCACTGCACCAGGATAGCCACATAGAGATCCCTTTTGGAAATGCTGCCGGTCGACGATCTGGCTTTGGCAACTAAGCTATCCAGTTCAGCCCGGTTGATCGAATCCAGGGCACGCCGCACCTCGGTCGCGTCACAGGTCCCGGTCGTTCGGCCCAAGTTCCTGCGCAATGCCTTCAAGATCTCGTCCAACAGCAAAAGTTGCTCCTCCCAAGGAGCAAGCTTCTGCAGAATTTCGAGAAACGTGCGCTCCAGTTCGGTATAGCCTTCCCAGTCGAGACGCGTGGAGGCATCCAGCGAAAATGTGGACCCAATCTCTTGCACAAATTCCCTGGATAGCGCCTGGCTGACAGCCTCAGTGGTGATGAGTGCGCCGTTGTTTTTGATCACTTCAGGACAGGAATAGTCCAAGTAGACTTCAATGCCCCGTGGCGTCCGATAGTAGATGTTGGGGAATTGCTGACAGACCAGCGGCTTCGCATCAAAACCGTCGATACTATGAATGGAGCAAAGCAATTGCTCATTCAGGAACGAACAAGCCCCGTTCGCCCTTTGGATGATCGACAGCCCACTCTGATCGACAATTTTGAAGAGGTCCTTACCCGGGGACTCTCGCAGTTCCTGCGCCCTCTTGTTGACCCAATCCTTCTGCCCGAGCATTTCCCTTCTTTGCCTATCGACGTGAATGTCCCAAAATCCACAGCAGAAGCCGCATGGGTCACAAGTGAAACGGGTCCCAGGCTCAATCAGAATTGGAGTCGACATGCTCATCTTCGTGGTTTGATTGGTTCTGGCTTGTCCACATTATGTCTTTAGACTTCGAAAGGCTTCAATGACTTCAAATGGCGATTCTACCTTTGAGATCCCCTCACCAATCTGCTGGACTCCGCTCTCGGCCAAGTTGCCGAGGAATTCTCCAGCTATTTTCAAATATTTGATCTTCTCCGGATTCAGTCCAGCGATCCTGGTACAGGTGGCATCGACAGCCACAGGGTCATCGCCGAAAACAAGGACGCCCGACGGCTTCGGCTTCCCCTGGATGGGGCCATTACCTTCCATGCCGATGATTCCGTCAACAATGACGAAGTGAGCGCGCACTGTGCTGTTGATATCGACAATGCTTTGGTCGATTCCATGCCAGTGTAGGAAATTCTTGGGCCAGCCGTACTTCACTCCGGGCACCAGCCCAAACAAATTCTTCATCGAGAGCGTCATCCCGGCCCAATGATGGGTCTTAAGCTTGGGCATTGAGACTAACAAATCCGCCGACAGTACTGCTTCCGGAAAGAAGAGGGCCTCAATCCCCATGAAACTACTCTGCAACGCCACGCGGCGCATATCATCGAGATTCAGATCCACGAATGAGGTTCGCGTGTCTTCGAGATAAGGCAACAGTCCGGAGGCAAGGAGCAATCCATCGGTATCACGGCGATGTCCGGGGCCTTCTGCCACTCTCACCTCTCTGGCACCCAGACGCAGAAAGGCTTCAATTACCCCTCCGACTACCGCTGGATTGGTATTGATGACCGTGTCTTTTTCATACTCCACCAAGTTGGGCTTAAGGAGAACACGCTTGTCTCTAACCACCAAACCACAGAGCTTGATGCCCTGCTGGATAATCTCCGTCAGGTTTTCTTCGTAACTTGCGGCCTTGAGGATTGCCACGCGTGAGATTGTCGGTTTTCGATACGCCGATGGTTTCCATTTCGGAGCGCTCGCACAGGAACCAGCAATGGTCCCCAGTCCCAGAGTAATCCCTGTCTTTAGAATGTCACGCCGATGCATACTTCAACCCAGGTGAAGTTAGGAACTCTGAACGGGTGTTTTCTCGAGGTCCAAGCCGGAATGGGTTTCTTCCCTCCCGAGTCTGCAACGCCATGATCGCCAGAGCTACAGTTTTAACATTTCGAAGCAGCTGGGTGCGCTCTGACAGGGTCACCAGAACCGGAAAGAGCCACTCCTTTTCCAAACCATAGGTATCAAGGCAGAGACAGGCAATGGCGATCGCCAAGGCGGACTTCTCTTCCATGGCGGCGCTCTCGAGGTAACGAAGGCCTGCCTGCACCTCGGGACGAGCGGACTGATTTTGCAAAGCTATCAAAACCAGTGCTGTTGTCAGTGGAAACGGACGAAGTGCCTCACCGAGGCCTTCAGAATTCCCGTAGTTCCATCCGCCTTCCTTGCACCTTCTCTGATAGAGGAATGACTCTGCTTCCAGAATGATTCCAGATGAGTTTTTGGCCTCCAGGGATAACACCTCAGAACCAGAATCGTTCAGTTTCTTAAGAAAAAGTAATGCATAGGAGGTAGGCTCGACCCATCTTGCTGTCTTCGGATTCCAGCTCCAGCCTCCGTAGTTCTGATCGACATAGGAAGAATCGAGAGACTGCATCCACTCGGCGACACGCAGAATCCAGGGCTTCGGCATCTTTCCGAAAGAGCGCAAAACAAACCTCTCAGCTGCCACGGAAGCTGCCGTCTTGCCGTCGCTCTCCAGCAGGGCCATCCCCCCAAGTGCCGTGACCCAGGCCGAGGATTCAGTATCGGCCAAATTCACTGGCCAGCCCCCGTCAGACGCCTGTCGAGAGCGAATGAATTCTAAAGCCTTGGCTGATGGCGTTTGTCCTGCCTTTTCCCCTCGAAGAGCGATTGCAGCGTAGGCAGTAGGCTCCATGGCAGCCCGGGTCCCTTGTACGTAGCCCCAGCTGCCATCAGTGTTCTGACTGCTCAATAGGAATCGAAGAAGAGACTCTCTCATGGCCTCGTGTGTCCAGTATCAAGTGCCAGGTGTCAGGGCTGCCTTACTGGCAACAGAGTTCGCAGCTCAGTCAAAAATCAGTCCCCTTGTTCTCCGTCCCCCTATTGCCGACGAGTTTTGCCCATTCATCCTTTGCAAAGTGACTTGAGAGGAACGCTCCACGAGCCGGATGTACGCCGCGTATGGGTCTTAACCTGACAGATTCAGCACAATCTATTCTTCGGACAAAGCAAAAAAAAGCTAATGAATAATTTCCTTTAGGTCGAACGGGATTTTATCACGAGAGACAAACCGCCGGATTCTCAGGCCGGTTAATTGTGTGAGGAGGCTTCAATGAGTACTGATATGCAACTCGGTTTGATGTTGCTGGCTGGATTCGCGGGAGTATGGTCTGTGGTCTATGCCCGCAGAGCTTACATGAATACCAAGAAGATTCTGGAGAAGATGGGACTGTAGGTTCGCCCCGGGTTGTCGAACGGCAGCCAATGTCCCTGGTGAGTCATGGTGGTTGGCTCGATTCAAGAAACGAGCGAACTTGGCGCGGGAGTTCGCACGTTGCCCTCCAGAGTTCCAACTGTTCCGATGGCTTGCGAAAGAGCTGGCGGGTGACTGCTCGAAGAGAACGTCGTCTTAGCTGAAGCTACGAATAGCCTTGGCTTCGTCGTCGAATACCTCAAAGACGGTGAGAAGCTTGGTGATTGAAAGCAGGTCGTGTACCTTCTTGGTCAAATTGAGTAGTTTCAGCTTGCCTCCTTGCTTTCCAGCCGTGGTAAAACTGCTGACCAGTTCTCCGATTCCTGAGCTGTCAATATAGGAAACGTCTCCCAAGTTCAGCAGGATCTTGGTTTCGCGTTTGTTGAGGAGACTGCGCACCGCCTCTTTCAGTACCGCTGTCCCCTCTCCGATCGTAATCCTGCCACCTAAATCCACGATGCTGACCTCTTCAATCTTACGGGTCGTTGCTGTCATGCTCACGGGCGTCTTCCTCCTTGGTCCGGATGACCTAATCCATCGTTTTCGGCACTGCGCTAGGGCCGAGAAAGCTTCTTGGTAAACTTCACCTCGGTGCCCCGGTTGGGAATGTAGGCTAGAGAAAAATCGTCCATAAACGATCGGACCAGAAAAATACCTCTTCCAGACGACTTCATCAGATTCTCCGGATTGCAGGGATCGGGCAGGTGCTCGAAGTCGAAACCGTTCCCTTGATCCAGGACTTCCACCTCGAACCGCTCTGAATTGAAGCGGTACTGAACGCGAACGATCTTGTCCAAATCCATCTGATTGCCATGGCGAATGGCGTTGACCACGACCTCACGAACCGCCATTTCGATAAAATATGCCTGATCGGAGTCGCATCCAGCCATGAGCGTCAGGTTGTTGGTGATGTTTTCTACCAGCTCAGTGTACTCCAAACTACTTTGGATCTTCAGCTCAATGACTGAATCTTGATTCTTCATGTCGGGGGTGGAGGGTGAAGACGCCAAGTTGAGAGACACCTACGAGTAGCATACGGGTCGCGGCCTTGTCAAGCATGCCCGACGCGTCGCAGCCTTGTCCTGCGCCTGTCTTGCGTGACGATGAGCGCTCATCACATTTGACAACCGCGGAGTCGAAGTGCTATTTTCGCCGCCATTGCGACGCAGTGGGGTTCAGGCGCTGTCCAGATGAACTTCACTGCAGCACCTCTCGCTTATCGCGCTGCTTAAGCTCAGCAGATGTTCAAGAAGCTGTCCTGGAGAGCCTGAAACATTCGCAAAGAGACAGCCAGCCCCATAGTTGCTGCCCGCTTGAGGTTGGAGTATTGGGCAGCTCTCGCCTTGGTGAAGAGCCTGGGGGTTATTCCTCGCAACGCAGCCTTGGCTGTGGGTCAAGTGATTGCCTGGGTAGCCTTTCATTGCTCGGGAAGACTGAGAGATGTTGCGGCATGGAATCTGAGGTTAGCATGGCCGGACTTGGAAGAGGCCAGCAGGCGGCAGATTGTCCGTGGAGTTTTTTCAAACCTCGGAAGACTTCTGGCGGAGTTTTGCCAGATGCCCAAGCTTCGCCCCGAAACGATCTCGCCGGTCGTAATTTATGATGGGTTCGAGAACTTTGCCGCAGCCATGCAGCAAGGCCGCGGCACGCTCTTCTTGACGGCTCATTTCGGCGCCTGGGAGCTCTGTCCCTATGCCCACGCTCTCTATGGACACCCACTGAAGTTCGTGGTGCGGCCTATTGACAATCCCCTGATCGATGGCTTGGTGAATCATTACCGCACACTCAGCGGAAATAAGATTATCGAGAAGACGAATGCTCTCAAGGAAATCCTCACGACGTTGAAGCACGGCGGTGCCGTCGGGATCTTAGTCGATCAAAACACGACCCGGGATGCCGGGGTCTTTGTTCCTTTCTTCGGCATCCCGGCCTGCACAACGACCAGTCTCATCACCATCGCTCTCCGCACGGATGCAGCTATCGTTCCTGGTGTCTTGATTTGGGACCACCAGCTTCGCAAACATCGCTTGCGGTTCGAACCACCCCTTGAGCTGACGCGAAGTGGGAACCCTCAACAAGACATTGTCGATAACACGGCCCTCTGTAGCCGCCTTCTAGAGGGCTTGGTCCGAAAGCATCCGGATCAGTGGCTGTGGGTTCACCGACGTTGGAAGACCCGTCCGGAAGGGGAGAAGGAGCTTTACTGAGCCCAAAAGGCAAGGAACGAAAGCGCAAGGGTCCGGCTCGGACCGCCACGGCTGCAAAACGAACGGTGAACATAGTCATGCGCCGTCGTTTTCGTTTCCGTCTCGGCTTTCATCCGGGACGAAGACGATGAGAGCGACTTTCGGAAGGAGTCTTCATGCCGCTCTGCGGCGCGACGCTCCGTGAAAGTCAGCGCCCGTGGTTCTGTTGTTTTCGGACGTTCTTGATTCGTCCGCCTATTTTCAAGGGACTGAATGAATCGACAGCCAAGGTCGAGTGAAGCACCCTGGGTCCTTATTGTCGCCGGAGAGGCTTCCGGCGAAATGTACGCCGCAGAGCTCGTGTCGAATTTGACAACCAAACTGGGCGAAAACTCTCCGAGGTTCTTCGGCTGTGGCGGAAAGAAGATGCGGGAAGCCGGAGTTGAGACGCTAGTCGACATCCATAGATTGGCGGTTCTCGGACCTTTCGAAGCGATTTCCCATTTGTTCCATCTCTATTCAGCCCTGAGCCTTCTGGCTCAGCAAGCCGCTGCTCGCCGTCCTTGTCTGGCTATTCTCGTCGATTTTCCAGATTTCAATCTCAGGCTGGCAAAGAAGCTGAAATCCATCGAAATTCCCGTCGTTTACTTCATCAGCCCGCAAGTCTGGGCCTGGCGCAGCGGCCGGGTGGCGAAGATGAAGTCCATCATCGACCGCATGCTAGTCATCCTCCCCTTTGAAAAGGAATTCTATGCCGCTCGAGGCATGGAAGTCGACTATGTTGGGCATCCACTGGTGGACCGTGTGGGCGTCACGAAGTCTCGCAGCGAGTTGTTCCTGGCCTATCAGCTGGATGAGGGTACTCAGACCGTCAGCCTGCTGCCTGGAAGCCGTACCAAAGAGATCACGTTTCATTTGCCGGTCCTGCTTCAGGTAGCCCGCTGGTTGCACTGGCAAAGGCCAATTCAGTTTGTGGTTCCTCTTTCTTCCAGTCGCCACAAGCCCCTGATGGAGCGGACCATCGCCGAAGAAAAGGGCGAGCTTGTACTCCGGCTAGTCGAGCACGATGCCTATGACGCGGTCGCGCACTCGGATCTCGCCGTAGTATCGAGTGGGACGGCCACCCTGGAGACCGCCCTTCTGGGTACGCCGCTGATCGCGGTCTTCAAGGTATCGGATCTGACCTGGATCGTCGGCCAGTACCTGGTACGGGTGCCTTTTTACAGCCTGGTAAATCTGATCGCAGGAAGGGAAGTGGTTCCCGAGCTGTTTCAGAAGGATTTTACTGCGGAGCGCCTCTACGCCGAAATGCAGAGGCACCTCGAGAATCCCGATCTCTTGAAGCGTGTTAGAATGGATTTGGCTTTGGTCAAAGACCGGCTTGGAGAGGGCGGTGCAATTCACAACGCGGCCGAGCGTATCCTACCCTGGTTGCTGGCACCCAAAAAAGTGAAGCGCACTGGCTGACCTTTTGAGCACCGCTCTCCCGCGGCGAGCGACCTGAGAGAATTGTTGGAGCTGGAGACAACGGGATCGCCAAAAACGCAATCCAAGCGTGAGGACTCGGGGAAGCCAAGAGCATGTGGAGATAACTTCAAATGCCAAAATGGAAACTGAGCTTCTCGCTCCTGTGCTTGCTGGCTTTAGTAGCAGGCTTCCATTGCATGTGCATGGCGCAGACCGCTAGATCAGAGGAGGACCGCCGCCCGCAAATTGATGTCGAGGACTACCAGGTGGATGCCGAACTGTCGCCTGCGTCGCAGCAGCTTAAAGCTAAAGCCAGCGTTAAATTCACCGCCGTAGACGATTCCGTCAGTTATGTCCTTTTGGAGTTCAACTCAAATCTGCGCCCTGACAGGGTCTATCTAGCCGACAAACCTCCAGCTCCTGGCGCGGTCTCGTCCTCTCAGGACGTCGAAACAACTCAGTCAGATATTCCCCACCTCTCTCGCAGGGCCAAAAGACAGCCTGCCCCCAAGCCTGCAGCAGCCGCTGTTCCGGCTATGGAGTCAGATTCCAATCTGCTTAGGTTTTCGCGAGACGAAGAAGAGCACACCATTCGAGTTGATCTTCCCGCTGTGATGAGGCGGTCTCAATCGGCCACGTTGGTCTTCGAGTATAGTGGGACACTGAACTCAGCAGATAGCTCCCCTCTCGAGGGCGTGCAGCTGGCCAAGGTCCAAGAGGAAGTCAGTTACCTGTTGGCAATCAGCCGCTGGTTCCCGATGAATTACTACCTGAAAGACCGAGCCAAGGCGACGTTCCGCATCGCAGTTCCACAAGGCATGGTGGTTGCCATGGACGGAGCAGCCAAACCCAAAGAGCAGCGCGGTGATCACGACGTCTATACGTTTGTCTGTGAACGACCGACCTTCCCGGGTTCTCTCGCAGCTTCAAAATTCAACACGCTGCCCATGCCTGCCGGGAAGGTTGAGGCTACGTATTACATCAAGGATAACAAGCGGGACTTCATCCAGTCCCAGAGTGAAGCCATTGGCAAGATACTCGAGTTCTACTCGGACAAGTTTGGCGCCTATCCGGGCCGCTCACTGAGAATAGTGGTCATCGACAATAGTTCTCTGCTGGGCTACTCAGCCCCCGGAATCGAATTTCTGGCCGATCGCGCTTTCGACAAGACACCCAACATCAGCTTGCTGGCAAGGGAAATTGCCTATCAGTGGTGGCAGAACCTCATTGTTCCAAAGAGACCTCAGGATCTGTGGCTTAAGGAAGGCTTTGCCAACTACTCTGCGTTGCTTTATCAGGAGAGTATTTCCGGTGAGACCGGCTTCGCTAACGAGATGCGTGAAACTGCTGTCGCTGCTCTCTTGCACGAAGACAAAAGCACCATCCGCGATGCCTACCAGCTTCAAGTCTACTCGCCGGAATACAATTCCATCCTGAAGAGTAAAGGCTCCTATGTGTTGCACATGTTGCGTTGGGTCTTAGGTGATGAGAACTTCTTCAAACTCCTAAAGGAATACGTCTATAACTTTGGCTACAAGGAAGCGTCCATTCAGGATTTCAAATCTCTCGCAGAAAAGATTTCCAGCCAAGATTTGACCTTCTTTTTCTCACAGTGGATTGACCAAAACGGCGTCCCCGACCTGACGTACGAATACACCACCTACCGCGTGAAAGAAGGATTCAAAGTCAGCGGTACGGTCAAACAAGACATTGATACCTTTCGGATGCCCGTCGAAATCATGATTGAGACCGACGGGAAGCCTGAAGTGAAACGGATCGAAGTCGTCGGGCCTGAGTCAACGTTTTCAGTCTCAACCTTCGGGAAACCCAGAAGTGCCAAGATCGATCCCAATTACAAGGTGCTGCGGATTTCCGGAGAACTCCGTGTGGCCTCCGCTATTGCGCGAGGCGATGAACTGCGGCGACTTGGAGAACCAACCGAAGCAATTGCTGAGTTTCAAAAGGCCATTGAGCTGAACAAGCGCAGTTCACTGGCCTTCTACCGCATCGGGGAAGCCTTTTTCGAACAGCGAAGCTACAACTCGGCAGCGAATTCCTTTCGTGAGGCCTTAAATGGCGATCTGGAACCCAAGTGGCTTGAAGTCTGGTGTCACCTCAACCTTGGAAGAATCTACGACGTGCTCGGCCAACGAGAGCGTGCCCTGGGTGAATATCAAAAGGCAGTCGACACGAACGACAATTCGCAAGGTGCCCAGGAGCTTGCGCAGAAGTACATCCAAGAGCCATACAAGTCCGAAGGCACGCGCGAAGTGGTACAGTAGAGATTCCCCTCGAACTAATCGCCGTCCTGCCGACAACGCCGACCTAACCATGTGACCCTGTCGGCCCGCGCGCCTGATCGTCCTATCCAGCCAAGTTGAAAACCTTGAGGTATTTTGGACGTAAGCAACGGCTTCTCATTGCTGAGGCGGATTGCAGCTAACTAACTCTTCCTTCCTTTCAATTGCTTGATTTTCTCTCTCCACTCCCTGAGCCGCTCTTGAATAGTCCTTTCAAAGCCATCGGAAGACGGTCTGAAGTAGGTGCGATCTTTTAGGGATTCAGGCAGGCAGCTCATCTCCGTGAGTTTGTTCTGAAAATCGTGGGCATATTGGTAGCCCTTCCCATAGTCCAACTCTTTCATAAGCTGAGTAGGAGCGTTGCGAAGGTGAAGGGGAACAGGATCGGCTAGCGTTCCTTTCACGTCCCGCACCACGTCATCGTAGGCTCGATAGAGCGCGTTTGATTTGGGCGCCGTCGCCATGTAGACAGCTGCCTCGGCAATGGCAAGGTTGCCCTCAGGCAAACCGACGAAGTCATAGGCTTGCATGGCGCTCACAGCCAGGGGCAGGGCCATCGGATCAGCCAAACCCACATCCTCTGAGGCAAAGCGCACAATCCGGCGCGCAATGTAAAGGGGGTCTTCTCCAGCTTCCAGCATGCGCCCCAGCCAGTACAGCGTGGCGTCGGGATCGCTGTTCCGCATCGATTTGTGCAGCGCAGAAATCAAGTTGTAGTGCTCCTCTCCTGCCTTGTCGTACATCAGCATGCGTCGCTGAAAGGCATCCTCGAGGATTCTGGCCGTGATCGTTTTGGTCTTGGCTTCGTCTGGAGGCGCCAGTTGGGCGGCAATCTCCAGGGTGTTGTAGGCGGTTCGCGCATCTCCATTGGCGAATACTGCCATTTGCTCAAGTAGTGGCTCCTCGATGCGGATTGTCTCGCTGCCCAGTCCTCTATCTGCGTTTGCCAGCGCCCGCTTCAGGAGCGTCACGATCTCATCAACCAGTAGTGGCTGAAGGACGTACACCTTCGAGCGCGACAGCAGAGCGGAGTTCAGCTCAAACGACGGATTCTCGGTCGTCGCCCCAATCAGGGTGATGTTACCATTCTCGACATGGGGCAGGAAGGCATCCTGTTGAGCCTTGTTGAAGCGATGGATCTCATCGACAAAGAGTATGGTCTTGCGGCCGTAGTGACGCGTCTTCTCCGCCTCAGTCATGACAACCTTGATCTCCTTGATACCGGAAAGGACTGCGCTGAAAGGAATAAAGTCGGAACGTGTCATTTTGGCGATGATGCGCGCCAAGGTGGTTTTGCCGGTGCCCGGTGGTCCCCACAGGATCAGGGAGCGAAGTTGATCCCGCTCGATGCTCACCCGGAGCGGCTTTCCAGCTGACAAAAGATGCTGTTGACCAACAAAATCCTCTAGTTTTTCGGGCCGCATCCGATCGGCCAGCGGGGTGTTCAGGGCCGTGTCTTGCCTGGGTGCCGGTTCAAGATGGGAGAAGAGGTTCATGCTTGTCATCTCACGATACTAGGATTGGCGATTGATGCTTGTCGATAGGGTCTCGCTGTCGCTACTCCATGACCCGTGAAACCAGGAATATTATGGCGAAGCTGCCAAGGCCTGCTGGGTGGCGATCTTGCCGTCGTGGCCGGTTCGCAGCCTGGTAAACACCCAGGGAAGCATCATGCCGGTTCAGTCGGCAAGCGGCAGTCGCCACTTGGCAAAGCTCGCTGCCGCGCTGCCTCACATAGGATGATGGACGTGGCAATCGAAGCATTTAGCGATTCCACCTTGCCGTCCATAGGAATCCGGATTCGCGTGTGCACGCGATGCAGGATCTCGCTGTCCAAGCCTCGGGCTTCGTTGCCGATAAGCAGCGCAACCTTCCCGCCATAAGTGGCTTTGCGGAAATCGACTGTGGCTCTGGGCGTTGTGGCCAGCAATCTGAAACCGTGTTGAGTCAAGGCGTCTATCAGCAGCGGGATCTCAAGCCGACTCAGACAAGGTACACGAAAGATCGAACCGGCTGAAGCGCGAACGACCTTGGCGTTCAGCGGGCTTACCGACTTGCGGGTCAATAGCACAGCTCGTCCGCCAAACGCCTCTGCGGAACGCAGCAAGGTCCCTAGGTTTCCGGGGTCCTGCAACTCAAACCCGACCAGCAGCAGCGGATCGTCTTTGAGCAGCTCATTCAACTCGAATTTGGGAAGCCTAGCCAGAGCCAGCAGTCCCTGAGGAGACTCCACGTCGCTGATGGAAGGAAAGGCGCGATCGGCAACCTCGACTACCTCTGTGCTCGGAGATTTGACCTGCGCCAGCAGACGTTCGACCATGGGTTCCTGCCGCCGACTTTGAGCGACGAAGATCTCCTCTATCAGTAGGCGGCTGTTGATGGCCTCCTGAATGAGTTTAGCTCCCTCGATGGGCAGGCTCCCTTGGGGGTCTGCATGAGCGGCGCGGAGGGCTTGGCGCAACTGCTTGAGGCGCTGATTTGCCGCCGAAGTGATGATCGCCATGGTCTCGGCGGTGCGTTGACCGCCTGTGTGCGTTGTGATAAGTTCCCCTCCGATGCTCACGCACCGGATCAGAATCCACGGGAACGCCGCCGATGAATCTGCTCTCCAAGTCGCTTCGGCAGCTATTCTCAACGGAAGCGTCATTTCCGTTCCAACCGAGACATTCTATGCGCTCTCGGCGGATCCATTCAATCTGAGAGCGGTCGAACAGGTTTTTCTGATTAAGGGACGCCAGGATTGGAAGCCACTGCTCTTGCTGGCCGATTCGATCGATCAGGTCGAGACGGTCGCCCACGACATTCCAGACGCGTTCTACAAAATCGCTGAGCGGTTCTGGCCCGGCCCGCTGACGCTGATTCTGCCGGCAGCCAACACGGTTCCACGAAAGATCACGGGCGGCACCGGCACAGTGGCTGTTCGCATTCCCGATCAGGCGGTAACGCGATTGCTGATCCGGGCCATCGATATGCCACTGGTTGGAACTAGCGCCAATTTATCCGGCCGACCTTCTTGCTCCACGCCCGAACAAGTCCTGCAGCAGCTCGGCGGCAAGATTGAACTGGTGCTGGACTACGGGGATACGCGCGGCACCACCCCTACCACGATTCTGGATGTCACTCGGGAACCGGCGCGGCTCGTGCGTGAGGGAGCAATCCCACGGGAGGAAGTGTCGTCGTATTTGTCCCCATGAAGCAGCGTGGCAAGCGAATCCTATTTCAAATTCTGTTTACCTACCTGCCTCTCATAGCCTTCGCGTACGTCCTCATGATCTACATTCTGATCCGGCACACTGCGGTCCGCGATGACGCGCAGCCGGCGGATATCATCGTGGTTTTGGGAGCGGCCCAGTACAACGGCCGCCCCTCGCCCGTTTTCAAGGCCAGACTGGATCATACAGCAGCGTTGTTCAAGAAAAACTACGCACGTCGAATCATGACGACGGGTGGTTACGGGCTCGACCCGCGCTACTCTGAGGCTGGAGTCGGCAAATCCTATCTTCTGAAGCGAAACATCCCGGAAGAGTGCATCGTCACCGAAACCAGGGGGCTGACGACGACCGAAAGCATCGAGCAAAGCATCCCGTTTCTAAAAACCCAAAATCTCACACGCGTCATCGCCGTCAGCGACGGATTTCATCTTTTCCGAATCAAGAAGATCTTCCGTGACCATCAGATTACAGCTTACGGCTCTCCTGCACAGAACAGTCTGATCGAGTCCAATTTTAGATCGCGCACCTGGGCTTCGCTCCGCGAGGTTTTTGTTTACACCGCTTACCTTGCCCAACGTAAGCTCAACACTCCGATTCCGGCCTGGGAGTTCTCGTAAAGCCAACCGGCCTATACTTTCAATCGCTGTTCCAGCGCTTTGACCAGAATGTCCAGGGTTCTAATCCTGGCCCAAAGCTTATCTTCCGCTTCGACGATCGTCCAGGGAGCATAGCTGGTGCTCGTGCGTTCAATCATTTCGATCACAGCGACACGATAGTCGTTCCACTTGGCGCGATTCCGCCAGTCTTCTTCCGTGATCTTGTAGCGTTTATGCGGCATGGCTTCGCGTTCGCGAAATCTGCGAAGCTGCTCCTCGGGGCTCAAGTGCAACCAGAATTTGGCGATCACCGCGCTCCAATCCGCCAAATGACGCTCGAATTCATTGATTTCCTGGTAGGCCCGCTGCCACTCGGCCTCCCTCGCTAAGCCTTCAACCCGTTCGACCAGCACCCGGCCGTACCAACTGCGGTCAAAAATGGCTATATGTCCGGCCTTAGGCAGTTGACGCCAGAAGCGCCAAAGGTAATGGTGCCCTCTCTCGGTCGCATCCGGGGCTGCAATCGGAATGACTTCGTAGCCGCGAGGATCGAGTTCCTGAGTGAGCCGTTTGATGTTCCCGCCCTTGCCCGCAGCGTCCCAGCCTTCGTAAACCACCACGACTGCAACCCGCTGGTGGTAACACTCGAGTTCCAGTTCCCTCAGCCGTTCCTGCAAAGGGTCGAGTCGCTCTTCGTATTCCTTGCGGTCCAGTTTCTTGCTCAGATCCACGCGCTCGAGAAGATTCGGAGCCGCGCCAGTTCTGACGGTTGGCGCCAGATGACTGGGCTCAGGGTCGACCGGCTGGGACATTCGAGAAGCACAGGCAGCGCTTATTCCGTGGACACGGAGCGGTATCCCGCCAGTTGTCAGAACCCTCCGCAGCGAAGCGATCACACACTGCAAGACCCTCACGCGCCGGAAATTGCGGTCTTCTGCCTCAACCAGGTTCCACGGCGCGTTGGCAGTGTTGGTCAGGGCCAATACTTCCTCTGTAGCTTCGAGGCAGCCTTGGTAATCGCGCGACTTTTTCCGGCCCGGCTGTCGCAGCCTCCAACGCTCGTAGCGATCGTTTTGCATGTTCGCAAGGCGTCGCTTCTGTTCCTTTTTCGAGATCTGGAGCCAGAATTTGATCAGGACAACACCCTCGTCACTAAGTTGGCGCTCAAACTCGCGGATTTCGCCCGCTGCGACCATCACGCCTTGGCGATCGATCTTGCCGTCAACACGCTCCTCCAACCTCTGGCGATACCAGCCGCGGTCCAACAGCGCAAACTTCCCACCGGCGGGCAACTTTGTCCAGAATCGCCACAGGTAAGGCCGGAGGCACTCTTCTTCTGTTGGTGTGTG
>Ga0075421_100002563_pt1 | contig 21731 bp, 17 predicted proteins | sample SoiMetdeltSBSDD5_FD_75292 | JGI IMG/M metagenome (GOLD analysis project Ga0075421, IMG submission 75292) | Bulk soil microbial communities from a Populus tree surrounding site in Tennessee, USA - Soil MetaG P. deltoides SBSDD5 | ecosystem: Environmental > Terrestrial > Soil > Tree plantation...
AGGCGTTCTATGAGAGCGATTGTCAAGGGCAGCCTGCGGCCCGGCTGAGTGCCTAACGCTCCTGCCTGTGGCAATCAGCCCTGACCCCTGACGTGCGCGCTGTCGCGTCGGCCGCGATCGACGTCGCGGCGTGGCCTGCTTGTGCGGCATCCTACTCTCCCCTTGGAGACTCCGGTTCCGAACTGGACGTGTGCAAGCGCTCGGGTCGCGCGGAGCGAACCACGGTTCTATCTGAGACGCGGCCCGAAGCCGGCCTAACGCTTTTTCGGGTCCTGCGGGAGGGCCTACGGTTAGACGAGAGCCTTAGCCGCATGACGGCCGGGCGAAACGCCTCAATTGAGACTGCCTCCCGCACCCACGTCCCGGACTCGGCGTCCCCAGCGAGGGCGATGCCTCACCGCCTGGCCGCCTCAGTCCCGGACGCTAGCGCGCTGGCACGACGTGGCTCGTCGTCAGCTTCCGTGCGTCATATCGCTCCCCCGCTTTCCATAGCCGTAGCGTGAGCGCCGCCAGTTTCCGCGTGAGCGTTACCCGCGCGAGTTCCTCGCGCATCCCACGCGCCAGCAGCGCCTGATAGAAGTCGCGGAACTCGCCCGCTCGGACGGCCGCCACCGTCGCCGCCCCTTTCAATACTTCCTTCACCACGTGGTTGTGGTTCCGGTTGAGCCCGCGCGTCATCGGCGACCGCCGCCGCCGCACGGGGCGCCCGCTCGCGTCGAGCGCGTACTCCGACGTCGTGTGCGTCACCACGGCCAGCCCGGCGTAGGTCCACAGCTGTCGCTTCGTCCGGAAGCGCCACGGCGTCTGCAGCGTCGCCAACAGCAGCGCCACCCGCACCGGCCCGAGGAACGGGATCGTCCGCAGTACGCCCCACGCCGGGTCGCGCCGCGCCTCCGCCACCAGCGCCGCCTTGGCCGTCGGCCGCAGCGTCTGCAACACCTCGAGCTCGGCGTAGAGTGTGGCCGCCCGCAGCCTAACGCCGGCGCCGTCGAGCTTCGCCAGCCACGCCGCCCGCTCGGCCGGGTCATAGACGCCCCGCCCGGTGGTCCGGATCCCACGCCCGCGGAACAGCGCCTTGAGGCGCGACATCACCCGGGTCGCGTCTTCGATCACGTTCCGGTACGCGCGGCCCAGCTCCCGGAGGGTCGCCAGGTGCGGGCTGCCGTGATAGACGGCGCGCAGCTCGCCCGTGCGCAGCCGGCCCATGAGCCACTCGGCGTCGTGCCAGTCGCCCTTACTCCCGCGCCGCGGCTCGCCACGCCGGTCGCACACGATCACGCGCGCCACCCGCCCGACAAGCAGGTCGTGGAGCCACTGCGCCTGCGTCCCCTCCTCGAGAACCACGTGGACCGCGCCGCGCATCCCGCGCATGAACTCGAGCAGCGCCATCGCTTCGGTCGGCACGACACTGCGCGCGATCACGCGCCCGGTCTCGTCGCCAACGACGGCGACCGTCGTTGCCTGGTGGACGTCGAGTCCGACATACTTGGTCGTCTGCTTCATGAGAGCCGCTCCTTGCTGTGATCCATGGGGCTTCGACACCTCCATGGTAGCAGTGAGGGGCGTGCTCTCAATATGCGTTAGGCTTCAACAGGCATCACGTTCCGCGCGACTCGGAGGCCGCTGTTGCTCTGGTCTATCACGCTCCTTCTCGCTGTCGGAATCGCGGCTGTCGTCGCCCTCCGTGCTCCACTCTCCGGGCCTGCGTTCTGGGTCCTGCTATTGGGAGTATGGATCGCGCTCGCGGCCGTAGGCTACCTGGCGTACGGCGAGTCGGACTCGACGAAGTCGGCACTGGTTGCCTCGACCCTCGTACTCCCGATCGGCATTGCGGGCCTCGTCGCGCGCGCCGAGCGGCGCCGTGGACACACAGTCTGGCGGGCGGGGAGCATCGGGTTCATTTTGGGCGCCCTGGTTGGAGCCGTCACCCCGCTTTTGCAACTCTACCTCATTTGCGCCGTGACGCGGGATTGCCTCTGAGGCATCGGTACGCGCGGGCAGCATCGCGACCTGAAGCCTAACGTACGTTGAACGTGACAGCGCTCGGAGCATCCGGTATCTCGCCAGCATTCAGTATCTTGGGAGGCAGCATCGCGAGCCTGTCGAGTCGGGCGCTCGCAGCTCAACTTCAGGCGTTCGGCGGACACCGTGGGCATCCGTGTCAAGGAGAGAATAGAGTGGGGCGTGCTCGAACCTCTTCCGGCGAGTGGACGCTCTGGGTCGTGGCGCTTTCCTGCGCCCTACATGCCACGGAGGAGTTCTTCACCGGCTGGCAACCTTGGGCCCGTGAGACGCTAGGAATCCTCATGCCAACGACGGTGTTTCTCGGTATGAATGCCGCCTTGGTAATTGCCGCCCTTCTGCTGGCACCGATCGGATGGCAACGCCCAGCGCTTACCCTGGTGATTCCCGTCGCGACGTTCGTCAACGCGGTTTGCTTTCACATCCTACCAACCGTCCTCACCGGGCACGTTTCGCCGGGCCTTTACACGGCGACCGTTCTTTATCTACCCTTTTCCTCGTGGGCAGTTGTTGCCGCTGCGCGTCACGGCGCACCACGAACGGCTCTTCGGACTGCGCTCCTCGTCGGTGCGACCCTGGCAATTGGTGTTGTTATCGCCGCGAGATGGCTCGGCGGGGCCGGCGACGTCGAAGGCCAAGCGTCGCTGTGCGCGCCGCCGAACGTGCGCTGCGGCTGACAAGCGATCTACGGATTTGCGCCTGCTCTGCAGGCGCTACTTATTGACTCGCTTGCAGCTGAGCTTGAGGCGTTAGGCAGCGAACGGCCCTCTCATCAAGTCGCGATGCGTGCAATCATTCTCCTGCTGGCACTCCTCTCACCGCCACTGCGTGCACAGGGGCCCGCGCCGCGCTTCATGTACATCTACCGAGACTCGCTCAGGCGCGGAGTCGACTCCGCTTACCGTGTCATCGAAGAGGACGGCGCCCAGATCTGTGCGGATCTTCGGTGTCCCAATCCGTACATCGCCATTGAGAGCCTGAGCGGCCCCCACGAAGTCTGGTGGCTGAACGTGTTCGCGACCGAGGCGGACACGGCGCGGGTCGCCAATCTCTACGCCACCAATCGTGCGCTCTCGACGGCCCTCAATGTGGTAGCACAGCGTAAGGCCGGGTTGATCGGCACGCCCGTCCAGGGCTTTGCGGTCTATCGTCGCGACCTCAGTAGTAGCCCGGCGTGGTCAGTCGCGGGCGCGCGCTTCATCGTCGTCACCGTCACCCGCGATCGCCGGCCGGTCAATGGAACCGCGTGGGTGATGGCCGATTCCACGTTATATGGCCTACGACCAGTCCCCAACCGTCGCGATGCGGACTCGCTTGCGCGGCAAGCCAATGGGCGCGTCTTCGCCGTGCGCCCGAATTGGAGCATGCCGGCACCCGAGTGGGTGGCTGCCGATCGGGATTTCTGGCGGAGCGCGCCGGTCCGGAGAACTCGGCGGTGACCTTGTCGCCGATCCCGCGGGTCGCGTCCGCCGATCCTTTGTGATACGATGCGGCCGCGCTCTGTGCGCCCGTCAACCTCTTCTTCCAGACGGTCTAGCGGGGAATTGCCCGCGGCGATCAATTGTCCCTTAGCCTTTCTCATTCGTGGGGGACCGCATGAGATTCTCGCGCGCAGCGCTCGCCTTCGTTGCCTTGCCCATCACGCTCGGAGCCCAGCAGCCGCCGTCGAATCCGATCACGGCCGTCATGAAACAGCGCACGATGACGTTTCAACAACGGCTGACCCAGGCATTCGACTCGATTCCCGAGAAAATCTTCGGATACAAGCCGACGCCGGCGCAGCTCACCATCGGATACATCGCGCAACACCTGGCGGACGACAATTACTTCTACTGCAGCCAGTTCGGCACGATGAAGGGCGAGCGAGCTGCCGAGGAAACGACTACGCCGGACACGATCAAGGCGAAGTGGCCGAAGGAGAAGCTGGTCGCTCAATTGCGGACGTCGTTCAAGTTCTGCGAGGACGCGTTCGCCCAACTCGACGATGCGAAGCTTGGGGACCAGATCAAGCAGACGACCGGGAACGGACAATCGCGCACGGTGACGCGGGCTGGTCCGGTGATGGGACACATCATCGACATGGCGGACCACTACAGCCAGCTCTCGAACTACATGCGGCTGAACAACATTCTCCCGCCGACGGCGCTTCCGCGTCCACGCCCTCCCGGAGGCGCCTAGCTACCCACGATACCAGTACGACATAAAGACGGGGAACGAACGGATGGACAAGCCGCGCATCTTTCTGGGCTCATCAGGAAAGCAGGCGAAGCTGCTGCAGGCGCTCACGCGCGGTCTCGAAGACGTCGCGCACGTCGAGCCCTGGACGACGTCATTCAATCCCGGCACCACGACGCTCGAGCGACTCCTCGAGCTCACGCGCGAAGTCGATTTCGCGGCGTTCGTCTTCGCTCAGGATGACTGGACGAGTAACACCCCACCCGCATCGGAATCCACGGCACCGGGGCAGGCGTCTCCACGAGACAACGTCGTCTTCGAGGCCGGTCTGTTTGGCGGAGTCCTCGGCATGCGCCGAACCTTCATCCTCCATGCGAACGGCGCGAAGCTGCCGACTGATCTTCTCGGTCTCACGTCCGTGCGTTATGCCGATGCAACGGCCGCCAGCGAGCTCAAGGTCATCAACCAGAAGATCCGGACGGCGATCGAGAGCGAAGGCCGCCTGAACCGCATCGAAGGACTGTGGTGGCAGTTATCGCTGACGGAGCGTAGCGCTGAAGAGCCTTCGGCCGTCAGCCTCTTGCGCATCTCGCGCGACCGGGACGGGGCGCTGGAAGTTCGTGGCCGCTCGTGGCAGGAGGACGGTCGGCTGTCGGCCCGTTATTGGAGCGAAGCCACAAAGGAGAGAAGAGATCCTTCTGGCGTCTTCTACTACTGGAACGGAGAACGGCCGCTCCATCTCAATGCACCGCGATTGTATGGAACCGGCGAGATCAAGATCGAGTCCGCCGATCGCGCCGCCGGATACTTCACGACGCAGTCGGACGGAGACCCTAACCTGAACGCACGAACGTCCGGCATCTACCTGCGCGCGGACCCTAACGATTTCACCGTCATGGACGGGCGTGACGATGGGCAACGGGTCGAGCTGATCGCCCAGCGGCTGAAGGATTGGAAGTCGGTCACCCTCACCTGATCGGCGAACCGTCCCTCACGGCCAGCGGCTCTCTCCGCTTCACCGCTCTGGTGCCGTTCAGTAGATGTGCAGCTTCTCCAGCAGTGCATCGATGTCACCGACGGACGCCAAAAGATCCTTGTTGTGCTTGATCATCTTGCTGCGACTGTATACGCGAAGCCACTGCTTGTAGATGTACAGCTCGTAGCGATCGAACATCTCCGCGAGCGGCAGGTCGCGCTGCCCCAGCAGCCCCGCCAGGAACATCGCGCACTCGAAGCCGAGCGAGATGGATTGGAAGTAGGGAGAGCCCATGGCGGAATCGCCGGCGAGGAACACTGGCGAGCGGGAGAACGGGTGGTTGCCAGCCGGTGCCTTGAGCCACTCGCGACTGGTCACGTTGCGAGCTCGATACAAATCGAGCGGTATCCGGATGATCTCCAGGTCCCCCACGATCTCACCGTTCGTTTCCTCCTTCACCTTGCCGATGAAGCGGTCCATCGACTCAGCGACGCGCGGGAAGTTGCTCCGAAGCCAGTGGCCGTCGAATCGTGACGGCATCCGCTCGTAGTCCTCGGCGGAGATGGTAATGATGCCCGTGACGTGGCTGATGCTGCCATCGTAGTACGTGCGGTTGACCGCCGGAATGAACTTGTACTGCGGATTGTCGATGTTCTTCTGGTACTTGCAATACTCGTTGCAATCGTACGCCTGTCCGTACAGGAACGTGATGACCAGCGCGTACTCGAGCCGGATCTGCAACGTGTTCGGGCTGTCTGCGCTGAGGAGCGCAAGCGACGACGGGTCATCCACTGCGCCCGCGCCCGTCGCCAGTTGATCCCGCAGCACCGAGCGATTGCCGCTGCAATCGATGAGCATGTCTCCCGGCTCGAGCATCGCCATCGCTTCCAGCGTGTTGATCGAGGCCTCGATGCGCTGCACCGGCTGCGACTGACGCCCGTCGATCAGATCACTGAGCGAACGTTCGATCTCGTTGAGCGGACAGAATCCCTGTGTCCATCCGCGCAACAGCGTCATCAGGTCGGACGGAATGGACTGTCGAAACGCGAGGCCCTCGTCGAGCTCTCGAGGATCGAAGATGGCGAACACGCTCTCTTGATCGATGTAGTCGGTAGAGTAGTCCGCAACCGAATCGGCCACGAGGTACGGCGCGAGCTGGACCATCCGCGACCGCGTGTAGTCGCGTCGCTTTTCATAGAGGTGCACGGCGAACCGCTCGTTGGGTTGGAGCAATGCCGTGAGGAGGAGGCCCACGGGGCCTGCGCCGAGGATGTGAACTCGGACCGCGGGGGACCGGGTTTCCGAGCTCGTCAAGCCGCTCTGCTGGGGCATTGTCTTCTCGCTGAGCGCACGAATGCACGCGGTGGAAGCGGGTTCGGATCTGGTGCCCGCGTGCGCCGGAACGAGCAATATAGCCGCCGCCGAGCGCACGGCTCCTTACCGCCGCATGATCTCCACAAAGTAGCTGACTCTCCCATCCATCCCCGTAGCGCTCGGCGGACGCACCGTCGCCACGCCGCCCAAGCCGCCTTTGTACGGCCGGAGGTAAAGACTGATCTGACGCTGGATGCCGGGCGGATTGGCGGCTTCGAGATCGCCCGGGATTCGGATCACCAGCTGCCCTCCAAAGCGCGCCGTGCCCACATCACTGCGCGCTCCGATCTGGGCGCGCACAGTTCCACTGGAGTCAATCACAAACTCCACCGGAACTTTTCCGCCGACGGCGTGAACGGCGCCGACCCAATATCCAGTCAACGTCGAATCGAGCGAGCGGCGCGTAGCTGTGCTGGGCGTGCTCGCAGATGCCGCGGCCGCCTGCTTCGCCGCGAGCCCCTCGGCGTACTTCGGCAGCATGGCGGCGAGTGCGGCATCCGTCGCCAACTCGGCGAAGCCGATGCCCTTGTTCACCACGACCGCCACGGCCACTCGCTCCGACGGGACGAGCCGCAGCCACGCTTGCGCGCCCTCGTTTCCGCCTTGCGCGAGGACGGTTCGGAAACCAAAGCGATCGTCCTCGATCCACCAACCAAGACCGTAGCGCTGCCCTGTGCCTGCCGGCACGGTCGCGTTCTGCATGCTGTCGATCGCCGCGTCCGACAGGATGGCGAGCTGGTCGCGCCGGTGTGCCTTCAGGTGGAATGCGCCGAACAGCGCGAGATCATGCGCGCTCGCGTATCCGCGGGAGCTCTCGTAGCCCGACGTCGTGGTCACCGGCTCGCGGACGAGCCCTCGTCCCCAACGGTAAGGAACGACGACCAGTGGTGCCTCCGCCGAGTCGAGCCCGATGGACGAGTGCCTCATGCCGAGCGGCCTCAGAACTTCGTCGCGGATCACGTCGTGAATCGGGCGACTCAGGACACGAGCCATAGCTTGCGAGCCGATGAAGTAGCCGAGGTTGGAGTAGTCGAACTCGTCGCCGGGGGGCCGCACCACGATGCCGTAGTCGTGTATCAGCTCGTCCGCGGACGGAGGGTGGCATTCCGAGACCGGCCGGCCGGTGTCGCAACCCAAGTCGAATGTGCTCAGCCCGGACGTGTGCATGAGGAGCCGGCGCAGCGTCACGAGGCGTGGGTCGTACGCAGGGCTCGAGACGCTCGTGGTACGCAGGTAGTCGTTGACGGGCTTGTCGAGGTCGATGCGGTGTGTTTCGCTGAGGACGGCGGCGAGCGTCGATTCGAAGGTCTTGTTGAGTGACGCCAGCAGGAACGGGGAGTTCGGCGTCGCGCGAATCCCGTTAGCGCTGTCGGCCCAGCCGAGCGCTTCTTCCCAGAGGATCTGGCCATCCCGAACCACGGCGAAGGCCGCCGCGGTGGCCTGGTCCTTCGCCATCCCTTCGACGAGGATGCGTCGCACTTCACTGAAGTCGGGCGTGCCTCGCGAAGGCTGGGCATTGAGCGCGAGCCCGAGCGTCAGGCTCAGGCCCGGCACCGCTAGCATCGGACGCATGCGATACCCTCCGGCTTCGACGTGTGACGTTCGACAGCGTACCACGGAAGAGGGTTTGAGCGCTACGTGCCGATGGCAACGATGGTGAACATCGCACGTTCACGACATACAAGGAATGGGTGCGGTCATCGATGGAGTCGCGCCAAGGAGCCGTCAGGCGTTAGGCGCCAACAGACGCCTCTGCCAGGCAGCGTCTGGAACTACGGCCACTCGGGGTCCGTAGAGGGCACATGCACCCGATCCCACTTCACGATCACGCCGCCCTCCCCGCCGCCGAGCGTGAAACCCTGACCGCGGCTGTCCAGGCCCTCCCGACCCTCGCGGACGTTCTGGCGTGGGCCCCGAGCCAAACCCCACCACTGACCGTGGCGGAGATCGTCACCCAGGACGAGTACACCCACGACGTCGTCCTGGAAGCGATCGGGCGCCCCTACCTCGCGTTCGACACGACGTGACTGGGCGCTGTGATGGCGGTCGCCGTCTTCCCCACTCGGCCCGATGCCCGCACACTTCTCGAGGCGCGCCTCGCGCGTGGCTGGCGCCCCACGCCGTCCGCGCTGAAGGATGGGGCCCGCGTGCTCGGCTACGCGGCGTGTATTGTTAGGCCCGCGCACCGCGCGTCGATCGACCCGACGCCTAACGTTTGATGCAGCGGAGGACGCGATGAAGCCCGACCTTTCCGGCGAATACGTACTCGATCGGAATGCGAGCTCGCTCAGTCCGGCGGCGAGCGGGATCGCGACCGCTCACATGCGCATCACCCACGAGGAGCCGCGATTCAGCTGCTCCGCACGGTTCGCCAGCGAGAGCGACGCGGTGCAGTTCAGCTTCGAGCGCTTCACCGACGGGCGCGAGGGGAACGCCAGCGCGCCCGGGACCTCGCGATGCTATTGGGTCGAGGACGTTCTCGTCTCAGAGGACCGGATTGAAATCGGAGAAGGAACGATGCTGATGACGTGGCGCTACGCGGTTACGGCGGGCGGGCGCCGATTGCGGGCCACGGAACGGATCAGCGGAGGTGGCCGGGACCAGGACAACGTCTGGGAATTCGACCGGCAGTGACGTCGCTGCCCGGTGCTCGGGTGCTCGTCGCGCTGGCTGCGTCCCCTGACTCCCGGTTCGACGCCGGTAGACCGCGCTCGTCGGACGATTGCTGTCGTTCGTCCTACCAGACTGGCGATGCGCCGGTTCCAACGACACTGTCCGGCATGCGAACGTCTGGACCATCCGATAACCCCACCGAGCTCTCCGATCCGCCGCGCGTCGACTGGCGGTTCGCCGTCCTCTGCGCCGTACTGCTGACGGTCATTTACGCGCTGCAGAACTGGGTCACCCGTACCGGGCTCACGTTCGAGCGGTCGCTCGTGCAGCAGGCGACGATCTATTTCGCCTGGCTTTTGATCCTGCCGTCGGTACTGCGTTCCGCACGCAAGCGTCCACTCACGCAGCGCCCCACGCGCGGCTGGGTGTTCACGCAGTTCTGGATCGGGTCGGGGTATTCGCTGGTGCACGCCGTCCTCACCGGTGTGTCGCGGTGGTTGTTAGGCATCGCGGCGTACGACAGCATCGCCGACGTCCTGGTCGCAAACATTACCGCCAACTGGGGGCGGAACCTGATCACATACGGGCTCGTCGTCGCCGCGTATCAGTCGGTGTTCTACCACCGCGCGGTGCGGGAACGCGACCAGCGTGCAGCGCGGCTCGAGCTCGACCTGGAGCGCGCACGGCTCGAGGCACTGGCCGGGCGCATCCGCCCGCATTTTCTCTTCAACACGCTGAACACCATCGCGACGATGGTGCGAGCCGATCCGACGAAGGCCGAGGCGATGATCGGCCAGCTGAGTGACCTGCTCCGCGCGTCGCTGCGTGCCGAGGCGGAACGCAAGGTTCGTCTCGATGAGGAGCTCGTGCTGACCGGGCAGTATCTCGAGATCGAGCGAACGCGCTTCGCCGACCGGCTCAGAGTCTCCGTGGTGGCGAGCGAGGCGGCCCAGCGCGCGCTCGTTCCGCATCTCATCCTGCAGCCGCTGGTGGAGAACGCGGTGCGGCACGGCATCGCGCCGCGGGAGGGACCGGGGTCGATCACGGTGCGCGCGGGCCAACGCGACGGCTACCTGGCTGTCGAGGTCGAGGATGATGGCGTGGGCATGGGTAACGCCCCACCAGCACGGGATGGCGGCGGCGTCGGTCTGTCGACGGTGCGGTCGCGGCTCGGCTACCTCTACGGCAGTGATCACCGGTTCGAGGTGACGCCCGTGCTCCCGAGCGGTACGCGGATCCGGGTCGAGATCCCCTACGAGGCCGAGGTGGATGCCTAACGCGCGAGTTCGGACGCTCGTGGTCGACGATGAGCCGCCGGCGCGCCAGCGGCTCGTTGCATTGTTAGGCGACGAGCCGGACATCGAGATCGTCGGCGAGGCGGGCAGCGGCTCGGCGGCGGTGCGGGCGATTACCGACCTTCGGCCGGACCTCGTGTTTCTCGACATCCAGATGCCCGGGCTCGACGGCTTCGACGTCCTGCGCGCCACCGCGGGGCTGCATCAGCCACTCGTCGTGTTCGTGACGGCGTACGACGAGCACGCGCTCAAGGCGTTCGAGGTGCAGGCGGTCGATTACGTGCTCAAGCCGGTCGTGGAACCGCGCTTCCGCGCTGCCGTGCGTCGCGCCGTAGCTCGGCTGCATGAGACGCCGCGGTCGGAGCTGGCACGCGCACTCTCGGAGTTGCTGGAATCGGTTGCCGCGCCGCACACGGCGACGCCATCGCCGGACGAGCGCCCGGCCCGCTTCGCCATCCGGCACGAGGGGCGCGTGTTGTTCGTGCCACTCAAGGACGTCGCGTGGGTCAAGGCGGACGGTGACTTCGTGCACGTTCACGCCGGCAAGCAGACGTACATGATCCGCGAGACGATGACGGACGTCGAAGCTCGCCTCCCGGCGGGACTCTTCGTGCGTGTGCATCGCTCGGCGATCATCAACGTGGATCGCGTGCGCGAGATCCAGCCGTGGTTCAAGGGCGATTACGTCGTCCTCATGGATGACGGGACCAAGATACACACCGGCCGGACGTACCGGGAGAAAGTACAAGCCCTCATGCAATGACTACTGACGGCGCAGGGCACTAACTGCGCATGGCACTAACTACGCGCGGCACTGACTGCGCACGGCACTAAGTGCGCAAGACATTAACGACAACGGCGAGTGACGACGGCACAGGAGCGACAACACAGGAGCGACAGCACAGGAGCGACGGCACAGGAGCGACGGCACAGGAGCGACGGCACAGTAATCAGTGGCGCAGCATGTTGGTCAACATCTTTGCGATCACTACCAGCAGGTTGTGAATCTGCCAGTAGTTCTTTGAGTCGATTCGGTTCGCCCGGTAGTTCGCGCCCAGGTGCCGAATCGCCTCCTCGGTCTCACCGCGAGCGACCTCCAAGCTATGGTCGCGATCGCGGACGGTGCCCTTGCCGAAGCCCTCGCTGATATTCGCCGCGATCGATTGCACGGCGTCCCGTAACTGGCGGACGTGCAGCAATCGACCGCGGGGTGCCTTGTCGATGAGCTCATTGACCATGTCCGCCACCCGCTCGGCGGCGTCGAGCACAGCCAGGTCGCGGTGCGCCATGCGCCACTGTAGCGGCGTGTGCGCCCGCGAGCACAACCCAATTGCCGCTCGGTGCATCCTTCAGCGGCAAGACGCGCGGTTCCGCCGTTAGGCCCGCGCGCCGTTGCCGCTAATGTCTTGCGCAGGTAGTGCCGTGCGCCGGTAGTGCCGCGCGTCGTTAGTGCCCTGCGCGGTTAGTGCCCTGCGCCCTTATCAGTTGGCCTCTCGCTCGACGCATTTTCGCTGTCATTCGTCGTGATGTCGTAGTTTGCTCTCCGCCGTGAGACAATCGTGTGTGCGTCTCTCCACGGGAGCACACGATGTCTCAGAGAACCCGGCGGCTCGGCCTCGTTGGCGCGATCACTCTCCTCGCCGTAACCACGCCGGCCGCTGCCCAGGACGCCGGGCACGCGGTGACGCAGGGCCAATTCGTCATTCGGCGAGGCAAGGACACCGTCGCGGTCGAGCGATTCACGCGGGACGGATCGTCGCTCACCGGCGACATCGTGCAGCCGGCGGGCGCGCATCTGCAGTACACCGTGCTGCTCGAGCCTAACGGGACAACAGAGCGCGTGGACCTCACTCGCACGCCTCGGCAAGGTTCGCCGATCAGCGTGGGCGTCGAGTTCGGCGCCCGGTCTGCGAACGCCGTCATGACCGCCGCGGAGGGGCGTGAAGAGGTCGACTTCCCCACCCCGCTCCCCGCCACGCCATTCCTGATCCAGTCGTTCGCCATCACCGAGCAGATCGTCCGTACCGCCCGGCTCGCGCCGGGACAACAGACGAAGTGGACCGCCGTTCGACTCGGAGCGGGGGATACCGCTACGGTCACGATCGCGCGATTCCACGCCGACTCGGTGTCGCTCACCATGGCCGACGTGGCGGTCACTGTCGCTCTCGACAAGGCAGGGCGCGTGGTCGGTGCTATACACTCGCGCCAGCCCTGGGTGCTCGAGCGGGTACGCTGACCATGCGCCGGCTCTTCACTACTGCCGTCACGGCACTCGCGCTCGCCATGGCTCGCGCCACGGCAGCGCAGAGCACTGCACCGCTTCAACGTGACGTGCTCGGCGGGTTCGTGCTCGGGCCACACGGCCCAGTGCCTAACGCAACCGTGACCGTGCGCAGCGTCGGGGGCGCGCCGGACGCGCCGATCGCGAGCGCCCGCACGGACGAGGAGGGACGGTGGTTGACCGCGATCCTCGACGGCACTGGCGAATACACGGTCCGCGCCATCGCGTTCGGATACCGGCCGAATCAGGTGACCGCGCGACGCGGCGCATCGTACCGGCCGATTCAAGTCGACATTCGCCTCGAAGCGCTGCCGGCGCTTCTCGATCCAGTGCGCGTGACAGCGCAGCAACGTCCGCGCCCGACTCGCGAGATCATGGCGCAGGATCGCGCCGGCGCCGACAGGGCGACCGACAACTTCCGGAGCGCCATCGCGACCGGCGACCAGGGGAACCTCGCGGCGATGGCGGCGTCCGTGCCTGGCGTCCTTCTCGTGCCTGACGCGGGCGGCGAACCGGCCGCGTTCTCCGTGCTGGGACTCTCGACCGAGCAGAACCGCGTGACGTTGAATGGCTTGTCGTTCAGTGCCGCGGACATTCCGCGAGACGCGATCGTCACCACCCGCGCGAACGCCGCGACCTTTGACGTGGCGCGCGGCGGGTTCAGTGGCGCTCAGCTCTCCGTGTCGCTCGCTCCCGGCGGAAACTTCCACACCCGCACGGCGCGTCTCACGGTCGACCATCCGTCGCTGCAGACCGGCGCAGTGAACCCGGTGGGCGGGCGCGCGTTTAGGAACACGCAGCTGAGCGGCTCGCTCGCGGGGCCGATTCGACTCAACAAGGCGTTCTATAACGCGGCGTTTCAGGTGGGCCGTCGCACGAATGACATCGAGTCGCTCGTCGCGGCCAGCCCCGCCGAGCTGCGCCAACTCGGAATCGGCATCGGCGCGCGCGATTCGTTGTTAGGCGCTGCCACCGCCGTGGGCCTGCTTGCTACGCCGGCCGGATTGCCTGAGCGCCGACTGGCCGATAACGCGTCGGTGCTCGGGCGGCTCGACTGGTTCCGGTCGCGCAACGTGCTCGCGAACCTGACCATTTCGGCACGAACGAACCAGGTCGACGGGGCGATGGTCGGTCCCGCGGCGTTGGCATCGACCGGTGCGCACACGCGCGCGAGCGGCGCCGATGTGATCGCCGCGCTATCGACCTACCTGCCGGGGAGCTACCTGAATGATCTCCGACTTGGGATCCGTGCGAACCGAGCCACCAGCGCACCGTACGCCTCGCTTCCGGCGGCCCGAATCCTGACAAGCGCGGGATTCGAACGCGACACGAGCAGCGCTCCATCCATCACGACGCTGTTCGCAGGCGGGAACGCCGCGCTTCCCCGCACCACTCGCACGTGGGGCGCAGAAGTGTATGACGTCCTCGCCAGACAATCGATCGACCGGCAGCACCGGCTGCGCATCACCACCGACCTCCGATTCGACGGACTGTCCGATCGCTTCACGCCGAACCCGCTCGGGACGTACACGTTCGACTCGATCGACGACCTTGCGAGCAACCGGCCGTCGGCATTCGTTCGGACGTTAGGCGGCCGCTCCGGCGACGTCGATGCGCTGGCGGCGTCGATCGCAATCGGTGACGACTACCGCCCGCGTGACCGCGTACAGCTCCTCTACGGCGTACGCATCGACGCGAACCGGTTCACAACGCGCCCGGCGCACGACCGTGACATCGAGACGGCCTTCGGCGTTCGGACGGACTTCGCGCCGGCACCTGTCACGGTCAGCCCGCGCGTCGGGTTCTTCCGCGCGTTCGGCACGAACGGTCAAACCGGCATTCCCGGGTTCGGCGCACCGTGGGGGAGTATTCGCGGTGGCGTCGGCCTCTTTCGGAACGACGTCACGCCGTCGCTCCTCATGCCGACGGTGCTCTCGACCAAGCCGGGAGCCGAGCGACTCCTGTGCGTCGGGGCGGCGACGCCGGTGCCCGACTGGCCGGCATTCTCGCAGGACCCAACGGCCATCCCGTCGACGTGTGCAGGCACTGTCGCTTCACCGTACGTCGCGCCACTCAGGAATCTCACGCTCGTGGATCCCGCGTGGACGCCACAGCGTAGCTGGAGAGCGAACCTCGCGATCAATGCGTTTCTCATCCCCAAGCGCGTCCGCGCCACCGTCGAAGGCGTCTACTCGCTCAGCCTCGGCCAACAAAACCTGGCGGATCTCAACTTCAACGGAGTACCGCGATTCACGCTGCCTGACGAGGGCGCGAGGCCCGTGTTCGTGGCTGCCAGCAGCATCGTTCCGAGCTCAGGCGCGGTGACGCCTCGAGACTCGCGCCGCGATGCCCGCTTCGGCGCGGTCTCCTCCATCACCAGCGATCTCCGGTCGGAAGCGCGTCAGCTCCTCGTCACCGTCTTTCCCGCCCCGGGCGACCAGTTGGGCCGGTTCACCGATTGGAAGCTCGCCTACACGCTGCAGCACGTGAGAGACCAGTCCCGGGGCTTCAGCGGCACCACTGGGGGCGATCCAACGAGTGTCGAGTGGGGACGCGCGTCACTGGACGCTCGCCATCAGGTCACCGCGTCCGTGTCGACGCGTTTCGGCTCGCTGTTCTCGATCGCGACGAGCGCACACGTAACGTCGGGGCTTCCGTACACACCGGTCGTTGCCGGGGACGTGAACGGTGACGGATTCTCGACCGACCGCGCGTTCGTCTTCGGTCCCGAAGCACCGGACGCCATGGTGGGCGCGGGCATGCGAGCGCTGCTCGCCGGTGCACCAGCACGGGCGCGTGACTGCCTAACGCGGCAGATTGGCCGGGTTGCGGCGCGGAGCTCGTGCGACGGCCCGTGGACGACGACGTGGAACGCCGCTGCCGTGCTCAACCCTCAGCGGCTTGGCTGGGACAATCGCGTGCAGCTCTCGCTCGCCGTGACGAACGTACTGGCCGGTTTCGATCAGGCCCTTCACGGCGACGCGAAGCTTCGCGGGTGGGGCCAACCCGGCGTCGTCGACCCGACGTTGCTCACGGTCCGCGGCTTCGACCCCGCCGCGTTGCGCTATCGGTATGCGGTGAACGCGCTCTTCGGGAGTACGCGCGGCTCCCTACCGGCGCTGCGTCGGCCATTTTCGGTCACGCTCGAAGCACGCGTCGAGCTCGGCCGCGAGCTCACGGCGCAGGCCGTCGATCAGCTGATGGCCGTTCGCGCATCCCACCGCGTCACGGTGGATCAACTCAAGGGCGAGCTGCTTCAATCGGTGTTCAATCCCGTGCGCGGTCTCGTGCAAGCGCGCGATTCGCTGACCATCCTCACGAGCGATCAGGCACGCGCGCTCGCCGCGCTGGAGCGGCGCGTCACCGCGGAGCAGGACTCGATCGTCACACCGCTTGCGCGTGGACTCGTTGGCGGTGGGTTCGATCGCGTCGGGACGAGTCGCGTCGTCGCGGCGGTCCTGGAGGTGGAGCAGCGGTTGTTCGACGCGGTCGTGCGGGGGATGCGCGAGGCGCGCACGCTCTTCACTCCCGAGCAGATCGACGAGTTTCCCCCCGCGTTGCGCGCGTCGTTCGACATTGCACGGCTCCAGGCGGCGCGACCGGTGCGCGGCTTCGAACCGAACTACTGAGCGTTGATCAGCACCATGGCTCGGCGCCCACCCGTCTTCGGGCTCAGTGCCCCTGCTGCCGCTCCGCATCCGCCAGCCACTGCGCCATCTTCTCGTCCTTGAGCCCGTACAACGCCCACCCCTGCGCCGTACTGTTCCAGCGGTAGTCCCGGAGGGTCATGTCGATGCCGCGGTCGATCAGAAACCGCATCGACTCGTAGTTGTCAGGCAGGAAGACGAGGTGGTGCAGGATGCTCGCCGGCTCATGCGAGTTCCAGTTCGTGTCAATGTCTGCGCCGTGGTCGAGGAGGAAGTCCGCCACGTCGAAGTGACGGTTGATGACGGCATAGGCGAGCGCCACGTCGAGCACCTGCTGTGCCGTGGGCGGGTTCCAGTCGAGGTGGCCGCGCGCGCGCGCGTCGTTGTATGGATAGTGATTGCCAGGTTCGCCTAACGCAGGCGCGCCCGATTCGTCGAACCACTGTTTCACGCGCGTTAGGCTGCCCATCCCCGCCGCGTGCGGCAGATCGTCCGGCAGCGGCCAGATGCGGGTGAGCAGGGGAACGAGGTGCGTGTGCGCGTACGTGAGCGCGAACTCGATGGCCTGCGACGGCGGTGGCGGCTGGCGCTCGAGGAGTGCGGGATGCAGGTCGAGCAGCGCAGCGATGATTGCTTCGCGATCGTTCAGTACGGCGGCGCCGATGAGGCCGACCTGAAAGCCCACGTACGCGTCACCAAGCACCCATGGCTCGCGCTGCAGCACGCGGACAAACGTCGTCCGGTCGCCATCGTGGGCGGCACTGGATAGCTGATCCATGACGAACGCGCGCCACAGTCCGACCGCGGTCGCGTGCGCGACGCCCCTCGATGCGTGCTCGATGAAATGCCTGATGAAGGCAAGCCGACCGATGGCGCCATCGACGTGCCGGCCCAGTTCGGGATCGAGCGCGATGGATCGCTCGAGCAGCAGTGACGCGACCGTCTCGTGGTGAAAGCGGCAGGCGACGAGGAAACCTTCGTTGACGGTCGTCGGGTCGTTCGCGTCTCCATGAAGCGCCGCGCGAACGGCGTCGAGATCACCTAACGCCGAAAGGAACTTGAGCGTGCGCGGGAGCAGGCCTTTCTGCCGAAACAGCTGCAGCAGCCCCCTGGCTCGGGACTCGATGAGACCTTCGCACACCACTGGCGCTACGACCGCCCCAGCGTCGATCAGCAGCTCGGCGCTCGCCGCGCGCGTGAACCACCCTTCTCGCTCGGGCGTGGAGGCATCGCCGTAGGCGCCCGTGGCGAAGCCCAGCAGGCCGCTGTGATCGTCGCCGCCTTGCCATGACAGCAAGGCCGGGTATTCCGCCAACAGCTGTTTCAAGCGGTCGACGTCGTTGTCGTGAATGGCGCGTCGAGCCTGGGTGGCGGCCCACTCGAGACCCTTGCCGAGGCGCCTGCTCACTTCCGCGGTGAGGTCCTGCCAGCCAGCGAAGCCGTACTCACGCGCGACCACGAGCTGCGCGTTGCGCTGCGTCACAGGCCGGTCGGCGTTAGGCAGCTGCGCCCGCACCCGTGCAATCGCAGCGGCGTCGCCGGCGGCTACGTCGCGCGCGAGCTTCTTCGCCTGTTTGCGGAGGGACTCGAGTGACGGGCGAGCGGGGAGCGACTTGGGCGCGGCCATGGCAACCTCCTTTCATGATCGCCTGTATCCCGCTGATCACCAGGCTGAAAGAAGGTGCGAAACGCACGCAACTCAGACCAAAACAGGTGGGAGTGTTCCCTTGCCGCGGGTTGGTGGCGCCCTGTCAGCGCGCTACCAGCAGTATCACGCGGCGCCGCGTCGATGTCAACGCGAAGGGGCGCAGGACACGAACGGCGAACTGATAACCGCGCAGGGCACTAACTACGCAGGGCACTGACCGCGCACCGCACTAACTGCGCAGGGCACTGACGGCGCAAGACATTAACGGCCAGAGCGCAAAGGGCGAGGGGCGAAACCAAGGAGGGCGAACCGACCGCGACGTCTCACGCTGTCGGGGTCGTGCGCAGTTGTCGTTATTGTCGTGCGCAGTTCGTGCCGTGCGTCGTTAGTGCCCTGCGCCGTTCTCGTGCCCTGCGCCGTCGGTGCCCTGCGTAGTTATCAGTTGGACGTCGGTGCCCTGCGTAGTTATCAGTTGGACGTCGGTGCCCTGCGTATTCGGTCGTTTCGTGTCTACCCGGCCGGTCCAGGAGACGATACCATAGATCATGCTGACTTCATTTCGACTCGCGCTGAGATCATTGAAGCGCACACCGGTGTTCACGGTCGCGACGATCCTCACGCTCGTGCTCGGCGTGGGCTCGTCCGCTTCGATGTTCACGATCGTATACGGCGTGCTGCTCGCGCCGCTGCCCTACGGACACCCGGATCGACTGGTCAGCGTCAGCCTGCAAACGCCCGAGCTCCGGCGCGTTCAACAGCCGCCTGCCGTCTACTTCACCTACAAGCGCTTCGCTCGGAGCCTCGACGACATCGGCTTCTATCGGACGGGGAACGCGAACATCTGGACGGACGGCGACGGCGATGCGCCCGAGCGTGTCACCGCGACGTGGGTGACCGCGTCGACGATCCAGATGCTACAGGTGGCGCCACTGCTCGGCCGGTCTTTCACGACCGGCGAGGATCGAGCGAACGGGCCTAACGTCGTAGTCCTGAGCGAGTCCGTGTGGCGCACGCGCTTCAACGCGGCCCGCGACGTCATCGGCAAGACACTGAACGTCAACAGCGTCCCGCGGGAGATCATCGGCGTCATGCCGGAACGGTTCTGGTTCCCCGCCGCCGACACGCGGCTGTGGCTCCCGGCGCGCGTCGATCCGGCCAGCACCGCCGCGGGCGACTTCACATACTCGGGTGTGGCACGTCTCGCACCTAACGCAACGCACGACCAGGCACAGCGCGATCTGGCCCAGGTGCTGCCGAGCGTGGCCGAGTCGTTCCCGCGTCTGGAGTCGGGAACGGCGACGGCGGATTGGCTCGATGGGGCGAGACCACGGCCAGTCGTCATCCCGCTGCGCGACGAAGTCACGAGCGGGATTTCCCGCACGCTCTGGTTGCTGGCCGCCGCGGCCGGTCTCGTGTTGTTCGTCGCGTGGGCGAACGTCGCCAATCTCATGCTGATCCGCGCCGACGGCCGGCAGCTCGAGCTCGCAGTCCGCGAGGCCCTCGGCGCCAGTCGCCTGCGCATCGCGACACACTTCCTGGGCGAATCGCTCGTGCTCGGCGCGACAGCCGCCTCGCTCGCGCTCTTCGCGGCGTGGGGCGCAGTCCGCGCGCTGGTGGCGTTCGGCCCGGCCGACGTTCCTCGACTCGGAGAGCTGGGCATCGACCTAACGACCGTCGTGTTCGTCGTGGTCGTTGCGATCCTCGGGGCAGTTGTCTGTAGCGCAGTGCCAGCGATTCGTATTCGGAGCGCGGCGTTGTCGATCAACCTTCGTGACGGAGGACGGGGCGAGACGGCGGGAAAGGCAAGGCAGCGCCTCCGAGCCACGATTGCCGCGCTGCAGCTTGCCGTGGCGCTCGTCGTCTCGGCGGGATCGGCGCTGCTGCTCCGCACCTTTCATCGGCTGTACGAGGAGCGTCCCGGGTTCGACGCCACCAACGTGATGACGCTGTGGACCCAGCTGCCGTTCGCCCGTTACGGCGATTCGTCGGCCGTGAGAGCTTATGCCCGGCTGGTGGAGTCGGTTCGGCAGCTCCCGGGCGTTCGCGCCGCCGGCCTGACGGCCCGACTCCCACTCGGCGCCGGTGAACCGTGGCAGCTGTCGTTTCGCATTGAAGGTGAAGGACGATCGCTCACGCTGCCTGTCGATGCCGTGGACGACGAATACTTCAGGACCATGAGCATTCCGCTCCTTGCGGGCCGAGTCTTTCAGCGCGTCGGGGTTCAGCGCGATGGAGACATCGTCATCAGCCAGCGCGCCGCGGCAACCATCTTCAAAGATCCGAGCGGCAGGTCCGCGGTTGGGCGGCGATTCGTATTGGAGCCCTCGGGACCGACCTACACGGTCGTCGGCGTGGTCGCCGACGTGCGCGACCGTGATCTGGCCACTGCGCCGTTGGCGACGGTGTACGTGCCGCAGGTCGTGCCGATCGACCCGCGGGTGGAGCCGGGTGCGCGGCGGACGATGGCGCTGGTCATCAAGACGGCCGTGCCGCCGGAGACGATCGTGCGCGGCGTCAGGCGGATCGTGCGCGATCTCGACCCGACGGTCCCGATCTTCAACGCCGAGACCATGAGTAACGTCGTCCGCGCGTCGACGGCGCGTCTCCAGCTGATGCTGACGCTCATGGCGACGGCCGCCGCGATCACGCTGGTGCTCGGGACGATCGGGCTGTATGGCGTGATGGCCTACATGGTCGCGCTCAGGACGCGCGAGTTTGGCGTACGCGTCGCGTTAGGTGCCAACCCGCAGGACATCGCGCAGGCCGTGGCGAAGCGCGGCCTTAAACTGGCCGCGGTCGGCGTGGCCGCGGGCTTCGTGCTGTACGCGACCCTTGCCCCGTTCCTCCGGGCGTTTCTTTATGGGGTCACGGCGAGTGACCCGGTTACGCTCATCGTCGTGACGCTCGCGCTCGTCGGCACGGCCTCGCTCGCAAGCTGGTTCCCTGCCAGAAGAGCCGCGCACGTTGACCCCGTGGAAGCGCTCCGCCAGGAGTGAAACGTCTGCGCCAGAGCCTCAGCCTCCTGATCGCGCTCGCGCCGGCAGCCTGCAGCGGCGGGCCCAATACGGCGCGCCCGGTCATCGGCGTCGTTCAGGTCTCGTCACTCGTGCCACTCGACCAAGCGCGCGAGGGCTTCTACAAGGCGCTCGCCGACTCCGGCTTCGTCCGCGATGTCAACGTCACGTTCCTCGAGCGCAACGCGCAGGGTGACATCCCGACGCTCTCGCTCATCATGCGCGAGTTCGTGCAGCAGGGAGCGACGCAGGTCGCGACGCTGTCCTCGATCGCGACGCAGACCGCGATGAAGGTCATCACCGACCGCCCGATCATCTTCGGCGCTGTCGCGAACCCATACGCCATCAACGCCGGCACGACCCCCACAGCGCACCGGCCTAACGTTACCGGCGCCTCGATTCCGCTTCCCGTCGACTCCGCACTGGCAGTCGCGCATTCCACGTTCCCGAACGCTCGCGTGTGGGGCACGCTCTTCGACCCGGCCGATCCCTTCGCCGAATTCTATCTCGGCGTCGCGAAGCGGAAGGCAGAGCAGATGGGCATCCGGTTCGTCACGATCGCCTGCACGAGTCCACAGGACATCACGCCGGGAGTGCAGGCGCTGCACGCGCAGGGGGTCGGCGGCATCATGCAGATCCCGAGCATCATGATCGGCGGCGGATTCCCCGCGCTCATCAAGCAGGCG
>Ga0075421_100002564_pt1 | contig 21730 bp, 13 predicted proteins | sample SoiMetdeltSBSDD5_FD_75292 | JGI IMG/M metagenome (GOLD analysis project Ga0075421, IMG submission 75292) | Bulk soil microbial communities from a Populus tree surrounding site in Tennessee, USA - Soil MetaG P. deltoides SBSDD5 | ecosystem: Environmental > Terrestrial > Soil > Tree plantation...
TTGAAACCAGGCGGAATTTGCTACCTGGCTGTTCCCAACCGCTACTGGCTAGTTGAGCCGCACTATCTTTTGCCGCTGCTGTCCTGGCTTCCACGCCCCCTAGCCAGCTTCTATGTGCGCCTCTCGCGCCGCGGGACGCACTATCCGGAGCGGTTGCCCAGCTATTGCTCGATTCGGCGGCTAAGCCGCAGGTTCTCAATTCAGGATTTGACACCAGTCTTGTTGAAGACACCGGAGGTGTTCTATCCAGACGATCCCGATTTACTGGCTAAGGCTCGCCGAATGCAATGGCTGCCCGATTGGTTGTTGAGAGCTCTCGTGCCTGCGATGCCGAGCTGGGTGTTTGTTCTGCGGAAGACCTAGTCCATTAACCTCTGGGCAGGCATCGTAGTGCTATTTTGTTGACCCCGACTCCGAGGAAATCCTATAGTCGCTGAGGCAGCCGTTTAACAACACAAGGACGTGCAATGAAGATCCTGTTTGTTATGGTGAAAGAGGAAAGCATCGATCCGTTGAACGTCCAACTCCTGTCGGCGCTGGCGAAACGCGAGGGCCACGAAACGTTTCTGAATGTGCTCGAGCATAACAATCTCGAGGACGATCTTCGTCGCATCCGGCCCAACATCGTGGCCTACAGTGCTAAGACCGGCGAAAGCAATATGTTTCTCAAGGTGAATCGCTGGCTAAAGTCACGATATGGGGACCAAGTTCTCACCATTATGGGTGGGCCGCATGTCACCTTCAACCACACGCGCATGCGGCTGTACGGCGAGGATCTAAAACCGAGCGCGGTTACGGGGATTGTGCGAGGCAAGCCTCTGCCTATCGAAGAGACGATGCTCGACGTGCTATCTGTGGGAGAAGCCGATGAGTCCTGGCCCTTGCTGCTGCGCGCCTTGGCCAGGAAAGAATCCATCGATTCGATTCCCAACATCGTCACCAGAAGCAATCGACGAGCTGACGGACGGGTCAACTTGCTCGACCGCACCAATTTCCTGGATGACCTCCCTTATCTTGATCGCGAGCTCGTCTACGCAAAAACTCACCTGAAGTACTTCGAGATGCGGTCCTTCATGTCCAGCCGCGGTTGCCCTTATCCGTGCACCTATTGCTTCAATGCCAGGTTCAACGAGATTTACAGCCGGAAGGGCAAGTCGATTCACCGTTACAGCGTGGACCGTCTGCTGGCCGAACTCGGCGACATTGTCAGTAAGCACCCGACGCAGTTCATCAAATTCTGGGACGACATCTTCGCGTTCCGGACGGACGAATGGCTGAGTGAGTTTGCCGAAAAGTATCCACGGGTCATTCGCCTGCCCTTTAACTGTCTGACACGAGCTGATCTTGTTCGCAAGGACCCTTCGATCATCGAGAGTTTGAAGAAGGCCGGGCTACACTCCATCAATATGTCCATTGAGTCAGGCAATCCGTTCATCCGCAACCAGATTTTCAGGCGGACCATGGAGGATGAAGATATTCGGTTTGCCTTTGATCTCTGCCGCAGGCAGGGCATCCGGACCTTTTCCAACACTATCCTGGCCGTGCCAGCGCCGCTGCTGCCGCAAGCGAATGTCCCAGACTTCAATGAAAGAATCGAGGGGCTACTTCGGCACCTGGAAGATTATTTCAAGATCAATACAGCAACACTCCGTGGGAATTACAGACTCGATGGCCCCCTGGACCTTGAAGCACGGCTGCGTCTCTTGGCGAAGCTGCAGGAGATGGGGCTCCGGCACCATTACATCGACTACGATCTGGAGTCGATGGACATCAACATCAACAACAAGGTTACCTTCGGAGAGTTTTATGCGCTGGCACCTTACCCTGGAACTGCTCTCGCCCAATACACCATCGACGTTGGCGCCTTCGACGGGGACTACGAGAAACTCTATTTGACGTTCCAGGCCACGTCTTCGTTCAATTGCTTCTCCGAGAAGGAAAAGCTTCAGCAGCTGAATATCTCGTTTCTGACGATCCCTCTGATGGTCTTTCCACGGTTGCGAAATTTTGCGGTGAAACACCTTATTGACCGGCCTTGGACCAAGCTCTACTTCTGCCTGTACTTTGTCTTCAGAGCCTACCTTTTGGGATTCCAGATGTATCCAATGCGCTACTCGCTCAGGAGCTTGCTGCGCAAGGTCTATCAGACCTTCCGGCTTCAGTTCGTCAATCATTTTGACCACCATCAGAAGAAATTTCTCAAGAAGCGGACCAAACAAACAGATCGGCTCGGCGGTTCCTGGGAAACCTACAGCGTGGAAAAGGAGATCTGCTGAGGCTTGTACATCGCCGTGTATTTGTGGAATTGTCGAACTTTCCTGACCCCACTCTGGCCTACCTTTATCGCCGTTTCCTGGCCAATCAACTTCTGAAAAACACCAAAGCTGGTAAATTCCTGGAGATTGGGGTGGGCAGCGGCCGGTTTTATGAAGACTTGGTTGCACGAGGATTTCATGGCCTTTGTCTCGATTTGAATGCCGAACTCATTGGGGAGCGTCGGTCGAGGGCACGAAGCGCAGGAGTTGAGTTTCAAGCCCGGAATTTCTTCTCGCTCGGTGAAAGGTTCACCTTGCTCGTTGCCTTTGAGGTCTTGGAGCACTACCAAGACGACCTGGCCTGCTTGCGCCGGTGGTGGGAATTACTCGAACCAGCGGGAGCACTGCTCTTTTCTGTTCCGGCTCACATGCGACAATGGACGCAAAACGACACGCGGGCTGGCCACGCACGGCGCTACGAAAAGGCGGAGCTCATCGGGAAGCTCGGCGCCACGGGCTTTCAAATCGAGCAATTCTGGTGTTACGGATTTCCGATATTGAACCTGACTTACCCGCTCTCCTCGAAATTTGCTGCAGACCTGGAAGGACCTCAGCACTTCGATCCCCTCATGACCGACTGCGGAAAAACGTCCGTCAGTGGGATGCCAAAATTCCCATGGCTTTCGAGAATCCTCTTTCATAAATGGGTCTGGAAGCCCGCCCTTTACGCGCAACTTTTGATGAAGGGGAGGGATTTGGGAACAGGCTATCTGGTGAAATGCCGGAAACCGATGGAGTGATTGTGGCCCAGTGGCGAGTTGCTCTCGGCAGTTGAGAGAAGAGGCCGATTCGGTCGGCGACAGCCCGAAGACAAAAACAGCAGCCGCTGGAGCGTTACGGCCTAAAGAGGCATAGGAATCGGGTGCATCCCTGATTTTTTCCGGAAAAGAGAAGAAATGAGACCACTGTTGTTTCAGGTCCTCTTCGTGACTGCCTTCAGTCTGGTAATTGCGCTGAGGCTCATCGAGCCAGAGTACTTTGCCCAGTCTGCGGTGAACGCTCCAACTGTCCAGGAAGCCGAGACCTTCATGGAAGAGGGAGAAGCCCAGCTCTTGGCGCTCTCGGTCGAAGCTGAGCGTGCAGCCTGGGTTCAGGCGACGTACATTACTGAAGACACCGAAGTCCTCGCGGCCCAGGCCAACGAGCGGTTAATCGCGGCCACGATGACTCTGGCCAAGAAGGCGACACAGTTTGACAAGCTCCCGCTTCCACTTGAAGTAGCTCGGAAAATGAAGTTGCTGAAGTTGTCACTGACTTTGGCAGCCCCTTCGAACCCGAAAGAAAGCGCGGACCTTACCCGGATCGTGGCGTCGATGGAGGGGACCTACGGTAAAGGCAAATACTGTCCAGAGGGCAAGGAGAAGTGTTTGACTCTGGAAGATCTTTCGCGTCTGCTAGCCAGCAACTTCAATCCGGCAGAAGTCCTGGATGCTTGGGTGGGCTGGCACAAGATTTCACCTCCGATGCGGGACGACTTTCGACGTTACGTCGAGTTGGCCAACAAAGGAGCCCGTGAACTGGGCTTTGCCGACGCCGGTGCCATGTGGCGTTCCAAATATGATATGCCTCCCGATGCCTTTGCCTCAGAGGTCGACAGACTCTGGGAGCAGGTAAGACCGTTTTATGTCTCGCTACACGCTTATGTCCGAAGTCGTCTGCGTGAGAGATATGGCTCCGAGGTTGTGAGCGCGGAGGGTCCAATCCCCGCGCATCTGTTGGGCAACATGTGGGCCCAGAGTTGGGAAAACATTTTTCCTCTGGTTGCTCCCAAAGATGCCGACCCTGGCTATGATCTGACGGAAATCCTCAAGTCCCGCAAAACGGACCACAAACAGATGGTGGAGTACGGCGAACGCTTCTTCATTTCGCTAGGCTTCGATCCACTGCCGAAAACGTTCTGGGAGCGCTCGATGTTTGTGAAACCGCGGGACCGCGAAGTGGTCTGCCACGCAAGTGCCTGGGATGTTGACAAAGTCGATGACGTGCGAATTAAGATGTGCATCGACATCACGGCCGAAGATTTTAATACTGTCCACCACGAACTAGGGCACAACTTCTATCAACGCGCCTACAGCCAGCAACCGATGCTCTTCCGTGAGAGCGCTAATGATGGTTTTCACGAGGCAGTGGGAGACACAATCGCTTTGTCCCTTACACCTGAGTACCTGGTGAAACTTGGCTTGCTGGAAAGGGCACCGGACACCTCGAAGGATATCGGCCTGCTGCTTCGCACCGCATTGGAAAAGGTGGCCTTTCTGCCATTTGGTCTTCTGGTCGACCAGTGGCGCTGGAAAGTCTTCTCCGGGGAGATCCCGCCCGAAAAGTACAATGAAACATGGTGGCAGTTACGTCGGAAGTATCAGGGTGTAGCTCCGCCCCTACCTCGTAGCGAGAAGGATTTTGATCCCGGAGCAAAATATCATGTGGCGGCCAACGTTCCCTATACGCGCTACTTCCTTGCCCAGATCCTTCAGTTCCAATTTCATCGAGCCTTGGCCCAGGCGGCTGGCTGCCATGGCCCGCTGAATCGTTGCTCGATCTATGAAAGCAAGGAAGCCGGAAGGCGGCTCAGCCAGATGCTGGCAATGGGATTGAGCCGACCCTGGCCAGATGCCCTGGATGTCGTAACAGGCCATAAGCGAATGGATGCCACAGCTATTCTCGCGTACTTTGCACCGCTACAAAAGTGGCTGGATGAACAGAACAAGGGGAAGCCAGTTGGATGGTAGTGTCCATCAATTTCCTCAGGTATCCGGTCCTGGAGCCTTGAAACATCACAATGGTAGGTGGCCCATGGTCAGGCCACTTGATTGCCGTCTCTCCTGAGCTGCAAGCCCATTTGAGGAGGTTAGCTCCAGGCGAAAGTCTCGGGCAGGATCCAGCGCCGCAGCCTCGGCATGAGTTTTAGCTGGAACTCATTCGGTGGAACGAGGCAACATGCTTGCCGATAAGGCAAGTTGCTTCAGGTTCCGAGGCACGAACTGGATGCCGCGGATAGTAGGGAAGGGAATTGAATAATACCCTGAGGAAATCTGGACCACAAGACAGGTTGGAGTCAGTTCGAAATCTTTTAGCTCCATCCGGTGTCCTTCATCAAGGGTTAGGATTACACAGGGTGACTGGCCATTTCGGTCGACCAACCCTTGAAGTTTGGGGAACTCCTGCTCAAAATAGCTTTTGGAAAACTCTCTTAGTCGTGACATGGCAGTGAGCGATCTGGATCAGAAACTCATTCCGGTTTCAGCTAGCTGGAGTCTCTCGCGTTCATTGGGAGAGTGCCTAAGCTGGGTCGGAGTTAGTAGCTCAATGAATATTTTTTCAAGCTCGGGCCACAAGCCCGTTCACTGTGCTCCTTGCTCAAGAACGCTATTGCAACTCCCGTTCCTTTTGGCTATCCCAGCTTTTAATATGGTTTTCAATGATTTAAGGCAGGCTGCCCAGCAGGTGGATGGGAATGATTTGTCCAAAAAGTCCAACTTTATTCCCATCGCTTGTTTCAGTAACTGCATTTGACAGTTACAGGAGGTTTTCCATGCAGATTCCTGATGATCCGATCGACGCAAAACCTGACAGGCTCGGCCAGAGTCCGGAAGAGCCGACGCAAGGACCCACCGGAGCCTTGCAGCCTCGAACTCCCCAGCCGAATCTTGCTTACTGGCTGGAGCTGATCAAGCGGTGGCTGGCGAATCTAAAGATTCCCGCTCCTGTCACCCTAGGCGCATTCGTTGCGGCAGCCTTCCTTGTGTTTCCGGCAATCAAAGGTCTCACATCAGGTTCCGCCATCCGCGAGTTGGAGATGAAGAATCAGGAACAGGAACAAAGACTAGCGACGGTGAACTCGCGGAATGCCCAGCTGGAACGGGAGGTGTCAGAGCGGGACATCCGACTAAGCCAGAGACAGCAAGCCGGACGCTCGACGAATGATTCGGGCCTTTATGTTTCTCCCCTTCTGTTTCTGGAGCGGAAGAAATCCACAACGCCCGATCTCATCAACATTGACTTCAGCCAAGCCGATCAGGCCATCTTGGTGTTTTCGCTGCCGCGCCTTGACTTGCGGGACATTGAGATCAGCATCTATCAAGACACCCAACTCGTGTGGAACCAGAGCATCGCGGTTCCTAAGGAGAAACTGTTTAGCGAGAACCTGGTGACCTTTTTGCTGACACGTTCAGCGCTGCGGGCCGGAACCTATCGGATCACGGTGGAAGGTAATCCAACGGCGAGGCGAATCGGACTCAACCAGTTCGACCTGGCGATCCGAGGTTAGCGGGCGTTCTTGCAGGCTGGAGAGATAGCTTGGGGACCTTTTCAGGGGAGGAAACGCAACGCGTCAGGTGGGCCGTACAGAGGGCGCAATCTTCGCAAGGACTAATCTCATAACACGGGACAAACTGCATGAGCTTTTCGATCCCCTTGAGGTTGATGCCATCTTCTTTAAGAAAGCGGCGAATGCATTTCAGCCAGACAATATCGTTGACGGAATAGTACCGGTCCTTGTTTCTGCGTGAAGGCGTGATGATGCCGCATTTCTCATAGACTCGAAGCGTTTGATCGGTGACGTTGAGAAGTTCTGCCACAACGCCAATCGGAAAGAGGGGAGCTTCCGGGTTCTCAATTTCCTTGGGAAGAACTGCCATAGTTGCCTTCACCTGTCTATCTGGTTTCTATTGAGGCGGATCGACGATCTCTTCATTCACCAAGTTGCCGTCGCAGCTTCTGTTGGATACCAGGAATTTGATAGTAAGTTGTGGCGATAGCCTCTCCACTTGATTTCATCTTAACAGCTCAGGATCTGGTCTGAAAACCGCGCGCAGAGTCTTTTAGCTTTCCTAAGGCTTGCTTTTCAATTTGCCTAATACGTTCTCGGGTTAACATGAACTTACGCCCGACTTCCTCAAGTGTTTGTTCACCAGTCTCCCCGAATCCGTACCGCAACTTTAGGATCGCGCGCTCTCTTTCGCTGAGATTCTGCAGCAGCAGTCGGCACTTTTCTCGAAGATCATGCAAAATGGTGAGCTCTGCGGGGTTTAGCCCCTTTTCATCAGCTACTAGATTCATGCGTTGTAATTCCATCGGACCCGAAGGCGAATCCAAAGAGACGGAGTCTTGGGCTGAACGCACCGCAGCCGTCGCCTTGGACAATGGAAGATTGACTGCCTTGGCAGTCTCACTAAGCGAAGGTTCACGTCGTAGTTTGTCGCCTAGTTGCTTGCGCGCTCGAGAGAGTTTCTGAGCGGTGAGAGAAAGATGTTCCGGAACCCGAACGGTCTTGCCTTGTGTGAAGATGGACCGCATGATGGATTGCCGAATCCACCACGTGGCGTACGTCGAAAACTTGGTGTCACGGCGATAATCAAACTTAACAGTGGCCCGCATCAGGCCCAGATTCCCTTCCTGAACCAAGTCAAGGAAATTCAAGTTGGGATGAAAATACTTCTTCGCAATTGAAACCACCAGCCGAAGATTCGCTTCAATGATGGCGTTGCGCAATTCTTCTTTTCGGCCTTCCAGAATCGCATAGCGCTTGGTTGCCTTCGCCAGATGGCCGGACTCAATATGCCGTGGCTTTTGGCGTTCTACTTGAGACAGCCGCTTGACCTGATTTCCCTTAGATTTGCCAGTCGCTGACCTACGAAATTCCTGTCTGTGCCTTTCGGCCTGCTCTAGCGGACTTGATTCTGGGTAAGTCCGCCTCAAGCTATCGAAGACCATTGCCCGCAGTTTCTCGCTTGGCATCCACTTCAGCCAAACTCTTCCCAAACGGATCTGTGCTCTTCGGTACTTATGAAAGTTTTGGCTGAAGCTGGCAGACCTTGAACCCTGTTTCCGCTTGGTGTTCAGTCTTCTTTCAAGAGAGTCCATTTCTGAAGTAATCGAGTTAACGGCCGTGCGAAATCGTGCCAACAGCCCTCTTTGAACGCTCGAAGAACGGATACTCTCGGAATCATCCCCGACCTCAAAGAGCTCGAAATCCCCATTTCGCAACAACTCATCGGCCAGGCTGAGCAACTGCTCAGAGCACCGGCGAAGACGGCCCAGAATCCTTACCTGACGCGTCTTCGTTCTGGCCAGATTGCGGAACAGAAAGAGCTCCTGCTCGCGGCTCAATAGCGGCACTGCTCCCATTTCGTGGAAATACTGCGAGATCGGATCGACTGCCGTTCGCTCCGAAGCTTCTGCTTCTGGCTCAGACAAGTCTGGCGCAGGAGGTGAATGCTGCTCCTCGATCAGCTCTGGTTGGGAGTCGACGGAAGCAGCCTGCTCGAAGGGAGAAATCGAATCTGAAGGATTCCAGGAACCCTCTGCGTGCACTTCGTCATTCCAGGAATCACCTTCGTGAGAATATTGACTCTCCCAGAGGGATGCGTGCTGCTGCAGATTCATGCTCATAGTAAGTTTGCTATATACTCAAAATTCAAGTAATCTAAAACTTCCATTTTAGCTTATAACATGGGAATTAATTAAGTCAATGGTGCTACACGGTCAATTCTTGAGTCCTGGGAAGCGGGTCCGTAGGGCGCAAGCCTCGTACAGCCGAGGGTTGTGTCTCGCTGACGACAGGCCGTCACGGGTCTCTGCGGCGACAGCTCTCGCGCGTACCAGTCCCGTGGGGACAGTTGTCCCTGCCCACTGCCCGCAACGGGATGGGGCGGAATCCTAACCGGCTCTTGAACTTGAGTCGCATGAAGCGTTTCCAGTCCCTGAAGGCCGACACATATTCATTTCAATTCAATCCGAATCGCGTGCACGGCTGAGTTTCCCACGTTCTTTACTTCATGGACCACAGCCTCGCTCCAGGTCACTGTGCCGAACCTTCGTGAAGAGCGGGTCACTTTGTTGTCAGGCGAAGTCTTCGTTTCCACCTCATAGTCCGCGAGATAGACTGTAATCCCGTGCGGGTGGCTGTGCCTAGGCTCGTCCTTTCCAGCTGGTACCTTGGCCTCGATAACTCGCAAGTATTCATTGTCAAACAGGAGGCGGTGGGTATCTGGGCAAACTTTCAGCGGATCGAGAGAAGAGCTTTCTTGGGTCAGCGCCAGAGAAGCACCGGCAGCAAGCGCCACTGCCGAGGCAGCCAGGATCCAAAGAATACACTTTTTCATACTTAGGTCTCCTTTCTAATGAATATGTTAGCAATAGGAAACACCAATCGGCGAGGACAACAGAGACGGTATTACTAGCTTGAAAAGTGGGGGCTTCGACTAGGAATGTCGCGGACGGTCAGCGACGTGACTTTGAATGTCGGGAGGTTCTGCACTGAGCAACGGGCTTTTCCAGCGCCAGGCGGTTAGAGACATCACTGATTGGCCTGCCCAAGTGTATGGCTAGGCCGGTCCGAGGAAGCGGGATTGCTTCCCACGATCAAGGGGATATGCCAGCGTTCTCGACCGTCTGATTCTGGATTGGCACCTCGTTCTGTACTCGGTTTTCATTTTTTCGATAGTGCCTTGTAATACTCCTCCACCTGCTTGCGGTAGGCTTCAGGAACCTCTTCATCTTTTGCCAGATGCAAATTCTCCTGGGCAATTACGCGCTGCAAACTCGCGCTGAGGTCGAGTTCCAGCTGACGAAAGCCATCGATGACAGTACCCTGGAGCCGCTCAAGTTCCTTGGCGTCATGCAGGAACTTCATGGATTTCATCTCCTTCATTCGCTCTACCATGTTCTGAATCTGTTTGGAGAGGTCCTGATGTCCGCGCAGGTTCTTGGCTATTTCCTGAGCTTCTTTGAGTCGCAGCAGGTACTCACGGTCGAACTGACGGGCTTGCTCTGGGTTGATTCGGCCAGGAGGCGCAAGTTCGTAGTCACCGAAGTTCACTGCGGCGTCACCGCCCCCATACGTCCCCCCATACTGTTGCCGCTCTCCACCGCTGAACCCATCCTGACGACTCCCGCCTTTCGGATCGTTGCCCCCGGTCGAGTCGGAGTTTGCCTTGGCTTGAGCAGAACGTGAGGAGGCGTCGCTGTCGGGACCGGCCGAACCCTGGCCAGATGTGTCTCCCTGCTCGCCTCCCTGCCCATTCTTCGATTCCCGGCTGCTATCGGGTTTGCCCTGTTGGTTGACCCTTCCCGAGGGGTCGGGAGTTTTGCCGTCATTCGAGGCGCGCTGGGCCTCGGAGGAATCGGGTTGACCGTTTTCGCCGGCCTTCCCCTTTTCACTGGCCTCCTGGCCACCTTGCGGGGAGCTTTTGTCTGGGCGCCCTGCTTGCCTTTCCCTCAGACGCCGGTTTAGTGACTGAAGATTGTCGAGCAGGTCGCCGGTCTGACTCAGAGCCTTGCTGAGTCGCTCCTCAGGTTTGTCGCTGGGGTTGGCGTCGATTCCTTTCTCCGCTGAAGCGATTTTCTGCTTCAGATCCTCGAGGAGGGCCTGAACGGTGCGTTCCCGCTCACGGGCGATGTCCAGCATCCCGCGGGCAATGAGCTGTCCACTCTGGCTGACCTTATCCTGGATTCGGTTGTCGCGTAGAGAATTTCCTGCCGACTGCAATTCCTGCGAGGTTGACTTCTGCTGAGAAGATGCTTTGCGCGCCGAACCAAAGAGGTCCTGCTCCATCGCACCCAGTGCTTTGTTGAGCGCAGCCTTGTCTTGAAGGATCTGCCGTTTCTTTCGAAACGACTCGTCGACCTGATTGGCGATGTTGGTTTGTGAAGAACCGCTCTGACCGCCGCTGGGAGATTCCTGGTTCAAACTATTAAGTGTTTCCTGAATTTTCTCCTGCTGCTGAGCGAGTTGTTCAGCATCCTCGCGGAGACGTTTCAGGTCATCCGAGAGGGAGTTCCTATGCTGGTTTTCCATCATGCGCCGGGCGTCGTTCAGACGACTCAAAGCCTGCATCCCTCGATTCTGGGATCCTCCAGCGGGTGAGCCGTTTCGAGCACCGCGCATTTCCTGGGCTGCCTGCTTAAGACGTTGGCTCGTGTTGAGCATCTCTTCCTCTTGCATCTCGCGGGAAAGACGCTCGAGCTGACGGGCAAGCTTCTCAGTCTCTTCCTGAATCAGCTGCTGCTCGGACTGAGCGCCCCCGCCCTGGGGCGAACCCGGCATGTGTGGCTGGCGAAGGCGCTCATTGAGTTGCTGCTGTCGCTGAGCCAGCTCTTTGAGCTTTTGCAAGGCTTCGTCGATTTCGGCACCGGCCTGGCGGGAGTTACGCTGCTGCTGAGTTTCATATTGGTTCTTCAGCTTGTCCAGCTCCAGCTCAAAGAGATTCTCCAATTCTTGAGCACCAAGAGCGTTTCCACCAGGCCCGCCGGCGCTGTTTCCCCACGCCACCTGAATCTGCCGAAAGTAAGCTTCGGCCCGCATCAGGTATTGGAGTGCAGTCTGTTCTGGACTGACGGCATCTTTCGGCTTTTCCTGGGCAAGCATCTGATGGGCCGGCGTCATCGCTTCGATAGCTTTAATCAGGTTGTCAGAGAGTTTTTGGAACTCCTGATCTCGGCTGGTCAGTGCCCGCCGCTGAATACGCTCGGACAACGTCCTGGTCTGTTGCTGAAGCTTTTGCTGCTGCGAGGCTACAAGCTTCAGATTGTCAGAATACTCCGTTTTCCCGAAGGCCTTCTGATCACGAATGAGCCTCCAAGTTGCGGCCAGGATTTCCTTCTGCCGCGCTGAAAGCACCGAGCCGGCATCTGCGGCGCCTGCGCCCATTCCCCCGGCCATTTGAGCTTGAGAGTACTCCTTGCCGAACGGACGAACTTCCAGAAAATAAATGTCGCTGGTTGTTGTAGTGCGAGCGTCTGACGCGCGGGCATAGTAGCTGACGAAGTCTCCCGGCTCGAGGTTGAACTCCTCCATGAAAAAAGTGTGAGTGCCAGAGATTGCCTTCGGTGCTTCTCCTTTCTCTCGCTGGAACAAATCAACCATATTGTCCTTGCCGCCGTTCACGGTGTAGTGAAATTTCAGCGAGTTCAAGCCAAAATCATCGTTGGCTTTGACTTCGGCCAACACCTCTTCGAGCTGAGTAACCTTCTTGTCTCGCCCGGGTTTCAGAATCGAGATCAGCGGAGGCTGATCGTCTAGTGCCGTAATGGGGTATTCGTGGGAACCAATATAGGGATTTTTGGCGGAATCCGTTAGCTGGATCTTGTAGACGGAGTCTTTCTTGACCTCAATCTGTCCCAGGAACTGCTTTTCCCCCACCTTTCGCATTGCGATGGCGGTTCCATCTTCCAGAAGAATTCTCGCTGAGGTAGCGTCGATATTGGTCTGTGCCTGCACATCGACGCGCGTTTCCTTCAAAGCTGAGATCTCACCCCCATTTTCTTCTTTTCGTACGGGAAGGCCCGTGTAGCGAGGAAAATTGTAGGTCAAATCGATTTGCTCCACGCGGGCCACATCGGTGACAGAAAGAACAAATTCGATCGAGCGCACGTTTCCGGACTGGGCGTAGTAATGAACCTTCTCGTTGATGTCCAGGAAAAGGAAACCGAAGGCGCTTGAGCCTTTTTGCGGTTCCATTCGGCTCTTTTCCCAGTTGGGGCTGCTCTCTCGCCTTGCGTAGAGTTGCACATCACTGGAATCGAAGCCGATCAACTGGGCAGTAACGAGTTGGTCGGAGCCCTTGCGGACCTGCGAGTCTCCGGGCATGACTTTAATGTGATAAAGAGAAACGGGCTGGGGCTTCAACCAGTTAGCATAAAGTTTCAGCGTGGCGTACTGAAAGAAGTTCGGCCCAAAGACTTGCAGGAGCACGAAAACACCGATCAACGCCAGGGAGACGGCTCCGGAAAGGTAGGGTTCTCTGGGATTGAAGAGCGACTTGGTCGAAATGTTCTGGCTCCGGTGCAAGGCATCGCGCAGCAGGAGTGGCAGGAGGGGATGCGTCTCTGCACCTGATGCTTGGCGGTTCCCCAACTCGACTGCGCTGACCAGCCGATCTTGGAGTGAAGGATGGCGTTCCTCAATATAGCGGGCAAGCCGGACGTCTTCAATCCTCCTGAAAAATTGCCGCAGCAGAAACCACCCGAACACCAGACCAATGGCCAGGATGGAGAACACGCGTGCTCTGTTGACCGCGGCGTTCGTATAATTCCAATGGTCAGCGGCATAGACCGCGACCATCAAGATGGCCAGGGAAAGAGCCAGCGACATGGCGAGACCCTTCGCGCAAGCAATCCACTTAAGCCGGGCTCGGACTCCGCGGATCTTCTTTTGGAGTTGTAAGTATTCGTGGGTCATACCGCTGTCTCCTGAAAATCCCTGCCTCGGGCTGAGGTTGCATCAAGCAGAAAGAGGCACCCTGAAAGAAATTCTCCCTCCAACTCGACAATGAGTGGTCCTTACTTTCTTACAAGCTTTCCGACACACCCTTATAGTATCGGTTCGAAACAAAACTCTCAACGGCCAAAACGAGCAGGGTCAGGAGCAGCAGGTACCACCAGATCCTCTGCTTGTTCTCCCAGGCCTGCCGCTGGTCCAGGGAGGCCTCCACTGGGGACGTGCCTGAATACGTCTGGCTGACGCGCCGCAAAGAGGCAAGGACTTTTTCGGGTGCTATCTTGCGGAGATCCGATTCCTCTGGAGCAATATTGACTGCCACGGCATTGTCAAAATTGTGAACCCGGCTTTGGTAGAACCCGGGTTCGTCCAAACTGAAAAACGGAGCCTTGACAAGATCGACGTCTCCCAACTCGGCTGCTTTTCCGGACGGCGTGAGCACTTTCCAGTCTTGACTATAGGAACTGCTTCGCGAGATCCGGTTCAACGCTCTCCCCAGCATCGGATTCAAGACGCTCATGGGAATCACTTCACCCACCACGAAAGCGTATTGCTCGGCCTCGTAACTGGTGCTGTACTTCACCATCTGGTGCAAAAAGGGAAGAAACACAGATTTAAGCGGTAGATCATTCCATTCGATGTTGAGCGAAGAGGTAAACAACAGGCTACGACCCTTGCCGAGATTTCTGGTGAGCAGTAGGGGACTGCCATCATCAAGTCTCGCCAGCACCTGACTCGATTCATTTGGAAGGGATTGGAAAGCCCCGTAGAACGGAGTCGTCATGAAATAGGAATGATGAACGTTCTGGAAAATCTCGAAGATGGGATGCTGTCTCTGTATTTCACCGATGAAGAGCTCTTTGTTACCAGAGCTGGTGGAAAGTTTGTTACCGAGTTTCGCGGGCAGCACTCTTTCCAGGCGCTGACTTAGTTCGGTCGCCCTGACTCGGCTGCCGAGTATAGTAATCAGTCCACCCCCATTGACGACGAACTCTTGGAGTCGGTCCACTAGTGCCGCTGGAACCGTGGCTACATTGTTCAGGAGGACGGCTGAATATTTGCTCAAGTCCAGGGTTTCGCCCTGGTTCACATCCTGGGTTTCGAGTTGAAACGGAGCATCTTTGCTAGCGGAGAGAGCCTTCGCTACGTAGAAGCTATCCCGGCTTCCTCTTTCGCCGAGCAGCAAAAGCTTGACTCTCTGCTGGCTGTTGAGAGTGAAGTGATAGACGTTGTCAGCCTCCAGAGAGTCGGAGACGTAAAGTTGGATGTCGCCCTTGGACACCCCTGGAGGAACTGCAAAACTGTCAAACTCAATGAGCTGGGAATTGGCCGCTGGCAGCGTGAACTGTCTTTCCTGAAGGATTCGGCCGTTCAGCTTCAACGCCGCTCTGGCGGTGACTGGCGCCTTGGTGTCATACGCTGTGACTCGAACCGAAATCCGCGTCAGCTGGCTCTCTCCCTCAATGTATCGACTGAGCTGAGAATGGCTGATGCTTATGTTTCCGCCCTCAGTGCCGCCGACGTCATGAGGTTGAACCTTTACCTTGTCACCGATTACGACCTCTTCCAGGATGTCCGTCCAGCCACTCTGTTGAAAATCGCTGATCCAATGGATTTCGCGCTGCTCGTTCGGCGCTGAAGAGAGAAGTTGCTGGGCAAGCTTCAAAGCCGAACGATGGTCTGTTTTTCGATATGTAGGCTGCACATGCTGAAGCACGGCACGCAAGGATGATTTTTCGGCTTGAAGGTTGTTGAGGACTTGGGTCGTGTCTGAATACAGGACAAACTGTACGGTGCTTCCGGCGGACATGCTATCCAGAATCTTCAAAGCTTGCTCTCTGGCCCGTTCGAACCGATTGCCGGACCGCGTGCTGAACGAATTGTCGACCAAGACAACCAGCGACTTATCACTCGAAGACGTTAGGGGCGCTGCAACCTCGGATACCAAGAAAGGTCTGGCAAACGCCAAAGCCAACAGGATCAAAGCAACCATTCGCATCAAGAGCAGAAGACGGTGGCGCAGCGTCTGACGCCGAAGAGATCGCTTGGGCAGCCGAGTCACAAACATGAGTGAGCTGAACGGAATTTTCTTCGACTCTTCTTTGCGAATCAGGTGAAGAAGAAGTGGTCCAATTACCGCTAGGCTACCAACTAAGAGCAAAGGATTCAAGAATTGCATAATTGGATGATTTACATCGACTTTTGCCGGGTTGATAGATACGCGTAAAGGGCATGGTCGAGAGGTTGGGCGGTATGCAACATCAAATAGTCGATGCCAAGAATCCCACACTCCCTCTTGATGGCCTGCATATGTTGGTTCATCCGCTGCAGATAGTCTCCTCGAACTTCCTCCGGCACCATCACAACCTCGCGTTTGGTTTCCATGTCTTCCATCCGAAAGACTTTTGAAAACCGAAAGTCCCGCTCTTGGGGATCCAGAATTTGAAACACCACCATGTCGTTGCCCTTAGAGCGAAACTGGCGCAAGCCGCCAAGAATGTCCTCCAGGGGGGCATAAAGATCGGAAATCAGTACAACGATGCCGCGCCTCCGAAAGGTTTCCGCAAGAGCGTTGAGCGGTCTTTCGAACTCTGTGCTGGCAGAAGGATTCACTTTATCCAGAATGTGCAAAAGGCTGGCCAGATGGCCGAGTTTGCAGCGGGCAGGCAGTTTCTCAACCAGCTTCTCATCGAAGGTGACCAATCCAACGCTGTCCTTTTGCCGCTGCGCAAAATAGGCCAGAGAGGCGGCCAGGTACGAGGCGTACTCGATCTTCGAGACCGCTCCTGACTTATACCCCATTGAGGCACTGATATCGAGCAGCAGGTAGACGTTGGTGTTGGTTTCGCCTTCGTATTCCTTCACGTAAAAGCGATCAGAACGCGCGTAGACTTTCCAGTCGATCCGGCGGATATCATCGCCGGGCATATATTGGCGATACTCAGCGAAATCTACACTGAAGCCGAAATAGGGAGACTGGTGAAGTCCGGATATGAAGCCCTCCACAACAGTCCGCGCAACCAATTCGAGGTTACCGATCTTCGACAAAATGGCAGGATCAAGAAAACGGTAGGGAGAAGTTGCGCTAGCCATAGAATTCGTCCGCGCAGACCATGAAGAGCACGAAGAATGGACCGGTTTGAGTCGGAGACTCCAAATGCAGGAGAACCTCACGAAGCCATTGTCTTCACACGACTCTCAAGCTCTGGCAGCGCTTCCGTTTGGTTCCGCCCTTCGAACGTTCCCTTTTTCGTGTGCTTCGGATTCTTAGTCGATGATTATCCTTTCAATCCGGACTTCGGCACGGGTACGGTCTCGATCAGCTTCTGAATGATCTTGTTCGAGTCGATTTGCTCGGATTCAGCGTGGAAGTTGGTGAGGATACGATGACGCAGAACAGGAAAGGCAAGGTGCTGGACGTCTTCGATTGAGACGTTGTAGCGTCCTTGCATCACGGCGCGGGCCTTGCCACCGAGAATCAAGAACTGAGAAGCTCTCAAGCTGGCGCCATAGTTGACCCAGGATTTCACGAAGTCGGGAGCCGACTTGTCGCCGGGTCGTGACGCCCGAGCCAGATTCACTGAATACCGAAGCACCGATTCGGCCACCGGGATCTTTCGGATCACTTGCTGAAAATCCAGGATGTCCCGACCGCTGACCACCGGCTCGAATTGCGATTGCCTGTTTCCAGTGGTGGCGTTGACCACCTGGATTTCTTCGTCTTCCGACAGATAGTCGATAACGATGTTGAACATGAACCGATCCAACTGAGCCTCGGGCAAAGGGTAAGTGCCCTCCAATTCAATAGGGTTCTGTGTGGCCAGGACGAAAAAGGGCTGCTGCAACGCGTAGGTTGTCCCCTGAACCGTGACGCTGTATTCCTGCATAGCTTCCAGCAAAGCCGATTGGGTCTTGGGTGGTGTCCGGTTGATTTCGTCGGCCAGAAGAATGTTAGTGAAGATGGGACCCTTGACGAACACCAGGGTGCGGTGCCCGGTGGTGTGGTCTTCTTCGATGATGTCGGTGCCTGTAATGTCGGCCGGCATCAGGTCCGGCGTAAACTGAATTCGCTTAAACTTGAGGTCCAGCGCACCGGCAAGGGTTCTGATCAGCAGCGTTTTCGCCAGGCCAGGAACACCAGTGATAATCGAGTGGCCTCCTACCAGGAGCGAAGTCAAAACCTGTTCGACGACACTGTCCTGGCCAATAATCTCTTTGCGAATTTCTCGCAGAATCACTTCGTGGGCGTGCTTCAGCTTCTCCAGGATAGCGACTTCGGAGGAAGACGAAACTTCAGCATTGTTTAGCAAACTGGCCCTCACGGCGTCTCGGTCCATGACGATACTGGTTAACCTCGAATGGGAATTGGAACGTGTTTGACATGTCTCAACGGCAGGTATGAGAGACTGAACCGGTGCCCATTTTGTTCCCCTCCTTTGCAGGTGTGAAAGAGGTTCAGGGAGTCTCTGTGCGAAGCAGAAGCGTGAGGTTAGCGTCCCGAGAAGCTTCTCCGCTCAAGGCCCAGACTCCAGCGTCTTCAACAGCAACTGCTGGGCGGGTTCGTAGCCAGGTGCAATCTCCAGTGCAGCCAGAGCTTCCTTCTTGGCCTCGCCCTTCATTCCGGTTTCCATGAGAACCCTGGCGACATTGAAATGCGTCGTGGCTCTGTCGGGCGGGTCCGACGCCAGTAAAGCGCGATACTCGCGCAACGCCACCGGGAAATCCTTTGCCTCTCGGGCGAGGTCGGCGAGTAGTTGGTGTGTCTCCGAATCAAACGGGTAAGCGTACATGGCCTTTTCTAGCGCTTGGCGGGCTTCCTGCGGCCTCTTGGTCTCATTGAGCCAAAGAGCAAGCTGTTTCAGAGAATCGAAATCGCTGTCATTCCGAGCAGTTAGCGCTTGCAGCTCAGCGATGGCCTCGGGCAGTTTCCCTTGGCGGCTGTAAATCTCACTGAGCTGCTTGTACGGGTTTTCGGCCTCAACATAGCCAGGGAAGACCGACTTGGCTTTCTGCAAGTAGCCGACCGCTTTCTCGTCCTGACCTTCGCTCCGATGATAGCTTGCCAATCTGAGGTTGGCAAAGAAATTGTCAGGTTGCTCCTTCAGCAGCATACCGAGTTTCTCGTGATCTTTTAGCAGCTCTTTCTTTTCCAGAATCGAAAAGTCAACGGCTTTGACGACCCGCCCATACTGGGTTTCCAGATAGGCATTGAAGCGCTGGTCAAAAGTCTCAGGAGTGATCCCCAGCGCTTGCTGCAGAACCTCTGACAATGGCTTCCGTGACTTGAAGAGGTCCAGCATTTTCAAAATCACCTTGAACCCGAATTCGGCTTGAATGAACTCGCAAGCCTGCCCAGCCTGAAAGTAAGAGAGCGGGACCTGACCCGGGAACTGAGGGCGCAAGAAGCCGCTGTTTAGTTCAGAGATCGGAAGCAGTTTCTTTTCCTGAATCGCCTTTACGATCTCGAGATTCAGGTCATCGCCCCAGCCCGGCCGAGCGTGATGCTCCTCCATGACGGACAGTCCTTCGGTAAACCAACGCGGAACGCGATGATCCGTCGCCTGCAAGGTGACGACATGCGTAAACTCGTGCCACAGCGTGCTGCCCCAGTTGAAGCTGCCTTTGGGACGCGCTCTGGGAGAATCCATCACCACACCGCGTCCGAAGCAAACACCCAGAGCTCCCAGGCCAGGAACCCCGAGCGTGCGAACAGCAAAGTCTTCATGGTCGGGAAACATCTCGAAATAGATCGGCTTTGCCGGAGCAAACTCGTACTTGCGAGAAAGGGTCTGATAGGCCTCCTCGAGCAACTCAGGAACATAGTGCGACAAAAGCTTCGACTCTTTCTTATGCAGTCGCAGAGTGAAACTGGGTGTCTTCGACTCCTCAAAGTTTGCGTAGCTGTCAATGAGCTTCAGCGTATTGTACGTCCATACATTGTAAGGATCATTCTCGAAGGCCAAGTCCAATGCCTCTTTAGCAGCTTTTTCTTCGCCGATTCTCAGGAGGTTCACGCCCAGCGCGGCATACGCCTTCCACAGTCGAGGATTTGTCTCAACCGCTTTCTTGAAAAATGTCACCGACTCCCGGTACAAGCGCTGAGTCACACAAAAGTGGCCGAGCGACTCAAAGACTTCGCCATAGTGCGGATTGATCCGGAGTGCGGCCTGAACACTGGCCTGCATGCCGGCCTCCTCGCCCTTCGCATAGTGCAGGACAGCCTGCAGCGCATGTCCTTGGATCGAATTCGGATTAACCTTGAAACACAGGGCAATTTCCTTCGCGGCATCGTCAAAGGCCTCTGCCTGTAGGGAAGACTGGGCTTTCGCGGCTTGCGCTGCTTCCATGTTCGGATTAACTTCAAAGATCTTCCCGAGGATTTCCTGGATCTCTTCACCCGAGCCTTCGCTGCGGCAAAGCACCACGCCGAGCAGAGCCTCCGGATGATTGGGGTTCAACTTCAGCACGTCGGCGAATACCGAGGCAGCGTTGACCGGGTCGTACTTTTCCAGGAAGAGGTTGCCAAAGGCGATCCAGGTGTCAAAGTCTTTGCGGTCGCGCTTCGTCGCCTGGATGAACAACGTATTGGCGTCCTTGAAGTGCTCCAGGTGCTGGAGAGCCAGCGCCGCCAAACCCAGCTGAGAGCTGCCTTCGGCGGTGACGCGTTCGTAAACCTCTGAGAAAACGTCACGGCTTTGCTTCGTTTTGCCTGTCAATTTAAACAACAGCGCCAGTTGTATCTGGGCATCGTTGCGACTGGGTGACGGGACTTGGGCCGCCTTTTCGAAGGACTGTTGGGCTTCGTCGTACTTTCCCCTGAACACACGGGCACGTCCCTGAAAGAAATGCCAGTCGGGAGTAGAGGGTGAATCCTTGAGGTAGGTGTCAGCCAGATCCTCGACTCTTTCATACTGTCCCGTGGTGAGAAGACACAGCAAAAACCCGCGGCGGGCGCTAACTGAGTCGGCACCAGACCCCGCGGCCAGTCTCTCGTATGCCCGCAGGGCCTCGCGATACTCGCCGCGCAACATCGCTTCCTTAGCATCCTCCAGGCTGTGACTTGAATCAGCCTGTTGATGGGTGAGCCAGAGGGACAGGCTCAAAGCAGCGACGATGATCAGCAGTGCGAGAAGCTTCTTCATAGCGACTCTTTGTCGAGCCAAGCCGAAATGCGAATGGATTGTGAATAGTCGTACTTGAGAGACAATTACTTCTTCGTCAGAGCCTGGATCTTCTGATTCGTTTGGGCGAGCTGGATCAGCAAGGTCTCCATCTGCTTGGCGTACTCCGCCTCAGGAAGACTGGCCTTTTTGTACTTCAGGTCTTGAATGGCGCCTTCCAGTTGCTGCTTCGAGGCATTCAGAGCCCCCAGCCCAGGAATGGCTTCAGTGCCGGCAACAGTTTGAGCTGTGAGAACCCCTGACGGCGCGCCCAGTGAGATTTTGGCTGCCATCAAACCTTCGCCGTTAGCGGGCGAAGGCTTCGCGGTGCCGGTGTGGTCGCCATTGTCCTCAAGCAACGGATGCTCAGTCGCAAGCCGGTTTCTCTCCTTGTACCATGCCTCAACCTTTTGAGCGGCGTAGAGGTAGGCTTCCAGGATCGAAACTTGCGTGTTCTTGTCTGTGTCGCCTCTATTGTCCTTGAAGGCCTCAACAAAGAACTGGGGGAAGATCGTGTCGTTGTTCTCGAACTCGCTTTTGGTCGCTGACACGATGACGCGGTTCTTGCCGCTCAACGTCTTTGTCAAGACTCCGCTGCAGGGCGTCGTACTGACGAGCACAACCTGCTGCTTGCTGAAACGGTCGAGCCAGTTCTTTAGCTCGGAACCGGTGATGTCGGGACCGACAAGATTATATTTGTACTCGCTGCCGTCAAAGCTGCCATGTCCTAGCAGGAAGATCAACAAGCGGTCGCGGTCCCTTACTTGCAACTGCAGACTTTCCAGAGCCTTCGTCATCTCGGCTTTGGTTGCCTTGCCCGTGGCTAAGCCGGGGCCTTGGCTAGGGTCTTCCGTGAGAAAGCGAATGTGTTCCTTGGGGACCTTCATCTCAGCGGTCATGATCTCCACCATTTGGCTCGACCAATCCCAGAACTTCTTCTTGAATTCCTCGTTGCCTGAAGCGCTGCTAACAACCAACGCGAGGGTGGAAGCCCGGCCAAATGAGGGAAGACTGCAAAGGACCAAGACAAGCAGAAG
>Ga0075421_100002568_pt1 | contig 21709 bp, 27 predicted proteins | sample SoiMetdeltSBSDD5_FD_75292 | JGI IMG/M metagenome (GOLD analysis project Ga0075421, IMG submission 75292) | Bulk soil microbial communities from a Populus tree surrounding site in Tennessee, USA - Soil MetaG P. deltoides SBSDD5 | ecosystem: Environmental > Terrestrial > Soil > Tree plantation...
GCCGACGGTGCGGGTCGCCGTACCCTTTCCGCCTTTGACTATCGCTCGGCCGCGCTTCCCTGTCCTTGTATCTGCACTCGTCTTACCCGCTGCGACATCCCTCAGGAAGCGCTCGATGTCCGCTTGCGACACCTCACCTGACGTCTTGGCGCCGATCAGAGGTTTTATGTGGCGCTCGATGCGACCGCGATCGGTCGCGACTGTCGTCGTCTTTTTGGTCGAAACACCATCCTCGAGGTAAAGATCGCACAATTGGGCGACCGTCATTTCCCTACGGAGCCTCGCGCGGTCACCCGCCGGGTCTTCTCCATTCGCAGCGGCGCCAAGCACATGGCGTGCCTTGGCCCTGGCCTGGTCTGCTGTGAACTTCTCCCCATGACGGCCGAGTGTCACTTTACGGAGGGTGCCTGCCCGCCCGTGACCGGCACGATAAACAGCTATATAGGTCTTCCGGCCATTTGGTCTGACACGAACACCAAATCCGGTGAGATCGCCATCCCACAGCACATATTCTCTATGCCGTGCGGGAGCTCCGTCTACGACCTTCTTCGTAAGCCTTGTTCTTGACATTTCGCCCCCTCTGCTCCGCCCCCCGATGACACGGATCCACGCCCATGGGTAACACCAGGGTAACACCTTGAAGGGACACTGGGGCCACCTCAAGGAAAGATGGTAGCTGGATGAAGGCCAAAACTGCTGAGCTTTTCCTTCTCCATCCACCTCGAGGAATTTCCAGGAAAGGACCGACCTCTGCCCTCCGAAGGCAGAGGTCGGATGTTCGAATCATCTCGGGTGCGCCAATCCTGCCGAAAGCGCGGCGCGTTTTTCTGCCGATGGCGCCGGTTCGCGGTCAGGGCACCGCCAAGTTCCACGCCGGAATTTCCCGCTGATCCTTGTGCTTGCCAATTCAACTGTCGAAGAGGATATCGGCAATCGAAAACGAGACAGTCACTGCCTATCTGCCTAGCTGACTATCTGCCATCTGCCACAGCAATGGAGGAGACCGATGCAAGAGTCCCTGATCGTTCAGCGCGAGACGCATATTGCGGCACCTCCGGCCACGGTGTTCGCGCTCCTGACCGATCCGGACAAGATCCTGCGCTGGATGGGAACGGAGGCCGAGGTCGAACCGCATCCCGGCGGTCTCTATCTCGTCAACGTCACCGGCGCGCGGGTGGCGCGCGGCACGTTTCGCGAAGTGGTGCCGGTGCACCGCCTGGCCTACAGCTTCGGCTGGGACGACAGCGACGTTGTGCCGCCCGGATCGACCCTGGTCGAGATCGACCTGATCGACAAACCGCCGGATGGAACCCTGCTGCGAATGACCCATACCGGACTGCCCAACGCCGAGCAATGCGCCGGCCATCTGGAAGGCTGGACGCATTATCTGGGGCGCCTGGCCACCGTTGCGGCAGGACAGGACCCTGGCCCCGACCCGTTCTACGGACGCACCGGCTAGGGCATCATGCCGTCACCGGACCTTCGACAATCGAGAGTCGCAGGGAACGGATCATCGTGCCGCGATTTGTCTGTTGCGAGAGGGTAGGCCTGACCAAAGGAGGTGTGATGTCTATTCGGAAACTCGCAATCCTGGCCGGCACGATCGGGCTCCTCGCATCTCCGGCATTTGCCCAGTCGGTGCAGGACTCGAACACCTATCCGGACTCGTTTCCCGATACGCCTCAGGCCGGAAATCTCGCCGGCCAGCAGGATTTCGACGCGATTGGTCCGGATTTCGACCCGACTGGTCCGACCGGCGCGATCCTCGAGCCGGAGCCGGCGCCGCCCGATGCCCTCGACATGCCGGAATATGACATCGAGGGCGGCGCCAATGCCGAGATGCCGCTCGGAATCTACGAGGAGCCTCCCGGCCCCGGGCCGTACGATCAGTGAGGCTCGCGACCACAGGGGCCGGCCGTCATCGCGATGGCGGCCAACCCCTGGCCGAGCGCGCGCTTGTCAGCGCGATGAGCGGAGCATGAACAGACCGGCGGCGATGACGAGGGCGGCGCCGGTCAGCGTGCTCGGTCCGGGAAGCACATCCCAAATGACAAAACCGAACAGCACGGCCCAGAACAGGCCGGTATATTCGAAGGGCGCCACGAAGGACGGCTCGGCCAGCGCATAGGCCTGCGTGAACAGCAGAATGGCGGCCGCCGCAGTGGCGCCGATGAAGCCCATCAGAAGCAGATGAAATGCGCTCGGCATGGTCCAGGCGGCGGTGAGATAGCTGAGGCTTGGATGCGCCGTCATATGCCATCCGCCACTGCCGAAGAGCAATCCCAGAATGGCCGCGAGAACAAGAAAGGCAAGATTCTGGTAGAGGCCGATGACCAGGGTCGAGACGCGCGCCCCGAGCGGCCGGGTGAGCATATGGCCGAGCGCATAGCAGGCGGTTGCCGCGAGCATGATGAGCGAGGCCGGCTCGAAGACGCTGCTCCCTGGCCTGATGACGATGATGACGCCGATGAAGGCGACGATCATGGCGAGCCATTGCCGAAGCGGCACCGGCTCGCCAATCACCGGGCCTGACAGCAATGACAGAATCATCGGCATTGAAAAATAGATGGCGGCCGCGTCGGCAAGGGTGATCGCCGCCAGACCGACATAGAACAAGGTGCTCGCGAGGGCGAGCACGACGCTACGGACAATGAGGAGCTTCGACCCCGCGGCCTCGAGCGCGGCCGCCATCTCGTGGCGGCGCAGGACGAGAAGCGCGATGAAGGGCAGTGCCGCCGCCGACCGGAAGAACTGCATCTGATGAAACGGGTAGTCGGTGCTGATGAGCTTGATGACCGCGTCCTGGGTGGAGCTCACGGCGATCGCCAGAAGGAGCATGCCGACCGCCTTCAGCCGCTGGCGCGGCAGGCGTGATGCGTCGAGAAGGCCAGCGGGCTTGAACATGATCTTGTCAGGTGCACCCAGCCTGCATCATTTCAGTTTGCCCTGGTATATTCCGCCGGTTCTTCCGTTTTTGATCCAAGAGGACCGCTCGATGAAAATCAGTGCGCGCAACATGCTCAAGGGCACGTGATGGTCGCCATCGACTAGGGCTTTTCCCGCGCTCACGACCTACCCCGATTGCAGAAAACGCGGGACCACCGGGATCGGGGGCTCCCCATATGCTGGGTCGCAAGATCCCAAGGAGGGTCCCATCGATGACGCATGCTCACAAAAGCCACCCGATCTCGATCGAGCGCAATCCCAATCGGGTTCGGGTTCATTTCAACGGACGGGTGGTTGCCGACACCCGCGCGGCCCTGACGCTACGTGAGGCGAGCCTGGCGCCGGTGATCTACATTCCGCGCGCGGATGCCGACATGACGCTCCTCGAGCGAACCAGTCACCGCACCCACTGTCCCTTCAAGAGCGATGCCAATTACTACTCGCTCAAGGTTGACGGACGCACTGCGGAGAATGCGGTATGGACCTATGAGGACCCCTTCCCGGCGGTTGCGGCGATCAAGGACCATCTCGCCTTCTATCCGGAGCGGGTCGACAAGATCGAGGAGCTGCCGGCCTGATGATTTTACGGCTCACGTGGGTTACAAGATTGCAACCCTGGAGCCTAAATGATTTCGAAACAGGCGAAGTATGCATTGCGTGCGCTTATTGGCTTGGCCCGGGCCGAGCCGGGCCGGGCGGTGCTGACGGCCGATCTGGCAGCGCAGCAGCGCATCCCGAAAAAGTTCCTTGAACAGATCCTGCTGCTGTTGAAGCGGTCGGGCATGGTGCAGAGCCGGCGCGGGGCGCTGGGCGGCTATGTCCTGATCAAACCGCCTGAGGACATCAGCTTTCTCGACGTGCTGCGGCTGGTCGACGGGCCGATCGCGCCGCTGCCTTGCCTCAGCATCACCGCCTATCGCCGTTGTCTCGATTGCCCGGACGAGGAGTCCTGCGAGATGCGACAGGCCTTCCAGAAGGTCACCGAGGCGACGCGCCGGGTGCTGGAGGAGACCACGATTGCCGACGCCCTGGCGGCCAGCGATGCCGACAAGGGTGATCGGTTGCGTCATATTGCAGTCGGACAGCGTTGAGTTCGCTCAAGAATCCGGATTGTTCGTAAAAAAGAACGAATCCTGTTGACAATCTCTACAAAACTTGTCGAAATAGGAGGGTCGGCGGACGGAGAGTGCAATGCTCAAGCTGAAGGCCCTGCTAATGTGTCTCCTTGGATCGCGCAACCTGGCCCGGATCGATAATTCTCGCCAGGAGTTGATCCTGCCGCCTCTCGAGCCGACCCGGGGAGAGAGGAAGGGTCGTCGCGCCATGGCCAGCGGCGGCTGAAACGCTCGTCTTTCGTACCTTCGTGAAACCCGGGTCTGTCAGGAACTCTGCCAGCCGGACCTCCCTCTCGCGGCTGTCACAAACAGGAGGTTGACCCTTGTTCAAGCAAAGTCTCATCGCTCTTTCACTTGCGAGTCTCGTCGCTCTTGCCGCTCCCGTCAGGGCGGATTCGACGCTCCTCAACGTGTCCTATGATCCAACACGGGAGCTTTACAAGGAAATCGATGCCGCCTTTGCCGAGAAATGGCGCGCCGACACCGGCGAGACGGTGAGCATCAAGACCTCGCATGGCGGGTCGGGCAAGCAGGCCCGCGCGGTGATCGATGGTCTCGATGCCGATGTGGTCACGTTGGCGCTGGCGGCCGATATCGACACCATCGCCAAAACGGGCCGGATCAGCCCCGACTGGCAGAAGCGCCTCGGCAACAACAGCGCACCCTATACGTCGACCATCGTGTTCCTGGTCAGAAAGGGCAATCCCAAGCAGATCAAGGACTGGGACGATCTTGCCAAGCAGGGCATCCAGGTGATCACGCCGAACCCCAAGACGTCGGGCGGGGCGCGGTGGAACTATCTCGCCGCCTGGGCACATGGTGCCGCCAAGGCGAATGGCGATCAGAGCAAGGCGCAAGCCTTCGTGGCAAGCATTTTTCACAATGTGCCGGTGCTCGACACCGGAGCGCGGGGCTCCACCACCACCTTCGTCCAGCGCGAGATCGGCGATGTGCTGATCACCTGGGAGAACGAGGCCTTCCTGGCGCTCGAGGAGCTGGGCAAGGACAAGTTCGAGATCGTGGTGCCGTCGTTGTCGATCAAGGCGGAGCCGCCAGTCGCGGTGGTCGATGCCAATGTGGACCGCAAGGGCACGCGCAAGGCCGCGGAAGCCTATCTCAACTTCCTCTATTCGCCAGTGGGGCAGAAGCTTGCGGCCAAGCACTTCTACCGGCCGACCAAACCGGACTCGGCTGATCCGGCTGACCTCGCACGGTTTCCCAAGGTTAATCTGGTGACGATCGACGATCCCCAGTTCGGCGGATGGACAAAGGTGCAGGCCGAGCATTTCGGCGAAGGCGGGATCTTCGATCAGATCTACAAGCCGACGAACTGATCGTTTGGACATATGACCGGTCGGAGGGGTTTACTTCCGCCAGTCAGACAAGCGAGCGCCATCCCGGGCTTCGGGTTGGCGCTCGGCTACAGCCTGACCTGGCTCTCGTTGATCGTGCTGGTGCCGCTGGCGGTGCTGGTGTTTCGCGCGCTCGAGCTCGGGCCAGGCGAGCTCTGGCGGATCATCGGCGACGATCGGACCCGCGCGGCATTGCGGGTCAGCTTCGGCCTCAGCTTTCTCGCCGCCATCGTCAACGCGTTCGCCGGATTGCTGGTTGCCTGGGTGCTGGTGCGCTACCGCTTTCCCGGACGGCGGCTGCTCGATGCGCTGGTCGACCTGCCCTTCGCGCTGCCGACCGCCGTTGCCGGCATTGCGCTGACGGCGCTCTATGCGCCCAATGGGTGGCTCGGCTCGCTGCTGGCGCCCATCGGGGTCAAGGTCGCCTACACGCAGCTCGGCATTTTCATCGCGCTGGTGTTCATCGGCCTGCCGTTCGTGGTCAGAACCCTGCAACCGGTGCTCGACGACATCGATCACGAGGTCGAGGAAGCGGCGGCGACGCTCGGCGCCGGACGACGGCAGACGGTGTTCCAGGTGCTGCTGCCGACCATCGTCCCGGCATGGCTCACCGGTTTCGCCCTGGCGCTGGCCCGGGCGGTCGGGGAATATGGATCGGTGATCTTCATAGCCGGAAACATTCCCTATGTCAGCGAGATCGCGCCGTTGCTGATCATCATCCGGCTGGAGGAGTTCAACTATGCCGGGGCCACGGCGATCGCCACCGCCATGCTCGCCATCTCCTTCGTGCTCCTCCTGATCATCAATCTGCTTCAGGGCTGGACACGCCGCAGGCTCGGCTATGTCTAAGCACCGCGACGTCACCCAGGAAAAGCCGCTGGTCCAGCTCCTGCTCATCATTGCGGTGACGCTGTTCCTCGGCATCTTCCTGGTGCTGCCGCTGGTCATCGTGTTCGTCGAGGCCTTCCGCAACGGCTTCCAGACCTATCTCGCGGCGCTCGGCGATCCGGAATCGCTCGCGGCGATCCGGCTCACTCTGCTGGTCGCGGCGATCGCGGTGCCGGCCAACCTGATCTTCGGCGTCGCCGCGTCATGGGCCATCGCCAAATTCGAGTTCCCCGGCAAGAGCGTGCTCAACACGCTGATCGATATTCCCTTCTCGGTGTCGCCGGTCATTTCCGGGCTCATCTATGTGCTGCTGTTCGGGGCCCAGGGGGTGCTCGGGCCATGGCTCGAGGCGCATGGGATCAAAATCATCTTCGCGGTGCCGGGAATCGTGCTCGCCACCATGTTCGTCACCTTTCCGTTCGTGGCGCGCGAGCTCATTCCGCTGATGCAGCAGCAGGGCACCCGCGATGAGGAAATGGCCCTGTCGCTCGGCGCCTCGGGGTTCAAGACCTTCCTGCAGGTGACCTTGCCGAACATCAAATGGGGGCTGCTTTACGGGGTGCTGTTGTGCAATGCACGGGCAATGGGCGAGTTCGGCGCGGTGTCGGTGGTGTCGGGCCATATACGCGGCTTGACCAACACCATGCCGCTCCAGGTCGAGATCCTCTATAATGAGTACGCCTTCGCCGCAGCCTTCGCGGTCGCTTCGCTGCTTGCCATGCTCGCGCTCCTCACACTTGTCATGAAATCGCTGCTGGAATGGCGCTACGGCGCCGAGCTTGCGGCTCGCAAGCGCCGCCCGTGAGGAGCCCGATGGACCTGCGCATCGTAGACCTCGTGAAGGCGTTCGACCGGTTCCCGGCGGTGCATGGGGTGTCGCTCGACATCCGCTCCGGCGAGCTCCTGGCCCTGCTTGGACCCTCGGGCTCGGGCAAGACAACGCTGCTCAGGCTGATCGCCGGCCTCGAGATCCCGACCTCGGGCGAAATCTGGTTCGGCAATGAGAATGCATCGGCGCTGAGCGTCAGAGCGCGCAATATCGGCTTCGTCTTCCAGAGCTATGCGCTGTTCCGCCATATGACGGTCCTCGACAATATCGCATTCGGCCTGAGGGTGCGGCCGTCGGCATCGCGGCCGACCGAGGCGGAGATCAAGCAGCGAGCACTCGATCTCCTCGATCTCGTCCAGCTGCCGGGCGTTGCCGAGCGCTTTCCCTCGCAGCTTTCCGGCGGGCAGCGGCAGCGGGTGGCATTGGCGCGGGCGTTGGCGATCGAGCCACGGGTGCTGCTGCTCGATGAGCCGTTCGGCGCGCTCGATGCGCAGGTCAGGCGCGACCTCAGGCGCTGGCTCCGGGAGATTCATGACCGGACCGGGCACACCACGGTGTTCGTCACCCACGACCAGGAGGAGGCGCTCGAGCTTGCCGACCGGGTGGTGGTGATGTGCAATGGCAAGATCGAGCAGATCGGCAATCCGGACGAGGTCTATGACGAGCCGGCGAGCGCCTTCGTCTACGGGTTCATCGGCGATTCGAGCAGCCTGCCGGTCACCGTCAAGCATGGCGAGGCGGTGTTCGATGACCGGAAGCTCGGACTGTGGTCGCAAAACGGACCCGACGGCCAGGCGATGCTGTGCTTTCGACCGCAGGAGATCGACTTCGTGGACGAATCGGATGGTCTCGCCGGGCGAGTCAAGACGGTGCGACGGGTGCTCAATGTGCGACGGGCAGAGCTCGAGGTCGGCCGGACAAGCCAAACAGTCGAGATCGATATCGGGAACGACATGGAAGTGCGTCGCGGCAGCCCGCTGAGCTTCCGACCGCGACGCTTCAAGCTGTTCCCGCTCGATGGCGCGGCATCTTAGACCGGCTTGCTGCGGGTCCGCACATAACGCCTGGGCAGGGTGATGCTGCGCAGGCGCGATGCCTCGTCCGACAGGACCGAAAGCTCCTCGAACCGGCCGGAGGACTCCAGCCTTCCGAGACATTCGGCCACGAGCGTCTCCAACCAGATCGCGCGAGTCGGCGCCCCATGGCCCTCGAACACCCGCATGCAGCGGACAAGCTCGCGGGTGATTCCGATCAACTGCTCCTCCGGTATTTCGCAGCTGCCGCAGTGCGGCAGATCTCCTGCCTGCTCGGTCATGGCCGTCCCCCGATCAAGCAGCAATGGGGAGCGAAATCATCCATGCCGGATCGGCGAAGAGCGAGCCGGTCAGATTGTTGCGGGCGCGAATCTCGTCGGTGATGCTGGTCGCAGTCTCGCACAGGCCGGCGACGGTCATCACATCGCCGATCTTCTGCGGCTCGCACAAGCGCTCGAAGCCGCAGCCGGCGCGCCGCAGAATGCGCTCCATGCGCACGTCATAGACGGAGATCACGAAATCGACTCCCGCCGCCCGCGAGGTCTCGAGAAGAGCGCAGAGCAACACGCCGGTGACCGTGCTCAAGCCATTGGGCAGACGGCCGAGCAACTCGGTATCGGCAGCGAAACGACTGCTCTCCAGGACGCGCGGGCTGCGGATGATCGACTCCGGCCCCATCAGCTCGCTGAACACATCGGAGAGCATGTGCGGTCCGGTGGTGGGAAGAAGGCGCAGGCTAGCCAGCACGTTGCGCTTCTCGTCGGTCTCGACGACATAGAGCGGGTTCAACTCGTCGAAACGATCCGTCTCGCGGTTGTCGCGAACCTTGACCTCCCAGCCGAGCCGATCGTTGAAGACCTTGGCTCTCAGTCGGAACATCTTGTCGAGAATGTCGGCATCATCGCCGGGATGGGCGCCTTGAATGAGTCGGATCATCGGTGAATCCCCCTGATGGTGAAGGGGGCATAGTCATGGCTCGACTCTCACCCATCAATACGGTCAAATGACCGGGTTTAGAGAGCACCGATGCGAATCGCCTTGGCTACGCATTGAGCTTTGCTATGGCAGCGCAGCTTCGTCATTGCATTTTCTATGTAAAAGCGGACAGTTCTATCGCTGAGGCCAAGTATTAAGGCGATCTCCTTTGTCGTCTTGCCTTCGGCGGTCCACCAGAGCATGTCGCGCTCGCGCTGCGAAAGTTGGCGAATGTCGATGGCATTCTTGAACCCCTCGAGCGCCATGACCTGCTGATGAAAGTAAAAAGCGATCAGCAGGAACTCGCGAATATTCCTTTGCTTGAAATCTTCCCATTCGGGGTCGGCGAGGTCGGTGTTGACCGTGAAGACGGCCAGGTCGCCCGTGGCGCCGCGTATGGGAATCGACAGGCCTTGTTTCTGCACGCCGTAATCGTGGGCCTCGCCGAAGAAGCGGATGGCGGCAGGACGCAACGGCGGCAGATTGCGCCAGTCGAGCGGAAGAATTCCCTTCATCGATTCCGGCAACACGGGATCGATGCGTTGGTAGTTGCGGGCGCGGTAGCGATCGACCCAGGCTTTCGAATAGGTCGAGATGACGAACACCGGTCGGTTCTCATCCGGGCCCGGAAGATTCACTCCGAGATAGGCAAGGTTTCGCACATCATAGTGCTCCGCGAGCTTCTCGAGAAACTGGTGGGCATCGGTAACCGACCGAATGTGTTCGCCAGCATCGACCAAGGCATAAAATGCTTCGTCCATCGGCATGGCCTCCTCGGGGAAATCTACCACTCCTGCACCTCCCAGGGGAGCCATGCAATCCAATACAACCTTCGGAGTTTTCCGCAACATGCGTTCTTTGAACGATTGTCACTGATATCTGAAATCTCTATTCAGTTGCAATTCAGCCGGGGGGCGAAGCGATGATCCACCAACTTCGTGCCGAAGGACCTATCGAGTCGCCGTTGCCGACCGCGATGCTGGTGACCGGCGCCTCGCGCTGCGTCCGCGCGGCGATTCTTGCCTCGTGCCGGACCGCCTATCCGCGCAGCGTGGAAACTGCGTGGCTCGCCAACAAGACGGCACAGAACATTGCCGCATGGCTGGCCGTGGCCCAGCATGACGCCTTCTTCTTTCTGCGTGGGGAGATCGTGGAAGGGGTGGCGCTGGTGGCGCGGCAGCGCCATTTCGAACTGATCTGCGTCCATCCCGAGGTGCAGCGCCTCGGGGTGGCGACACGGCTGTTCGCAGCAATCCGCAACCGGCTGCAACCGACGCAGCTGGAGGCGCATGCGCCGCTGCCGTCGGTCAACTGGTATTTGAAACATGGCTTCACCATCCGGGCGGCACCACTCGTGGAAGGGGGCGTGTTGTGGGATATTCCGCTGGTCTGGCGAGCCGGCTTCGATCGGTAATGATGCTCAAGGCCGGACGGCGGATATGCGAAGCGAGTCTCTGAACGGCGAAACTCCAATTCGAGATGCGAAGCAGAGGTGCTGCTCCAGGAGCTTGGCGTCGATGTCTGGAAAAATACATGTCGGAGTGGGCGGCTGGACCTATGAGCCGTGGCGCGGGGTGTTCTATCCCAAGGATCTGCCGCATAAGCGCGAGCTCGAATATGCCAGTCGCGTCCTGACCTCGATCGAGATCAACGGCACCTATTATTCGACCTTCAAGCCGGACAGCTGGCAAAAATGGGCCGCCGAGACTCCCGACGGCTTCAAATTCGCGGTGAAAGGCTCGCGGTTCTGCACCAATCGGCGGGTGCTGTCCGATGCGCTTTCGGCGAAATCGATCGGCCGCTTCGTCGAGCAGGGGCTCTCGCATCTCGGCGACAAGCTTGGGCCGATCAATTGGCAATTCATGGCCAACAAGAAGTACGAGGCGGAAGACTTCGAGGGGTTTCTGAAGCTCCTGCCGAAGGAAGCAGGCGGGATCAGGCTGCGTCATGCGGTGGAGATCCGCCACGATTCGTTCCGCGATGCCGCATTCTACGCGCTGGCGCGCCGGCACGGCGTGGCCATCGTCTATGCCAAGGAAGAGGCGTTTCCCGAGATCGACGAGGCAACGGCCGACTTCACCTATGCCCGGCTGATGTCGAGTCGCGAGGATCTGGAACACGGGGTCGAGCCCAAGGAGCTCAAGCATTGGGCCCGCAAGGCCGAGGCTTGGGCCAAGCGCGGCGATGTCTTCCTCTATTTCATCTCCGGCGCCAAGGTGCGCAATCCGGCAGCGGCGCAGGCGCTGCTCAAGGCGCTCAGGTGAGATGGCGCGCCACCTCACCCGCGGCTTGCGGGAACTCGGGTGGAACTTTGGGGCTTAGAGCATGATGCTCCAACACTGGGCGAGCGGCCAAGGAGAGTTGCCATGCCGCAAGTGCGCACCGGTATGCCGGACCCCAAGCTCGACGAGAGCACGTTCAAGCAACGCTTCCGCGAGCAATTCACCGACCCGGCATTCGACAGCCTGCAGATCGAGCTCAACCGCCTCGCCGATGCGGCATGGAAAAGCTATTCCAATGGTCGCAAGAGCCCGCACACCGCCAAGGCCGGAGCGGAGTTCGCCGATCCGGATTTCGAGCTGTCGGTGGAGTGGCTGGCGGCGCGCCAAGCGATCAAGGATGCGCAGGCACGGCACGATCAAAAAGAGCTGCCAAGCCGCATCCTGCTCATCAACGGGTCATCGCGCAGCGATCACACATGCCCGGGCGAAATGTCGAAGAGCTGGCGGCTGGCGGTCCTTGCGCGCCGCGTCCTTGAAGAGGAGTTCCGCCTCGACGTCGAGGTGCTCGACCTTGCCCGGCTCGCCTCGGAATATGGCCGCAAGATTCATCCCTGCAAGGCCTGCTTCTCGACAGCGGCACCGCTCTGTCACTGGCCATGCTCCTGCTACCCCAATCATTCGCTCGGCCAGACGCAGGACTGGATGAACGAGATCTATCCGATGTGGGTGGCGGCGCATGGCATCATGATCGTCACGCCGGTCAACTGGTATCACAGCTCGTCGACGGTCAAGCTGATGATCGACCGGTTGGTCTGCGCCGATGGCGGCAATCCCGACCCGACGCTGAGCCGCGGCAAGGATGCCGCATGTGCCAAGCAGCTCGAGCTGGAAGGCTGGAGCTACCCGCGCCATCTCGCCGGTCGCATGTTCTCGGTGATCGTTCATGGCGATGTCGAGGGCGCCGAGGGGGTGCGACGCTCGCTGTCCGATTGGCTGAGATTCATGCACCTCATACCGGCCGGGCCCAAGGCGGAGATCGATCGCTACATCGGCTATTGGAAACCCTATGCCACGAGCCATGACGCGCTCGATGCCGACCTCGAGATTCAGCAAGAGGTGGAGAACGCGGCGCGGGTGCTGGCCGAGGCGGTCATTGCACAAGCAGCAGGAAGGCAGGTCGCTGCCGGCCAGGATCTGCCGGAGCCCCGGTCGAAATAAATCCTTCACCTTAATCATTAAATGTACCGGAGATCGGGGACCAATTGTCCGCATTGGAACAGCCGACGGCTGGTCTTATGTTATATCCGTAGCGTCAACTACTTTCTGGCTATTCACCCGGAGATCTTTCGCATGACAACTATCCCGACCAAAGACCCTGGCTCGGCATTCGATCCACCAATGTTGCAGGCGCTGGCCAAGAACTGGTGGCTGATGTTGCTGCGCGGGATTGTGGCGATCATATTCGGGGTTCTCGCCTTCATCTGGCCCGGCGTGACGCTGCTCACGCTGGTGCTGTTCTATGGCGCCTATGCGCTGGTCGATGGGGCACTCGCGATCGGTGCGGCGGTGGCAGGTCCCGGCACGGCGGGTCCACGCTGGTGGCTGGCGGTGGTCGGCGTGCTCGGCGTCGCGGCCGGTCTGCTGACGTTCCTGTGGCCAGGCATCACCGCCTTCGTGCTTCTCTATTTCATTGCCGGATGGGCGATCGCGACCGGCGTGTTCGAGATCGTCGGGGCGATCAGGCTGCGCAAAGAGATCGACAACGAATGGATGCTGATCCTGAGCGGGGTGCTGTCGATCCTGTTCGGCGCGATCCTGATCATCTCGCCCGGGGCCGGCGCATTGGCGCTGATCTGGGTGATCGGCACCTATGCGATCCTGGCCGGCATCATCTACATCATCCTGGCCTTCAAGCTGCGCGAGCACGAGGCCCGGCCGGCCACGCGAACCTAACAGGCGCTAGAGCATGATGGTGCCCTTGCCGAGACGGCGAGGGCACCACCAATTTGCCGCAGTTCGCTGTGCATTAGCGGGGCAGGAGAATCTCGTGGCGAAGGGAGACCTGCATGGCGTCGAAAGTGCTCGTCCTCATCGGAACCAAGAAGGGCGCCTTCATTCTCGAAGGGGATGCCAGCCGGCGCTCATTCGCGCTCCGGGGGCCCTATTGCGACAATTGGCCGATGAACCATGTGATCGCCGATCGGGAGAGCGGCACCCTCTATGCCGGGGGCGGGAACGAGTGGTTCGGACCAGCCGTGTGGAAGTCCAGCGATCTCGGCGCAACGTGGACGCATTCGAGCGAGGGCCTTGCCTATCAGGCGGGCGAAGATCCGATCAAATCGGTATGGAGCCTGGCGCGCCATGACGACCGGCTCTATGCCGGCGTGGAGCCGGCAGGGCTGTTCCGGAGCGACGATGACGGCCAGTCCTGGAAGCAAGTGGCGGGCCTGCGCAATCATCCGTCGCGGCCAAGCTGGCACCCGGGCGGCGGCGGGCTGATCCTGCATTCGCTGGTGGTCAATCCGAAAAATCCGCAGGAGCTGTGGGTCGGCATCTCGGCGGCCGGCGTGTTCCACACGAGCGACGGCGGCGAGAGCTGGGAGGCGCGCAACCGCGGCACCAGGGCGGATTTCCTCCCCGAGGACATGCGCTATCCGGAATTTGGCCAATGCGTTCACTGCCTGGTGATGGCGCCCGGCATGACCAACCGGCTCTATCAGCAGAACCATTGCGGCATGTATCGCAGCGACGATGGCGGACAGCATTGGGAGAGCATCGAGAAGGGCCTGCCCTCGTCATTCGGCTTTCCGGCCGCGACCCATCCGCGAGATCCCGAGTCGCTGTTCCTGCTGCCGCTCAATGGCGATACCGCCGGCCGCTATGTTCCGGGCGGCAAGGCAGCGGTGTGGCGAACCCGCAATGCCGGCGAAAGCTGGGATGCGCTGAGCGATGGCCTGCCGCAGGAGAATGCATTTTTCGGCGTGCTGCGCCAGGCAATGGCGACCGACCGGCTCGACCCTGCCGGCGTCTATTTCGGGACGAGCTCGGGTGCGGTCTATGCGAGCGCCGATGAAGGCAATCGCTGGCGGCAGATCGCCGAGCATCTGCCGACGGTGTTCTCGGTCGAGACTCTGGTGATCGAGGGCTGAATGGCTCAGCCGGTGGTGGTCATCCTGCCCTCTGCGCTCGCCGACCTCTTCCCCGACAGCGAAAGGCGGGTCGAAGTGCAGGCCTCGACGGTGGACGGGGTGATGAACGTCCTCGATCGGCGGTGGCCGGGAATGCGCGACCGCCTGTGCGACTCGCGGCCCGCCATCCGCCGCCATATCAACGTCTTTGTCGATGGCGAACGCGCGACGCTCGCGACGGTGCTCAAGCCGGGAACGGAGGTCTATGTGCTGACCGCGATCAGCGGTGGCTAGGCAGAAGGTAGGCAGTAGGCAGTAGGCAGTAGGCAGTAGGCAGTAGGCAGTAGGCAGTAGGCAGTAGAAGTGCTTGTCTAATGCCCAATGCCTAATGCCTATTGCCTAACGCCCAATGCCTAATGCCTACTGCCAGCCTGATCGGACACCAGACCCATGACGAGCATGCGCGTGCTTCTGACCGGCTTCGAGCCCTATGGCGGGCGGAGCCTCAATCCGGCATTCGAGACGATGCGGGCGCTCGATGGCCGCGCGATCGGCGGCGCGGAGGTTGTCGGGCGGGCGCTGCCGGTGTCGCTCAAGCAATTGCGCCAGACATTGGCGCGTCACATCGAGGAGGTCGGCCCGCAGGCGGTCATCGCGCTCGGCCTGTGGCCAGGCGAGCCGATGATCCGGCTGGAGCGGATCGGCATCAATGTCGCGGATTTTGAAATCGCCGACAATGAGGGGGCGCGGCCGGGCGACAGCATGGTCGCAGCGGATGGATCGCCGGCAAAGGTGACGACGCTGCCGCTCAGGGCGATCGAGGCCGCCATCCTCGCCGCGGGAATTCCGGTGCGGATATCATCGACCGCCGGAACGTTCCTGTGCAATGCGTGCCTCTATACGCTGCTCGACCTGCTCGAGGAGCGTGGCGGCAGGCGCAACGTTCCGGCCGGCTTCATCCATGTGCCCTATGCGCCGGCACAGGTCGCCCAGATGCTCGAGGATCTGCGCGCCGAATCGGTGCTCGAGCTGCATCAGCGCGCCGATCTCGCATCGATGGAGCTCATGACGACAGTGAGGGCGATCGAGATCGCCATCGCGGTCACCGTCGGCTCGCTTGCCGGCTGAGCAGCAGATAGGCGAGCACGATGACGATCGTCGTGATGATGATCAGCCCCATCAACGCATAGAGCACCGGCGACAGGCCGACCTGGCGATAAGTGGACCAGATATAGGTCGGAACCGTGTTCCACGGGCCCTGAACCGCGCTGGTCCTGATCGTCTCATTGATCGACAGGATGGCCGAGAAGCTCACCGCGCCGGTGATTCCCGAAGCGATGAGCGGCAGCTCGATGTCGCGAAAGGCACGCCAGCGACCGGCACCGGCCATATAGGCGGCCTCGAGATATTGCGGATCGAAGGTGGTCATGGCGGTGAGGATGATCAGGGTCGCGAAGGGGAGCGCCCACAGGGTCTGGACAATGACGATGGTGGTGAGCGACGGCGCAATGCCGAGCAGCCGGAACAGGAAGGCGCTGGCGAGCCCCATGCTGACACCGGGGATGAAGAGGGGCATGAGCATTGCCAGCAGAATGAGCCGCGGAACCCTGAGCTCGCGGATCGCCAGGGCGGCGAGAAGACCGAGCAGCGGTGCGAGAATGCCAACCAGAAGGGCGACCAGCGCCGAGCTGCGAAAGGCGCTCAGGACAAGCGGGGTGCGCCAGAGCTCGCCATACCATCTGAGCGTCCACTCGCCCGGCCGCGCTCCGGCGAGCGACGCCACGAGCGAGGGAACGAGCGGAACATAGAGGAAGGCCAGCGCCAGGGCGATGACCAGCCACATGGGCCAGTGTCGCCATGATCTCGTGCGCTCCTCCATCACGCCCGCCATTCAAGGATGCGCCCGAGGAAGCTTCGCATGTCGAACACCAGGTACCAGCCGAGCATGAGCAGCAGCATCAGCAAGATGACGATCGAGGAGAGCGCCGCCGCCAGCGGATAGTTGAGGACGTCCATGCTGCTGGTGATGGTGTTGCCGATGAGCTCATAGCCGACGCCGCCAAGGATGATCGGCACGGCGCTCTCGCCGAGGCAACCGACGAGACCGAAGAGCCCGGCGGCGAAGACGCCGGGAAGCGACAGCGGCAGGGTGATGGTGCGGAAGGTGGTGAAGGGCGAGGCGCCGAGAAGAGCGCTCGCCTCGATAAATTGGCGATCGATCGCGCCGATCGACAGGAACAGCGGAAAGATCATGAACGGCATATAGGCCGAGATCAGCCCGAGAAGGACCGCGAAATCGCTGTAGAGCAGCCAGTCGAGCGGGGCATCGGTGATGCCGGCCGACATCAATGCGGTGTTGACGACGCCGGTGCGCCCCAGCAGCACGGTGTAGGAGACGTTGCGCACGATGTAGTTGATGAGAAACGGGATGGTGAACAAAACCAGCACGATGCGAGCGGTCGCCGGCTCGACCTTGCGGGCGAGGAAATAGGCGATGGCGTAGGCCAGGACGAGCGACAGCGCCGTCGCCTCGAGAGCGACAACAAGGCTGCGCCGCAGCACTTCGAGACGCGCGCCGCCGATCAGCGAGACATAGGAGGCAAGCGAGAAGGCAGGGCGGAATTTCAGCCCTGCCCGCTCCCAGAAGCTGATCATCACCGTCAACCCGAGGGGGACGACGAGGAAGATGGCGACAAAGATCAGCGGCAGGGAGAGCAGGATGCGTCGCCCCCATGCCTGAAAGCGATCCGCCGCTTGCGTTAATCTCGAATGATGTGGCCTGGAGCTCACCTGACGATCCGCTCAGTTTCCCTTCTCCCCGTCCTGACGGGGAGAAGGTGCCCGGAGGGCGGATGAGGGGCAAATCGAGGCAGTCGGCATTTGGCAGATAGGCAGTGCGCGGAGCGCGTCCCTACTGCCTACGCCGCCTTGAAGCGCGACCACTCCGACTCGTAGAACTCGACCTCGGTCGGCCAGCGGTTCTGCCAGGTCCCGCCTTGCTCGAATTTGCTGCGGACATTGGCGGTGATCTCGGCGACACGCATGGCCTCGTCGGCGGGAAATTCGGAGGGATTGTCCTTGGCGTAGGTCTCGGCCTGCGGATTGGTCATGTAGCCGCGCAGATTGGTGATCTTGGCGCCATACCAGCCACCGAGCATGAAATCGAGGAGCTTGTAGGCGGCGTCGGTCTGCTCGGCGGTGCGGTTGGGGTTCTTCACCAGATAGGCGGCCATGGCCCAGAGGAGATAACCCTCCTTGGGATCGGCATAGACGACATCCATTCCCTTCGACTTGGCGACGAACACCATCGGCTCCCAGCAGTCGATGACATAGACCTCCTTGCTGGTGATCAGATTGACCGCCTGCTCGAAGCTGTTCCAGATTACCCGGAACTGTCCTTTCTTCTTCTGATCGATCAGGAAGTCGGTGACCGTCTTGAACTCCTCCTTGGTCATGTCGTCGGGATTGGCGATGTTGGCGAGGCCCGCCTTCTTGAGGTAGAGCGCGGTCTTCTGGCCGGCGGTGGTATAATTGTCCTCAAGCGCCACATAGCCTTTCCATTTCGGATCGAACAGCGCCGCATAGGAATCGAGCTGCCCGGTCTTCTCCGGCAGATAGGCGAAGCTGTCGCCCTGGAGCACCGTCGGCACGCCGTAGATCTCGTTGTTGTAGCCGATGAACTGGAAGCCTGGCTTGCCCTTGCCGAGGAACTCCTCGACATAGGTGTCCTTAGCCCAGTTCGGCAAACGGGCGGTGTCGATCTTCTCGACAAGATCGTTATCGACCAGCGGCTTCTGCATGCCGCCGACGATGTTGATGACGTCATAGGTGCCCTGCCCGCCCGAGGCGACCAGCACGTTGAGCACCGCCGAGGGAGCGTTGCCGATCGACACCAGATTGACGTCGTAGCCGCTGGCAGCCTTGAATTTCGACCAGTCGCCGCCGGGATCGCCGACGCCGATATCGGCGAAATTGATGGTGCCGGCCGCGGCGGCGTGGCGCGGGACGACACCCAGTCCGGCAGCAGCGGAGACAGACAAGGCAAGGCGCAAGGCGTCGCGCCGGTTCACATTCGACAGTTTCATTCTCGATCCTCCACGCGCCTCTCACCGGGCGCATGGCCCAAGTTCAGTCTCGGAGCCTGGAAATGTCAAACCACGTCGTCATCGGCAGTGCCCGGGCGCGGTCCGAGCCGGTCGAGCCGCTCGATCTCGGCGACGATCAAGGCGGCGGCCCTCACCAAATTGTCGCGCGGCGCGCCAAGCCGAAAACGGGTCCTGGGCCATGGCCAGAAGAGCTCGGGCCACCCGTCATTGGCGTAACGCTGGACCCCGGCCAGCGCATAGGCCGCCGCGGCCTTGGGCAGGTCGCTTGGCCGATACCGGCGATCCCTTGGTGGTATTCCGATCTCCTCAAGCCGCTGCCGCTCGGCAATAATGTCGTCGACGCCCCTGCTCCGCATGCCAGCGCTCCCCCGAAAGCTTGGCCCACGGCGCGTTCCTACAACCTTCCATTGTCCGCTGAAAGAGGAAACAAAACAGTCTGTTGGATGGTCGTCACATTGTCGTTCAGTGTGTCCGGATTGCAATGACAGAAATAAATTTACATAGGGTCCAAGCAGCGCGTTGCCTCGTCGCCCAGGCGCTGCAATCATCTGCTCTAGTCAGTGTGTGGCGTTTCTTGGGGGCGGAGTTAACCCTCGAGCATGGGTACCGAAAAGCAACAAGTCGAATCCGACATTCTGGAGCTCGCCTCGCGTTTCGAGCGGCTTCGGGCCGATCTCCGTCACATCGAGGTGAAGGGGGAGCGCCTCGAGGAGGTGGTGAGCGAATACACTCCCGAGTTGATCAGAATCGCCAATCAGCTGATGAGCGCGACACCGGCATCGCCCGCCGAGCTGTGGGCCATGGCGAAGGTCGCCCTGTGGGCACAGAATGACGAGATCCGCCACCGCGAGCTCGAGGGCCAGACGGTCGGCCCGCTCGAGCTGTTCTGCAAGCGCGTGCTCGAACGGCTGGACAATGGCTTCGTCGAGCTGCTTTGCCATCCGACGCATACGCGCCATTAGAAGGCAGTAGGCGTTAGGCAGTAGGCGGGGCGTGGAGCGCAGGTCACTGCCGACTGCCTACTCTGCGAATTGACGGGCCGCGGCTTCCGCTGGAACATGTCAGGCCGAAAAGTCGACACTCTGTCGGAGGCGACTCTTGCGGTTGCTCGCGCGTTTCGTGGTCGCAGCGACCATTGCCCTGGCGCATGCCGCGGCGGCGGAGCCGATCCGTGTCGGCTTCACCGCAACAGGCGATTATTTTCCTCTGTTCATCGCCAAGGAGGAAGGGTATTTCGCCAAGCGCGGCCTCGATGTCGAGCCCGTGCTGGTGCCGATCAATTCCATCATTCCGCAAGCGCTGTTGGCCAATTCGCTGGAGATCGGCGGGCCGACGCCATCGGTGTTCCTGCAGGCCGTCGATGGCGGCATCGATCTGGTGGCGATCGCCGGCGACACGGTGACGGGTCCTGCCCTGGTCCGGAACACCGGGGTGATTGCGCGGCCGGACCGCAACATCAAGCGGCCGGAGGACTTCATCGGCAAAACGGTGGGGGTGCCCGGGCTCGGGGCGTTCATGCATGTGCTGTTCCGGCAGTGGCTGACGTCGAAAGGCGTCGATGACAGTCAGGTGACGTTCGTCGAGGTGGCGTTCTTCAATATGAACGATGCCCTGAGAAGCGGCTCGGTCGATGCCGTGCTCACCGGTCAGCCGGTGTTGTCGCGGATCATCGAGACCGGCACCGGTCAGGTCGCCTTCCACTATATCGATGATCTGCCCCCCAGGCAGACCGTTCTTCTGTTCGCCAGCACGCGCAGCTGGGCCGAGCAGAATGCGACGGCGGCAAAGCAGTTCAAGGCGGCGATCGCCGAGGCCGGTGAATTTGCCCGGAGCAACCCTGACCGGGCACGCGCCTATGTCGCAAAATACACCAAAATGTCGTTGCCACTGACGGAGAAAGTGCCGATCAGCGACATACAAGCGGACATCAGCGAGGCCCAGCTCGCATGGTGGGTCGATATCATGCTCAGGAATGGTATGCTGGAGTCGCCCATCGACGTCGGCAAGTTGATCTTCCGGTGATTTCCGGCGATGCCAGGAAAGCTCCAGTCTCATCCATGGCGGCCATGGCCGGTGGCACCGGCGCCCGCCGCAGCCGATCCGGTCCTCGCGGCTTCGGGCGTCTCGCTCGATCTCGGTGACACGGCGGTCTTGCGCGATATCGACCTCGTGGTCGCCCGCGGCGAGGTGGTGTGCATCGTCGGCGCTTCTGGCTGCGGCAAGACCTCGCTCTTGCGTTTGCTGGCAGGGTTGCTCCACCCGACCGCGGGCGCGATCAGCTATGAGGGGTATCCGGTGCGCCGGCCGCGATCGGACATCGCCTTCGTATTTCAGGATTATGGCAGGGCCCTCCTGCCATGGCGCAATGCCGCGCAGAACGTGTCACTGGCGCTCGAGGCGATCGGTGTGCCGAGGCTGGCGCGCGGCAAGCGCATCGAGGAGCTGCTTCACAAGGTCGGCCTTGATGGGCATGCCGAGAAGCTGCCGCGCGAGCTGTCAGGCGGCATGCAGCAGCGGTTGCAGATCGCGCGCTGCCTGGCGCAGGAGCCATCGGTGCTGCTGATGGACGAGCCGTTCGGGGCGCTCGATGCGATGACCCGCCAGGCGCTGCAGGACGAGACGCTTGCCATCGCCGCCGCAAGCCGCGCCAGCATCGTCTTCGTCACCCACGATCTCGACGAGGCGATCTATCTCGGGGATCGGGTGCTCGGTCTTGCCGGTAGCCCCGGCCGGATCGGCGAGACGGTGGCGGTGCGTCTGCCACGGCCGCGCGATCAGCTGACGACCCGGGAAAATCCCGAATTCGTCCGGTTGCGGCGGGCGCTCCATGATTTCATCGGCACGGTCCAGAGCGACCGTCACGCGCGATGAAGGCACAGCGGCGACGGCTCGGCTTCAACTGGCGCGGGCTGGTGCTGCCTCTCGTCTTCTTGCTGAGCGTGGAACTCATCGCGATGGCGAGCCCGATCGAGCGCGATGCCTTCGCGGCGCCGAGCGCGGTCCTCGCAGCGGCGATCCGCACGCTGCACAGCGGTGCGGCGCTCAGGGCGACCAGCGAGACCTTGATCACCGCCGGCTCAGGCCTGCTGCTCGGGTTTGTGATCGGGCTCATTG
>Ga0075421_100002571_pt1 | contig 21699 bp, 17 predicted proteins | sample SoiMetdeltSBSDD5_FD_75292 | JGI IMG/M metagenome (GOLD analysis project Ga0075421, IMG submission 75292) | Bulk soil microbial communities from a Populus tree surrounding site in Tennessee, USA - Soil MetaG P. deltoides SBSDD5 | ecosystem: Environmental > Terrestrial > Soil > Tree plantation...
CTCCTCCTCCCCAGGTTGGCAGCGTTGACCCAGAATTATACGTCCCCGGGGACGGGAATCACGCCATCTGGGACGAGTTACAGCGGCGCGTCGAGCGCGCGCAGCACCGGCGGGTCGAGACCGTAGACGTCGCGCGCGAATCGCAGATCGCCGCCGGCGCCAATCGACGCGGTCCAGTAGACGATCAGCACCGGCAGCGGGTCGTCGAGGAAGACGGTTTGTGGCTGGCCAGCGGCGACGGTGGTGGCGATCCTGTCGCCGGTCCAGCCGTCAGGCCGCGTCTTCTGTCCTTCGAGCAGCACGCGCGCGAGATCGAGCGCGTTGGCGACGCGGATGCACCCCGAACTGAACGTCCGCAGATCGGCGGAGAACAGCTCCTGGCTCGGCGTGTCGTGCAGAAAGATCGAATACTCGTTGGGGAAGATGAACTTCACCCGTCCGAGCGCGTTGTCGGCGCCGGGCGGCTGACGGAGCGTGTAGCGGAACGTGCGCGGCGTCGCCGCTTGCCAGTCGATCGACGACGGATCGATGGCACGGCCGCGGTCGTCGAGGATCGTCAGCTTCTTGCGCGCGATCGTGTTCTGCCCCTTCTTCATGCCGGCGAGCACGTCCTGCGCCAGGATCGTCGGCGGCACCGTCCAGTCCGGATTGAGCACGAGATACTTCATGTCGGCGCGGAACGTGGGCGTTTTGCGCGCCTCGCGGCCGATCTGCGTTCGCGTTTCCCACACGTTCTTGCGATCGCGGATTACGTAGGCCTTGAACGCGGGCAGGTTCACGAGGACGAACGAATCGCGCAGCCCGCCGACCACCCAGCGCGCGCGTTCGAGATTGACGCGCAGCTGCGCGGCTCGCGTGTCGGCCGTCACGTTCATGGCCTCCACGGTTCCCCGCCCAATCGCACCATCGTCGGTCAGGCGATGATGCGCCTGGAAGTTCTTGACCGCGGCTTCGAGATCCGGGCCGTAGGTCGGATCGTCGATGCGCTCTCCCGCCGGCAACTCACCGGTCGCGGCCAGCCGCTTGCGCACCGCGAGGATTCGCGGATCGGTCATGCCCGGCTTCACGGCCGCGCCAACCGGCACGGTTGGCCAGCCACCGCTCTTGGCGAGCGCGCGGATGCGCACGAACGCCTGCTTCAGCCCGGTGTAGATGAAGTGACTGGGCTTGAGCGCGGCGAGGCCGGCATCGATCGCCGACGAACGCGCGAGTTGATCGAGCGTGACGTCGAGCGGCGGTGCGCCGAGACGAGGGTCGACGTTCCACCGCTTGTCGAGCGTAGCGGGCCGCACGCGCCCGTAGCGGACGTGATCGATCAATGCGGCCGCCGCGTCCGCCATCAACACCTGCAGCTCGGCCGCGATCTCGGGCGTCGCCGCCTTCGTGTGCGCGTCGAGCGTCGCGGTCAGCACCGCAAGGTGATAGTCGCCCGGCGTCAGGCCGTCGTCTTCGATGCCGCGGATGGCTTTCAGCAGTTCGTTGGTCCCTTTGGGAATCTGCCAGGCCGGTGTGAAACCGCGGGTCTCGAAGAACTTCGCGACCGCGGCCGGTTGCAGCAAGCGGGCGCCACGAATCCTGAGATCCGGCTTCTGCCGCGCCTGTTCGACGATCAACCGGATCGCGTTGTCGCCAGGCGGCTGGGCGCCCGCAGTCCGCGGCGCCACCGCGAGCAGACAAACGAAGACCACACTTGGGCAGACCCAGTGGTGAAACCGGCGGATTGTCATCGGAGATCCAGAATAACTCAGGCGTCGCGGCCGTCCCGGGCTGCTATAGTTCCTCACCGAACAGGAGGGGCGATGATTCGAAGTCGAGTGTTTGGTGCCGTGATGGCTGCCGTCGCGATTGCCGGTTCCGGCAGCCAGGCACAGCAGTCCGCATCGCCGCCCACCGGTCAGGCTGCTCCGGCGCCGGCTCCCGAGCGCAAGGCCGACGCAAATGGAAACCCGATTCGGGTGGCCGTCAAGACCGGCCACGTCTCGAACTACGACGAGAGCAAAGTCGCCCCTTACACGCTTCCCGATCCGCTGAAGACCGTCGATGGCAAGCCGGTGCGCGACGCGCGCGACTGGGCGGCGCGACGGGCGGAGATCCTGCGCCTCTACGAGACCCAGATCTACGGCCGCATTCCCGCGCACACGCCGCGGGTGACGTGGAAGGTCGTCGAGAGCGGCACGGAGGCGCGCGAGGGCGTCGCTCTGGTGAAGAGCGTTAGAGGCCGCGTCGGGGAAGGTGAGACGGCGCCGGAGTTGAAGGTGGATATCTATACGCCAGCCAAGGTGAAGACGGCAATCCCGGTGATTCTGCTCGTCAACTTCGGCGGCGGAGGCAAGCCTCCGGTGCCGACGCAGCCGCCGGTTGCAGACGAGATCCTGGCTCGCGGATGGGGATACGCGATTGTCGGCTACAACGATATCCAGCCCGATCGCGCCGACACGTCCAATCAGGGCGTCATCGGTCGCACGCTCGCCGCGGGTCAGACGCAGCCGGCGGCCGACGAATGGGGCACGATCAGCGCGTGGGCCTGGGGCATCAGCCGGATCATCGACTACTTCGAGACCGACAAGGCAATCGACGCGAAGCGCATCGCGGTGTTCGGCCATTCACGTCTCGGGAAGACGGTGCTGTGGGCGTCGGCGCTCGATCCGCGGATCGCCGCCACGTTTTCGAGTTGCGCCGGCGAGATGGGCTCGGCCCTGGCGCGACGCGACTGGGGCGAGACGGTCGACGACATGGCGCAGAACTTTCCATGGCAGTTCGCCGGCAACTTTCAAAAGTGGGTCGGCCGCTGGAACGACATGCCGGTCGACGCCCACATGCTGATCGCGCTCAGCGCGCCGCGGCCGGTGTTCGTCACCGGCGGCACAACCGACCAGTGGGCCGATCCGGTTGGGGAGTTCCTGTCGCTCGTCGCCGCCGGACCGGTCTACAAACTGCTCGGCAAGAAAGATGTCGGGATGACGTCCGCCTCCGCGCTTGGCGCTACGGCGGACAAGACGCCGCCGCTCGATACGCCGCTCACCACCGGCGATCTCGGATATCACTACCATACGGGCGGTCATACGGCGACGCCGGCGGATTGGAAGGCGTTCCTCGAGTTCGCGGCGAAGTATTTTTGAAGGCTCCGGGCTCCAGGCAGCCTCGAGCCTGTATCTCAGCCGCCGTAGTAGCGATAAATGCCGATGACGGCGAGGATCGCGCCAACGATCACCAGCATCAGCCTGATCCCGTTCGAGAGGCCGTCGGGTGAGTTCGCGGTCATGGTGAATCTCCTGTCGACCTATTTGGGCGTCTACTCCGAGCGCAGCGCGAGGAGCGGGTCGATCGCGACGGCCGACCGGGCGGGAATGAGAGCGGCGACGACGGCAACAGCGGCCAGCAGTCCCATCACCCCCAGGAGCGTCGGCACATCGAACGGCGCGACGCCGTAGAGCATCGCTCCGACATAGCGGGCTGCCAACAGCGCTACGCCGATGCCAGCGGCGAGACCCGCGGCGGTCACGACGAGGCTTCGCTTCAGGACGATCGCGAGGATGTGACCGCGCTGCGCCCCGAGCGCGATCCGGACGCCGAGCTCGAAGCGCCGACGGTTCACGGCGTACGCCGTGAGGCCGAACAGTCCGAGCGCAGCAAGCAGCAGCGCCAGCAGCGCGAACACCCCGGCGATGGAGGCGAGGACGCGCTCCTGCGCGATCGACGCGCCGACTTCTTTTTCGAGCGTCGCGAACGTGAACGTAAGCCTCGGATCGACCGTCGTCGCGGCCTCGGCGACCGGCCGTATGAGGCTCGTCGGCGGGCCGGATGCCGCGCGGATGCTGATCGTGATCGTCGTGCTGTCGGGCGCCCGCGTGCCGGCCGCCTGCGTCAGGGGGCGGTAGATCGTCGGCTTTGGGCCGCCACGCACGCTCGCAAACACCGCGTCGGCGGCGACGCCGACGATCGTCCGCCCCCCGGCGAGCTGGCCGAGTGGTGGGGTGTCCGGAAGGAAGCGCCGAACGTACGACTGGTTGACGACCGCGACTGTCGCGGACGTCGCCGTGTCGTCAGGCGAAAAGCCACGGCCGGCGATCACGCGGGTGCCGTAGGTCTCCAACCAGCCGGGCCCGATGACCGCTTCCGCGTGCTCCGCCCGCGTGATCAGTGGAGCTCGAGTGGCCTCGCTGAGGGGCGTGAAGGTCGACGGCGCCGCGCGCTCGACGCCGGGCACGCGCGCGATCGCGTCGGCGATCCCTTGATAGAGCTTGGTGCGCGCCTCGGGCGACGCCGGCACGCGGCCGGTGTCGATCGATGCGAGCAGCACACGGTCCGCGTCGAACCCGAGCGGCGCGTGAACCAGCCGCTCGAAGGTCCTCACGAACAGCGCAGCGCCGAGCACGAGCACCAACGACAGCGACAGCTGCGCCGCCATCAGCACGCTCGTCGGCCTCGCCGCACCATCGTCTCCGCGGCCTCCGGCGCGGCCGCGCAGCGCGGTGACGGGGCGGACGCGGGTGGCGTGCAGGGCCGGCGCGACGCCGAACAGGATCGTGGTGAACGATGCCACGACGGCGGTGAAGCCGATGACGACGGCGTCCGGTTTGAGGTCGAGCACGATCTGGGTGTTGAGTCGCGACAGCTGTCCGACCAGCAGTGCGCTACCCCAGCTCGCGAAGACCAGGCCGATTGCCGCACCGACGGCGGAAAGGAGGAGCGATTCGAGCAGCAGTTGAGGCCAGAGCTGCGCCCGCGTCGCGCCGAGCGCCATGCGGACCCCGATCTCGTAGCGACGCGCGTTCGCGCGCGCGAGCATGACCGTCGCGATGTTCAGGCACGCGATCAGCAGCACGAGTCCGACGAGTCCCAGGAGCACCATCAGCGAGCGCTGGTATCGCGTGCGCAACCGCGAGAAGTCGGATGTCCCGGTCGGTGCCGGAACCGCGACGTACGGCTCGCGCAGGAAGGGCGGCCGCACGTCAGCCATCTTCTCCGGCGGCACTCCGAGAATCGCCGGCTGGAGGGCGCGCATCGCCGCGGTCGCCTGCTCGATCGATTGTTCCGGCTTCAGGCGCAGCAGCACCGTCAGTCCGAAGCGCGGCGAGTCGTCCACCAGCGATCGCGTCGAGCGCACGGATGCGGCGGCGCCAAGCGAAATGGCGACGTCGAACGCCTGGCCGACTTCCAGGCCGAGAAACCAGGAGGGTGCGACGCCGACGATCGTGAACGGTACGCCGTCGAGTGCGATCGAGCTGCCGACAGCGTCCATCCGTCGATTGAAGCGGCGCTCCCAGAACCGGTCGCTGATCACCGCGACGAGGCCGTCCGCACCGCCGCCGCGCCGATCGTCCGCGGGCACGATCGTCCTGCCGATGTGCGCGGGCACGCGCAGGACTTCGAAGAAGCTGCCGCTCACGACCAGACCGTTCACCGGCTGACGTTCACCACCCGGCGAGACGTCCAACGACGGCTGGGCCCACGCGAGCACGCCGTCGAACGGATGCGCCGAGTCGAGCAGGCGGGTCCACATCGCGTGTTTCCAGCCCACGCCGGCCTTGAACCCGTGGCCGATCGCGAAGTCCGACGACACGGTCACCAGGCGATCCGGCTCCGCGATCGGAAGCGATCGCAGGAGGAGGCTGTTGACCACGCCGAAGACCGCGGCGTTGGCGCCGACACCGAGCGCCAGCGTCGCGACGACGATCGACGACGTCCACGGGGCGGACGCGATCGAACGGACGGCCATTCGCAGGGCGCGCATGACGCCTCCTACTCGCCTTGCGGCCGGTCGCCGCCGCCCGCGGCCAATGTCGCCTGACGCATCGCCGCCGCGCCGAGCAGACCGCCCATCCCCATCGACTCGACGGCGCTGCTCGGGATCAACATCAGCGCCCCCTTCTCCTTCAGTCCCTCGTAGAGCATGTTCATCGCGCGCAGGTGCAGCGCCGTCGGATTGTCGTGATACGCGCGCGCCGCCTCATTGAACGACTGCGCGATCTCGAGCTCGGCCTGGCCGAGGATGATGCGCGCCTGCTTCTCGCGCGCGGCCTGCGCTTCTCGCGACATCGCGTCCTGCAGGGCGCCGGGAATGACGATGTCGCGCATTTCGACCGAGGAGACGGTGACGCCCCAGGGATTCGAGCGTTGATCGATCAGGCGCTGCAGCTCCGCCTCGATGTGCTCCCGTCCGCGCAGCAGGTCGGTCAGCGTCGTCCGGCCGATGATGTCGCGCAACGCGGTCTGGGCCGCCCAGCTCACCGCCTGTGCGTAGTCCTGCACTTCGAGCGCGGCCTTCTCGACGTCGTGCACCATCCAGAAGAGGACCGCGTCGACGTTGACCGGCACCGTGTCGGCGGTGAGCGTCTGCTCGGCGGCGAAGCTGGTGGTGATGGTGCGCTGATCGATGCGCGACGAGATGCGATCGACGAGCGGGACGAGCCAGAAGAGGCCGGGACCGCGCAGGCCGGTGAACCGTCCGAGGCGCACCACCACGGCGCGTTCCCACGGATCGGCGACGTGCGGCGCCTGCATGAGGATGAGGCCGAAGAGGGTCATCGGCGCCAGCGGCCAGAGGCTGCCGGTCTGCTGCCAGCCGATCGCACCGATCGCGACGCAGGCGGCGAGGAGTCCGAGCGCGACGACGTTGATACGCGGTGCCGTCACGGTCGGTCCGTCCGGACGGGTGAAGATCGGAATCATCGCCTGTGTCCTCCGCGCGCGGCTTCGCCCGTGCGCCGTTTGTCGTTCAACGCGTCGATGAGATCGTCGAGGGTAAAGCCGGCCGCGTCCACGTCGGCCAGGATGCGCGTGACCAAGGCGTCGAGGCGGCGGTCGCGCTCGCGGGGCGGGTGCGCGCGGGCCGCGGTCGCGGCCACGAACGAGCCGACGCCGCGGCGGGTCTCGAGCACCCCGGCGCGCTCCAGCTCGAGATAGACGCGGGCCACGGTGTTGGCGTTGACCTGCAGGTCGACGGCGAGCTGTCGGACGGTCGGCAATTGGTCGCCGGAGCGCAGCCGGCCGGTGGCGATGGCGGCGCGCAGTCCGCGCTCGAGCTGGGCGTAAATCGGTGTCGCATCGCGTGGGTCGATGGCGACGATGCTCACGCGTCCATTTGTACTAATACATTAGGACAATGTCAAGAGAGCGGGGGCTCCAAGCAGCACAACGGCAGTAGTACGCAGCCGGACCCCGGATCCCGGATCCCGTCAGCTACGCCCTCCCGGCAAACTCGCGCGTTTCGGTGTGGACCTTGACTTTCTCTCCGTCCTTGATGAAGAGCGGGACCTGAACGACGAGTCCAGTCTCGAGCGTCGCGGTTTTGGTGACGGCGCCGGCGGTGTTGCCGCGCGCGCCGGGCTCGCTCGACACGACCGTCAGCTCGACATGTGGGGGGAACTGTACGCCGATCGGGCTGCCGTTGTATTTCTGGATCTCGATCAGGACGTTGTCGGCGAGCAGCAGGCGATCGTCGCCGACCAGCTCCGGGCGAAGCGTGAGCGTCTCGAAGCTCTCCTGGTCCATGAAATGGAGGCCTTCGCCGTCGGAGTACAGGAAGGTCGCGTCGACCTCTTCGAGGTCCGGCTCCCCGAATTTTTCACCGGCCTTGAAGGTCTTGTCGAACACCGCGCGCGTGATGAGATTGCGCATCTTGACGCGCACCAGCGTCTGCCCGCCGCGTGCGGTCGGCTTGGAGACTTCGACGTCGAGGCAATGGTACGGCGCATTCTCGAACTCGAAAAACATCTTGCGCTTGATCTCAATCGCTTCAATCTGCCGGGGCATGAAAACATTCTCTCACGTTGGGTGCGCACGCCAGGTGCGCACGTCAGGTGCTCACGCCGGGTGCGCACGCGGCAGGGACAGCCGTGCCCGGACACCGCCGAGCGGCGAGGCGCCAAGTTCGATCGATCCGCCGTAGAGGTCCGACAAGTCCCGGACGATCGCCAACCCGAGCCCCGATCCAGGCGCCGCTTCGTCGGCGCGGACGCCGCGCAGCAGTACCGCCTCGCGCTTCTCCGCCTCGAGCCCGGGCCCATCGTCGTCCACGTCGACGATCAGGGAGGCGTCGGCCGGCGTGGCGGAGACCACGACTCGCGAGCGACCCCATTTGCACGCGTTGTCGAGCAGGTTGCCGAGCATCTCGTCGACGTCTTCACGCTGGCAGCGGACGGTCAGGTCGGCGGCGACGTCGACGGTGATGGCCAACTGGCGGCCGGCGTGCAGCCGACGCAGCGCGCGCACGAGTGCCTCAGCTGACTCCCGCAGCGGCGTGCGAGCCCCTGGCGTGGCCCCCGACGCCGCCGCTCGTGCGTGCGCCAGGTGGTAATCGATCTGCCGGCGCATCTGCGCGATCTGCTGCGCGATCGCGGCCGAGAGATCCGGCTGGCCGGCGTCGCGGACTCGCTCGGCCTCGGCGGCGAGGATCGCGAGCGGTGTCTTCAAGCCGTGCGCGAGATCGCCGGCCTTGGCCACCGCGCGCGTCACGGCTTGATGCTGATGGTCGAGCAGCGCGTTCAAATCGTTCACCAGCGGTTGCACGTCGGGCGAGTACTCCCCTTCGACGCGCGCGTTCGTTCCGGCGTGGACCGCCGCCAGGCGGGCGCGCAGCTGCGTGAGGCCGGCAAGCCCGCGGCGAAGCTGCCAGAATCCAGCCAGCATGGACGCAATCGCGATCGGCACCATGATGTCGATTCGCTCGAGCGTGCGATGGACCGACAGGCCCACGTGGGGATGGAGGGAGACGGCGTGCGCGGTCAAGAGGCCGGCCACCGCGAAGATGCCGATACTCCAGAGCACCGCGCCTCGTACCAGGCGCGCCCGCAGCGACGTGGTCGACGTCACGGAAGTCGATACCCCATGCCGCGGACGGTTTCGATGAACGCCGCGCCGAGCTTGCGGCGCAGGCGGGCAATGAAGACTTCAACCGTGTTCGAGTCGCGGTCGAAGCCCTGCGCGTAGATGTGCTCGGTGAGCTCCGATTGCGAGATGACCCGGCCGCGGTGATGCATCAGGTACGAGAGCACGCGGAATTCATGGCCGGTCACCTTCACCGGCACGCCGGCGCGCGTCACCCGCGCGCTTCGCGGATCGAGCGCGACGTCGCCGCAGCGTAGCTCCGGTCCCACCTGTCCGCTGGCACGGCGGATCAGCGCGCGGAGCCGCGCCAGCACTTCTTCGATCTGAAACGGCTTCGCGACGTAGTCATCGGCCCCGCCGTCGAAGCCCTGCACCTTCTCGTGCCAGCTGCCGCGGGCCGTGAGCACCAGTACCGGAACCGCAAGCCCGGAGTCCCGCCAGCCGCGAAGGAGCGTCAAGCCGTCGATCCGCGGCAGCCCCAGATCGAGGATCACCGCGTCGTACTGCTCGGTTCGGCCGAGGAAATCGGCGCGCTCGCCGTCGGCTGCCTGGTCGACCGCATAGCCGGCAGCGCGCAGCGCGTTCGCGATCTGCTGGGACAGCATCGCCTCGTCTTCGACCACCAGCACCTTCACCGTACGGTTATAACGCAACCGTACCTGAACGGCATCTGAACAGACCGTTCACCCGGCATTCAGCCACGAAACGATATCGTCCCCCCGGGAACGGCCGGTTGGAGCCGTTCGATGGCCTCAATCATCGGGGGACTACGTGGGTAGACGGACATTCGCGATCGTGGTGATTGTGTTCGTGGTGCTGGCCGTCGCTGCCGCGGCGACGCATGGCGGCGACGATGGGATGCTCGTCCGGTGGCTGCGCCACTTCCACGGCCGCTAGAGTACGGCGGACCTTGATGGCCATCTTCGCCGAATCGCTGGTTCGCGACCTGCGCTACGCCCTGCGCTCCGTCGCCCGCATGCCCTTGCTCGCTGCCGTGACGATGGTCTCGCTCGGCGCCGGCATTGGGGTCAACACCGTCATCTTCACCTGGGTGGAAGCCGTCGTGCTGAAGCCGATACCGGGGGTTGCCGACGCCTCCGCGTATTACTCGATCGACCCGCGAACTGGCAACGATCTCTTTCCCGGAATGTCGTGGCTCGAGTACGGGGACGTTCGCGATCGCGTGCGCTCTTTCCGCGAGCTGATCGCGTATCGCACGACGCCGCTCTACGTGGGGCAGCCGGGGGAGGTCGATCGCGCCTTCGGCATGTTCGTCTCGGGCAACTACTTCGAGGGGCTTGGCCTCCGTCCGGCACTCGGTCGATTCTTCCGCCCCGAGGAAGCAGCTACGCCAGGCGCAGAACCGGTCGCGGTCATCTCCCACGACTTCTGGCAGACACGGCTGGGTGGATCGGCGGATGTGATCGCGAAGACGCTGCGCGTCAACGGGCGCGACCTCACCATCGTCGGCGTTGCGCCGCCCGGGTTCCTCGGCACGGTGCTCAGACTGCGCTTCGACGTCTTCATGCCCGCGACGATGGCGCCGGTGGTGATCAATGGATCGCGCGAGCTGGAGCGACGCACCTCGCGGGGCTACGGCGTCATCGGCCGTCTGCAACCGGGAACCGCGCTGCCGCAGGCGCAGGCCGACGTCGACGCGGCGATGCGCGATCTCGCGGCGGCGCTGCCCGAGAGCAATCGATCCGTGGTCGCGGAAGTGCGTCCATTCTGGAAGGCTCCGCGCGGCCCGCAACAGTTCCTGGCATCGGCAATTGCCATGCTGCAATCGGTGACGCTGCTCCTCCTGCTGACCGTCTGCGGCAACACCGCCAACCTGATGCTCGCGCGCGCCAGCGTCAGGCGGCGCGAGATCGGGCTGCGCCTTGCGGTTGGCGGCTCGCCCTGGCGAATCGCGTGGATGCTGCTGATCGAGAATCAGCTGCTGGCGGCCGGCGGTGCGGTGATTGGCGTCGCGGTGGCGATGTGGGGCACGCGCGTCCTGACCGCCGTCCCGCAAACGATCGGGCTGCCGATTTCTTTCGAAACGCGTCTCGATCTCTTGAGCCTCGGTTTTGCGCTCGCGTTGGCCATGGTCTGCGGCCTGGTCTTCGGTGCCGGGCCGGCGCTGCAGCTCGCGCGGCTCGATCCGCAGGCGGCGCTGCGATCGGGATTGCGGACGGCGGGCAGCAGTGTTTTCCGCAACACCTTGATGGCCGCGCAGGCGGGGCTGGCGCTCGTCGTGCTGGTGGCCGCCGGACTGTTCGTCCGCTCGTTGCTCGACACGCGCGGCGTGAATCCCGGGTTCCATCGCGAAGGCGTCCTGCTGGCCGCCTACGATCTCAGCGGCCGCGGCATGGACGATGAACGGGCTCGAGCGTTCGCGAGCAAGGCGCTGACCCGGCTACGCACGCTGCCATCGGTCGAAGCCGCCGCCATATCCTCGTCGATGCCGCTCGACATTCATGGCCTGCCGTCCCGCCCGTTCACGGTCGACGGTTGGGCGCGCACCGAGCCCGGCGACGAAGTTGCGCTCACCAACACGGTCACCCCGGGCTACTTCGCGCTGATGGGTATTCCATTCGTCGCCGGCGGCGACTTCTGCGATCTCGACGATCCGCGCGGGGGCGGGCAGGCGATCGTCAATCAGGCGTTCGTCTCGCGCTATCTGAAGACCCTCGAGCCCCTCGGCCGGCGCATCGAGTCGCGCGGCCGCAGCTACTCGATCGTGGGGGTGGTACGGACCTCGCTGAGCAATGCCTTCGGCGAAGCGCCGACGCCGGCCATCTATCTGTCGTACCGCGACGTTCCGGCGCGCGGTGGCGAGATGCACCTGCGGACGCGCGAGGGCGTCGAGCGGAGCCTGTCGTCGAGCGTTCGCGGGCTGGTCCGCGAGCTCGATCCGGAGCTGCCGGTCTACAACCTCCGGACCCTGACGGATCACGTCGAGACCAACCTCATGTTCCGCCGGATTCCTGCGCGGATGTTCGTGGTCCTCGGCCCGATGCTGCTCGTGCTGGCCGCGATCGGCATCTACAGCGTCGTCGCCTACAACGTATCGCAGCGCACGACCGAGCTGGGCGTGCGGCTGGCGCTCGGCGCTTCACGCTGGCGCGTGATCGCGATGGTGATGGGCGAGAACCTCACGGTCGTGGCCGTCGGTCTGATGGCTGGCTGGTTGATCGCGTTCATCGTCATCCCGCTGGTGGCCGGCGGTGCGATCGACCTGTCGGTTTATGCCGGAGTGCCGCTGCTGCTCCTGGTGGTGGCGGCCGCCGCGACGCTGATTCCTGCCCGCCGCGCGGCGACCGGCGATCCGATCGCCGCGCTTCGCGCGGACTGATGTGGACTTCCGGCTAAAGCCGGAAGCTACGCTCTCCTGAGCTTGACTCTACGTTCTCCGAAGCTTGACTCTACGCTCTCGTCGAATCTGCCTCTTGTGGCTTCCGGCTTTAGCCGGAAGTCCTGATAACCTTCCACTGCTCCCGATCGTCTAAGCGTGGGAGGCGGCGATCATGCGCGAGTGGGTGGAAGGGCTGATTCAGGACATTCGTTACGCCGGACGTTCGTTCCGGCGCAGCCCCGGCTTCACGCTGGTCGCGATGCTCTCGTTGACGCTCGGCATCGGCGCCAGCGCGTCGATCTTCAGCGTCATCTACGGCGTGCTGCTGGCGCCGTACCCGTACGCGAAGCCGGCTGAGATTTGGGCGCCGGAAATCGCCGGCAACGACGGCCGCAGCGGGCGCGGCGCCCATACGATCGAAGAGTTTCGCGAGATCGCGTCCCTGCCGGCGTTCGCGCAAGTGATGGCGACCGGAAACGAGCAGGTGCTGCTGACCGGGGAATTCGCGCCCGAGAGCTTCTTCGGCGTGCTGATGTCGGGCAACGCGTTCAACTTCCTGGGCGTGCCGCCGATCATCGGCCGAACGATTCAGCCGTCCGATATCCGGTCCGACGGCACGCCGGAACCGGTGGTGGTGCTGAGCCATCGGTTGTGGGTGCGTTTGTTCGAGGGTTCGCCGGCGGCAATCGGCCGCACGCTCCGACTCAACGCGCGTCCGCACACGATTGTTGGCGTGATGCCGCCGCGGTTCGGATGGTACGGCAACGACGGGTTCTGGCTGCCCCTCGGCTACGATCGGTCTCAGCGCTACATGGTCAACGCGATCGTGCGCCTCGCCCCGCAGGTGACACCCAAAGCGGCGGCCGATCAACTGCAGGCCTTTCACAGCAACCGGACGAAGATCACGCCGGAGCTCTATCCGTCCCAAGGCTTCACCGTTGTTCTGCACAACTATCTCGACGTGACCGTGGCGAGCGGTGAGATGCGCACCAGTTTGCGGCTGCTGCTGGGCGCGGTCGCGTTCCTGCTCCTGATCGCGTGCGCGAACGTCGCCAACCTGCAGCTCGCCCGGGCGACGGCGCGCGGGCGGGAGATGTCGCTGCGGCTGTCGATCGGCGCGAAGCGCCCGCGGCTCGTGCGCCAGCTCCTGACCGAGAGCGTACTGCTGTCGCTGGCGGGCGGTGCGAGCGGCGTGCTGTTCGCGTTCGGCGCGACCCAGGTGATCGTGTCGCTCATGCCGGCGTTCTACGTGCCCAACGAGGCACGCGTGGCGGTCAACACGCCGGTGCTGATGTTCGCGCTGGTCGTTTCGGTCGCGACCGGCATCGCGTTCGGCCTCGTGCCGGCGCTGCACGCCTCCAGGTCCGATTTGACCGGGGCGCTGAAGGAGAGTGGACGTGGGACCGGCTCCGGCGGCGGATCCCGGCCGCGGAACCTGCTGGTGGTCGCCGAGGTCGCGCTGGCGATGGTGCTGCTCGTCGGATCGGGGTTGACGATTCGAACCGTGCTGGCGCTGCAGAACGTCGACAGCGGGATGCGTGCCGACAACGTGATGATGATTGGCGTGCCGCTGCCGGCAGCAAAGTACCGAACTGCCGTCCAGCGCAACGGCTTCTCCGAGCAGCTGCTCGAGCGCGTCTCCGCGCTCCCCGGCGTCGAGGCGGCGACGATCGGCAACGGCGGTAATCCGTTCGGTGGCTTCGTGTCGAGCATCGAGCTGGAGGGCCAGGCCGAGAACGAAGATTCGCCGGTCGCCGTCAACTTGATTGCCGCCCGACATCTCGACACGTTCGGCATTCCACTGCTTCAAGGGCGTGCCTTCGAGCCGCAGGAGGTGGCGCGCGGAGAGCGCATCGCGCTCGTCAACGAAGCCGCGGCGAAGTTGTGGCCGGCGGGGCAGAGCCCGATCGGGAGCCGTGTTTCACTGGGCCTGCTCGCCCAGAAAACCGGGCCGTTCAGCGCCGAGATTACCGCGTCGTCTCCGGACGTCACGGTCGTCGGGATCGTGCGGAACACGCGCAACAACGGCGTGCGCAATGAGCCGCGCGCGGCCGTGATGATCCCGTACACGTTGATTGCGCGGGCACGTCGGGTGTTGTCGATTCGGGCGTCGGCCGATCCTGCCCAGTTGATGTCGCCGATTCGCGACACGGTGCGTGCGCTCGATAGCGAGCAGCCGATCGATCGCCCGGTCACGTTGACGGAGGCGTTCGGCGCTCAGATGACTCAGCCGCGTTTCACCATGGCGCTGTTCGGGTTATTGGCGGCAATGGGCCTGGTGCTGGCGGCAGCCGGGATCTACAGCGTGCTGTCGTTCCACGTGTCGCGGCGCACCCACGAGATTGGCGTGCGGCTGGCGCTCGGCGCGGCACGAGCGGACGTGCAGCGCCTGATGATCGCCATGGGGGCCCGGTTGGCGGCGGCGGGCATTGTCGCCGGCGTTCCCATCAGCATCGCGGCCACGCGGCTGTTGCGCAGTCAGCTGTTCGGCGTCAGCGCCGTGGATCTACTTGCCTACGTGGTCGTTGCGACGGTCCTCGCCGGTGTCGCGCTGGTCGCCTGTTATCTGCCGGCACGGCGCGCGGCCGCCGTCGATCCCAATATTGCGCTCAGGAATGACTAGTATTCCGCCATCAGATCGTCGGGATAGCAATAGAGCCATCGCTCCCCGGGCTCGGCGGATGAGACCACCGGATGGCCGCTACTCCGCGCGTGCTTGGTCGCGTGACGATTCGGCGACGAGTCGCAGCACAACGTGGTGCCGCACGTTTGACAAGTCCGCAGGTGCACCCATCTCGCGCCCATCTTCACGCATTCTTCGCATTTGTGCGCGGCGGCCTGCTTGATGGTCGAGATGGCGTCGAGATGCGTGCAGGTTTCAGGAGGCATCCCACCGATTCTGGCGGAGGGGTAGACGTTTCGCAAGCGTACGATCGATTCCTTCAATTCGAGGGCCGGCTCATGGCCGGCCCACGTTCCGTCGCAAGTAGTCCGGGTGGACGCGCAGAGGTCAGCGGCAAATACCGTACTTGGCGAGGATTGAGTTGACGTCGGCGGCCTGCGGCGCCTCGAACTCCAGCTGCTCGGGACCGTCGGTCATGAGCGTGCCGGGCATGGACGTGTGCTGGCCGATACCGAGCACGTGGCCCATCTCGTGCGCAATGCCGTTCACGATCCGATGATTGTTGTCCGCGAAGGCTTCCCAGCGCTGGATGTCGAACATGATCGTCGCGTGGCGGATGAACGGGCCTTGCACCGCATCGTGTATGGTGTTTCCGGTGCCGTTGCGGAAGACGACGTTCACGTCCGCGTTCCGGAAGTCCCGCACCTGCGTCACGCTGCCGACGCGGCCGCCGGTCGCAACCGACCATGAATCGAGGCCCTTCATGATCAGCGCCACGATCTTGGCCTTCCGCACCGCCGTGAAGCCACGCCGGTCGAGGTCGACCTCTTCGATGTAAACGCGAATCGGGAAGCGTTCCCAGCGCAGCGGCGTGACGCTGTACGACGGTTCCGCGGCGGCGCAGTCCTTCGCCGGCGCCGCGCCCGGAGCGCGACCGCGAACACCGTTCGCATCCGACAGCATGGCGCGGAGATCGGCGAGCGCTTTGCGAACCGCCGGATCGTTGTCGTCGAGACCGATCGACCTGACGGTTCGATCGAACTGGCTCACGCTGGGCGCCGGTGGCGCCGGATACGTCTGATTGCTCGTTATCGGCGCGGGCGATTGCAGGGTACCCGAAGCGCCCGGCGACGCCGCACCCGCCGGGGCAGCCGGCACGATGGTGAAGTTCACCGTCAACGTCATGATCACCGGCACGGCAATGCCGTTGAGATAGGTGGGGGTGAACTCCCACTGGCGGACCGCTTCGAGCGCCGCCGCGTCCAGCAGCGGTATCGAGCGGATCACCCGGGGGTTCGTGACGCTGCCCTTGGCATCGATCGTTGCCTCGATGATGACAATGCCCTGCACCCGCGCGGCCAGCGCGACCGGCGGATAGACGGGAGCGACATGCCGGGTTTTGCGGGGAGGCTGGATGCCTTCGACCCTCATCTGCACTGATTCCGGCGCCGCGATCAGAGCCACGTCGTATGGGCCCGCCGCAAGGACCGCGAGCGACGCGAGTAGGGGAGCCGCGAGCCGGGAGAGTCTGCGAGAAACCTGGCCTTTCATTGTCTGCCTCCTTGGCTGACTTGCCGTTCGCTGGTGCAAATGCGGCGGTCGTCGAAAGCGAACAGCCGGCGCGGTCGTTCGTTTCCGCCGGCGGACGCATTTCGCGTAGTGGAGGCGGCCATGGCACACGAAGACTCGGGTCGACGAGCCATCGCGAGGCTCGAGCGGCAGGCGGCGCTAGCCTTTCTTGCGCTGCTGGTGGTGGCGTGGGTGATTCAGGGGTGGGGCGCGTTCGCCGCGGCCGGCAACTGGCGATAGCTGCCGGTCGGTTAGGGCTTGAGGGTGCCGGTCAGCTCTTCGTAGGTGCCCTTGAAATCGTGGATGCGGCCGGCGCCGTCGAATCGCCACACCCGTGTGCCGACCTCTTCGAGCAAGTCCTGATCGTGGGTTACGAGCAGGACCGTCCCCTCGAACTTCTGCAGCGCGACGTTGAGCGCGTTGATCGATTCGAGATCGAGATGGTTGGTCGGCTCGTCGAGAATCAGCAAATTGGGTTTGAGCAGCATGATGCGGCAGAACAGCAGCCGCGCGGTCTCGCCGCCCGAAAGCGCCTCGGTCGGCTTGTGCCCCTCTTCACCGCTGAACAGCATCTGGCCGAGCAGGCCGTGGATGTCCTGACGTGATGCCGACGGATCGAACTGATGCAGCCATTCGACCGCGGTCATGCCCTTGGCAATGGCGGCGGTGTGATCCTGCGGGAAGTAGCCGATGGAAATCTCGTGCCCCCAGCGGATCGTGCCGCCGTCGCGGTCGTCGGGTGACGCAGCACCCTCGGGCGGGTCGGCCATCAGCGCCTTCAACAGCGTGGTCTTGCCGACGCCGTTGCGTCCGACCAGGACGATCTTCGCGCCGCGATTGACGACGGCGTCGAAGCCATCGACGACATCGAGCGCGCCGTAAGCCTTGCTGATTCCGCTGCACTCGAACGCCACCTTGCCCGACGGCCGTTTCATGGCGAACTTGATGTACGGGCGCTGGATGTTCGACCGCGCCAGCTCGGTGGTCTGCAGCCGTTCGACTTCCTTGCGTCGGGACGTCACCTGGCTCGCCCGGGTGCCGGCCCCGAAGCGCGCGATGAAGTCGTTCAGCTGCGCGATCTTCTTCTCGCGCTGCGCGTTCTCGGCTTCGATCGTCTGGCGGATCCGGGTCTTGGCCAGCACCATGTCGTCATAACCGCCGGTGTAGGTGATGATGGTCTGATAGTCGATATCGGCGGTGTGCGTGCAGACCGCGTTGAGGAAATGGCGATCGTGCGAGATCACGATCAGCGTTCCCTGGTAGCGCTCCAGAAACGCCTCGAGCCACTGGATCGAGTCGAGGTCGAGATGGTTGGTCGGCTCGTCCAGCAGCAGCGCCTCGGGACTGCCGAACAGCGCCTGCGCCAGGAGCACGCGCACTTTCTGACCGCCCTGCAGCTCGGCCATCGTCCGCTCGTGGAGCGCATCGGGGATGTCGAGCCCTTCCAACAGCGAGGCGGCGTCGCTCTCCGCCACATATCCATCTTCCTCGCCGACGATGCCCTCGAGCTCGCCGAGGCGCATGCCGTCTTCGTGGGTGAGATCGGATTTTTCGTAGAGCCGATCGCGTTCCTGCAGCGCCGCCCAAAGGCGTGCGTTGCCCATCACCACCGTATCGATGACGCGATACTTGTCGAACGCGTACTGATCCTGGCGCAGAACGCCGAGCTTGCGTGGGCGCGCCACCGTGCCGCGCTGGGCCTCGAGCTCGCCGGTCAGGAGTTTCATGAACGTCGACTTGCCGGCGCCGTTGGGCCCGGTCAAGCCGTATCGGCGCCCGTCCGAAAAGGTCGTCGTCACATCGTCGAAGAGGACCTTGGAGCCGAAGCGCATGGAGACACTGGTGACGGAGATCATGGTCGTTGTTCCCGGTTGGCTGATCGTGAGCAGGTAGAACTACTGATTATAGCAGGCGGGCGGCCTCGGCCGCGGCGCGGCCGGCCGCGCGGCCGGTGGCCCAGGCCCAGAAGAAGTTGTAGCCACCGATCGGCCCGAAGGCGTCGAGGATTTCACCGCACAGGAACAATCGCGGAGCTCTGCGGCTCTCCATCGTTTGCGGATCGATCTCGCCCAGTGCGACGCCACCGCCGGTCACTTCCGCCTTCTTGTACCCCTCAGCCACGGTCGGGCCGGTCCAGGGCAATTCACAGCGGACGAGCGCCTCGACCACACGAACGCGATCGCCGCGAACCAAGGTGGCGAGCGTCACGCGCGGGTCGACCCCGGCATGGACGATCAACACGTCGGCGAGCCGATGGGGCAGCACCTCGCTGACCGCGCTCACGATGGTTCTGGTGCCCTGCGGCTTCAGCGCGCTGGTCCACGCCGCAGCATCGCGATCCGACCAGCGCACCGTGAGCGTCGCCCTGCGGTCTTCTTCGAGCGAGCGGACAGCCACATGCGAGACGTCGAGAACCGAGGGGCCGCTGTAGCCGCCGTGGGTGAAGAGAAACCCGCCGCTCGCCGTCGACGATCGAGTCGCCGACCGCGCGGCGACGGTCACCGGCAGCGAGACACCGGCGAGCGCCCCGAAGGGCGAGGGCGCCGCCACGATCGGGGTCAGCGCCGGATAGGTCGGATGAATGGCGTGGCGCAGCCGCGCCAGCACCTGCAACAGGCGGCCGTCGCTGCCGGTTCGTGGAATCGACAGTCCTCCGGCCGCGACGATCAAGATGTCGGCGCGAAGCGGATCGCGTCCCTCGAGCTCGATGCGCCAGCCATGCCCATCAGGTGCGAAGTCCACCACTTGCGCGTTGGTGAGCATCGACACGCCGCGCGCGCGTGCCAGCGCGTACATCCGGTCGCGAACATCCCGCGCGCTCTGCGAGGCGGGGAACAGCTTGGACGATGCGCTTTCTTCGACCAGCGGAATTCCGGCCTCGCGCTCGAAGAACGCGATCTGCTCGCGCAGCGGCCACGAGCGCACCATCTTGCGTAGCGTATGCGGCGAGGAATCGCTGACGAAGCGCGACTCGTCGAGGACCGCCGGGAGGATGTTGCAGCGGCCGCCGCCGCTGATCAGGATCTTGCGCCCGCCGTCGCCGGTGCGTTCGAGGAGCAGCGTGTCGGCGCCGGACGCGGCCGCGAAGATCGCCGCCATCGTGCCCGCGGCGCCCGCACCAATGACGGCAATGCGGGGATTGTCACGTCGACCGGCCTTCACTGCGGACGGCGGCTCCGGTGTCTGCGTTACGCGCGGCTCAATTCCGGCGCGCGCGCCTCCTCGCCGAGGCGGCGGTTGGGCAGGAGATAGCCGCGCAGGTAATCGGCGACGGCATCCTCGAGCGGCGTGATTCGCCGTGCGTAGTTGCTCTGCCGAACCCGATCGATCGCGGCGCAGGTGGAGTACTGGTACTTGCCGCGCAAAACCGAGGGCATCTCGACGAAGTCGATGGCGACCGGCTCCTCGAGGGCCGCGAACACCGCGCGCATCAGATCGATCCAGGTGTGCGCCTGTCCCGACCCGATATTCACGAGACCAGTGAGCGCCGGCTGCGCGGCGACGTGCACCGTCATCTCGACCGCGTCCTTCACGTAGATGAAATCGCGCCGCTGCTCGCCGTCGCGGAACTCCGGCCGTTCGCTCTTGAACAGCCGGACGCGGCCGGTCTCGCGAATCTGCTCGTAGGCCTTGTGCACCATGCTGCGCATGTCGCCCTTGTGGTTTTCGTTGGGACCGAACACGTTGAAATACTTCAACCCGACGATGCGATCGGCGTAGCCGTGGCGGGCGGCGTGGAGATCGAAGAGATGCTTCGAGTAGGCGTACATGTTCAGCGGCCGGAGCCCCGATAACTCGATGCCGTCGGACAGCTCGCCTTCGAGCGCGCCGTAGGTCGCGGCCGACGACGCGTAGACGAAGCGGATACCGCGGCGAACGGCCCACTCGGCCAGCGTCTTGGTGAACTCGTAGTTGTTGCGAATCAGAAAGGCGGCATCGGTCTCGGTGGTCGACGAGCAGGCGCCGAGGTGATAAACCGTGTGAATGTGGTCGAGCGCGCCGCGTCCGATCGCCGTCAGGAGATCGTCGGCTTCGACGTAGTCGGCGAAGCGAAGCGGTGACAGATTCCGCCACTTCTCCGATCGATCGAGCCGGTCGGCAACCAGGATGCCGTCTTCGCCGCGCTGGTTGAGCGCCCACACAACCGCGCTGCCGATGAAGCCCGCGCCGCCGGTCACGATGGTGGTGACAGCCACACCGCGATTCTACGTCAAGCGGCGCACCCGACGTGCGCACCCGACGTGCGCACCTGACGTAACATTCCCCCATGCGCACTCAGCCCGCAGTCGTTCACTACGCCCTCCAGCCGCTTGCGGTGGAGCTCCGCGAGGTGCCGGTTCCGGAGATTGGCGAAGGGGAAGCGCTGCTCGCGGTCGGTGCCGTCTCGGTGTGCGGATCGGACGTGCATCAGGCGCACAACACCCACTCGTGGGCCGTGAACGTGCCGGTGGTGCTCGGCCACGAGTTTGGCGGCACCATCGCGCGGCTCGGGCGCGGCGACTCGGGGTTTCGCGAAGGCGACCGGGTCGTGTGCGAAACAGCCGCGCAGATTTGCGGGACCTGCGTCCTCTGTCGGACCGGCCGCTACAACCTGTGCCCGGCGCGCAAGGGCTTCGGCTACGGGATCGACGGCGCCATGGCGCAGTACGTGCGCGTGCCGGCGCGCTGTCTGCATGCTATTCCAGACTCGCTGCCGTTCGACGTGGCCTGCCTGTCGGAGCCCCACTCGGTCGCGTATCAGGCGATGTGCGTCAACTCGACGATCCGTCCCGGCGACACCGTCGTCGTCCTCGGTCCGGGACCGATCGGACTCCTGTGCGCGCGCATGGCGGCGTTGTCCGGCGCCAACCCGCTGATCGTTGCCGGGCTCGCGGGCGATGGAAAACGGCTCGCCACCGCGCGCATGCTCGGCGCCACGCACACCGTCAACGTCGACGGCGAGGACCTGAACGGGATCGTCCGGTCGATGTCACCGCTGGGCGCGGATCTGGTGTGTGACGCAACCGGCGCGAGCAGAGCGCTCGCCACCGCCATGACCCTCGTTCGTCCCGATGGTCAGATCACGAAGGTGGGCTGGTCGCCGGACGTGATTCCCACCGACGTCAATCCAATCGTGCTCGGCAACGTGCGCGTCCAGGGATCCTTCAGTCACAACTTTCCGGTCTGGGAGCGCGTGATTCACCTGATCGACGCCGGTGTGACCGGCGCATCACAGATCATCGAGCTTCGCGCCCCCCTCGACGGCTGGCGCGAAGCGTTCGATGCGATGCACGAGGGTCGGGTAATCAAGTCGGTGTTGCTGCCGGAGGCTCGGTAGCTCGGTAGCTCGGAGGCTCGG
>Ga0075421_100002574_pt1 | contig 21679 bp, 17 predicted proteins | sample SoiMetdeltSBSDD5_FD_75292 | JGI IMG/M metagenome (GOLD analysis project Ga0075421, IMG submission 75292) | Bulk soil microbial communities from a Populus tree surrounding site in Tennessee, USA - Soil MetaG P. deltoides SBSDD5 | ecosystem: Environmental > Terrestrial > Soil > Tree plantation...
GCCTCCCTTTCCCCAGTTGCCGAGCCAGATGGCGCCGGAGCGGTCCACGTACGTCGCATAGATGTTCGGGTTCGCCACGCCTTCCGCCACGCTGTAGGTCGTGAACAGCGCGCGCTTGAGGCGGTGCAGCCCGCCGGCGTCCGTACCGAGCCAGAGGCTCCCTTCACGATCGAAGAGCGCGGCCGATACCATGCGTCGTTCGGGCAGCGTGAGCACGAGACGGCCGTCGCGAAACACGTTCTGCCCAACCACGTTCCAGACTGCCTGTGAATCCGCCCAGAGCCGCAGGCCGCCGAGGTTGGCGGTGTCACGGACCAGCGCCGCGGTGCCGGAATCGATGTGGTACACTTGGGACGCCACCTGGGCGAACAACGCTCCCGTTGCGGGCACCTGCACCAGCAAGTAGACGCTGATCGGCGTGGGGATGGGCTGCGCGTTATGCAGCTTCACCGGCTCAAGGCGGTCTCGCCATGACCAGAGCGTGCGGACTCCCGCGATCCAGAGTGAGCCCGCCGCATCCTCGTACATCCCAAGGACGGTGTCCGCGACGAGTGCTGGATCAGCAACCGTCCTCGTCACCCGACCGTCGCCCGTGAGTCTGAAGAGCCCCGCGGCACTGGTGCCGACCGAGAGGGTTCCGTCGCGCCGCTGCACGATGGACGTGACCGGCACGTCGAGCGTTTCCCGCCCTACTGGAACGACACGATCCCCACGCACCGACCACAGCCCGTGCGCCTCTCCCACCCACACGGTACCGGTGGAGTCGACGAGTAGCTGGACATCGCCCTCCGCCGACTGCGCATTCTCGAAGGGGTAGTTGGTGAACGTGCCGTCGCGGAAGCGAACGACGTGGCCCTGCTCGGTGACGAGCCAGAGCGACCCGTCACGCCCCTCTTTCAACCGGACGATCCGGTTGCTGGGGAGCTCGTCGGATTTCGCGGAATTGAAGACGGTGAAGCGCACACCGTCGAAGCGGACCAGCCCGTCCCACGTCGCCGCCCAGATGTACCCCGTGCGGTCCTGGATGATGGCGTTGATCGAGTTGACGGGCAGGCCGTCCCTTACCGTCCAGGACTCGTGCACCCAGGACCTGTCGCGGGACGCACTTGCGAGCGGCGTTTCACCGACTCGCTGGGCCGCCGCGTGCACGGGTGCCGAGCCCCCGAGCACAATCGCGACCGCCGCGGCCCGGACGCGAAACACGATCCGGGAACGTGAGTCGTGAACCAACTGGCGATCGCAGCGATCCAGCAGCCGCATGACTGGGCTCCGAGACACGGCAGACGGAGGTCGCGGTACAAGGTATGGTACTGCCAGCCGTTTTTCGATCCCTGCATGGCCCTGCCGCCCGCCGCAGCGACCTGGGCCGCATGTGCGACCCCCGCGAGCCCTGGAGGAGAACGACACACACCACGCGTCGCCTAACGCGAGCCGGCGGCTACCACCCCCGAGTGGTGCTCTTGCGACCGGGAGCAGCGTCTTCGTAATTCAGGGCGTGACGACGCCTGAGGACGGATCACCCGCCTGGAGCTTCCGTCTGCTCTCGGAGCTCGACGCCGCCGACGCGCGCGCAACCGCGCTCGCCAAGCCACTCACGCTGCACCAGCTCAACTGGAGGCCGAGCGCGGCCGAGTGGAGCGTTGGCAATTGCCTCGATCACCTGGCCGTCGCGAACGAGGTCTACCTGCGAGCAATGGCGGATGCGTTGCAGAATCCTCCACGCGCCGTCGTGCAGGAGATCACTCCCGGCTGGTTAGGCCGGTGGTTCATTCGAAAGTACATCGCGCCGTCGTCCGAATCGGCACGGGTCCGTGCGCCCAGAAAGATCAGGCCCGCAGCGGAGGTGGACGCCACGGTTCTCGACCGATTCCTCGCCAGCAACGCAGCGGCGCGTGCCCTCGTGCATCGGGCGACGGGCCATGACGTCAACCGAGTCCGATTCACGAACCCATTCGTGCCGCTGGTTCGATTTACCGTTGGAACCGGATTGGAGATCGTGTCCAAGCACGAGCAGCGGCATCTGCTGCAAGCCGAGCGGGTGCGTGCGTCGTCACGCTTTCCCCAATAGTCAGGGTTGCGCCAGGAACGGTTCTATTGGCGAACGCCCTCACGGAGCAGCTTCTGGGCGGTGGCAAGCGCTTCGGCCGCAGGCACCTTGATGTCCGGCTCGACACCCGCGCCTTCCCAGTTCGTCTTGGTGATCGGATTGATCGCCCGCGCAAACGGAACGCCGATCATGAAGTGTTCGTCGATACGTTGTCCCATCACCGGATGCGCACCACCCCCAGTCGTCTCTCCGATGATCGTTGCCCGCTTCAGGCTCTTCAGATTGTACGTGAACTCCTCCGCCCCGGAGAACGTATTCGCCGACGTGAGCACGTAGACGGGCTTCTCGCCGCCAAACTTTCGTCCCGGGACATCGTCACGCGTCCAGAACTCCTCGGTCTTCCCCGTTTTGCGCTCCCAGAGATCGTTCAGGTGCGTGCGCGTGGAGAAGAGGTACGACGAGATGTACGCGACCATCGCCGGCGAGCCGCCGCCGTTCTCGCGCAGATCGACGATCAACGCGCGCGTGCCGGCGATGAAGTTCATCGCGGCCGATGCCGTCGCGCCGCATGCTCCGACATCGAAGAACCCGTTGAACTTCACGTAGCCGACGTTGTCGGCGAGCTGTTCGACTTTGACGAAGCCGCAGTTCATCGCATCCATCTGACTGCGCATGCGCGCGCTGTCCTCCGGCGACGGAGGCCTCGGCGTCGCGGGGCGCGGAGGAATGGGCCGCATGCTGTAGCTCACGCGCATGTGCTTGTCGCGGCTCAGGTCACGGACGTCATCGTTCAGCTTGACGCCGAACGAAGGTGCGGTCGTGTAGGAGTTGTATGCACCGCGGGTGTTTCGGGCGCGGAGGGAATCCCCCATCCGCTTCGCGACGTCCGGGAACACATAGAACGAATCGAGCAGGGCGATCGCTCCATCAATGACCTTGGCCCGCGCCGGCGCGTCCAAGCGCACCATGGCGGCGGTGGCATTCGGGCCCAACGGGATGAGCCACGACGACGTGATCTGCGGCGGTTCGGCGGCGGAGAGATCGACGATCGCATAGAACGTCTCCGGCGTCTTCCGCGCTCGCGTCACGAACTCCATGCGACGCGGCTCTGCGCGCTCGATCGACACGATGTCGAATCCACCCAGCTCGGTTCGATACTGGACCGTGTTCTGGGCAACACGCTGCGGTTGGTACCGGCGGTAGAAGTCCGTCACACGCGCAGTGTCGCCGCTGCCATATGCGTCATACCACGCCTTCACCACCGTGCCGGCAGGGGAATTCGGGAGCGATGGCGCAGCACCTGTCTGGGCGCCGAGCGCTGTCGCAGCAACTGGAGCGGCGAGCAGGAACACGCGCGCGCAGCGACGGAACATGCGACCTCCGTGGGGAAAGCCGATGAAGGCGGGTCGCACGCTTCCGTGCCCGACCCAGGTGCCTACGATGAGGCACCCGGGTAGGCTGGGGTACTCTGACCTCGTTATTTCTGCATTACGACTTGATTAGCAAACAGCGTTACACAGTCCGGTACGCTACGGGATGCGCGTGAGCACGACGCGCCCCTCACGCATCTTCAGGTCGTAGATGAAGTTCGACTTGAGATGAAACTCCGCCTCCGCGGTGCTGTCGTTGAGCGCCGTGACGACGAGAACCAGCCGGTCCTTGGCGAGCGCCGGGTCCGCGGCGACCGGGCGTGACAACCTCGCCGACACCTCGATGTAGTCGCGCGTCGGCTTCACGCGAACGTCTCGCAGCGAGGCGGCGCCAACCTGCCCCGAGCCCGGGCGATCGGGTTCGATCTCGAGCATGAACGGAAGCGAATCGACCTTCTTCTGGAGGTCGGCGCTGAAGAAGGTCCCGCTTCCCCACCATCGACCAACAAGCTTGCTTGCATCGCGTGCCTGGGCGCCGACGGCGCAGAAGGGGACGAGCATCGCGAGCAGCGAAAGAACGGAGTGTCTCATATATAGTCTTACGCAGGCGCTCGGCTCAGGAGGACACATGCGCCGTACCTCGTGGGTACTGCTTCACGTCGTGACCGTTCACGCCTACGCGCAGACGCCACGACCGCGGACGTACGCCAACCCGATCGACATCGACTACCGGTACAACTACGAGCAAGTGAACCAGGGGATCTCGTATCGCTCGGGGGCGGATCCCGTGATTGTCGTGCATGGCGGCCAGTACTACCTCTTCGAGACCATCGGCGACGGGTACTGGCAGTCCAGCAATCTCGGCACCTGGCGCCACATAACGCCGACGCGTTGGCCAATCCCCGACGTCGTTGCGCCCGGGGTGCTGGCGGTTCGCGACACCATTTACCTCCTGCCGAGCACCACCAGGCCGGTGCCGATTCTGATGTTGACGAAGCCGGCGAGCGGCGTGGTCGCGTTCTACAATCGGCTGCTTCCATGGCTCCCGATGGCGCGCGCGAGCGAGGCCACGACGCTCGCGAGGCCGGACTCGGTGCAGCCCGGGCCATGGGACCCGCAGTTCTTTCACGACCCGGACACGGAGCGCTGGTTCCTGTACTGGAACTCGTCGAACGCGTACCCACTGCACGGGATCGAGCTCGACAAGAGCAAGCGGCTCGCGTACAAGGGGACGCCGAAATGGCTCTTCGGACTCGAGCCTAACAAGCATGGGTGGGAGCGCTTCGGTCGTGACCATCGCGACACGACCATCAATCCGTACATCGAGGGCGCGTGGATGACGAAGCGCGGCAGCCGATATTATCTCCAGTACGGCGCGCCGGGCACGGAGTACAACGTCTACGCGACGGGCGTGTACCTGGGCGATGCTCCGCTCGGACCATTCACGTACGCGCCCTACAATCCCGTCGCGTACAAGCCAGGCGGCTTCGTGCAGGGCGCGGGGCACGGCAACACGTTCCAGGATCTCCACGGCAACTGGTGGAATACGGGCACACCGTGGATTGCCGTGAACTGGAACTTCGAGCGGCGCATCGGGCTGCATCCGGCAGGCTTCGACGCCGATGGTCAGATGTACGTCGACACGCGCTTCGGTGACTTCCCGCGGTGGTTGCCGACGAAGCGCTGGGGCTCGACCGACGAGCGCTTCACCGGCTGGATGCTGCTCTCATATCGAAAAACCGTAAGGGCGTCGTCGGCGCGCGACAGTTTTCCGGCGGCTACCGTCACGGACGAGAACCCACGGACGTTCTGGGTCGCGAGTCAGAATCGCCCTGGCGAATGGCTCACGCTCGATCTCGGAAATGCGTATGACGTGAAAGCCATTCAGGTGAACTACGCCGATTACAAGTCGGGGCTCTTCGGGACGGATTCGACGGTCGTCACGCGGTTCAAGCTGCTCACATCGCTGGACGGAACGAGCTGGCAGACTGTGGCGGATCTGTCAGCGGAGCAACGCGATCGCCCTAACGCGTACATCGAGCTCACGACGCCGACGCGCGCGCGCTACATACGATATGAGCACGTCCACGTGGGCGCCGCGAACCTCGCGATCAGCGACATTCGGGTGTTTGGCAACGGCGCCGGCCCTCGGCCCGCTACGCCGCAGGCGCTATCCGCGCAGCGGGATGGAGATGAGCGTAACGCGACGATCACGTGGCAGGCGGTGCCTAACATCGTGGGCTACAACGTGCGGTGGGGGATCGCTCCGTCCAAGCTCTACCTGACGTACCAGCGCTTCGCCGACGAAGGGACATCGCTCGAACTGCGCGCGCTGACGGTTGGTCAGGAGTACTGGGTGGCGATCGAGAGCTTCGACGAGAACGGCGTGTCGACGCTGAGCGCGCCGGTGGCAATCCGGAAGCCCGCGAGTCAGGACTGATCATTCCTTCATCGTGTCGTGTGCCTATAGCTCGATCGCACAGGGACTGGGGGACTATGGTGACGAATAATCGAGGTGCCACGCGCTGGGCGCTGCTGCTCGGTGCCGCGATCGGATGCGCCGATGCACCGACCCAGACGGCCGTCGTTGCGCCGCAAGCGAATCTCCAGGCAACGAAGTTCTGGGACGCGCTCGCGACGACGCGGTGGAATCTGCGGGCGACGGATCTTCACCAGACGCTGCCGCCGCCTCCGAACGGCCAGGCCTGGGCGAGCCGCATGCTGACCTACCTTTCGCTCGCGCAGTACCGCGCGGCGCTCGCCGCCACCGCGCCGTCCAACCGCCCGACACACCCGTCGGTCTCCGCCGCGGTCGCCCGTGCATCGGTTACGGTGCTGCGCGAGTTCTTCGCAGCACACCCGGGTGTGCCCGACGCGCTGGAGCAGCAGCTCCTGGACGACCGGAGCGCGCCCGGGTGGCCCGGCGAAGCAAGCCGCGATGTTGCTGCCGGGGACGCGATCGGGCTGGCAGTTGGGCGGGCCGTCGTGGAGCAGTCGAAAGCCGACGGCTACCTCTCGCTCCCCGCCCTAACGCCGCCGGTGGGTGATGGCTTCTGGATCCCCAACGGGGACATCACGCGCTCGCTCTGGGGCGCCAAGCCATTCTTTCTCGAGCCGGCGGATCTCTTGCTGGCGCCGGATCCGCCCGCGTTCGGCACTGCCGACTTCAAGGCGGCCGTCGATGAGGTATACGCGATTGTATCCTCGCGCACCTCAACCCAGCTGGCGATCGCGCTGAAGTGGGACAGGGTCCCGCCTAACGGCCCTTCTACGGCCGGCGAGTGGAACCGCATCGTTGATTCGTTGGTCCGGAAGCACCACACGACGGAGCGCGAGGCGGGCCGTATCCTTGCGTACGCTAACGTGGCCGCGTTCGACGCGCAGATCGATTGCTTCATGACGAAGTTCAAATGGTGGGTGGCGCGGCCGTCTCAGGCCGACAGCCGGATCGCGCCGTTGCTCGCGTTCGCGGCGCCCAACCACCCGTCGTACCCGTCGAGCCACTCGTGCGTGTCGAGCGCGGTGGGGGCGGTGCTATCGGACGCGTTCCCGAGCGAGCGCAGCCGGTTGCAGGCGATCGTGGAGGAAGCAGGGTTGTCGCGGATGTACGCCGGCATCCACTACCGCTTCGACATCGAAGCCGGGCAGGAGATCGGCCGCCGAGCGGCGGCGAAGGCGCTCGCGGGGTCGCTCGAGGAATGACCTGCATCGTCACGAAGCTGCCAAGGCATTGGCTGTCCCAAGAGTCTGGAAGGCGAGGTGCGCTGACACTGACGGCAGCAACCGACTCACGCTTCGAGCAACGCCCTCGTCGCCGGGTGCGTCGGGTTCGCGAGCACGTCCCGGGCCCGCCCGTGCTCGACCAGCACCCCGTCCGCCAACACCGCCACCCGATCCGCGTGGTCCTGCGCGAAGTCGACGTCGTGCGTCGCGATCAGGAGCCCCCGCCCCTGCTTCGCCAGGGCCAGCAGGGTGTCGCCCAACGCGCCGCGCCGCGCCGGGTCGAGCGCCGACGTCGGCTCATCCATCAGCAGCACGTGGGGATCCAGCGCGAGCGCCCGCGCGATCGCCACACGCTGCGCTTCACCACCCGAGAGCTGGCGTGGATACGCCTCGGCACGCGCCACCACACCTAACGTCTCGAGCAGACCCCTCGCGACGTCTCGGGCGCGCTCGCGCGTCCAGCCCTGCGCATGAATCGGCGCCAACGTCACGTTGTCCATCACGGTCAAGTGCTCGAACAGCGAATGCGCCTGGAACACGAAGCCCACCTTGCGCCGCAACGCCTTGAGACGCGACTCGGGCGGCACCGCACCCGGCTGCAAGGTGAAGCCGTCCACATCGATGCTGCCGTCATCGAACCGCTGCAGCGCCGCGATCGCGCGCAATACCGTCGACTTCCCAGCTCCCGACACGCCCATCAGTGCGCAGATCTCCCCCGTCGCGAGGTCGAGATCCACGCCGCGCAACACCGGAATCGTGCCCCGCGTCGCGTACAAGCCGCGCACCGTCAGCGCACTCGCCGCCTGGCCCGCGGGACTCCCGCTCACGTGAGACTCCATCGACGCTCCAGCCGCCGCGCGAACCGCGACAACGGGAGCGATAGCGACAGGTAGATCAGCGCGCACAGGATCCCGGGCACCACCCAGCTCCCGATGTTGGTTGCGTAGATCGCCGTCTGCTTCGTGAGCTCGACGACCGTGATCACCGAAACCAGCGACGAATCCTTGAGGAGCGCGACGAAGTCGTTCGTCATCGGCGCCAACGCGAGCCGCAGCGCCTGCGGCACCCTAACGAGTCGCAGAATCTGCCCCTCCGACAACCCCAGCGTACGCGCCGCCTCGAGCTGCGCGCGAGGAATCGCTTCCAGTGCTGCGCGATAGATCTCCGATTCGTACGCCGCGTAGTTGAGGCCCAGCCCGATCACCGCGGCGAGAAACGCCGGCAGCCGCACGACCCCCGAAAGACCGTAGTAGATCACGAAGAGTTGCAGCAGCACCGGTGTCCCGCGCACGACTTCCACGTACACGGCGAGCGCGCCCCGAACGATCGGAGAGCCGTACACCCGCCCCGCGGCGATGACGATGCCGAACACTACCGCCAATGCCATGGAGAGGAACGAAATCCCGATTGTGATCCCCGCCGCTCGGACGAGCGACGGGAGATACGACATCGCCGACGTCGCGCCCCTCGGAGAGTCGGGCGCCGCAGCGACCACCGTGTCCGCCACGGCCCGCGCGAAGTAGTTCGCCTGTCCATCGTCCCAGACCTGCCACTTCCGGAACGCGCGCTCCAGCGAGCCATCGCGCATCCGGTCGCGGAGGATCGCATTCACCGAGTCGCGCAACGCCCCGTTCGACTTGGCAAGCACGCCGACATAGTGCCCCGTCGCGACGGGCTCCGGCTGAATCACGAAGCCGCCGAGTGTGCGGAGTCGCCGCTCCGCGATGATGTGGTCGAGCAGCACGCCATCCACTCGGCCCGCAATGAGATCCGTGTACGGATGCACGTCATCATCGTACGAGACCGGAGTCAGCTTCAACCTGGGCTGCTCGCCGAGCAGGATGTCATACGCGGTCGTGGACCCGAGCGTCGCGACTCGCCGGCCAGCGAGGTCCGCCAGCGTGCGGAATCGATCGCGGTCCGCCGGCCGAACCGCGAGCACTTCGCGGAACTCGAAGTACGGGATCGTGAGTGACTGACGCTCGCGAAGCTCCGGGCGATCCTCGATGCCGGACAAGCCGATGTCGAAGTCACCGCGCTCGGCCGATTGACTGATCGACGCCCACGCCACCTGAACGAACTGCGCCTCGCGGCCGAGACCACGCGCGATCATCTCGGCGATCTCGACGTCGAAGCCCCTAACGCGAGACGGATCCGCGGGATCCGCCTCGACGAACGGCGCGCCGCCCTCGGCGTCTCCGCCCCAACGAAATGGAGGGGCGGAACGCTGGGCTGCCGACGTGCGGCCGGCCACGCCAAGCACCATGGAGCCGAGGAGCGCTGCTCGGAGGAAAAGCGTGGTAGTCACGGTGGAAAGAACGGGAGCGACGGCACGTGCCGTCGGGCCCAGAAGATAACCGCGAATGTAGTGGCGGCTACCTCGTCGCCTTCGACCTCAGATGCCGAATCGCACACTCCATCGACCCCTGGCTGCCGATCATCGGGTTCGTTCATCACGTCGGCCCGAACAGGGTTGTGCGCAGAGCGTTGATGCCCGAAGGTGGACTACCCTCGAGACACGACTCGTTAAGCTCGTTCTCGCCCGCTGGTACTCGCCCCCACCGTCGCCGCTTTGACTATGAGGCAGTTCATCCTCCTTGGGCTCGCGCTTGGCGCGTGCCGCGACAACCCGCCCACTGAACGTTATGGATTTGTCGCGCGGCTGGGCCGCGACACGGTATCGGTCGAGAGTGTGACGCGACGCGGGAACACGGTGACGAGCGACGAGGTCGATCGCTTCCCGCGCGTGCGACAGAGACACACGGAGATCGAGCTCGGCCCCGATGGCGGCATCCGGCGCCTCACGATGACGATCGTCACGCCGAGCGAGCCGCCAAACCAGCGCGAGCGTCGCGTCACCGCCCGCGTGACGCTGGACTCGGTGCACATCTCCAAGGAAGACGGGACGGGCACGGTCCGTCGCGCGTTCGCCACCGGTGGCAACATTGCCATGGCGCACCTGCCGCAGATGTACAGTCTCTACGAGCTGTACTTCGCCGCCGCGTTAGGCCGATTGGCCGACTCGAGCTCCACCACGGGAGACACCGTGCGGCTGCGTCAGTTCTACATCGACCGCGAGTTCGATCGCTTCCCACTGCATACCGGCAGGGTGCGCCGGCTGCCGGGCGGCAAAGCGGAGATCGCCCACGACTGGCTCGCCGGCATCGGTGAAGCGACGCTCGACTCCAATCATCACCTGCTGCAATACTCCGGGGCGCGCACCACCTACAAGGTGGACGTCACCCGACTCGCCGAGCCGCCGGACGTCCAGGCGATCGGCCAACAGTTCGCTGCTCTCGAGACAAAGAGTGGTGGCTTCACACAGCTGAGCGTGAGAGACACTGCGCGCGCCAACATCGGGCCCGCGACGTTCGCGGTCGATTACAGCCGGCCCCTCACGCGCGGCCGTGAGCTGCTCGGAAAGCTGATCCCATACGACCGCGTGTGGCGCACCGGGGCCAACGCCGCGACCCAGTTCACGACGTCGGCACCGATCACGCTCGCCGGCATCCGGATGGCCGCGGGGACCTACACGCTCTGGACTGTTCCGCACGTGAAGGGGACCGACCTGATCGTGAACACGCAGACCGGCCAGTGGGGCACCGGTTACGATGGCGCGCGCGACCTGGGCAAGGCGCCGATGGCGACGGATTCGCTCTCGGCGCCCGTACAGAAATTCACGATCTCGATCGCGCCCACCGATGCTCGCCACGGAACGCTGGCCATGGAGTGGGGGCCATTCCGATGGACGGCGCCGATCGTGGTCCTCGACTCGACGGCGGCGCTGAATTCCTCACCGCCGCAGAGGTGATGGCGTCGATGTCGTCCGCCCGTGCACCCACGCCCACCCAACCAGCGTGAGGGCGAGGAACGGATAGGCGAAGAACGGCAGCGGCTCGGACAACGGCGTTAGGCGCGCGCCGGCCGCGATCTGCGCCGCCGCGACCGCGAGCAGCATCGCCGCGACCCATCCGGTCGCCCTGACGAATCTCGGCATCGCGCGGGACGCGCTGATGAGGGCCAGCGCGGCCGACCACAGCCCCGCCCCACCCGAAAATGTCGGGCCGACCGCGGCAAGGTCCATCGCGGAGCCGGAGACCATCAACGTCTCGCCCGCGAGGAACACCAGGAACCCAGCCGCCAGCTGCTCGTCACCACGGCGCAGGTGGTGGACAGCGAGCAAGGCGCTTGCGACGACGAGCGCGACGCCATCGATGGTCCATGCGAGACCGCGGAGCTCGGCAGACGGCACGACGGACCCAGCCATTCCGAGCAGGGCTCCGATAACGAGCCCCGCCACGACAACGGCGCGGAGGCGGATGCCCTCGGGTGGAGTCTGCCCACGCACCGCGCTCGGCGTCGCAGCCGGGAGCGACGGCACGGTGGGCTCATCGGCGTCGAAGGCGGCGACGCCGCTAGCGGGGCGCGCGCCGGAGGTGGGAGGCTGGCGGTGATGATCGAAAGAAGGCACGGTATTGCGCATTGTAAGTCCCTCGGAGATGTCGGTTGTGCCTATTCCCGCGCCTGCGGATTCGTGCGCGACAGGGCAGGTGGCGCCGACAACGCTACGAGGCGGAATCACCTACTTATCACGCGAGCGATCTCTCGCTCTCGCGATATCCCGAGGATGCCCAGAGACGCTTTCGTGATTGCCGATGGCAGTGCGAAGGTCTGTCAGATTGACACCGGCCCGAAGAGGTGACGCCAATCGGACCGGAGTTGCGCTCGACCGGGAAGGTCAACCTGTCGGCAACCCCGCCCACGCCGGAGCAGAGGCGTCAGATGGCGGAGGGCTCGGTCGCCGCCCAGTCCGAGACGAGCTTGGCGGCAGCCCAGCTGATTGCCGCCGGTACGGATTTCGGACGGAGCACGCCCCTTCCTCGTTGAAGCGATGCGCTGACAAAGCTCGCGAGCCAGTCCATCACGACAGCTCGGCCACAATGAGCTCACCGTCTTCTGATCCAGACGCGCAGGTCTGGCCACTCGTCCGCTGTGTGATGATGGACGCACCCGCGGACACCAGCCCGTGCGTCTCGCCCACTACGTCCGCGCGGATCACCGGCACACGGAGCGTAGTCGCGTGCCGCGCATCCAGTGCTCGAACCTCGTCGACCAGCTGCGGTCCGCCCCGGTCAGCGGGCATAGCGTTGTTCGTCGGAATGCACAGTATCTGCGCTCCTCGATGCGCGAGCGTGGCCGCCAGCCTGGTATCGAGAGAATCCCGACAAATCAGAATGCCGATCGTTGCGCCATTGACGCGGAACACGGTCGCGTCGGCTCCCGGGCTATATCGCGAGCGCCGAATGGCGGGATGATGCTTGCGATAGATCCCGATCAGACTGCCCTCTGAACACACGGCCGCGGCGTTGAAGTAGCGGCCCGAATCATCGCACTCTGTGAATCCGACAATGACCGTGACGGATCGACTCGCGAGGGGGCGAAGCTTGGCGGCGAGCACGCCGGGCTCGCCGGAAATGGCAATGTCGGCTGGTTCGTCCACGTAATCGACAAGTCCACCCAGCGCCGCCTCGGGGCAGCACAGAAGACTCACACCGGCGTGCTCGCACTCGCGCACTCGTGCGCTCAGGTGTTCGACGGCGGTGTTGTCGTAGCACGCCTTCACCGGCATCTGGTACGCGGCAACTCTCATAGAATCCCGCCGCGCGGCGGTGCGCTCGTCACCCGCTTTGCGCGGATCACGCCGGGGCCGAGGGCTCGGCTGCTGAGCCTCACTCGGCTCGAATTGCGACGACCGGATCGACCCTCGTCGCGCGGAGGAGCGGTCCGGTACACGCCGCCAATGACGCAAGCAGGATCGACCCCGCCGCGAGGATGAATGTGATCGGGTCGAGGCGCTCGACGCCGTAGACGGACATCTGCGTGAGCCGCTGAACGCCTAACGCGCCGGCGAGGCCTATCCCTGTCCCGAGCGCCGCCTGACCCACCGCATCACGGACGAACAACCCGGCAATGTTTCGGCGCGTCGCGCCGAGCGTAATCCGAACGCCGATCTCTCGCGTCCGCAAACCGAGACTGTAAGACAGCACTCCGAAGAGCCCTATTGCGGCGAGCAGGACACCAGACGCGGCGAACACCACGAGGACGGTCATCGTGAACCGCGGCTCGGCCATTGATTGGTCAACCTGCTCATCCACATTGAGGACGCGCCACGTCAACGGATCGGGCTGCACCGACCTGGCAAAGCGCCGAAGCACGTCGCCAGCGTCGTTTCGGGATAGCCGCACAATGAGCGTCGGTCCCAATCCACCACCGGGAAAGGGCCGGAACAGCAATGGTTGCGCTACGCGGTCGAGCCGATTGGAGAGAACGTCTGGAGCTATTCCGACGACCGTTTGCCACGGCTCGGCCGAACCGTTCCGCCTGACGCGGAAACGAAACTGCCGGCCAAGGACGTTGCCCCCATACCCGAGCTGGCGAGCCAGAGAGCGGCTCACGATCACCTCGTTGCGCGAGAGCGACCCCCCGTCGAACGTTCGTCCCGCAATGAGCGGCATTCGCATGATCGAGAAATAGTCCGGGGCAACATAGTTGACCCCTGTGATCCCCGACGGCCCGATGGCTCCGGGACGCTCGTGGCTCTCGAATGCCGATGCGAACGCCATTCCAGTCGTCACCACTTCGGCAATCGTCATCTCCCGCGATCCGAGTTGGCGCTCGCCCATGTCGCGAATCATGGCGGCGGACGCGACGATACTCTCGCTGGACCGGGGCGCGTTCAGATCGCGATCGCGAAAGGACACGGCGTAGAGATCGCGAGGGTCGAATCCGAGACGCACGCGTTTCAGGTCGACCACGATACGGATGAGGAAGACCGCGCCGGCGAGGAGAACCGTCGAGAGCGCGATCTGTCCGATGACCAGCGTGCCGCGCAACCTGCGGTGTGCAGGCGAGCCGCTCGAGGCACCGCTTCGCAGCGATTGACCCAGACGCTGGTGCGCGGTGTGGAGTGCCCCGAACACACCGACGGTAAGTCCGACGGCGATCGCCAGGCCGGCGGCGAGGGGGATGACGCCACGGGTTGTCGTTAGGTGGGACAGGGCCGGGATGCTGGCGGGCCGCAACCACACCAGCACCTCGAGCGTCCTCCAGCCGACGAGCATGGCGAGTGAACCACCGGCTACGCCGAGCAACGTGCTCTCCGTCACCAGCTGCCGAACAAGCCGGCCACGATGCGCGCCAAGTGCGTGGCGAACGCCAAGCTCACGCTCGCGCGCCAGGCCGCGCTGCAGTAGGAGGTGCGATACGTTGCTGCAGGCGATGAGGAGAAGCAGGATCACCGCGCCCGTCAGCAGGATCAGCGCCTGACGAAACGGAAGGCCGTCCTGCGGACGACTCAATCGAAGCCGCGGCTGGAGTGCCTTGTCCTGTGGATCGATGCCCCCGGCACGGTCGAGGATGGCTGCCAGTTCCCTCGTCGCCACATCAGCCGATGTGCTCGGCGTTAGGCGGACGGCCACTTGCCGGACCTTCCCACCCTCACTCTCGATGCGCGGCAGCCAGACATCGGGCCGTTCGAACGTGAGATCCGGAAGGCCGACGGACGCCGGCATCACGCCCACGATCGTGCGAAGGGGCGACGCCGGCTCCCCGCCCACCTCCAACCGCACGGCTGTTCCGAGCACGTCGGGCGACCCACCGAACTGGCGTCGCCAGAACCCCTCCGCCAGCATGATCGCACCCGGGCCGTTAGGCGCCGTCTCGTCGCGCGTGAAATTGCGTCCGATCAGCGGTCGCACGCCGGTGAACGCGAGGAAGCTCGTGTCGACCATCGCAGTCGTAACGCTGACATCGTTCGGGTCGCCCCGAAGGACTGCGCTGGGGTCAGGGCCGTACACCGTTGCGGCTTCGATCGTGCGCGCGCTGGTTCGCCATTCGCGTACGACGGCGGCCGGAAACGGAAGCGCAATGGTTTCCCGGGGAAGCCTGCCTTCAAGAGAGACGGCGTAGACGCGCGATGCGTCGCGGTAGGCGAGCGGCCGGATGAGGTACGTGTCTGCCACACTGAACACGGCAGTGCTTGCCCCGACGCCCAACGCAATGGTCAGGAGCGTTACGAAGGTCCAGCCGGGAGAGCGCCGGAACGCGCGGAGCGCGAAGACCGAGTCCGTGACCACATCGCTCGCGATTTGCCGTGTACGCATGGAAACCTGATTGTTAGGCCCGAAACGCAAATCGACCTGAAGCATACCCATCGACCGCCGACGCCGCGACGTCGCGTGCTCCAGTATCACCCAGCCACGCTACCGAAGTCCAACTGGTCAGCGGGAGCCGGGGCGTGAGAATACGGCAGTCTTTGTTCTGCCGGACAACGCTGCACTTGGGGGAGGGGGCGGCGACATGATTCGACGACTTCTGCTTGCCACGGCGCTACTGCCATGGGGTGCGGGATGGGCTCAACAGGCCGACACGGCCGCCCGAACGAGCACCGCGCAGGAGCCCCAATGGTCGATTCCCCAGCGCCGCCTCGATCTCTATGCCGGACTCAGGTCAAACGGCGGCACCAACTTCATGATGGGCGCGAAGTACTCGCGCCGGCTGCCTTCGACGAGGACGTTCGCCGGCGCTGCATTCGTCGAGGTCGCGTTTGCCAGCCCCACGGAGTATCTGCTGGGCGGCCTGTTCCAGTATATGCCGCTGAACCGGCTGCTGCTGGAGACGGGTCCGGGCGTCGCCTTCGATGGCGGCAGCGATTTCTTCTGGCGCGTCAGCGGCGAATACGAGCTGCAGATCCGTCGACTGTTTCTGATACCGAAGTTCTACCTCGACTTCGTGCATGGCACGACCGTGGTCGGCTATGGGCTCGCCATCGGTCGCCGCTGACGAGCCGCCGGGACTGGTCGCCACGTTCAATCGTTGATGTGCGTCGGCGGAGCGGAAGTCGTTAGGCGGCGACCTCCGCGCGTCTTCGAACCGTCGATGCTCAGAACTCGCCGGAGACGATCTGCATCAGCTCGACCAGCTCTCCGCTGGGTCCGCGGAAGAACATGTTCTTCGCGACAGTGCCGCTCGACGTACTGACGGTCTGGATGGGAGAGGGAGATTGCCCTCCTGCTTTCCGTACGCGCTCGGCGGCCGCTGCGATGTCGCGGACGTCGACGCCGACGTGCTGGTAGTACGGAGCTGGCCCCGTGGACGCCGGTGCCGGTCGCTCGGCCAGCTCGAGCACGAATTCCTGCCCTGGGAACTTGAGCAGGGCCATCTTCACAGGACGCGGACTTGGGGTACCGTTCGCGCCGGTCACACTCAGCTCGGTGATGCGCTGTGCGACCTGGAGATCGAAGGCGGCAGTGTAGAACGTGATCGAAGAATCCAGGTTGGAGACGATCAGCATCACGTGATTGAAGCGCGGCGAGAGCGGTGCCTCCTTCGCGGGGGCAAACGCGGACACCGCGATGATGGTCGTCGCGACCGCGGCCACGGCGGTCAGACGGACGCTGCGCGGGAGCACTTGCATGGGACGCCTCGGGACTGCTGGTGGGAGGGCTAACCTACAGGGACCAACGTAACTCCAAACCAAAGGATGTAAGACGATCACGCGCACCGAGGCGCATCGGCGTCGCAAGGCTACTCGGCGCGCAGCGCACGTACCGGGTCGATCCGCGTTGCGCGCCGGGCCGGTAGATACGCGGCGACGACCGCGACTCCAAAGAGCAGGGCGCACGCGCCGAGGAGCGCCGCCGGATCGGTCGGGCTCACCTCGTAGAGGAGGGCGGTCAGCAGCCGGGACGCGGCAAGCGCTCCAGCGACTCCCGCGGCCAGTCCGACCCCGCACACCGCGAATGCCTGGCCGAGCACCTCCCATCGCAATCGAGCAGGCGTGGCGCCGAGGGCGGACCGGATGCCGAGTTCGCGGGTGCGTTCTCCTACAGCGGACGCGAGGACGCCGTAGAGCCCGATGGCTGCGAGGAATAGCGCGACGAGCGCGAAGCCGGAGAGCAGGATCGCGCTCGTCCTCGGCCGCGCCATCGGGCCCGCGAGGTAGTCCTCCATCGTTTGCGGGTGCCAGAGGTTCAGCTCGGGGTCCACCTCGTGAATCGCCTGGCGGATCGACGCGAGCACGGCGTTGCGATCGCCGACTGTGCGCATCGCGAACAAGCCCTGCGTGATCGACTGGCGCGACGGCAAGAAGATGGTCGGCGTCGCATCGCGCAGGCTACGGTAGCGGATGTCGCGAGCGACGCCGACCACGGTCCGCCACTGCGTGCTGTCGAGGACCCCGTAGCGGAGCCGCTTGCCGATGGGGTCCTCTCCAGGCCAGAGCCGACGGGCCGCGGCCTCACTCACCACGACGACCTGTGGCGCCCCCGGCCGGTCGCTCTCGAGGAACCCGCGTCCGCGTACGACCGGGATGCCTAGCGTGCGGAAGTAGTCGGCACCGCCCGCCTCCACGGGCACGAACGGGTTCCGTTCCGCCTCCGCTTCGGACTGCTCCCACAACACCGGCCGCCATGTCCAGACGTTCTGCCCGAGGAATGGAGGGATCAGCACGGGGGTGAGCGCGGTGATGCCCGGGACGTCGCGCAACCGCGTATACACGCGGTCGATCAGCGCCATGTACTTGGCCTCCGTATCGAACCGCGCAAATGAGAACGTCACCTGAAAGAACGACAAGCCATCGGCGCGGTAGCCGAGGTCGAGCCCTTCGAGGCGCGCGAGACTGCGGCCGAGCAGCCCGGCGCCCGCGAGCATCACGACCGCAAGCGCAACCTGCGATGCGACAAGCGATGCGCGGGTACGACGGCGGGCGCGCGTCCCGCTCCCCGACCGTGCATCGAGTCGCAGCGCCGAGGCCGGCGTGCCGCGCGCGCCGGCGAACGCGGGGAGCACACCGCAGAGGAGCACCGTGAGGAGCGTGACCGCGGCGCACAGAGCGACGGGGGTGCCGGCCGCGGCCACCACGTCCGCGCGCGGCAGGCGACCCAGCGCAGAGACGCTCGTAACGCGCAGCAATGCCGCCGCAATGCCGGCGCCCGCTACGCCGCCGGTGAGGCCGAGCATGGCGCTCTCGACGATGAGTTGCCGCACAATGTCACCTGTACTCGCGCCGATAGCGCGTCGGACCGCGATCTCTCGGGCTCGCCCCGACCCGCGCAGCATGAGCAGGCTGCCAACGTTGACGCAGGCGATCAGCAGCAGCAGCGCCACCGCGGCGGTGAGCACCAGCAGCACGGGGCGCACGCGACCGACGACGGCATCGACGAGCAAGTGCACGTCCACGCCGTCGAGTTGCAGCTCGGGATGCAGGCGCTGCATGGTCGCGAGGAGCTCGGCACCGGCCGCCGCCGGCGTGGCGTTAGGCGTCAGGCGGGCGACCAGGTCGACCACTCCCTGGCCGGTCGTGGCGAGCGGTGCCCAATACGCGGTGCCCGACGGGTAGTCGAGCCCGGGTTGCGCGACGCCGACCACAGTCACGTCCAAGCCGAAGGTGGACAGGTGCAGGCGTCGGCCGAGCACCGCGGGGTCCCCGCCGAAGTGCCGTCGCCACGCGGCGTAGCTGAGGACGATCACAGCCGGTGCGCCCGCCACGTCGTCCTCCGGGCGGAGCAGCCGGCCCAATACCGGGCGAGTGCCGAGCACGTCGAAGAAGTTTCCAGTGATCCGCGACTGGGGAAGGACGAGCGGCCGGTCGCCGTCCATGACGGCAAACGGGAACGCGCCCCAGTGCACGAAGCCAGCGATGGCACGCATGGTCCGGCTGTCGCGTCGCAGCCGCTCCAGGTCGTCCGGGAGCAGCGAGATCTCCGTCCCATCGCGCGTCGGCCAGAGGGCCACGACGCGCTCCGGCGCCTCCACGGGAAGCGGGCGGCGCAGCACGGCGTCGGTCACGGTGGCCATGGTCGAGGCCATGCCAATTCCCAACGCCAGGATCGCCACGACCGCCGCGGCGAAGGCAGGCGTGCGGCGAAAGCCGCGGAGGGCGATCCGGACGTCGTGCAGCAGGCGGTCCATGAGCTCACGCGGGTTAGTTGTTACGCCCGAATCGCGTCTCCGTCAGCGCAGCGCAACGACCGACGCGATCATTGACGTGATGGTCTTCATGGCCGCGCCACTCACTGCGTAACCGCACGAGGGATCTTCCCATCCCGCATCGCCGCCTGCCACGCGAACACCGCCATCACGAGCGCCGACTGCTTCAAGTCCTTCTCGCTCACTCGCTCGTAGAAGTCCGTGTTCGTGTGATGCGTCCGAACGTCGTAGTCCCGGTAATCCTTGAGCGTCGTGAACGCCGGGATTCCCACCGCCGTGAACGCGAGGTGATCGGTGTTCCCGATCTTGTCCACGGGATTCCGCTTCACCCCCGCGTCGCCTAACGCGCCGACCCACGTGTCGAAGATCGCCTTCGCGGCCGCGTTCTCCTCCGTGTAGATCCCGTAGGTCGCGCCGAGTCCCGGATCATCGTTCACGTACACGGCGATCCGGTCCCGCGCCGCGGCGTTCGCGTCGCCAGTCAGATGCTTGGCCACGTACGCGCGGGACCCGAGCAACCCCTGCTCCTCCCCGCCCCAGAGCGCCAGTCGAATCGTCCGGCGCGGGCGCGCACCCACAGCCTTGAGCAGTCGCATCGCCTCCATCATCGCCGCCACACCATCCGCATTGTCCGACGCGCCCGTAGCCGAGTGCCACGAGTCGAGGTGCGCACCGAGGAAGACCACCTCGTCCTTGAGGCGCGGGTCCGTTCCGGGCAGCTCCGCGATCACGTTGTACCCGCTCGTGTCCGCGGCGTGATACCGCGCACGCACCTCGGCCTGCAGTTTGACCGGCGTTCCCGCCTGCACGAGCCGAGCGATCATGTTGTAATGCTCGACCGCGAGCACCACTGACGGAACCGCGTCGTCGCGCGTCGCGCGGTTGCCGAGGACGAAGATCGTACCGTGCTGCCCCTGGTTCGGGCGCAGCACCAACCCCGCGCCCAGCTCCTGCAGGAGCGGCATCATCTCGCGGAGTGGCACCGTTGGATCGCTGCGAAGCATGGGTGGCGCGCCGATACGAACACGTTGTTCCGTGTCACCGGGCTGCGGACGGTCGGCGGTGATGAGCGCGTATTGCGGTGGCTGCGGGAGCACGATCGCGCCGCGCAACTGCCCGGCCATAGCCCGAATCTGATCCGCGGTCTTATCACCCACGTACACCGGATTGCCGGAGAGGGCGCCCCGCGTCGACGGTGTCCATGCCTCCGGATACCCCACGAGCGGGAAGTACCTCGGCTCCGTCATCTCCAGCGTGAGCTTCTCCAACGTCCACCCTCGACCGAACGGAAACGACTCGACCGAGACGTTGCTCATGCCCCACGCCGTGAGCTTGTCACGCGTCCAGTCGACCGAGCGTTTGAACGCTGGCGTTCCCGTGAGCCGCGGCCCGATGACGTCCGTGAGGGTGCGATAGGTCTCGAGCACCTGTGACCGTTGTTCGCTTTCCGCGCGGAGGCGAGCGATCATCGCGCTATCGACCCGCTCCTGCGCGTGTGCTCGCGGTGCCGGTATGCCGACCCCCGCGAGCGCCACGAGGAAGGCCGGAACGAGTTGACGAGTCGCCATGTCAGTCAGCCTCTTTGTTGGTGTCCGGCGGCTATCTTCCCGCGGGACACTCACCATCGCAAGGGCTCGCTCTGCCGTCGCCTGCCCGGGACCGAACCTGTCGCTCCGCACGACATGCCTCGCCCGCCACGACCAACGCGACCCAACGTCAGCGCCGGCCTGCTGCTCTTCCGGCGCTCGAGCGGCAGCCTCGAGGTCTTTCTCGCACACCCCGGCGGTCCATTCTGGAAGGACCGCGACGCCGGCGCCTGGACGATTCCGAAGGGCATCGTCGAGGACGGCGAAGATCTCCTCGACGCCGCACGCCGAGAGTTCGAGGAAGAGACCAGCATCCACCCCCTCGGCCCATTCGTGCCACTCGGTAGCGTACGGCAGAAGGCCGGGAAGACGATCCACGCGTGGGCGTGGGAGGGCGAAGCCGACCCCGCAGCCATCGTGAGCAACAAGATGCGGACCGAGTGGCCGCGCGGCTCGGGGCGATGGATCGAGTTCCCCGAGGTCGATCGCTGTGCGTGGTTTACTGCGGGCACCGCTCGGGAGAAGATGAATCCCGCACAGGCGGAGCTCGTCGATCGGCTCGAGGCGACGCTCGGCGCTGGCGACCCCCACCCGACCCCACTCTCATGAGTCGCCTCACGAACACCGACGACCCGCACACGCCCCACTCCCTCACGCGGCGCGATTTCCTCCGTGCCGGGGCAGTCGCTGCCGCGGCAACCGCAATCGACGGAACACGCGGCGAGCTTCCCGCCGCCAGTCCCGTCCTTCGACCCCACGCGACGACGCAGGCGACCTTCGAGCTCGACGAAGCGACGATCGCGTCACTGCAGGAGGGGATGCGATCCGGACGATACACATCCCGCTCGATCACCGAGCTGTATCTCGGACGCATCGACGCCATCGATCGTGCGGGACCGACGATCAACTCCGTAATCGAGCGCAATCCCGACGCGATGCGGATGGCCGAGGAGCGGGATGCCGAG
>Ga0075421_100002575_pt1 | contig 21673 bp, 15 predicted proteins | sample SoiMetdeltSBSDD5_FD_75292 | JGI IMG/M metagenome (GOLD analysis project Ga0075421, IMG submission 75292) | Bulk soil microbial communities from a Populus tree surrounding site in Tennessee, USA - Soil MetaG P. deltoides SBSDD5 | ecosystem: Environmental > Terrestrial > Soil > Tree plantation...
TAGGTCCCACGCGGAGTTTTCCCTTAAATTTTTAAAGTATTATTATTTATCATAAGATCTGGCACAGAGATTCGTGGATGAGCTCGCAATTCCCAGCCTCGCAATTCCCGCTTGACTCATCGCCGCGACCAGCGTTATAGGTGCCGAGTTTATCGCGGTGAGCCAATAATATTTCAACGTCAGGAGGAACATTAGATGGAATGGCAAGAAGCACTTCCCCTGTTGCGGGAGAATCACACCGGTGTCGCGATCAGCGTCACGCCGAAAGGCCGTGCGCAGTCGACCATCGTCTCGACGGCTGTGCTGGACGGTAAGCTCGGGTTCGCATCGCGGGATTACACCGTGAAGGCTAAAAACATCCAACGGACAGGCCGGGCGGCTGTCACGGTCATCAAGCTCGACACCCGGCGCTATGTCACCGTCGAGGGCCTTGCGTCCATCGAGCCTTGGCAGGACACGCCGGCGCATATCAAGCGTCTGAAAGACCTCTACGTCGCCATGGGCCGAGCACCCAAGGGCACCGACGAGGAGTTCGCCCAGCAGATGCGGGAGGAAAAACGAAACCTGGTTCTCGTTAACCCCGAGAGCCTCTATGGCAGCCTGCGATCAGGCGCCTAGCAGGTTTTTCCTTTGCCCACGAGGAGCAGCAATAGGGTCGCCAAACCGAAAGCGCCTCGCGTCCGGAGTCAAAGCTCCCGAGTTTCTCAGCGAAACACCTGATGGCAGGGTTACGCCCTGGCGGTGATCCCTCCTTGTCCGGCTTCCTTAAGCCGCAGGTGGCTTGCCATTCTCCCGGTTCGCTGTCAATGAGCATGAATAATTGCTGGTATTCTTCGACTTGCGACGCCTACCCAAGAGAGATTTACGAATCGCCGTGTGAGCGCTTCGTGGCGACCTATCGAAAACAACGAAGGAGGTCTTCAAGTGAGCGACGAAAATCTAATCAGGCAAAGCTACGAGGAGATGATCCGGACCGTGTTCGCGCAGTTTTATCAAGCTTCGGTTCTGGCAAAAACTGCGGAAGAAAAAGCTAAAGCAGAACAGATATTCCAAACTGGAATTTTGTTTGCGCGCCAAATCCGGGATCGCGCGGTTGTCATCTTACCCGCGGCGTGAGCCGGCGATTTCAAAGCGCGGTCTGCTTTCGGCCTTTTTTAGTAGTCGAATCCGCGACCAGGCTTTGATAGAAATGGCATCCATGAAATCCGTGCGCAAAGCACTTACGATCGCGGGATCGGATTCTGGCGGAGGCGCCGGAATCCAAGCGGATCTCAAGACCTTCGCCGCTATTGGCGTCTACGGCACCTCGGCGCTCACGGCGATCACCGCCCAGAACACCGTCGGAGTCAGACAAATCTACGAGCTGAGTCCAAAGCTTGTAGGCGCGCAGATCGACGCGATCATGGAAGACATCGGCGCCCACGCGGTAAAGACCGGCATGCTCGCCAATGCAGCAACGATCGCTGCGATTGCAAAAAAGCTTCGCCAGCATCGGCTAAAGAACCTCGTCGTCGATCCGGTGATGGTGGCGACGTCCGGCGATCTTCTGATCAAAAAGAGTGCGGTGGCGGCGCTGCGTTCCCAGCTTTTTCCGCTGGCGACGGTGGTCACGCCGAATATTCCGGAAGCCGAAAAGCTTACGGACACGAAGATCCGCGGCGGCGGAGACATCGAGAAGGCAGCGCGGAAAATAATCGAGATGGGCGCCAGGGCCGTCGTCATCAAAGGCGGTCACCTCAAAGGCCCGGCCGTCGACTTGTTTTTCGATGGTAAAAACGCTCACGTGCTTATCGCGCCGCGCATTCGCACCAAGAACACGCACGGCACCGGCTGCACGTTTTCCGCGGCTATCGCGGCCAATCTCGCGTCAGGAGAAGATCTGGAAAGCGCCGTACGGGCAGCAAAGAAGTACATCACCGCGGCGATCCGGGCCGGTTTCGCCGTCGGCTCCGGACATAGCCCGGTGCATCATTTTCACGATTTCTGGAAGGTCTGAGGATACGATGGAGGGTCGCGATTTTCGATCTTCCATTCTCAATTCTCGATACGCAAGCCAGCTTACTTGCCGCCCCGCTCCATGTCGGCGACGATGGCGCGGGCCGCACCGATCGGATCATCGGCTTCAAGAATGGGCCTGCCCACCACGATATAATCGACCCCCCCGCGTACCGCGTCATGCGGAGTCATCACCCGCTGCTGATCATCGCGCTTGCCGTCACTCGGACGAATGCCGGGCGTGACGATCATGAAGCTCCGGCCGCACGCCTTGCGAATCACCGGGACTTCCTGCGGCGAGGCAACGACACCGTCCATCGCGGCTTCTTTGGTCAATAACGCCAGCCGCACGACTTGATCGACGACCTCATGCTCGACCCCGACGCGTTGCAGGTCGTCCTGATTCAAGCTCGTCAGCACCGTGACGGCCAGCATGATCGGGCGGCGCAGCTTCCCCTGGCGGCAAACGCGCTCCACTTCTTTCACGGTCATGCGCATCATTTCGAGGCTGCCGGAAGCATGTACGTTGAACATTTTCACGCCGAGTCGCGTCGCTTCGACGGCCGCTTTGGCGACCGTGTTGGGAATGTCGTGAAACTTTAAATCGAGAAAAATTTCGCCGCCGAGATCCTGGATCAGTTGGACCGCTTGCGGTCCGGCGTGAGTAAATAACTGCTTACCGATCTTGAACATGCCGACTTCGCCGGCGAGCAGTTTGACGAGCTTTTTGGCTTGATCCAATGAATCCACGTCGAGCGCCACGATAAGCCGGTCGCGCATGGAACCTCGCTTACGCACCAGCTCGAGCTTCGACGCCATACGTTTTACGCCTGGAGTGCTTCGCTAACGATTTGTTTGATTTTGTCTGCCGCGCCGGCGATCGGAATCTCATCGGTCCGGCCGTCCGCGCGCCAGCGCAGCTCGAAATTATTTTTTTGCAAACCTTTGGCGCCGATGGTCACTCGCAGGGGAATGCCGACCAGATCGCCATCCTTGAACTTGACTCCGGGACGTTCGTCGCGATCGTCCAGCAAAACTTCGACGCCGCGTGCTTGCAGTTCTTGATTGAGCTTATCGGTGGCGTCGCGAATGGCCTGGTCTTGGTAATTGATCGGCAGCAGCAAGATTTGACACGGCGCGATTGAAAAAGGCCATAGGATGCCGTTGGCGTCGTGGTTTTGCTCGACAGCAGCAGCGACCATGCGGCTGATGCCGATGCCGTAACAGCCCATTTCGACCGGCCGCTCCCGTCCTTCCGCATCAAGATACGTCGCGCCCATGGATTCACTGTACTTGGTGCCAAGATAGAATACCTGGCCGACTTCGATGCCCCGATGCGTTTCGAGCACGCCGTTCTCGCAGCGCGGGCACGAATCGCCGGCAAGCGCCTGGCGCAGATCGGCAAAGGCCGAAGGAGTAAAATCGCGCTCCTGATCGACTTGGATCAAGTGCGCATCCGTCTCATTCGCGCCGGTTACCGCGCCGCGCATTGCATGAATCCCAAGGTCGGCGATCATTCGAAGTTTCAAACCGATGGGCCCCAGAAATCCCGGCATGACTCCCGCAGCCGAAGCTACTGTCGCTTCGTCGGCTAGCGTCAGTTCCTGGACTTTTAAAACGGCCTTTAGTTTGAGTTCGTTGATCTCATGATCGCCGCGCACCAACGCAGCAATTAATTCATCGCCGTCGATGCGGTACACCAACGTTTTGATGAACTTATTTGGCGGTAGTTTGAGAAACGCGGCGACATCCGCAACGGTTTTCTTTCCCGGAGTTGCAACTTTCTCGAGCTTAAGCGCTGCTTCGGAAAGATTGCCCCCGGCCGGCCGGCGCGCTTTTACTTCGGCCTTCTCGAGATTGGCCGCGTAATCGCAGCTACTGCAGCTGACGATGGCGTCTTCACCCGAGTCCGCCAGCACTTGAAATTCATGCGACTGGCTGCCGCCGATCGCGCCGGTGTCGGCTTCGACCGGGCGAAAGCGCAAGCCGGAACGCGCGAAGATACGCTTATAAGTCTCGACCATGTTGTCGTATTCGCGCCGGCAGTCGGCCACGTCGGCGTGAAAACTGTAAGCATCCTTCATGATGAACTCGCGGCCGCGCATCAGGCCGAAGCGGGGGCGAACCTCGTCGCGGAATTTCGTCTGGATCTGATATAAATTAAACGGCAGATCTCGATATGAGCGCACCGAACGGCGCACTAGATCGGTGATAATTTCCTCGTGGGTCGGCCCGAGACAGAAATCGCGTTCATGGCGGTCTTTAAAACGCAGCAGCTCCTTGCCGTACTTTTCCCAGCGTCCGCTCTCTTGCCATAATTCAGCGGGCGAGCAGATCGGCAGCGAAAGCTCCTGGGCCCCCGCCCGATCCATTTCTTCGCGCACGATCTGTTCGACTTTTCTGATGACCCTGAGCGCCAATGGAAGATAATCGTAGATGCCGCGGCTGATCTGCCGAATGAAGCCCGCGCGCACGAGCAGTTTGTGACTGATAACTTCGGCATCAGACGGATCTTCCTTGAGGGTGGGTATGAGGGTTTTGCTCCAACGCATAGCTTAGATTCTTACTTCGCGGCTTTCGTATGCTTCCTGGTGAGAATCGTTTTTAGCTGGCGCGGCCAAGCTTGATTCTCAGATGATAATGCCTAAATTTTCGATTGCCGCCTCCCCCGCGCCGGTAGAAGCGAACTTCAATGCAGTGAAGGAGAGGGTAATCAGCCGTTCGCCGCGGCCGCTTGTTCCGCGTCTTTTTCTGCCGCCAACTTTTGTACTTCTTCCATCAGGGCGTTGACGATCTCGGCTTCCGGCACCTTGCGGATCACCTCGCCGCGTTTGAAGATCAGGCCGATGCCTTTGCCGCCCGCAACTCCGAGATCCGCGGCGCGCGCTTCCCCAGGGCCGTTGACTTCGCAGCCCATCACCGCCACGTGAATGTTAAGGTTACTATAGGGCAACATTCTCTCTTCCACGGTCTTAGCCAAGCCGACGAGATCGACGTCGGCGCGGCCGCAGGAAGGACAGGCAACGAAAGTTAACCCTTCTTTCCTAATCTTCAGCGCCTTGAGAATTTCCGTGCCGACGCGCACTTCCTCGACGGGATCGGCGGCGAGCGAGACGCGAATGGTATCGCCGATGCCTTCGGCGAGCAGCGTGCCCAATCCGATCGCAGACTTGATCGTGCCGTTGCCCGGCGTGCCGGCCTCGGTAACGCCCAAATGAAAAGCGTAGTTCACTTTATCGGCAAGCATGCGATAGGCTTCGATCATCATCAGCGGGTCGGAGGCTTTGAGTGAAATTTTGATTTCCTGGTATCCGACATCTTCGAGAATGCGAATATGGCGGAGCCCGCTTTCGACCATGCCGTCCGCCGTCGGTCCGTCGTACTTTTGCAACAGGTCTTTTTCCAGCGACCCGGCGTTAACGCCGATGCGAATGGGAATTTTGCGTTCCGACGCGGCCTTCACCACCTCTTCAACGTACTTGCGCGCGCCGATATTTCCGGGATTCAGACGCAAGCCGTCCACCCCTTGCTCGATCGCGATCAAGGCCAGTTTATAATTAAAGTGAATGTCGGCGACGAGCGGGATGCGAATTTTTTTCTTGATTGCGCCCAGTTGCTCCGCGGCTTCGCGCACCGGCACCGCGCAGCGGACGATTTCGCAACCGGCCGCCTCGAGATCCCAAATTTGCTGCACGGTTGCGCGCACGTCGCGGGTATCGGTTTTGGTCATCGACTGCACGGTAATCGGTGCATCGCCGCCGATCTTGACCTTGCCGAGCTGAATGGATCTGCTTTGACGACGTTGAATCATGCGAGCACTATAGAGAACGGTGGGGAACGGGTCAACAAAGCATCGTCAGAGCTTAGCGAATTAACGGACTTGCGGGCCGGGCTAGGCGTCATCATCCGCTTCCGCGGGCGTGGAAGGAGCATCGGCCGACTTGCCTTCCTTCGCCGGCGCTCTTGCGCCCTGTTTATCTTGCGGTGCATCGTCTTTCTTCCGCCGATCCCCTTCGGGAATGATCAGCAAGCGACGATAGGAGCCCTGGCCGAGACTTTTGGTCGATACCCATGGGTCGTCTTGCAGCACGGCATGCATGATCCGCCGATCGGCGGCGCTAAGCGCGTCCACGGTAACCGTTTTTCGTTGGCGCTTGGCCTTCTCTCCTAGCCGCAACGCCATGTCTTCAAGCGATCTGCGCCGGCGCTCGCGATAATTTTCAATGTCAACGACGACGTGGGGCCCCTCGCTGCCTTGGCGCTCGCCGGCGATGCGAGTGACTAGATACTGCAAAGCTTCCAGGGTCTGGCCCTTGCGGCCGATCAGCAGGCCGCTATTGTTGGCGTGGACCTCGAGGATGATTTCATCGCCCTTGGCCGAGGATTTCTGTTCCACGGTCGCCTTGACGCCCATCAGAGCCAAAATATCTTCCAATACTTTTTTTGCTTTCTCGACGATTTCAGAGGTTTCCGCCAAGGGAACCGGCGCCTCGCTAGCGGTTTGTGGCACCTCAGGCGTCTTTAAAGAAACTGTCGATTTTCGCAGCTCAGCGCGAATCTTGGCTTTCTGCGCGCCGAATCCCAGGATGCCCTTACGCCCTTCCGAGACAATCTCAACGCTAACCTTTTCACGATTGACGCCGAGCAACTTGAGAGCGTTTTCGATCGCGCCATCTATGGTATCGCCTTCGGTTTCCACGAAATCCATAAATCAAGCCTTTCCCAATGGACCTAGTGTTCCTTACGGTTGATCCAATACTGCTGGGCAATGGTCAAAAGATTGTTCACCAGCCAGTAAACGGTTAAGCCCGCGGGAAACGACACGAACATGAACGTAAACATCAACGGCATCAACAGCATTATTTTTCTTTGGTTGGGATCGCCGGCAGTCGGCGTCATCCATTGCTGGATGAACATGCTTGCGCCCATCAGTATGGTGAGTACGGGAATACCGAAGTGCCAACCTGCGAACGCCATCGGCAACGACTCCCAATCCGGCCGAGACAGGTCGTTGATCCACAAGAACGGCGCATGACGCAATTCGATCGGCGTGCTGAGGGCGTTGTAGAGCCCGATAAAAACCGGAAACTGCAGAACCATCGGCAGACAACCGCCCAGCGGATTAACCCCGTTGCGTTTGTAAAGCTCCATGATTTCCTTGTTGAGCTTTTCCTTATCGTTGCCGTGCTTCTCCTTGAGCTTTTCCATCTGGGGCTGGAGCTTCTGCATCTGCTTCATCGAGGCAAAACTCTTGTGCGTCAAGGGAGCCATCAGGAGCTTGATCAAAACTGTCAGCAGAATAATGTCCAGCCCGTAGCTGCCCGTGAAGCGATGGAAAAAATGCAGCACGTAAAGAAACGGGATCGAAACAAAACCGAAGTAGCCGAAGTCGATGGCGCGTTCTAACCCTTTGCCCGGTGCCTTCAAAATGTCCAGTTCCTTGGGACCCATGAACAGCGTGGCGCGCGTGGCGGCCGTCGGGCCGTTGATCCCCAGCACCAGCGCCGTGCCGTCTTGGCGCACCGCGACTTTGTACCCGGCGCCATTCTCGGGCACTAAACCGAAGAAAAAATAGGTGTAGCCAAACCCTGCCCAAGAGACATCGCCGGTAAACTCGAGACCTTTGGCCGCCGCATCGGGCGCTTCGCGTTTAATCTTGTTGTCGATCAAAGCGATAAAACCCTCGAAAGGCGCGTCGTGATTGGGAATAGAGTGGTCCGCTTTAGCCGTGATCTGCATTGCCGGAATCGGCGTGCCGGAGGCGGCTTTTACCGAGACTTCCATTTGGAATGGATAGGCGGCGCCTGTGAAAGCGAACGATTTGGTGACGACCGCGCCGTCGGCGCTTTGTCCTTGAAAAACTAACGTCCCCTTAGTGTCGCCGGTCAACTGGAGGTCACCGCCGCCTTGCACCGAATAAACCAAGCTGTTGTCGTCGAACGGCTCAGGGGATTGCCAACGGACGCCCAAGGGCAGCGGCACTCCCGGCGCTGCTTGAACCATTTCAAAAGGCGGACTGTTTTCGCCCGCCGAGGCACGATATTTTTTGAACTTGAAGCTCTTCAGCCGGGCGCCCTGAGTGGTGAAAACCGCGATGAAATTCTCCGTCTCGATTTTAACGTCGCGGGCCGTTTGCCGGCTGGAAATCTCGGCGGGCGCAGCTTGAGCCGCAGCTACTGCCGGCGGCGAGTCTTTTGCCGTGTTGGCTGTCTCGGCGGCTTTCGAGTCTTTCGGGTCGTTTTTAGTCTCGATTGCAGGCGCGGACTGTGGAGGCGTTGGCGGGTAGAAGCGCGTCACCAGATCCTGGTAGACCACCAGCACGAGAATCGAAATCGCGATCCCTATTATTGCGCGTTTGTCCATGGTTAAGAATTACTTTACTGGATCATATCCGCCAGGATGCCAAGGATGACAGCGGCCGATGCGGCCAAAACCGAAGGCGATCCCTTTGAGGATTCCGTGTTTTCGAATAGCCTGTTCTGTATAAGCTGAACAGTTGGGGTAGAATCGACAAGCGCGCGGCAAAAAGGGCGACACCGCGCCGCGATAGGCGGAGAGCAGCAAAAGCAAGATCGCGCGCATCATGGGATTATGCCCCGCGGCGCGGCGATTGATGATTAAACGCTCGTCCGAGCTCGCTTTCAATGCCGGGTCCCGCCAGACCGACGGCGCCTTTGCGCGCGATCACGAGGATATCCGTTCCCGGCCGCAAAGCCGCGCGGCGACGGCGGAAATACTCGCGGACTTGTCGCTTGATCCGATTGCGAATCACGGCATTGCCCACTTTGCCGCTCACAGTGATTCCCAATCGAGACTCAGGTCGGTGGTTCGTGCTACTGATGACGATGAAACTCGCCGACTGAAGCTTTGCGCCGGTGCGCGACAGTTTTAAGAATTCCGCTCGTTTTCGCAGGCGCGCCGATTTCGGCAACCGTTCCGTGCCTCTCAGCGTCATTCCTTTTGCTTTAACTAGGTTCGCGCGCGTTTGGGCGGCACACTCACCGTCAGTCGTTTGCGTCCTTTGGCGCGGCGTCGTTTGAGCACTTTGCGCCCGCCCGGCGTTTCCATGCGGGCGAGAAAACCATGCGTGCGTTTTCTCCGCACGTTGCTCGGTTGATAAGTTCGTTTCATAGAAAATTTGCTCCCTTAGGCCGGTCCAACGGCCAAGTGTTTATATCAATCATACGGCCTGGGTGTTGTCAATTTTAGCCGGCTTCGGCTTTCAACGAGCGGTGCATTAGATCTTGCACCGCTTCGGCCGGTTTTTTCCCGGCATACAACACCTCATACATCTGCTCGACGATAGGCATTTCAACCCCCAATCGGTTAGCGAGCAAGTGCAGCGAACGAGTATTGCGCACGCCTTCGGCAATCATGCGAGTTGAACCGGTAATTTCTTGGAGGCTCTTACCCGCGGCGATTTGCAGCCCGACCGCGCGGTTACGGCTCAAATCCCCGGCGCAGGTCAAGATCAAATCACCGAGCCCCGGCAGGCCAGCGAGCGTTAAGGGATCTGCTCCAAGGCGCACCGCCAAACGGGTCATCTCGGCAAGTCCGCGCGTGATCAGCCCCGCCCGAGCATTTTGCCCGAGTTTCAAGCCGTCGCTGATGCCCGCGGCGATAGCGATAATATTTTTCACCACGCCGCCGATCTGCACGCCGATGACATCGGATGACGTATACACGCGCAGATTGTTGGTGCTGAGAATCTTCTGGACCGATCGCGCCACCGCATCGTCGTACGCCGCTACGGTGACCGCCGCCGGCAGTTGCTGCGCGACTTCGATGGCAAACGTCGGTCCGGAAAGAAACGCATGGCGCCGTTTGTGCTCGGCGCCGAAAATATCGATGAAGAGCTCCGCCATTGTTCGGAGGCGCTCTTCTTCGAGTCCTTTCGTCCCGCAGAGAAGCGTCGCCCGACCAAGCTTGGAAGCTATCGGCGAGAAAACCTGCCGCACGACGTGCGACGGCAAAGCGCAAATGATCAAATCTTTGTTTTCAACTGCCTCGTCAACCAACCGAGTTGCGCAAATGTTTGCCGGGAGTGTAATACCCGGAAGATAGGTCCGGTTTTCTCTGCATTCGGTTATCTCCCTGAAGCTATCACCGCCGTGGCACCACAGGACAACATGCTCGCCTTTATCCGCGAGCACCTTCGCTAGCGCGGTGCCCCAGCCACCCGCGCCGATCACTCCGATACTACTCGACATGACGGATCAACTTGGGAAAAGACATGGAAAACTTGCGAAATGTGTCCCGGTTTCTCAGATCAGGCAGAACCTATTGGTCGCTCTTTTCTTCTTCCACCAGCTCGTCGTCCTCTTCCTTCTCTGCCACACGAGCGAGCGAAACCACCCGCTCGCCTTCTTCGAGCTCGATCAGACGGACCCCCTGGGTGTTGCGGCCAATGATGCGAATGTCATGGATGCGCATGCGAATAATCTTACCCTTGTTCGAAATCAACATGAGCTGATCGTCTTCGGTCACTTGCTGGACGCCCACCACCCGGCCGGTCCGGTCCGTCGTCTTCATGGTGATGATGCCCTTGCCGCCGCGCGACTGCAGCCGGTACTCGTCCATCTCAGTGCGCTTGCCGTAACCGCCCTCGGAAACCGTCAGGATATTGAAGCCGAGAGTCAGTATTTCCATGCTGACGAGTTTGTCGCCTTCGTCAAGCTTCATGCCGACGACCCCGAAAGTACCGCGCCCGGTTGGGCGCACCTGTTCTTCCTTGAAACGAATCGATTGGCCCTCCGACGTGGAGAGAATAAGCTCTTGCTGTCCGTCAGTGAGCCGAACGCCGATCACCTCGTCGCCGTCCTCGAGTCCGATCGCGCGAATGCCGGAGGGGCGCGGATTGGCGTAGGCCATCAGCTCGGTCTTCTTGATCAAGCCATTCTTGGTGGCGAAGACGATGAAACGTCCTTCCTGGAACTCCTTCACGGACAGAAATGCTGAAACCTTTTCGCCCGCTTCGAGACTGAGCAAGTTGACGATCGGCTTTCCTCGGGCCGCACGGCTTGCCTGGGGCAGCTCGTGGACTTTAATCCAGTACACTTTGCCGACGGTGGTAAAAAACAGAATGTAGGAATGCATCGATGCGATGAAGAGATACTCGACAAAGTCTTCTTCCTTCGTCGTCGTGCCGATCTTGCCCTTGCCGCCGCGCCGCTGCGCCCGGTACAGCGAAACCGGATTGCGCTTGATGTAGCCGTCGTGGGAGATCGTCACCGCCATGTCTTCATCGACGATCATGTCTTCGATGGAGATATCTTCCGAGTGCTCGACGATCTGCGTGCGCCGCTCGTCGCCGTAATTCTTTTTAATCTCTCTAAGCTCGTCGACGATGATTTTGTAGATTTCTTTTTCGTCGGCAAGAATGGCTCTGAGCTTGGCGATCAACTCGACCGTCTCGCGATGCTCCGCCATGATCTTGTCGCGCTCCAGACCGGTCAAGCGCTGCAGGCGCAAATCTAAAATCGCCTGGGCCTGGATATCGCTCAGCCCAAAATGGCTCATCAAGCCTTCCTTGGCAACTTTGGGATCCGAAGAATTGCGGATCAGGGTGATGACGGCGTCGAGATTGTCGAGCGCGATGCGATATCCGTCTAAAATATGGAGCCGCTCTTCGGCCTTGCGCAGATCGTAAGCCGTGCGTCGGGTCACCACTTCCTTGCGGTGATCGAGGAAGCACTTCAGCGCTTCTTTGAGATTGAGCAGCTTCGGTTTGCCATCGACGATGGCAAGCATGTTCATGCCGAAAGAGTCCTGCAACTGGGTATGTTTGTGCAATTGGTTGATGATGATCTCGGCCACCGCGTCGCGCTTTAGCTCGACCACGATGCGCATGCCGTCGCGGTCCGATTCATCGCGCAGATCGCCGATGCCTTCGATCTTTTTGGCGTTGACCAACTCGGCGATTTGCTCGATCAGACGCTTCTTATTCACCATGTAGGGAATTTCGCTGATGATGATCTGCTCTTTGCCCGTCCGTTTGACCGTCTCGGTGAAGGCTTTGCCGCGCATTTGCACGATGCCCTTGCCTTCGTGGTAGGCTTGAATAATTGGCTCCTTCCCATGAATAAAACCGCCGGTGGGAAAGTCCGGACCGGGAATATGCCTCATCAGTTGCTTGATCGTAATCTCAGGATTCTCAACCATGGTGATCAACGCGTCGACCACTTCACTCAAATTGTGCGGTGGAATATTGGTCGCCATGCCGACCGCGATGCCGGCCGAGCCGTTGATCAGCAGGTTGGGAATTTTTGACGGCAGAACCGCGGGCTCTTTGAGCGAGTCGTCGTAGTTCGCAATAAAATCGACGGTCTCTTTGTCGATATCGGCGAGCATTTCCTCGGCCAGCGGTGTCATGCGGATTTCGGTGTAACGCATCGCCGCGGGATTATCGCCGTCGATGGAGCCGAAGTTTCCCTGGCCGTCCACCAGCGGGTAGCGCAGGTTGAAATCCTGCGCCATGCGCACGATGGTGTCGTAGATCGCTGTGTCGCCATGGGGATGATACTTACCCATGATATCGCCGACCAGGCGGGCCGATTTCTTATAGGGCTTATCGGAGGTATTGCTGGCGTCGTACATCGCGTAAAGAACCCGCCGATGCACCGGCTTGAGTCCGTCGCGCACATCGGGCAGCGCGCGGCTGATGATGACGCTCATGGCATAGGCCATGAACGACTCGCGCATTTCTTCTTCGATGTAAACGGGGACCTTTTGCGACTTTAACGTTGCTTCCATGGTTGACTCGCTCGTCCGAGTTGCCTGAGAATTTTAAGTGTTCAAACGGCTTGAACGTTTTGGAACTACTTGAACGGCTTGAACTCTTTATTTTTAGATGTCTAAATTTCTAACGGTGAGCGCATGCTCTTCGATGAATTTGCGGCGCGGCTCGACTTCATCGCCCATCAATGTCGAGAAGATCTCGTCAGCTTCCACCGCGTCTTCGATACGCACCTGCAAGAGCACGCGAGTTTCAGGATTCATCGTGGTCTCCCAGAGTTGCTCCGGATTCATCTCGCCCAAACCTTTGTAGCGCTGAATATATTGGCCCTTTTTGCCGCCTTCCATGACGTACCTGAGAACTTCGGTGAGAGATTTTAAGGGCGTCTTGTTCTCTCCTTCTTCCACCGCGTAGGGTGGCAATCCGATCCCGGAAAGATCGGCGAAGAGTTTTTTGATTTCCCGGTATTCCGGACTGGTCAGGAACTCGCGATCGATCACGGTTTGGTAGCCGGTGCCATTGGCGCGCGTCGCCACGACAAGTTTGTGGCAATTGTGCTCGGCATCCTCTTCTAACAGGCATGACAACGGCGCCTGTTCCGGGGCCGTCAAATTCACGTAGGAGGCCAAACGCCCCTCGATACTTTCCAGCGCGCTCTTGTTCTTCAAAGTTTCTTCGCCAAAACCATCTTCCAGCAACAACGCCTCGACCACCGTGCGATTTTTTTTCTTCTTGCCGATCAAGATCATCAATTTTTCCCAACGCGCGATCTTTTTGATGTAACCTTGCAAAGGCTGCCCGACGAGACCGTTGCCGTTCTGGGAAGCGCGCAAACGGATACTTTCGGTGCCGAGTTCTATGAGATGATCCTCGAGCATCGGCTCATCTTTGAGATAGCGTTCCTGCTTACCTTTTTTGATCTTGTAGAGCGGCGGTTGAGCGATAAACAAGTGGCCGTTTTCCACGAGCTGGGGCATTTGCCGATAGAAAAAAGTAAGCAACAAGGTGCGGATATGCGAGCCGTCGACATCCGCGTCGGTCATGATGATGATCGAATGGTAGCGCAGCTTCGCTTCGTCGTAGTCTTCTTTTACGCCGGTCCCCAATGCCATAATCATCAGGCGAATTTCCTGGGATGAAAGCATTTTGTCGAAACGTGCTTTTTCGACATTGAGGATTTTGCCCTTGAGCGGCAGGATCGCTTGATTGCGCCGGTCGCGCCCTTGCTTGGCCGAGCCGCCGGCGGAATCGCCTTCAACCAGATAAATCTCGCTCAACGCCGGATCGCGCTCCTGGCAGTCGGCGAGTTTTCCCGGCAACGAGCCGGAATCGAGCGCACCCTTGCGGCGCGCCAGATCTTTGGCTTTGCGGGTGGCCTCGCGCACGCGCGCCGCCTCCACGCCTTTACCGACGATTTTCTTCGCTTCGCTCGGGTGTTCGCTCATGTAGCTGGAAAATTTCTCGTTCACGAGCGCTTCGACGATGCCCTTTACTTCGCTGTTGCCAAGCTTGGTCTTGGTCTGCCCCTCGAACTGCGGCTCGGGAACTTTCACGCTGATCACCGCGGTAATTCCCTCGCGAACGTCTTCACCTTGGAGATTTTCTTCGTCCTTCTTCAGCAGACCGCTGTTCAGCGCGTAGCTGTTGATCGTGCGCGTCAAGGCGGAGCGAAATCCGATCAGGTGGGTGCCGCCTTCGATCGTATTGATATTATTAGCGAACGAAAAAACGCTCTCCGAGTAGCCGTCGTTCCACTGCATGGCGATCTCGACTTCAACGCCGTCTTTCTCGCCTTCGAAGTGAACGACTTTCGCGTGGATTGCGGCTTTGGCGCGGTTGAGGTGCTCGACAAAGGAAAGCAAGCCACCCTTATAGAAAAACTCGTGCTTTTTTTGCGTCCGCTCGTCGTCGATGGTGATCTTGACGCCGCGATTGAGAAACGCCAGTTCGCGCAGACGCTGCGACAGGATATCGAAACTAAAATCGCTGGTTTCAAAGATTGTCGAATCGGGTTTGAAAGTCACCCGCGTGCCGCGCTCCTTCGATTTGCCGACTTCCTTCAGCGGTTCTTGCGGATCGCCGCGCTTATAGCTTTGCTGGTAAACCTTGCCGTCGCGCTTGATTTCAACTTCCAAAGTCTCCGACAGCGCGTTGACCACCGAGATGCCCACGCCGTGCAAACCGCCGGAAACTTTGTAAGAAGCTTTGTCGAACTTGCCGCCAGCGTGGAGTTTGGTGAGCACGACTTCTGCCGCAGAAATTTTTTCGGTGGCATGAATGTCGACCGGAATGCCGCGGCCGTTGTCGATGACAGTGACGCTGTTATCAATATGAATCGCAACTTCGATGGAGTCGCAGTGGCCGGCGAGCGCTTCGTCGATGGAATTGTCGACGACTTCATACACGAGATGATGAAGACCTCGCTCGCTGGTGTCGCCGATATACATACCGGGACGTTTTCTAACCGCTTCAAGACCTTCGAGGACTTTTATGTTGTCCGCGCTATAATCGGACTCTTGGGGATTTTTCGTTTCAGCCATTTTCACCTATCTTTAGGTTGAATTTTTTCCTGTAAAGTTGTGGGGTTAGAAAGAATTGCCAGCATCTGGAATACTACCTGAAACGGTCGTGAAAGTAAAGCGCAAAGTGGTTCCTAAGATATTGAAATATAGGAAGAATTTTGACGTTTTTAGACCCGGTCTGCTTACCCGCCCAAACACGGCGATTTCAGCCAAAAATATGTTGACAGCTCAGGGTGGCTAAGCGAAAAGAAATCCGTGCAAACACTCGTAGCCGCATTCAAATATCTGACACTTTGGGGCCTCACCGCCACTCAACCGACACCGGAAATGGTCGGAAAATCGGCCGTTTATTTTCCCTTGGTCGGTTTGATTTTAGGCTTGCTGCTCGGCTTCACGAACTACCTTCTCGCGCCCCATGTCGATCCGGAGATTATCAACGTCGTGGTTATCGCGCTCCTCATCTTTGCCACCGGCGCGCAACATCTTCACGGGTTGAAAAACGCTTTTGACGCGCTCGGTTCCAACGCCGCGGAGGACAGTAGGCGCACCAATGAGGCTTTGGGCGTTGCGGCAATTGTGCTCGTGATCCTGGGCAAGAGTGCGGCAGCAAACAGCATGGATGAAGTACTCACTCTAAGCCTTCTTCTTATGCCCGTCTTGGCACGCTGGGCGCTGATCATTTTCCTTTACGGTTACGACTCAAGGTTTGACGAAATCCCGCGCCTGATCGCGCAACAAGTTAATTTCTGGCCGTTACTTGCGAGCACGGCGGCAATCCTCGCGTTAACGATCTATCTGCTCGGCCGGAAGGGGCTTTGGATTGCGCTTTTGGTTTCGCTTTTTACTTTATTCTTCCGCGGATTGCTCCATCGGCGCCACGGCGTACTCTCGCACGCTGATGTGCGAGCCAGTGTCGAACTCACTGAGACACTTAGCCTCATCTTGCTTGCCTCGTTATAGGCGTCCGCGGCTGCTCTGAATGGAACTCATTAAGCCTCTTTCTCCCGTCATTCCAGTTTTTCTGCTGGTCGCGGTCGGCTTTATTTTCGCCCACTGGAAGAAAATCAGCCTCACCTCCGTGACCGAAATCATTGTCTATCTCGGCACGCCTTCGCTGGTGTTCAGTTCACTCGCAAGCAAACCGCTTTATGCCGGTGATATCGTTATCTTGTCTGCCGCTATTCTGATCATCTTCGCCGGGGTCGGCCTGCTGATCCGTCTCTATTTCTTCATTTTTGGATTTACTTCCCGCGGCTTTGCCCTGCCTGCTTTATTCATGAACGCCGGAAACATGGGCATCCCGCTGGCTTTGTTTGCGTTCGGCCAGGAAGGCATGCAGCGCGCTACTCTGCTGTTCGTGATCATTACGTTCCTCCAATATTCGCTCGGCATCTATATTCTAAACGGGTGCGGTAACTGGACCGAGATCTTCCGCTTGCCGCTGATCTACGCGGCGATCGCCGGTCTGCTTTTCAATCTCGCGCAGATAAAAATTCCTGAACTTCTTCTCCAACCCGTGGTCATGCTCGGCCAAGCAACGATTCCGATCATGCTCATCAGCCTGGGTTATCGCCTGTATCAAGTCGAATCGCTCCAATTGGGGCACGCTCTCGGAGGCGCGCTACTACGGATATTCGGGGGCTTCGCTGCAGCGAATATGGCCGTGAATTTGATCGGCGCCGAAACCGTCAACCGGCAGGTGCTGCTCCTCTACGGTTCGCTTCCTGCCGCGGTGGTTAATTTCATTTTGACGGAAAAATATCGCCAGGATCCTGGTTTAGCCGCGTCCATCGTGGTGCTCAGCACTTTTATATCTGTCCTGACAATACCTATTGTGTTGGGGCTGATCATGTAGAATTGCTTGACAGCGATTTTGTCCCGTTATAGGTTTCGCCTACAAATTCACAGCGCTAGGTTCAAAGGGAAGACCGGTGCAAATCCGGCGCGGTCCCGCCACTGTGACGGCTACGAAAACCGCAAATTAAGCCACTGTCCTGAGAGTAATCGAAGGATGGGAAGGCGCGGCGATTAGATAAAAGCCCAAGCCAGGAAACCTGCCTAGCGCGCTACGACCGGCCTCTCCGGAGAAGAGAGAAAGGATTCGCGATCTTTCCCCAATTCTGTTGAGGCCTAGGAAGCGATAATGACATCGGCCTCGTTCTTTATCCTTTCCGTGAGCCTCCACGTAGCCGCACTGGCTTATCCGGTTTCGTTTGGCGCGCGCAGTCAAACGAAAATGATTCACGTGACGATTTTACCGATCGAGCAAGACTCGGGCGGCGCAGGAGGTCAAGGCGGGAGTGGAAGTCCCACCGCCCCACGCGATGAGAAATCGCGTCGCGTTAGACCGTCAGCCATGGTGCCGCGAGTCGACCCGAAGCCACCCGCCAATCCAGAGCTGGAAGGGCTGTCCGCTAACAACATTGCAACCGCTAGCGACAGCAGCATCGCGTTAGTTTCAGCGACCGCAAACTCTGCTGAGACTCTCGGGCCGGCGATCTCCCGTCCCTCGGGCACTGATACGAATAGCTCCGGTAGTGGTCTCGGTGGAACCGGCAGCGGTAACGGTTCCGGTTCGCCCGGCAGTGGCGTTGGACCGGGCAGCGGTAACGGCAATGGAACAGGTTCATCCGGAACTGGCATCGCGCTGACACCAGCGAGCTATCGCGATACACCGAGACCAGCTTATCCGGAGAGCGCCCGCCGCGCGGCTCGCGAAGGCCGAGTGCTTCTGCGCGTGTTGGTCGACGATCAAGGCCGGATAAAACAGGTGGAGATCAACAACAGCTCGGGCAGCGATGCGCTCGACCGCGCCGCCGCTGAAGCGATAAAGCGCTGGCGGTTTCATCCAGCGCGCTACAGCGACAAGCCGGTCGAGAGTTGGCTGCGCATACCCATCGAGTTTCGCCTCGCGGATGCGAAACCTTAGGTACCAGTTTTAGGGAGGTCACAGAGGCAAGTTCTATCAATTGCAGACGGATGCAAGGGAAAGGGGTGACTCACTCTCCACACCACCCACGCCAATTTTCGATTTTAGATCTGGATTTCTAGATTGAATCCAAATGGGCGATGGGAGCGGTGAAGAGGTGGGAATTCCCCTGCTGCCCCGCAACTGTAGGAGCTACGAAAGCCGCAGGTAAGCCACTGTCGGGCGAAACGGCTCAATGCTCAATAGTTCAACCGTTCGAGGAACTCGACCTTGAACGTTGAACTCTTGAACCTTTGAACCGCAGCGCTGATGGGAAGGCACGGCAAGTAGGTTCGAAGCTCAAGCCAGGAGACCTATCCGTTCTGCCCCAACAACTCCCCTTTCGCGGGAAAAGGAGATGGATCATGAAAATTCTTTTATTTTTTTTCTATGTAACAGCATTGCATCTCGGTTTTGAACTACACGCAGGGGAACCTCCCGAGGCTACCCTGCCTCCAGTCTTGGTGAGCTCCACGCGCCTGCCGGATGTCGTTCAGCCCACGACACAGGTGCCAGGCAAAGTGATCATCATCACAGCTGATGACATCGAAAAGCTCGGCGCAAAAACAATTCAAGATGTCTTGGAGTATCAAACCGGCGTGGTCGTTTACGACGCCGTCGGTAACGATTTTCAAAAAACTATAGACCTGCGCGGCTTCAATGGCCAGCCCGTCCCGGCAACGAGCGTCTTTGTCGATGGGGTTAGAGTCAACGAGCCGGACTTCAACACGATCAACTTCGACTTGATACCCATCGAAGATATCGAGCGGATTGAAATTCTGCCCGGCACGGCGACCGTTTTCGGTCGCAACGCCCTCGGCGGCGTGATCAACATCACGACCAAACGCGGCCGAACCGATCGGCCCCACGTTGGTTTCGACATGGGCGGCGGTAGTTTCGGCCGGCAAAGATATTCATTCAGCACAGACGGCCCGCTGCCGATTGCCAACTTTGATTACTACTTCGGCGTCACGCGCGAGCTAACCGACGGTTTTCGCGAAGAATTCAACTCGCGCCATGCCGGAGCGAGAATCACAAGGATCTTCGCCAAGCTCGGCTATCGCCTCGGCGAGAACACCGACGCCGCACTCGCGTATACGCGAGTGCTCGACAACATCAGTCAGGCTGGTTCGCTGCCGGGAAGCCGGCTGCGCCTCGATAGGAACGATAATTTGACTCCCGGCGATTTTGCCGCGAGCAACCTCCATCAAGTCGCTTTTAACCTCAGACAAAAATTGACCGCAGGATTTTCCGCGGCGCTGAACGGCTATTTCCGCCGCAATGACCAGGAAAGCTTCGTGCGCGGTCTCTCCAGCACATCGACATTGGAAACTTCAACGGCTTCTTCCGGCACGACGGCGCAGCTCACGCACGACGGAATGGTATTCGGAAAAAAGAATCTGTCGACCCTCGGCGCGGAATACAGCCACAACCGATTCGATACCACGAGCGCCTCGGAGTTTATTTGTTGCCCCGGCGCGTTCATCACGGAGCAATTGACCCGGGAAAACATCGCCGGCGTTTACTTTACCGATAGCTTGACTATCTTCGAATCCCTCGTCATTAACGCTGGATTCCGATACGACTGGGATAAGTTGGACTTTACCGGCAAGACCGATCCGAGCCTGAGCGGCGTCAAACAATACACGAGCTTCAGTCCAAAAACCGGATTAGTTTATACACCCGTGTCAAACCTTAGTTTTTATTTCAATTACTCTGAAGGCATCCGTGTTCCGACGGTGCAGGAAATCTTTGCCCTCGGCCCGTTCGGTTCGAACTTGAATCTTAAAGCGATGAAAAGTCGCAACTTCGAAGTGGGCGTCAAAGCGCAACCCATCAACTGGCTGGAGGCCTCGCTGGCTTTTTTCTATACGCCCGTGCGCGACGAGATATTTTTCATCGCCACCGACCCGCTCGATCCGTTTTCCGGCCGCAACGAAAACCTCGACAAAACTTTGCGAAGAGGCATCGAGGCGGCGCTTAAAGCGCGTTACGACAAGTGGCTTGACGGCTTTATAAACTATACCTTCACCAAAGCCACGTTTGACAGCGACTTCTTCGTTCCGGGAATCAATTTTCTCGACCCGCCGCGTTTGGTAAAAAAGGGCGACGACCTGCCGCTGGTACCGCGTCATCGAGTCGGAGCGGGAATCAACCTCCGGCCATTGCATGGCTTGACCCTATCCCTATTCGGCACCTACGTCGGCGCGCAATTCCAATTGCGCGACGAGCCCAACCAGGCGAAGAAACTGGCTGATTATTTTGTGCTCAACAGCCGCATCGCCTATCAGTGGCGCCAGTGGACCGCGCACATCTCCTTTAATAATCTCACCGACCGAAAGTACTCGACGTCGGGAATCTTGGTCGGAAATCCGTTCAATGAATCGTTCCGCGTCCCTGCTCCCGGATTCAACGTATTCGCCGGGCTATCATTTCGGTACTGAGCGAAGAGACTTAGAATTGTGCCGACGCCGATGTCCGTTATTCCAACAAACTTTCGCGGTCTGCGAGGAAGGGTCGCCACCATTGGCGCGATTGCGACATTCCTGCACGTTTCCCCAATGGTATTGGCGACCGATCGAATCGTCGTTGACGATCTCGGTTCCAAAGTGGTCGTCAAGAACAGCATCCGTCGGGTCGTGTCGCTGGTGCCGACGAATTCGGAGATGGTGTGCCTATTGGATTGCGAGCGCCTGAAAGGGGGCACGCGTTACGATGAGTTTCCCGAAGAATTGAAAAAGAGAATTCAACTCAAACAAACCGCGATCATCGGCGGCGGTTTCGATGCGAATCTCGAAAAGATCGTCCAACTCCAACCCGATCTGATCCTCACCAATGGACCTACGCAGCAGCGATTCGCCGTGCCGCTCAAGAACATGGGGTACTCGGTTCTGAGCATTTGGCCGCGCGACGTAGACGGTTTAAAGAAGGACTTCCTGCTGCTAGGGGAACTGCTGGGGCAGGAAACGAAAGCTAAGACCGTGATAGCCAACATGGAGCGCCGGTTCGCGATCGTTGAAGCGAAAACGAAGAATAAACCTGTGAAAACAGTCTACCTCCAGATGTGGACCGATCCATTGATCACGGTTGGAAAACTTGCTTTCCCGAACTGGCTCGTTGCCGCTGCGGGAGGAGTCAATGTGTTCAATGACATTTTTTTGGATTCGCCGCAGATTAGCCTGGAATCCCTCATCCAGCGAAATCCCGAAGTATTGATCTTTCTCGCAGGCCAGGAGGCGTTTGTGAAAGCGCTTACGAATCGGCCCGGCTGGTCGTCGATCCGCGGCGTGCGTAATTCTCATTTTTGTTTTGTTGATGAGCCGGACATTAGACGGAGTGTGGAGTTTCTGAACGGGCTCGCGAAGATTCAGGATTGTTTATTTAGGGAGCCGCGAGTGAATAAATGAATTCCAATCGAGTTAAAGGGAGGCGCGCCGGCTGGAGTTGCTTGTT
>Ga0075421_100002576_pt1 | contig 21671 bp, 14 predicted proteins | sample SoiMetdeltSBSDD5_FD_75292 | JGI IMG/M metagenome (GOLD analysis project Ga0075421, IMG submission 75292) | Bulk soil microbial communities from a Populus tree surrounding site in Tennessee, USA - Soil MetaG P. deltoides SBSDD5 | ecosystem: Environmental > Terrestrial > Soil > Tree plantation...
CGCGCTGTCGGGACAGACATCGTCGTCCGCGGCCAGACTGGATGCGGCGATGCGCGCCTTCTGGGACGCCGGCGACAGCGGTGACGCCGAGAAGGCGGCGAAGCAGGTGCTCGCCTCGGGAGCGAGTCTCGAGGAGATTCGTGCGCGGCTGAAAGCCGGACGTGCCTACGGCAAGCAGAAAACCGGCCGCGTCGAGCTGCCCTCGCGCGATCACGGTCTTTCGCTCGACAATGTCGTCGAAATCCCTGCCGACTACGATCCCGCCCGTGCCTGGCCGCTGCGTGTCAGCCTGCACGGCGGCGTCGGCCGCGAGGCGCCAGGTCCGAACGATCCGCCGGCCAGGCCGCTTGCCAACCGCATTCAGAGCGCCGGCGAAATCGTGCTGCACCCGCGCGCGTGGGCGACGTCGCAATGGTGGAACGCAAGCCAGGTGGACAACATCGCGCGGCTCATCGCGCGGGTGAAGCGCGACTACAACGTCGACGAGTCGCGTACCTATATCACCGGGATTTCCGATGGTGGTACGGGCGTGTACTTCTTCGCCATGCGCTACGCGACGCCGTGGTCGGCGTGCATGCCGCTCAACGGCCATCCGCTGGTCATTGCCAATCCCGATACCGGCGCGGATGGTCAGCTCTACGTAGGCAACCTGGTGAACTGTCCACTTCACATCGTCAACGGCGGAAAGGATCCGCTGTATCCGGCAGCCTCCGTTGAGCCGCTCGTCGCCATGTTCAAGCGCGCCGGCGTGGCGCACGAGTTCAAGGTGTATCCCGATGCCGGCCATGACGTGAGCTGGTGGCCGCAGGAGCGAACTGGCTACGAGGCATACCTTGCCGCGCATCCGCGTCAGGCGCATCCGGATCGCATCTCGTGGGAGACGGAGCGTACGGACCGTTACAACCGCTTCCGCTGGCTGATCATCGATCGTCTCGGGAAGCGGCCGTCGGATGTCGGGCTCAAGGACGTCAACACCTATAGTCCGATTCCCATCATGGAGCGGACGCTGTTCGATCACGAGAAGCCATCCGGCCGCGCCGATGCCGCACGCACTGGCAATGCGTTCGACGTGAAGACGCGCGGTGTCCAGGCATTCACGTTGTTGTTGTCGCCCGACGTCATCGACTTCGCCAAACCGGTTCGCGTGACCGTGAACGGCAAGGTGGCTCACGACGCCGTCGTGAAAGCCGATGCCGCGACGATGCTCACCTGGGCCGCGCGCGATCAGGATCGGACGATGCTGTACGGCGCCGAGCTGCACGTTCTCGTCCCATAATCGTGGGGGCCGCCTTCAGGCGGCCGAATTCCGTGACGACCATTCGACTTGCGACCCCCGCCGATCTGCCTGCACTTGGCCGGCTTGGCGCGCTGCTGATGCGGGCGCACTATGACTTCGATCCGCAGCGCTTCATGGATCCCGGCACTGATCCGTCCGAAGGCTACGCCTGGTTTCTCGGCAAGCAGCTCAAAGACGATGATGCTGTCGTCTTCGTGGCCGAGGACGGAGAGAACGTGGTCGGCTACGTCTATGCGGCGCTCGAGCCGATCTCCTGGAAGGAACTGCGCGACGCCTGCGGCTACATCCACGACATCCTGGTCGAGGAGTCGAACCGCCGCGCCGGAACCGCGACGGCGCTGATGGAAGCGGCGATGCAGTGGCTGCGCGAGCGTGGTGCGCCGCGGGTCATACTCGGCACGGCGGACAAGAACGAACGCGCACAGCGGCTGTTTGCGAAGCTGGGCTTCCGCCGCACGATGATCGAGATGACCCGCGAGCTCTGATCGGCGCGCCGTCCAGCGTCACCAGACGCGTTTCAACTTGTACTTCCGGAATACCGGGTCGGACGACACAATCGGCAGCTCCTCGTAGAGGGCCTGTGCCGCGAGCAGACGATCGAACGGATCGCGATGATGAAACGGCAGCGTGACGACCGATGCCGCATGATCGAGCTCGATCGGGAGCAGCGTGAACTGATTGACACCGAGGTGTTCGGCAAGGAAGCGGTCCAACGGTTGCGAGAGCGTCAGCTTGCCGATGCTCACTTTGGTGGCAATTTCCCAGCAGCTGGCGACGCTCACCAGCACTACCGCGGCGTTGGTGATCGCGGTCCGCGCGCGGGTTGATAACCGCGAATCGTCCGACACCCACCAGAGAAATGCGTGGGTGTCGAGCAGCACCGACTTCACCGGTAGCCCGCGAAATCGTCGAGAGGCTCGTCGAAGTCGGGTGCGATCGTGATCTGCCCTTTCGCCGAGCCCGGAATGCGCTGTCCGCCAGAAACGGGTACGACTTTCACCAGGGGCTTGTTGTCCTTGGCGATGACGACGTCGTAGCCGGAGAGGGCTTCGCGGACGACGCTCGAGAATCGTGCCTTCGCATCCGCAACGTTGTACTGGACCCGGCGCTTCATGATGGTCATGTTACATGACCATCATGCACATTGCAACGTTGGCCGACTGCCGGGTCGACGACGATCAGCGCCGCTGCCGTTCGGGCAGCGCGAACACCCACACCGATGCGCCACGATCCGGAGGATTGCGGATCTCCGGCACGAGGGCCGGGAACGTCGCCGCTTGCGCGCCGCCGTTGCCGACGACCATCGCGACGTACTGACGGCCATTCACCGTGTAGCTGATTGGCGCGTTGCTCGGCACGTCGCCCAGCCGTGTCTGCCACAGCTTCGCGCCGCTCGTTTCGTCATACGCCGCGAACGTGCGATCCAGCGCCCCGGCGAACACCACGCCGCCGGCTGTGGCGAGTGTGCCCGTCGTCATAGGCGCTCGCTGCCGGCTGGTCCAGATCGACTGTCGCGACTCGAGATTGATGGCTTGAATGCGTCCGTAGAGCCCGTCGCTGTTCGGCCGCGGCCGCAAGCTCCAGCGCACGCCCGTCGACAGGCTGCCGCGGCCGCCGGGCGCGACCGGCGTCAAGTCCATGCACGACTCGACGAGCGAGACGTAGAGGATCTTCGTCCGCGGGTTGTATGAAGAGGGCAGCCACGACTTCGCGCCGCCGGCGTGCGGGCACACGAACTTCGTTTCTCCATCGCCCGGCACGAGACGTTCATCGATCGCCTTGCCGCCCGTGCGCGGATCGATCGCCGTGACGACGTTCTGCAGACCAAGATCCATGGAGAAGACGTACTTGCCCGTGTCCGCTTCCATCACGTCGAAGATCGCCTGTTTGCCGCCGGTGACGACGACGGGCCGCGTCGTGCCGCCGACTTGCAGTGGCAGCACGTGGCGCTCGAACGCCCAGTCCAGATCCCATTGATCGTTGGGCTGGTGCTGAAAGAACCAGACGAGCCGTCCGTTGTCGACGTTGATCGCCAGCGTCGAGTCGGTGTAGAGCCCATCGTTGGTGACGTTGGCTTCATCCGATCGATTGCGCAGCGGACCCGTGTCGTAGGTCTGCGCCGGTCCGAAGAAGGCGAGGTTGAGCACGCGGTCGTAGCTGCCCGGGACCCACACCGACGCGCCGTTGCGCTTGTCGATGGGCAGACCGTTCCAGCTGTTTCCACCGTTCTCGCCCGGCTGCGCGATCGTGTTGATGCGCCAGGCTCGTTTGCCGGTCTCTGCATCGAGCGCGACGATGAAGTTGCCGCCAGGCGCGCGTCCGGTCGTGCCGACCATCACCTTGCCGTTGGCGACGAGGGGACCTCCAGTGAGGCCGTATCCGGCCTTGGCGTCCGCGATGGGTTCATCCCATGCCACGGTGCCCGTCCTGGCATCGAGCGCGACGATGTGGGCGTCGGACGTCGGTACGTAGAGGCGTGTGCCGTAGATCGCAATTGCGCGCTTCACGGTGGGGGCGCGTTCGCGCGGCAGCCGGTGCGAGTACTGCCACAGCAGATCGCCAGTCGCGGCATCGAGCGCCTGCACTTTGTCGCCATACGCGTGGACGAACATCACGCCGTCGTGCACGAGGGGCGTGACCTCGTTGGGTCCGTTCGGCAGCGCCCAGCTCCATGCCAGTCGCAGCTCGCCGACGTTTTCGCGCGTCACCTGCGTGAGCGGGCTGAAGCCCTGCGCATCGAACGAGCGCCGCCAGGTGAGCCATTCGCCCTCGGCCGGTGCGCTGAGCATGATGTCGGTCACCGGCGTGAGTCGATCGAGCGGATTCGGACGCGATGGCGCTGCCGGGATGGGAACGCCGGTGGTCAGCCCGCCGCTCGGGCCGCCGATCGCGGCGGGGAGGGCGATGCCGCGGAGTGCGGCGGTCTCACCCGACAGGGCGCGCGTTCCCGCGAGCACGCCGTTCTCTCGCGCGAGGAACGCGAGCAGCTGCACGTAGGTGTCGTCGCCGAGCGAGTTCGGCGCCGCCGGCGGCATTCGCGTCATCTCGGCGAACAGACCGTCGATCGGCTTTGCGCCCCAGCGGAGACGGAACTCCACGCCCTTCAGCGGCGGCGCGAACTCGCCATCATCGAGATTCGCACCGTGACAGGCGAGGCAGTTGCGATCGTAGGCCGCCTTACCCTGCGTGGCCTGCGCGTCGGTGAAGGTCGGCGTGGCGACGCTCTGCGCGACGAGCGAGCCCGATACGAAGAATGCTCCGACTCCGGCGCACGCAGCGGCAACAGCGACAAGCCACACACGCGAGGCAACGGTCGTCATGGCGTCTCCCTGGCGAATCGATACGAGCAGATGTCACGGGTTCGAGGTGTGACGGACGGCAGTATGTTACGTGTGCCGCATCGGCGGCCAAACATTTCCCTCCGTAAACCGTCAAATGGCCACGGAGGAATCTCGCAATGACTCGAGGCAACCGGTTTTCCCTGGTTCCATTGGGGGTTGCTGCGGCCCTTGCCATGGCCGCGCTGGCATCGGCGCCGCCGGATGCCCACGGTCAGGAGCTTCCGCTCCAGCTCACCTGGGTCGATCGCACAGGCAAGGCGATCGAGACGATTGGGCCTCCAGGCGCGTATCGCGGGCCCGACGTCACGCCCGACGGGCGAGTGGCTATCCACCAGCACGACCGCAACGGTGGCGACATCTGGCTGGCGGATCAGAAAGGCCAGATGACCCGCTTCACGACGGATGCGACCGGCACGCAGGAGAACTCGAGTCCGATCTTTTCACCTGACGGCATGCGCATCGTGTTTGCCTCGCTGCGAAACGGGAAGTGGGGGCTGTACGTGAAGGGCGTGAACGGCGGGCGCGAAGAGCTGCTCTTCGAGTCCGGCAGTCGCAAGATGCCAATGGCCTGGTCTCCCGACGGCCAGTTCATCATCTATTGGGTGGCGAGCGGTGCGGGCCAGTGGGTGATGCCGGTGAAAAATCCGAGCGCCGCGCGGCCGCTGCACGACCGGCCGAATTCCCACGCGCAGATTTCGCCCGACGGCAAGTGGGTGGCCTTCAACTCGTTGAACCAGATCTACGTGAAGCCGTTTCCCAGCGGCGAGGGCCTTTGGAAGGTTTCCACCGAAACCGGCATCTTTGCGCGATGGCGTGGCGATTCGAAAGAGCTGTACTTCATGAGCCGGGTGTCGTTCGGTCAGATGATGGCCGTGGACATCAACGTCACAGGCTCGACGTTGCAGCCGGGCCAACCCCGGGCGCTGTTCGACAGTCTCTACGTCAACCTCAACCACCCCAGCAACTACCACACCTACTCGGCCGCGGCGGACGGTCAGCGCTTCCTGGTTCCGCGGATTGCGTCATACAGCCTCACTGTCTTCGATCGAACGGGCAAGGTCGTGCGAACGCTCGACCGTGGCGTCTACACATCGCCTGTCTGGTCGCCGGATGGCACGCGCGTGGCCGTCGTCAAGGACCAACGACACATGTGGGTCATCGACGCCGGCACCGGGAAGGGCGTCCAACTCGCCGCGAACCAGCCTGAAGACGTGGTGACCGGGGTCGTCTGGTCTCCGGACGGTCGTCAGATCGCCTATCACGTCCGCAAGGTCAATCAGGAGTTGATCTATCGAGTCGCCGCCGACGGCACCGGCAAGGAAGAACTCGTGTCGCGGCTGCCCGGGTTCGGGCTCTCGTTGACCGACTGGTCGCCTGATGGACGATACCTGATCTACTACTCGCAACAACTCGCGGGGAACCGGCTGTTTGCGCTGCCGCTGACGCCGGAACCAAGACCCATCGAGATCATGCGCTCGGACCTTCCTGTCAACGGCGCACGCGTCTCGCCCGACGGTCGTCTGATCGCGTATCAGTCAACCGAGACGGCCGAGTCACCCAAGCAAGGCGTCTTCGTGCGGACGCTGGACCTCGCGGCCGGCAAGACCGGCGAGACCGCGCGGCAGGTTCAAGGCGACCCGAGCTTTGGAATGGGACTGGGTGTGTCGTGGCGGCAGGACTCACGAGAGCTGTACTACCTCGCCCCCAAGTACGGCGTGATGGCGGTGGACGTCACAGTCTCGCCGGCGATCGAACTGGGAACGCCTCGATTGCTCTTCAACGTTCCGGACGCGACCAACGACGCGCAGGGGCTCGGTTTCCCATGGGGCAACGTCGCGCGCGATGGTCAGCGGGTCGTCTACTCGGTCGCGCCGAAGGGGGCCTCCGAGCCCGGCGATCCGATCTCTCAGCTCGCCCTGCTCGATCGTCAAGGCAAAGTGCTGCGCCGGGTCGGACCGTCTGGCCGCTACGGGCAGCCCGCCCTCTCGCCGGATGGCACCCGCATCGCGACCAGATGGTTCGATACGATCGGTCCGGGCGGACGATCCGATATCTGGGTCGTCGATATCGCCTCCGGCAAGACAACGCCGATCACGAATGATGCGCCGCCGGACCTGGCTCCGCTGTGGTCGCCCGACGGCAAGCAGCTCTTCTACGTCTCCGCTCGCGCGGGCGGCTATCAGGGGATTTACCGCAAGGCAGCGGACGGAACCGGCGAGGCGGAGTTGATCTACCGCTACGAACCCGGCGCCCCGGTGAACCTGCGCGACATCTCGGCGGACGGCAAGCATCTGTTGTTCAACTCGGGCGGTGTCATCCTCGTCGTACCGCTCGCCGGCACCGATGCGAGCGCGCGCAAGGCGATCGAGCTGTCGCGCGAGGAGTTCGTCGTGAATGGCGGCGTGCTGTCTCCGGATGGACGATTCATCGCGTTCACGTCGAACGAGACCGAAGCCTTCGAGCTGTACCTGCGGCCCTTCGATGCCGTGACCGGTGCCGCAGTTGGCGACACGAAGTACCGCGTGTCGAAGGAAGGCGCCGGAGGGCTGATGTTCTGGCGCGAAGATGGCCGCGAGCTGTACTTCATCGACTCGGAACCCGATCTCAAGATGATGGCCGTGGAGGTGTCCACTTCGCCCACGGTGCAGGCAGGCGCACCGAAAGTGTTGTTCGAAGTGCCCGGAGATGCGCAAGGCGATCTGGGCACGACGCGATACATCAGCAGGGACGGCCAGCGGTTCGTGTTCGTCCTGCCGGCCGAGACGCCGGTCGCCCGGAAGTAGCGAAGACGGACGCGCTCAACGGCCGAGAAGCGACTGTTTGATCTCCTCCGACAACGGGCGCTGTCCGACCCACAGATCCAAGAACGCCAGCATCAGGTCGTGGCTGGCGCCTGAAACAGCCACGCCCCTGTTCACACGCACGGTCGTGCCTCTCGACGGCACGTATTCGACGACGATCGTGTCGCCATGCTGGATGGGTGCGAATGAGCCCTGGATGTGCGCCGCCGCCGCAGGCTCGAGACGCGGCACCAGTTCGCGGCGCCAGTCGAGTGCGACCTTCCTCCGGAAGTCTTCGTCGTAGGTCACCTCGATCCGCAAGGCCTTTGCAATGTCCGCTGACGCGAGGCTCTCACGAGAAACCGTGCCGCCGTCCGTGTAGAGGGCGACGTTGTACAACTCCACAGCGCCGATCAGGTCGCGGCGTGTCGCTTGAGACGCCAGCATGAGAGGTGATCGTCCTTCAACGTTGAGCGTCGCTAGAGGTTGACCGCCCTCCGCACGAACCAAGGGCACTATGAACAAGAGCAATGCCAGAGTTGCCAGATAACGCGTCATGACCATCCCTTTGGTTGGGACGCGTCATGGGCAGCGCCGGTTCGTGCTCTGCCGTTTGACGCCGCATGTCACATTCGACACAGCTGGCTCGTCCCCCTGTTGAAGGACCTGATTCGGGTGGAGGACGCCATGTTCAAGTGGCTGATGCATCGAGGGATCGCTGCTTTCGAGCGACAGTGGAATTACGATGCGAGCTATGTGCACGAGATGATCGATGCCGACCCGCGCGCGGCGTGGATGTTTCAGCGTGCCACAGGGCTCGGCAAATATCGGAAGGATGTGCCGGTGGACGCATTGTTCGCCGCGGGCATCACGGCCGTGAAGCACGAAGATTGCGGTCCGTGCACACAGCTCGGCGTTGCGATGGCTGAGCGCGCCGGGGTCGACCCGAAGGTATTGCGCGCCGTGTTGACCGAGACGCCGCTCATGATGCCGCCCGACGTGGCGCTGGCGTGGCGGTTCACCCGCGCGACGCTGGACCACGATCCGTCTGCGGATCAGTATCGCGATGAGATCATCAAGCGATGGGGATCCAAGGCGGTGGTGAGTCTCGCCTTTGCGATGGTGACCGCGCGCATGTATCCCACGGTCAAGTACGCGATGGGGCACGGAAAGGCCTGCACGCGCATCGTCGTCGGCGGTGCGCCGATCGCGTTCGACGATAAATCTCTCCTAACTGCGCAACGCGTATGACGACGGATCCATCCGCGAGTTTCGAGCCGCACCGGCGGCGTCTACTTGGGCTGGCGTATCGCATGCTGGGCTCGATGGCCGAAGCCGAGGACGCCGTGCAGGAGGCCTATCTGCGCTGGCACGACGTCGATCGCGAGCATGTCGAGAATGCGCGAGCCTTTCTGATGACCACGACGACGAGGATTTGTCTCGACGTGTTGAAGTCGGCGCGTGTGCAGCGTGAAGAGTATGTCGGGCCGTGGCTGCCAGATCCGGTGACCGACACCGCGTCGCTCGCGCCCGATGCGCAGACCGAGCTCGCAGAGGATTTGTCGGTCGCGTTGCTGCTGGCGCTCGAGCGGCTGTCGCCACTCGAGCGTGCGGCGTTCCTGCTGCACGACGTCTTCGATTACTCCTTCGCTCAGGTTGCGGACACGCTCGGCCGGAATGAGGCGGCGTGCCGTCAGTTGGCGACACGCGCTCGCGCGCATGTTCGCGAGGCGCGCCCGGCGGGCGCGATCCCGGCGCGCAGCGCGCCGAGCTCGATCGACCCGAAACATGCAGAGCTCGTCTCGGCGTTCATCACGGCGTCGCGATCCGGAGACACCGCCGCGCTGACCCGGCTTCTGGCGAGCGATGCACGACTCGTCACCGATGGCGGAGGAAAGGTTTCCGCCGCGCTCAATGTCATCGAAGGACCCGATCGAATTTCGGCGTTCCTGGCGGGCGTCGTGCGCAAGGGCTGGACGGACGACATGTCGCTGCGCTTCGACACGATCAACGGTCTTCCCGGTCTTCTGGTGACCGGGTCGAACGGTCTGGTTCAGACCAATGCGTTCGAGATCGAAAACGGCGTCGTCAAGGCGATCTATATCGTGAGGAATCCCGACAAACTGAGACACCTCACGACATCGTGATCCGCAGTGTCGCTCAGTGCGTAATCAGATCGCCGAGCTCGCTCCTGATGTTGGCGATCGGGCTGTACACGAACTGCGTGCCCGACGAGTTGCCGCCCCAGAGGCCGCCCAGCAGCGTCGCGGCGCCGTTGCCCGACACGGCGAACACCGGCGAACCGCTGTCGCCGCCGCCGACGATCACGCCGTCTCCGCTGACGAACGTCTGGCAGAGCAGAACGAGGGTCGTACCCGACACGCCGGTGTTCACGCACGTGTTGGTAACCGTTCCTTGTGTCCACCCCGTGGTGCGGCCCACCTTGTGTGCGATCGATCCGACTCCGGCAACATCATCGCTCGTAATATCGAACGATGGATTGGCCGGATCGATCGTCAACGAGCCGGGTATCGTTCGAGCGATCGAGCCGAGTGTGAACGGACGCGGACCTTCGGCGCGGCTGAAATTCGCGTCCGACCGGCGGCACTTTCTTCCCTTCGGGCATCCCGCGCCGTTGCGGACGTAGGCGGGATCGGCGATCTCGGTGCCAATCAGGTCATTCGGCACTTGCGCCGATGGCTGGTAATACGTTGTGCCGTCCACCGACCCCTGCCTGTCGCTGCAGTGGGACGCAGTGACAAAGCCGGGAAGGCCGTTCTCGTTGAAGGCATTGAAGCCGAGGCTGCAGAGATACTGCGAGAAGCGGATCTGCAGGCCGGCGACGATCGCGGGTGCCCTGTCGCGCAGAGTCGCCACTTGGAAAATCGCATCGGTTTCGACGACGTCCACCGATTGGCTGGTGACGCCCAGCGCGCGAAGCCGGCCCCGAACGGGTCCCTCGACATCGCGGTCCAGAACACCGACAACCAGGCGTCCGCGTGCCTCATCCGCGTCAGTGAAGACGACCCCGGCCAGCTCGAACAGCGGCAGCAGGCGCTGATGCTGCGCTTCGAGATCGGAACGGCCCTGAGCTTCGAGAACTGGCGTTCTCGCGGCAAGGGCCAACGCCCCTGCGGCCAACGCGAAAACGAGCACACTTCTCCCGAGAGTCTTTCGTGTTGCCATTGGACACCCCGCAGTCAAATCGATGGACGCGTGATCAGTACGAACGTGCTGGAGCCTTCTTCACGGCGGGAGGAGTGCCCTGATCATCGGCAGATCGCCGATCACTTTCAAGGCCGCGGAGCACCTTCGATCGCAGAAGCGTGCACACATGGATACAATCACAAGGCTTGCAGGATCTCGTCGCGCGCGACCTGTCGTCACTCATCCATCCGCAGCACGATCCCGCCGTTCAACGATCCGGCCGCGTCTGGGTTCGCGGCCACGGTGCGATGCTCGTGGATGCGGATGGCAAGGAGTACATCGACGGCCTTGCCGGTCTGTGGAATGTCGTACTCGGCCATGGCCGGCGCGAGCTCGCCGACGCCGCGCGCGAGCAGATCGAGACGCTGGCGTACGCGTCGGGCTACGCCGGAAGCTCCAACCCGCGCGCGATTGAGCTCGCCGAGCGGCTGGCACGGCTGACATATCCAGCGATCGATCGCTTTTTCTTCACGTCGGGCGGCGCCGAAGCGAACGAGAGCGCGATCAAAGTGGCACGCTCGTACTGGAAGCTGCGCGGCCGGCCCGAGAAGGCCAAAGTCATTTCACGGGAGCTCGGCTACCACGGCACCACGCTGGCCGCGATGAGCGCGACCGGCATTGCCGGCTACTGGCCGCTGTTCGAGCCGCGCGTTCCGGGCTTCATCCACGTTCCTCCGCTGTCAGCCGACGCGCTCGAAGAGGCCATCGTCCGCGAAGGCGCTGAAACGGTCGCGATGTTTCTCGCCGAGCCCGTGATCGGTGTGGGCGGTGTCATCCCTCCGCCCGACGACTACTTTCCGCGCATACGCGAGATCTGCGATCGGCACGACGTGCTCTTTGCCGCCGACGAAGTGATCACCGGCTTCGGACGGACCGGAAAGTGGTTCGCGCTCGAGCATTGGGGTGTCTCGCCCGACATCGTGCAGTTCGCGAAGGCGATTACGTCGGGCTATGTCCCGTTTGGCGGCGTCGGCGTGACTGACGCGATCGCTCGCGTCCTGGACGAGGCTCCCGGTCCGTGGATGCACGCCTTCACCTACAGCGGGCATCCGGTCGGGTGCGCCGTGGCGCTGCGGACGTTGCAGATCATCGAGGAGGAGAACCTCGTTGCCGCGGCCGCTCGCAAGGGCGTCTCTCTACTCGGAGCGCTGCGCGCGGCGCTTGGCGATCATCCGCACGTGAGTGATATTCGTGGCAAAGGCCTCATGTGCGCCGTCGATTTCATGAAGGACCGCGTGAGGAAGACGCCGTTCGCGCCGGAAGAGCAGGTCGGCGCTCGCATTCACGCCGAAGCCATCGCGCGCGGGCTCTTCAGCCGGGTTCGTGGCGACACCTTCGTGCTCGCACCGCCGTTCGTGACGCCCGATGACATGCTCGATCGCATCGCTGCCATTCTGACTGCGGCGGCAGGCGCGGTCCTGCGCTAACGCGCCTCGCGAACCACGTCTCGCAGGGCCTGTTCGAGTGTCGCCTTCCCCTGCAGGTAGGGTCGCCAGTGACGTTCGAGTGCTGACAGCACAGGTGGGGGAAGTTGATTGTAGCGATAGACGTAGGGCTCGTAGCCGGGACTGCCGGCGCGTTCGAGCTCGCGGCGTGCGATCTCCCCGGTCGTGAACATGATCATGAAGTGCCAGAGGTCGCGCGGCACCTCGAGCTTCTGCCGCGCACATTCCTCGTCGATCATCTTCGTGATGCGTCCGCCCACTGCTGCCACGTGCGAGGCCTCGTGAATCATCAGCTCCAGCGGTGCGTTGCCGCTGTTGCGAACGCTGCCGACGCTGGCGTGAATATGTGCGGCGAATCCTGACGGAGGCTCGTGCGTGTAGCCGGAGTTCGGTCCCGTCTCGCCGACGGCGTCGACCAGATAGGGCTCGCGCGGCCACGTGACTCCGTAGATCTTCGCCAGTGCCGCGGTCATCGCCTCCTGATGACGATCGGTCAGCGCTTTCGCCGAGGCATTCCATGCCTGGTTGTCGCGCTGCCGCGCAGTCCACAGTCTGGCGCGGTAAATCGGCGCGGCGGCGTTGAGCGCCGAGGTCGTGCGGGCGTCGAGCAGCCCGTCAGGCAGGCGAACCGCGTCGCCGGTCATGGCCAGCGCATTCGAGATCCGTCTGGCTTCCGCGTCGAAGAGTCGATCGAGCTTGGCAACTTCGGTGTACACCTCGATCGCCGACGCCCACGCCTTGCGCTCACCCTCGTCGAGCGATGCCGGGTCGACCCCGAGCGGAAGCTTCGCGCCTCGCCTGAAGATCTCTCCCCGCAGAAACTCGTTCAGGTTGACCCAGAAGTTGTTCTGGTAAACGAACATCTCTCGGGCCGTCTGGGCCCCCGCGACTCGGGTGCAGAGTGCGACGAGCAGAAGGACGATGCAGAGTCGTTTGAGCATGGGTTGAAGCGGCGTTGTCAATGAAGACGCCGCCCGCCGCATTTTGGTTCGGCCCGTCACCGTGAACGAATTGTGGTACCTTGCTCCGACTTCCTGAAGACGTTGACGTGAATCTCTCGGACGATATCGACGAAGCCATACGGCTATGCAACTGGCTGCGACAACACGAGACCGAGTCGCGGGCGATTCAGCATCTCGCCGATCGAGTCGAATCGTGCTTGAGGCGTGGCGGCAGGATTCTGACCTGCGGCAATGGGGGATCTCTCTGTGATGCCACCCACATGGCCGAAGAGCTATCCGGCCGCTACTCGAAGAACCGGCCGGCGCTGGCGGCGCAGGCCATCAACGACGCGGCGTACCTGACGTGTGTCGCCAATGACTGGGGATTCGAGCACGTCTTCGCGCGCGGTGTCGAGGCGTGGGGCCGGCAGGGCGACGTGCTCGTCGTCTTCTCCACGTCGGGCAAGAGTCGCAATGTCGTGATCGCTGCTCAGCGGGCCCGGGAGATGGGGCTCGAGGTGGTCGGCCTTCTCGGCCGCGACGGCGGACCGCTCAAGGACTTGTGCGACGCGGCGCTGATCGTGCCTGGAGACAGATCGGATCGCATTCAAGAAGTCCACATCAAGATCGTCCATCTCCTCGTTGGAGAACTCGAACAGCGGCTGTTTCCGGACGCAACCGGCTAGCGCGATTTGCATTTGTGCGTAGAGCGCCTCCTTCGTGCTACGCGTTGTCGGCTTTGGCAGGAACGATCGTGTCGAAGGCCAGACCGCTCGAGCGCTCGCCCCGGCCAACCTGTTTGCGTGTGCCGACCCATACGTAGACTTCGCCATTCGTCCAGCGTGTGCGCTGGAAGGCTTCGGTCACACGGATGCCCGCTCGCGGCACTTCTTCCTCGTGCAAGAAGTAGGGCTCCTTCGGGGCGACGTCGAGGCCCTGGCGAATCAGCGTTGTGCGAGGTGGCACTTTATCCGGCGGCAGCGGATCGCCTTCCATGATGCGGAGCATGCGGCTGCGCTGCAGCTGGACTTCACGCACCGATCCCGGCACGTGGACGGGAACGAACGGGATGAAGTGTTCGGGCACTTCCGTCATCGCAAGATAGGCAATCGCGGCCTGGTAGGCAGGAGGAATCGGCGAGCCGGCCGCGAGCAACCTTTCATGATACGCGCGTGTCTCGCGCGCCTCGTCCTTGCCTGAGCGGCCGCGTCCAGTGAGCGACGGGACGGTCCGTTCGACTGCCCAGACCATGTTGGCGACTTCATCGCGTGCCAGCTCCACCTCTTCGAAGGGATCGCCCTCGAGCACGGTGGCTGCGGCCGGTGGGATGAGCAGCCCGCCCTGCGGCGACACAGTACGGCCCGGCGCCCCGGTGCTGAGCTGAAACATCGACCAGCGATGCCAGTTCTGCTCGGTGCCGGTTCCCGCCGGCGTAATCCAGAAGCGTTCGCCGAACGTGTTCGTCACCGCGAGGCCATCGATGTGCGCGAGCGTTCCCGCCGGGAAGCGGTAGGGGATGAGAAACCAGTCGTCGGCGTAGACCAGCGCAAATTCGATCAGCAGCAGTTGCGCGACGTCCGTCGTGGATGGCCTCACGGAGCCGAAGTCGGTCTTGCGATCTTCGAGCGACCACCAGCGTGGATCGGGCATGCCTTGGAAGGTGATTGGCGTTGGGAGCAGCGTGTTCACGCTGACCGCTTCGCCGGGGACGGGAGCGCCACCGAGCGGCTGGCCCTTGCGGTCGAACGAGTACCAATCGAGATGGCCACCGGGATATTCCTCGGCGGTGAGGACCTGTTCCTGGCCCCGCGCCGGCGCCGAGCACGCGAACTGGTATTCGAGAGACGGCGGCTTCCACGCTCCATCCGCCTGCGGCTGGTAGTACATCTCCGCGAACCACTCGACGAGCTCCGTGCCGAGAGTGTCGAGCGCACCACCATCGCCAGGCACGGCGAGCGTCATGCCATCGGAGGCCAGGCCTCCCGGAGCGATCAGATGCGAATAGAGATCTCCGCCGTCGATCGCGCGGCCGGCGAGCGCCGCGTATTGCTGCCAGCCGGGCCGGTGTGCGTGCACGTAGTCCGACCCTTCATCGATCGCCGGCAGTTCGAAGCGATACCTGGTTCGATACTGTGGCTCGTACGCGCCCAGGCCCGCGGCGGCCAGCATCTTCGCCCACTGCCGGCCCAGTTGCGCGCGCAGATCGAAGCGCATCTTCTGATCGTTCCAGGTCCAGAGAATGCGCCGCTGCTCCGCCTTGGCTTCGAGCGGCACGTTCGGCTCGAATCGTTCGGTGGCCGCGTTCGCCGGCTTGTACTTCGTCAGCGGCGCCTGCCGCATGCGCAGCTTCGCCAGCACCGGCGATCCGGCATCGTCGGCCTTGAACTCGCCGATTTGCCACTGCTTGGTCAGCATCCACAGCGCGTCGCGCACTTCGGCCTTCAGCGCGCGATCGAAGTCCGCACGCCGCGGGCGGCCTTCCAGCCGGTTCCACGTGGTGATCGTCGGGAACAGGCGATTGACGAGCGCGTCGCGGAGATCGGCCACCGCATACTTCACGTCCATGTGTCAGCTCCGAATCAGCTCGTAGATGCGGTTGTTCATCGCGAGATTGGTGCCGATGGTGATCTGATACAGCGTCACCGCCATCAACGTCGCCGGCAGGAACTGCGCGTACGGCGAGGCGTCAACCTGCGACGGCGATACCGCGCGCGCTTTCGCGGCGTCGAGCGTCTCGACGAGCAGCGCCACGAGATCGTCCCACTGCCACGCGCCGGTGAGCGCGGATGGAACCGCGAGCAGCACGGCCTGCGGCGGCTGTGAGCTCGGCCGATCGAAGTGGAACGTCACACCGGACACGATATCTGTGCCTGGCACGAGTTCGGTCCAATCGTCGAGGAGCAGTCCGCACTGTGCGGCCGTACGGTTGAACGCTGCCGCGAATTGGGCGGTATACAGCAGACGCGTGCTCGGAGTCTTCCGGGCCGGATCGAACTCCATCGCCAACCAACGGTCGTCGGCTACGAACGGCAGCTGCACCGGCGTGAGCGGCGCTTCCGTGGCGCCGAACGCTTCGCTCAGGATCGTGGCGTTTTCCCATGCCGCCACCTTGTCCCGCACGCGCGCCAGGCCCGACACCCAGTCGTCCACGGGGAACCGCCGTCCGCTGGCGACGAGGTCGGTGAGGAGCGCCGTGGAGCCGGCGACGCCGTTGTCGAACTCGATACCGCGGTCCTCCGCCAGGAAGAAGCGCGGAATGAGCGGCGCCTCGTCTCCCAGGACTCGCTTGGCGCCGGTCAGGAGCTGCTGGACACGGGCATCGGCCGTCTCGAGCGCAGCCGCGTCCGTGACGGCGTTCTGCGCATCGGTCATGCGCTGCGTGAGATCCGCCGCCAGCGCATCGACTCTCGAGACCAACGACGCGCGCAGCGACGTGATCGCAGCGAGCTGCGGCGCAACGTCGAAGGGAACGGCATCGTGCTGCGCGAGCAGCGGGGCCAGCGTGTTGGCCGTCGATGCATACGTGACCAGCTTCCCCGAAAATGATCGCAAGGCGTTCAGTTGAGTCAGCCGCGAGTCGAACTGGAGCTTGGCTGGATCGACAATCGTGGTTTTGTAGACGTTCGGATCGGCAGGCGGCTGCGCGGTCGTGCTGTTCGAGATCAGTCCTTCGGCCTTCACCAGCAGCGCATGCCGCTCTTCGTCTGAGGTCAGCGTCGGCCATGTGGCGAGCAGCAGCGTGTAGTCGGTGTCCTTCTGATTCCACCGATCGACGAACTCCTGCACCTTGGCCGCGACGGCATCGTAGATGGCGCGCATGTCGGCGTGAATCTGACCGACGCCTGTCTGCGGAAGGCCGAACAGCGCGACGGACAGGAACTCGTTCGAGACGTCGCGTGCGTAGTCGTCGAGATCTGACACGGCAGTGGACAGCGTGACGAGCGCGTTCCGCCGCGCGGTGAGATCGGCGATGGCCGCGTTGACGCGACCCGTCAGATCCGCATCGTCCCACACCGCCTCGTCGGCTTTGGACTCGAGCGGCATCGCCATATCGGTGGCGCCGAGCGCGCGACTCTTCAGAATCAATGTGCGGAGGCTGCGCACGAACGCCGAGAGCTCGAACAACGTCACACGGCCGGGCACCGGCTGCGTGTATTCGATCGTGATCGCGAGGTCCGGGTGCGCGTCGGGTCCGAAACGAACGACCTGGTTGATGCGATCGTCCAGTTCGGCCTGGGCCTGCTCGAGGTCGAGATCGACGAGCATGAGCAGATCGATCGGCTGCAGCCCGAGCTGGACCTGCGTGACGGTCACCGTATTCGTCGCGACCACTGGTGAGCTGTACTTCACTTGTACGACGACGTCGGTCGGCGCCGGCATGCGCGTCGAGAGCCATAGGTTGAGCGGCGCGTCGGCCTTGGCTCTCACCGTCATCGGCACGACGCTCGGCGAGACCGCCGGATTCGCCGACGTGTCGAGGTGCAGCGCGACGCGGTGCGTGAGCGACACGCCCGTGCGCGGCGTGTGGACGATTTGCGTTTCAGGCGGATAGCTCCCCTTGCTGAAGGCTTCGGTGTTGGCCGCGGCCCGGTCGAAGTTGCCGAGGACGACCTGGTAGGTGCTCTCGGCCAGGACCAGATCCGCGATCGCGTCGTAGAGGCTGGCCACGGCGTCGGCCTGCGCCGTGATCGCGTCGCGCTCCGGCTGCGTTGCGGACGGCAATTGCCCGGGACCGGTGCCGATCTGAAAGCCGAACGGATACGTGCCGTTGCCTTGGGTCCGCACGCGAGCGACCAGATTCAATCCGTCCAGGACATTGCGCGCCTCGAGCAGCGTGATGTCGGTCGGGTCGTTCGGCTTGGTGCTCCGGAGATGGTTGGCGACCAGTGGGAACACCTGGCGAAGCGGGTAGATGAACTTGTCGACTTCTGCGAGATTGTGTGCGTCGTGGAGGCCGCGTTCGAAGCGGTAGCCGAGCAGCGCCGCCATCGACTGGCCGTTGCGGATGCCTTCCAGCACCGCCATCGCGTTGCGCACGCGATCCGACGTGAGATTCACCGCCATTGCGTCGGGCTTGGCCGGCGACGCGTTCACGCGATAGGCGTTCTTGAGGATCGCCGCAGTGGCCGCGTGGTTCAGCGACGGCGCATGAATGAACCCCGCGTTCGTCGTGTCGTGGCCGAGTGACGCCTCGCCCGGCCGTTGAAACACCGGCGACAACTCGGCGTCGAGCTGCACGGGTGTGATCGCTCCTGGTCTGGGTCGCACGTCTTCGAGCCAGCCGAATGATCCGAGATGGATCCCCTCTGCCTCTTGTTCGCCGCGCCGCATCTCTTCGAGCCGGCGTGTGGCCAGCCCGGTCTTCCAGGCGTCGAGACGGTAGCTGCAGCAGTCGATGTGCTCGGCAAACAGACGCTCGAGCCGTGCGGTGGGCGCATTCGCGAGCAGCGCCAGCGCCGCGAGCACCTGGCGCAGGTCAACCGTCTCGGCCGCCGTGGCGAGCACCGACGGCAGCATCATGTACTCGCTCAGCGTGATCGTCGGATCGCCGGTGATGACGGGTTGTGCCGCATACAGATGATGAAACTTGCTGAGACCGGCATCTGCCGCCTCCTCGACGTGGACGAACGACGGCTCGCGCCTGGCGATCACCGGATTGACGAGCGCCCGCGCTTCGAGGAAGCGCGTGCCCGCATCCCAATGTCCCAGCATCATCGCGTGCCGCAGGAACAGATAGAGCAGCGCTGCCGGTGCCGGGTTGCCGCCAAAGTCCTCCCGGCGAACGATGTCGAGCGACGAGGTGGCGAGCCACTGGATGTAATTCCGCTTGTCGGGTGTGTACGCCCGTATCGGCCTCGTCTCCGACAACGGCGAGTCGTCGACGACCGGGCCGCTCAGGAGCGGGCTTTCACCGTAGAAGAACTTGTCGAGAATGGGCGGGTTCGTGTCCGTGGTGACGCCCGCCTGCGTCAGCACCTGACGGCTCCGATTCTGCATCCAGGCCGCGAGCAAGCCGCCGAAGAACTCGCCAAACTGCAGCGTCAGCTTGTTGTACAGCTGATCGAAGCTCTCGGCGTAGCGCTGGTGATACTCGACCGATCCCGAGTGCAGGCCGACGATGTCGAGGAGCGTCTGATGGGCATTTCCATTGGTGTTGCCCACATGGGGCACCGCACCCGACATTCTCCGCCACTCCTGATCGAGGCGAGCCAGCAGAGTGTGCAGCCGCTGGAGATAGTCGCCAACACCGAATCTGACGTCGGTGCGAACGCGGTCGGTGATCGCCCGGTATCGCGAGAACGCCATGGCCGGGAGAACCCCGTACGGCTGTCGTCCGAAGCGGACGGCCGGGAGCGGCCCGCGACCCGACACGTAGCTGGCGAAGAACCCGCGTGTGCGCGCGATGTCCTCACGCGAGAAGATCGGCGTGAGCATCTCCTCCATCGCGTAGCCCAGCGTCGCCGGCCACAGCGCCAGATTCATCGCGCGCGCTTCGGCCTGATCGCGGCCGCCCGCATGAGGGAGCCGCTTCATGACGGCGCTGTCGATGCCGAGCGCCTCGGCGAGCCATTCGCCGTCGCGGCGTTGAAACGGATCGGTCGTCTCGGTGTACGCCTCCGATCCCTTGAACACCGCATCGAAGCTCGCGTCGGGATCGTCGACCCACGTGAACGCGGCGCCGTCTCCCTCGGTGTTGTTGGTGGCGCTGCCTTGCGGGACCAGGCTGAAGCCGGACTTGCTGGCGTAGCGATGCGCGACGAGCGTGCTCAGCAGGTCCGCCGATTCGTGCTGATCGGATGAGAATCGCAAGCCAAGGACGATCAGGCGATCGAAGCCGGCGGCGGCTTCGGCTGACGTCAGATCGACCTTGATGCCCATGCCGACGTCGGCCGCGACCTCGAAGTCCACCATCCAGCGCAGGTCTTCGTTGAGCGTCAGGTCGTCGCCGTCCTTCGAGATCTGCTCGTCGGCCGGCAGCGAGGGGTCGGGTCCCACCGCGAGACCATCGGGAATGGGCCGGCCGATCACCGGCGCGCGGAGTGTGTTGCCGCTCCACAAGAGCGCGACGAAGCGATCCGGCAAGGCCACGGCCTTCGGTGCCTTCGTCCATGCATTGGTCTTCGTCGTCGGCGGAGGAGGCAGTTCCAGTATGGCGACGCTGATCTGAACCTGCGCACGACTGTAGGGCGCGGGCGGATCCTGACCGGCCTCGTCTGGAGCAAAGCCTTCGAGGATCTCGTCGGCGCGGGCGCTGCCGACAGCGGCCTTCAACGTCGTGAGCGCCGTTGCTTGCCGTGCGCGGTCACCCTTCGCCTTCCAGACCTCGACGAAGTACGCGATCGCTGCCGTCTGTTCGCCGGCCGTCACCGTGATGCGCGGCACGATCACGAGCACCACGTCCTGCGGATCGACCTTCGAGGGCCTGGCCGCGGGGTTGAGCGGTGTGTACTGCTCGATGACGTAGGCGGCGCGCCCCGAGCCCATGGCCCCGACCAGCGAGCTCCACGCACCGCGTTCCTGGGCCTCGATCCTTCCTGAGCGCCACACCGCGGCCCAATAGGCGCGAGCGCTGTCCACCTCGCTCTCGGTGAGCAGCTCTTCGAACGCATCGATGTGCGGCTCGTCGGGATAGATCCGGATCCAGAGCTGGGTGGGTGCCGCACCGCCCGGCACATCCCGACCGACCGCGCGATGAAATCGCGTCTCGAGCCGGACTGGCAGGAGCGCGATTGGAATCGTGTCGCTCCAGTTGCGGAGCAGCTCCGGCGGTGTGGCCACGGCCGCGAGACGGCCGAGCAGATCGGCGGTTGTCGAACGATGACCGGTCGCGGACGTCCGAAGGTCGTTGACCGTGTTCGACAGCCGCGCTGCCTGCTCTTTCAGGCGCGGCAGATCCTCGCCCGCCCTCGAGCCCGGTCTCCTCTGAAGATCCTCGATCGTGCGCTGAAGGTATCGCAGCCTCTCGCGCGCGGCCGTCAGCTCCGTGTCGGCCGCTCGCTTCTTCGCGCGGCTGGCGGCGAGATCGCCTCGAATCTGATCGAAACTGCTCATGGCAACATCCGGGAGGCGTGAACGGCGACGAGGACGGGAACGCGGTAGAGGATGTAGGCCAGTTCGGACGCGTTCGTGTTGGGCGTCCACTTCGCCTGCGCATCCTCCGGGTCCGGCGTGTTCTCCTGATCGAGCGGCGCGCTGTAGGTGTCGAAGTTCAGTGTCGAATTCACCCGGAGCATCTGTCCCGGCGATACGCCCGCGTGGACCCACGCGAGGTTGTTCCAGTTGATCAGCCGCGGCGTGCCACCATCGGTCACTTCGTCGAGGCCGAACCGCGGTTCGCCAGGCCGTTCCTTGATCACGAAGAACCATCCGGGATCGTCAGCCGCCGTCGTCCCCCCGCGGGCTTCGAGCGCGCTCAGGTTGAAGCCGATGAAGTAGATGTCCGGATCGACCTTGGCCTCGAACAGCGGCTTGCGGATCTTCGCTGGCGGCAGGGTCTCCTCCTCGGTGGGTGTGAGCTCCACGAGCTCGCGCTCGGCCGTGACGTCGATCGAGTTGTCCGGCTTGCGATGCCACTTCGACTTCTGCGCGTAGACCACCGCGGTTGGATAGCGCTTGAGCAGCTCGCCGCGAATGACCAGCACGAGCTGACTCGCCTGTCC
>Ga0075421_100002577_pt1 | contig 21668 bp, 20 predicted proteins | sample SoiMetdeltSBSDD5_FD_75292 | JGI IMG/M metagenome (GOLD analysis project Ga0075421, IMG submission 75292) | Bulk soil microbial communities from a Populus tree surrounding site in Tennessee, USA - Soil MetaG P. deltoides SBSDD5 | ecosystem: Environmental > Terrestrial > Soil > Tree plantation...
CGTTCGAGGGCAGCAGTTGGGGGAAGTTCCGGCCGGCGGTTGTCGTCGGGAACTTGGCCAAGTAGGAAATGAAGGCTGAGGCGGTGGCCCGGTCGTCATAGGACAGGCCACTACCGTCGACCAGATACACAGCGCCGCTCTGCCCAGTAACTGCCTGCACGTGCTCCATGAGGTTGACCGGTCCCTGATCCCGGCCACCGGCCCACTGGAGGAGCAGCTCCGCGCCGGCATTCAGGCTCCTCCGATTGATCTCACTGGCCAGGGAATCGAGCGGCGGTGACGCCACTTCCGCGAGCACCTTGGGCGTGCCGTCGAGCGCTGTCTTCATTCTGGCCGACCGACTCCAAGTGATTCCTGCCCGCCGCAGTGCCGTGGCCCATACCGCGCCGAGCACGGCCTTGGGATCGGTGGCAGCCGCGGTGAGCCGGCGGGGCGCCGCCCGAACCCCGATGGTCCCGCTCACTACCCAGCCTCCACCCCGGCGCGGCAATAGGCGCAGCCGGGAACGGCGGCCGCTCCTGGTCGTGGCAGTGACGGTAACCAGCGACCGGACGCCCTCTGGCGCGGCCTCTATGAGCTTGGCACGCTCACCGGGCCGGCGGCCGGGCCGCACCGTAAACCAGACCACGTTCTCGTGGAGGGTGAGCGGGCCGACCAACGGGGCAAAGAGGCGTCCCATGTGACGGCGAGACCAGGCGGATGGGTACACGGCCGTTGCCGGACCATCGGCGCTCCGCACCTGAAGCGGGCCGCTCAGCCGGCGCACTCCGACATCGGCCAGCTGGCTAGCCAGATCGTAGAGGGTGGGCCCGGATCCCTGGGCGCGCTCGAGGGAGGGGTCGCCGTTCAGCTCCAGAGCCCACTCGCCCAGCCACTCCCCGGTGGCAGGGTCCACGATCCCGGTGCCAACCAGCCTGGTGGAGCGCCGTGCATCGCCGCCGAGCACGCTGCGGGCATATCCGGTGGTAAACAGCTTGACGGCCGAGGCCGGCTGAAGAGGCGACTCGGCGTTGAAGCTCCAGAGCATCTGGCCGGACTGGTCGGCAACGGCGATACCCCAGTCCCCCGGTGCCATTCTGGAGGCTGAGGCATACCACTCGTTCATCCGCGACCCCAGCCATCGGGCGTCGGTCTGAGCTCGAAGCGGAACAGCGCCTCCTGCCAGACCCAGCAGCACAATTCCGAAACCCAAATCTCTCAAACGAGCACCCACGGTTAGCTGGTTCGATGACCGACTGGACGGCAATACGGAGCAGTCTGTGCGGATTTGACGCTCACGAGGCCGGGAAACCCGTCTAAACTAACCCTATCGCAGGGGGTTAGGGTCCCGGGACTCACCTAAGCAATTCCCACGCCTGAGGTTGGACCCCCAGAACCGGGGCTAACCGGGTAATTCCGGGCGCGGTGTTGCGGCGGTTCCGTTGCGCCCCCTTGGGGTGACCGTCATCACAGAACGGGGTTCAGACCCCAGGGTATGATTGCGGGCGCGAGACTCGAAGACTGTTCAGCTGGAGACCTAAGGGCATCAGGCGGGTTTTCGCCTCGCCCCGCCGTCTCTCGCTGCAAACATATGGGCAGCGTGCAAGAGGGGCCCAGTGACTTCAATGGCGATCTGAGGAGGTCGAATGCGAGTTCAAAATTCCACCGGTTACGTGACGCTGATGGCGCTGGTAGGCGCCCTCGCGTGCGCAGGCAATACAGCCCGGACCGACGACGGGGATCAGTCCGCGGCGGCCAAGGACACCACGACGACAACCCAGGACACGCTCACCGGCCAGAACGAAAATCCGCCGGGATACCGTGGAATGGAGACGGATACCACGCAGGCTCCGACCGGTCAGACTCCGTCGGATACGTTCCTCCAGAACCAGGGCCAGGGCACTCCGCAGGACACGGCCGGTTATTCGGGGATGGAGCGGAATGACACCACTGGTGGCGTAACGGGCCAGACCGACACCACCACCATGGGTGGCGACACCACGGGTGTTAGCGGTGGACAGGATACCTCAGGCATGACGGGGGCCGACACCAGCTCGAGCAACCAGAGCTACGGCAACCCGAGCGATACGACCGGCGTGTCGCAGAGCGTCGATACGACCGGGTACGGTCAGTCGCAGCAGTCGAGGGACTCGACCAACCGGTAGTCAGCAGACAGAAGTCAGTAGGTACAGGGTCCCAGGTCGAGGGCGCCATCCGGCGCCCTCGATTTTTTTTCACTTCAGCAGCCCTTTCGCGATGGTCTGCAGCTGCATGTTGCTGGTCCCCTCGTAGATGGTCCCAATCTTGGCGTCGCGGTAGTACTTCTCCGCCGGATATTCCTTGGAGTACCCGTAGCCACCGAAGAGTTCCAGACAGGAAGAGGTAATCCGGTCCGCCACCTGCGAGCTGAACAGCTTGGCCATGGCGGCCTGTTGCGCGAACGGGAGTCGGCTGTCCTTGAGCCGTGCCGCGTTGTAGACCATGAGGCGAGCGGCCTCCAGATCGGTGGCCATCTGAGCCACTTGGAACTGCACCGCCTGGAACTCCGCGATCGCCTTTCCGAACTGCCGCCGCTCCTTGACGTAGGTGGTGGCGGCCTGGAGTGCCCCGGCCGCCACACCGATCATCTGTGCTCCGATCCCGATCCTTCCCTCGTTCAGGGTCTCGATCGAGATCTTGTACCCCTGGCCGACCGGTCCGAGCACGTTAGCCGCAGGCACGACACAATCCTCCAAAATCAGCTCGGTGGTGCTCGAGGCGCGGATGCCCAGTTTGTTTTCCTTCTTTCCGATGGAAAACCCGGGGAAGCCTCGCTCGACCAGAAAGCCGGTGATGCCTTTGTATCCTTTCGGGGGATCGGCATTGGCAAAGACGATGAAGAGGCCGGCCTCAGCCCCGTTGGTGATCCAGAACTTCCGGCCGGTCAACAGCCAGTCCGAGCCCCGCTGCACCGCCCGAGTCGCCAGCGCGAAGGCGTCGCTTCCGCTACCCGGCTCGGACAGGGCAAAGGCCCCCAGCAGATCGGCCGTGAGTCGGGGGAAATAGCGGGCCTGCTGTTCGCTGTTGCCCCAGCGCAGGATGGCATTGTTGACGAGAGTGTTGTGAACATCGACGTAGATCGCGGCCGAAGCATCCACTCGGGCCAGCTCCTCGATCGCCAGCACGGCCATGAAGATGGTGCCGCCGCTCCCTCCCTGACCCTCCGGCACTTCGATCCCCATGAGCCCCAGCTCGAAGAACTTGGGAAGCAGGTCGGGGCGGAACTGGGCCGCCTCGTCCATGGCCTGGACATGGGGCCGGATCTCGCTTTCGGCGAATTCCCGAACTGCGTCCCGGAACAGAGTCTCTTCTTCGGACAGGATGGTGAGCGCTGGTGCGGCTGCTGAGAGGGTCGGCATGCTCCGGCTCGTGGTGAGGGTCGACTATTCAGCGGGAAGATAACCTGAGAAAGAGACTTGTCGCCCTGGTTAACTTTCCTGTCCAGCATGCCAACCGTGTCTCGCCCCGCCTCGACGGTGCTCCAGCGGCTCCGGCAGGAGCGCCCGTTAGTCGCAGTCGAGTTACGCCCACCGCGCACCGGGCTCTCCTCCGCGGAGAGCATGGAGCTTTGGATCGACATGTACCACTCGATCCAGCGGCTCGCGCGACATGACACGATGATCTTTCTGACCGATAATGCGGTGGGGCTCTCCGAGGAGGAGAACCTGGCCCACCTCACAGCGAACCTGGCGGGCGACGTCGATCCCCGCTTGATCGTTCCGTTTCTTACCTCGAAGCATTCGATCGAATACTGCCAGATGCATGCGTCGCGGGCAGCCTCACATGGGTTTGAGGCACTTACCGTGCTGGGTGGCGATCATACCGCCGGACCACCGCGCTGTGTGCCGCACGCCCGCGAGCTCCGCAGCCTCATCCGGCAGCGGGTGCCCGGCCTCGACCTCGGCGGGTGGGCCAATCCCCACCGGCCGGCAGAGGAGCAGGTCAGTTTTCTCCTGGACCGGCAATTCCAAGCCGAGTTCTATCTCACCCAGATCGTGTCTCACCACAGCATCCGTGCGGTGGAGCGCTTTGTGACCGAAGCGCAGCGAAGGGGAGTGCCGTATCCAGGGGTGTTCGGAGTGTTCCTTTACCGCAGTGCCAGCCCGGCAACCCTGACCAAGCTAGCTGACTTCTTCCCGGTACCGGCGGCAGAGCTCACCCGAGAATTCGCATCCGGGATGTCGCCCGAGGAGATCTGCGCCCGGTCGGTGCGGATGCTGCGAGAGGTCGGGGTCGAGAAGGTGTATCTGAGCAACCTGGGGGTACAGCAGGTAGAGGCGAGGTATCGGAAAATTATCGCGCTTGTGTAAGGGTCTCCAACGCGCGCTCAACCCGTCCCGCTCCAACGCTCACCTGCACGCCCGACACCATGCGGCGCACCGCGTCGATCATTTCCGCCGCGATCGTAACCCCTTCGGCTCGGGCGGCTGCTGAGCCGCTCTCCTGCGCCCGTCTCATCCGCTCGATGATCCGTGGCGGCACCTCTACGCCGGGCACCTCGTTGGCCAGGAACTCCGCGTTCCGGAGCGAGGTCAGAGGCCAGATGCCCGCAATGACCGGTATGGGAGAGCTCGCCCGCTCCAGAAAATGCTCCAGACGTTCAGGGTCGAACACCGGCTGGGTGACCGCGAAGTCGGCTCCTGCTTCGACCTTCCAGCCAAACCGCTCCCGCTCCCGGTCCGGCTCCGCGCCCTGATTGAGAGCGACGCCGACCACATAGCGGGTGGGTTCGCCAATGGAGTTCCCGCCGGGGTCGAGGCCCTGATTGAGCCGGTGCACCAGGTTGGTCAGCCCGATGCTGTCGATATCGAACACCGCAGTGGAATCCGGGTAGGGACCCATGGCCGGCGGGTCGCCGGTCACGATCAGCACGTTCCGAAGTCCTGCCGCTGCCGCGCCGAGGAGGTCGCTGAGCATTCCCAGCATGTTGCGATCGCGGCAGGTGTAATGAAACACGGCTTCCAGCCCCACCTCGCGCTGCACGATCACCGCCGCTGGAATGACTCCCATCCGGCTCTGTCCTCTGGCGGTGTCCAGCACGTTGACCGCGTCGATCCCGGCCTCCCGGAGGATCCGGCACTGCTCGATCAGCTCGGCCGGATTCCAGCCTTTCGGTGGAGCGATCTCGATGGTGGAGACCCACTCGCCGGCCGCGAGCTTCTGGCCCAAGCCCGACCGCTGTTCCAGGGGAACCGGGCTGACTCGACTCGGTGGAACCGGTTCAATGGCAGCACTCGGGACCAGCCTGGGCTGCAGACTGGCCACATAAGAGCGAATCTGCCGTATGTGGGTTGGTGTGGTGCCGCAGCAGCCGCCAACAAAGCGGACCCCTGCCTGAATCATCCGCCGGGCATATGAGCCCATGTACTCCGGGCTGGCGAGGTAGATCCGCCGATCGTCCACTGCGCGGGGCAACCCGGCGTTGGGCTGAGCCGAGACCGGACGGTCGGTCCGCTCTACCATGCGCTCAATTGCGTCGAGCATGGCTGCGGGACCAACCGAGCAATTCAGTCCTACTACGTCGGCTCCCAGCTCCGTGAGTCGCGCGGCGATGGTCTCCACGGTGGTGCCGTAGCTGGTGTTGCCATCCTGTCCGACCGTCATCTGGGCGATGGTGGGCAGATCGGTCAGTGGCTTGATGGCGCAGAGCGCCGCCTCCAGCTCGTTGAGGTCGCTGAAGGTCTCGAGAATAAATCCGTCGACTCCACCCTCCAGTAATCCCCGAGCCTGGCGGCTGAAGTGGCCGATCGCCTCCTCCCGCGCGGTGGGACCCCAGGGCTCCAGCCGGATTCCCAGCGGACCAATTGCTCCGACTACGAGCGCACGCGAGCCGGCCGCCTGACGGGCGATGGCAACGGCTTCCCGATTGATGGTCTCGGTCTGCTCATCCAGTCCGTGGCTGGACAGCTTCACTGGGTTGGCGCCGAAGGTGTTGGTCTCCAGAATCTCCGCCCCGGCCTGGACGTAGGCCTCGTGGACCTCGCGGACCAGGGCCGGCTGGCTCAGGCTCAGCTCGTCGTAGCACGCGTTCACGAAGATCCCGCGGCTGTAGAGCATGGTGCCCATGGCGCCGTCCAGGACGTGCACCCGTGAATCGCTGATCAGGTCGCGAAGGGTAGGCATCCCTAGCGCTCGTATCCCAGGTTGGGTGCCAGCCATCGCTCGGCGGCCCCGACGTCCATGCCCTTGCGCCGGGCATAGTCCATAACCTGATCGCGCTGGACCTTGCCGACCCCGAAATACTGGGCCTCGGGTCGCCAGAAGTAGTAGCCGCTGACCGATGCGGTAGGCAGCATGGCAAAGCTCTCGGTCAGGGTGATGCCGGCCTGCTTCTCGGCGCCGAGCAGATCGAACAACGTTCGCTTCTCAGTGTGATCCGGACAGGCAGGATAGCCCGGAGCCGGGCGGATACCCTGGAAGCGCTCTTTGAGCAGACCTTGCTGGTCGAGAGCCTCGTTCGGCGCGTAGCCCCAATACTCCCGGCGCACCCGCAGGTGAAGCAGTTCGGCAAGTGCTTCGGCCAGCCGGTCGGCTAGAGCTTTGGTCAGAATCGCGCTGTAGTCGTCATGCTCTGCCTCGAAGCGTGCCACCAGGGCGTCACTGCCCACCCCGGCAGTTACCGCAAACGCGCCCATATAGTCGGGCACGCCGCTATCCCGCGGCGCCACGAAGTCCGCCAGCGACAGGTTGGGGCGGCCCGGCGGCTTCACCATTTGCTGGCGGAGCGTGTGGATTACTGCCAGGGGCCGCTGCCTCGAATCGTCGGCATAGAGCTCGATGTCATCGCCCACACTATTGGCCGGAAAGAACCCGAATACTGCATGGGCGCGCAGCAAACGCTCGCGGACAATGCGGCCAAGCAGGCTTTCGGCATCGCGGAAGAGGCTCCGGGCGGTGGCACCAACCCTGGGATCGTCCAGAATGGCAGGGTAGTGGCCGGCCAGCTCCCAGGTCTGGAAGAACGGCGTCCAGTCGATGTAGGGCACCAGCTCTTCCAGCGGGTAATCCCTCAGGGGACGAGTGCCGACAAAGCAGGGCTCCGGCGGTACGGATTCGGCCCAGTCGACCACCAGGCGGTTTCGGCGGGCATCCTCCAGAGGCTGCCGCCGCTCATCGGCCTGGCGCCCGCCTCGCTCAGTTCGCAAGGTCTGGTACTCCGTCCTGATTCCAGCGACGAATCCATCCCGAAGACTCTCGTTCCGGAGGCTTCCGGCTACACCGACGGCGCGCGACGCATCGACGACGTGGACCGTAGGCCCGGTGTAGCGAGGCTCGATCTTGACCGCAGTGTGCACCCGGGAGGTGGTGGCTCCTCCGATGAGCAGGGGCAGGGTGAATCCTTCGCGCTGCAGTTCGCTGGCCACGAAGGACATTTCCTCCAGAGAGGGGGTGATCAGCCCACTCAGGCCAATGATGTCCACCTGCTCGCGGCGAGCGGTCTCCAGGATCCGGGCCGAGGGGACCATGACGCCGAGGTCGATCACCTCGTAGTTGTTACACTGCAGCACCACACCCACGATGTTCTTGCCGATGTCGTGCACGTCACCCTTCACCGTCGCCAGCAATACCCGGCCGTTGGAGCGCTGCTGTCCGTTGCCGGCATCGCCTGACGCCTCTTTCTCTGCTTCGATGTAGGGGACGAGATGGGCAACGGCCCGCTTCATTACCCGGGCACTCTTCACCACCTGGGGAAGGAACATCTTGCCGGCCCCGAACAGGTCGCCCACGACGTTCATTCCATCCATCAACGGCCCCTCGATCACGTGGATGGGCCGCTCCGCCTGCTGGCGCGCCTCCTCGGTGTCTTCGACGATGTAGTCCGCGATACCTTCGACCAGGGCATGAGTCAGCCGGTCCGCCACCGGCGCGTTGCGCCAAGCCAGGTCGGCGCCGAGACTCACCGCCCGCCCTTTGACGGAATCCGCGATCTCGAGCAGCCGGTCGGTGGCGTCGGAGCGCCGGTTCAGCACAACGTCTTCCACCTGCTCCAGCAGGTCGGGGGGAATGTCGGCATAGATGGGGAGCTGGCCCGCATTCACGATCCCCATGTCCATGCCGGCTTCTATGGCGTGATACAGAAAGACCGAGTGGATCGCCTCGCGCACCGGATCGTTACCTCGAAAGGCAAACGACACGTTGCTCACCCCGCCGCTGACCAGAACGTGAGGCAGTGACGCTTTGATCCGGCGAGTGGCCTCGATGTACTCCACCGCATAGTTGTTGTGCTCCTCGATCCCGGTTGCAATGGCAAAAACGTTGGGATCGAAGATGATGTCCTCCGGAGCAAAGCCGACCTTTTCAGTGAGCAGGCGGTAGGCCCGGCGGCAGATCTCCAGCTTGCGATCGGCGGTGTCTGCCTGTCCCTGCTCGTCGAAGGCCATGACGATGACGGCAGCCCCGTAACGCCGCACCAGCGTGGCCTGGCGGAGGAAGCTCTCCTCGCCTTCCTTGAGGCTGAGCGAGTTGACGATACCCTTTCCCTGCACGCACTTGAGCCCGGCCTCGATGACCTCCCACTTGGAGGAATCGATGACTACCGGGACCCGGCTGATATCCGGCTCCCCGGCCAGGAGCTGGAGAAACGTGGCCATAGCATGGGAGGAGTCGAGCATGGCCTCGTCCATGTTGATGTCGAGCATCTGAGCCCCGTTCTCGACCTGCTGGCGGGCGATCTCGAGGCCGGCAGCATAGTCTCCTGCCAGAACCAGCCGGGCGAACTTGCGCGACCCGGTCACGTTGGTCCGCTCGCCCACATTCACGAAGATGCTCTCCGGCCCGATGGTGAGGGGTTCGAGTCCACTGAGCCGCAGGCGGGGCTGCGGGGCGGCGGGGCTGCGGGGCGGCAGATCACGAACAGCTTCGGCTATCGCCTTGATGTGAGCCGGCGTCGTCCCGCAGCACCCGCCCACCAGGTTGACCAGACCGCTCTCGGCGAATTCACGGAGCACTCCGGCCATGTACTCCGGGCTTTCGTCGTAACCGCCGAATTCGTTGGGGAGACCGGCATTGGGGTGGGTGCTCACGAACACAGGCGCTATCCGCGAAAGCTCGTGGACGTACTGCCGCAGCGCCTTGGCCCCGAGCGCGCAATTGAGCCCCACGCTGAGCGGACGAGCATGCGCGACCGAATTCCAGAAGGCTTCCGTCGTCTGTCCCGAAAGGGTTCGGCCACTGGCATCGGTGATGGTCCCGGAGATCATCACGGGCACCCGGAAGCCGAGCGCTTCGAGACAGGTCTCGATGGCGAAGAGCGCGGCCTTGGCGTTGAGGGTGTCGAAGATGGTTTCGACCAGCAGGAGGTCGGCTCCACCGTCCAGCAGCCCGCGAACCGCGTCGCTGTAGGTGGCGACCAGCTGGTCGAAGCGCACGTTCCGAAACCCAGGATCGTTGACGTCGGGCGACAAGCTCGCGGTTCGGTTGGTGGGGCCCAAGACCCCGGCGACGTAGCGGGGCCTCCGGGGATCGCGAGCCTCGAACTGGTCGGCGACCTGCCGGGCCAGCTCGGCCGAGGCACGGTTCAGCTCATAGACCAGGGACTCCATGCCATAGTCGCCGAGCGAGATGGCCGTCGAGTTGAACGAGTTGGTCTCCAGGATGTCCGCGCCGGCCTCGAGGTAAGCCGCGTGGATTGCCCGGATGATGGCGGGCTGGGTCAGCGAGAGAAGGTCGTTGTTTCCTTTAAGCTCGCGGGGCCAGTCCGCGAAGCGCGTGCCCCGGTAATCTCCCTCCCCCAGGTTATAGCTCTGGATCATGGTGCCCATGGCACCGTCGAGCACCAGAATCCGCCGAGCCAGCAGCGATTCCAGCTGGGCCAGGCGGTCTGCCCGGGTGAGACCTGCGTGATCGGTGGGGGGAGTGACGCTTTTGGGCACCGGAGCTCCGAAAATCAAAAACCTGAGGCCAAAACGCCTCAGGGGAGCGTTTTAGCAGTTTGTTTTACGTGGCCGCAATCAGCGCAAATCGCCACGGGGTCGGTTGTTAGACGAGTTCAAATTAGCTCTTTGGCGGTCTAGAGTCCAGGGTCGAGCGCCCTCATATGATCCCCAACACGAACCCCCGCACCACGTACAGCACCAGCCACGCCACCATCGGGCTGAAGTCGAACATTCCCATGGGCGGGAGGATCCGGCGAATCGGGTCGATCAGCCAGCTGGTGAGAGCTACCACCGGTCGCATCCAACTACGATAGGGACCGATCCCCAGCCAGGAAGCGATCACCCGAATCAGGATCGCGGCCATGAGAATGGTGAATACAGCGCTTATCCCGAGTCGGAGCCACACCCGAGGCCCACCGTTTACCGCCGCCGAGAGCCCTGCCAGGATCCCGATGAACCAGTTGGTCAGACTCACCAGAATCAGTCCGGCCGCGATGACCAGTCCGAGCAGCCAGAGCGGAGCGTTCTGGGGGCTGCCTCCTGCCGCGATGATCCTTTTTTCCAGCCGGAGCAGCACCGGATCGCTGATCTGGCGGACGAGGCGGGGCCAGGCGCCAAAGGGATTGATCCGGCGGGTCCGCACCGCCCAGTGGGTGAGCGCCACCACGGAGGCATACGCGAGAGCAACGATGACCAGAGTGCGAACAGCGGTGTCGAGGATGATGAAGGGCATGGGGTCTACGAGATCATCAAGGTTCTCCCGCGGTGACCACCTCCATAGGTCGTTGGGCTCCGGAGCTAGCGGTGCACATCAGAGTATAGCGACCGTTCAAAGAAGCCTCCTCGATAATCTGGCTGGTGCCCCGGCAGGAGATGACTTGGCGGCCGGCCGTCTGCCGAAAGCTCACCGTGACCACGGGCTCCCGCTGCAGATTAACCAATCTCCGGACAGTTGTGGTGGTCAGGCTTTCCACGCCCATCTGTCGCAGTGAGACTGCGGGGCGGCCGCGGTGGGAGCCGCGGTAGTCCACGGCCCGGTCCACTAGGTCGAAGATCTCGCGGCCCAGGGTTTGAACATCGCGTTCTTCAGGAGTGAGCTGGCTACTGAGAGGCGGGCGCGAGCTCGAGCTACCGGTTCCACTACAACCACCCAGCGCGAGAGCTGAAAGGAGGACGCGCCAGGGAAGCCGTCCTATCATTCCATCGCAAATTCGCGGTTGAACACGACCTCGAAGCTGAACGTCTTGCTCTTGCTCCGAGTCTCCATGTACTCGGCAATCCGCTTCAGGCGGCTGGGGATGCCCATGATCTTTTCCTGCGCCTTGCGGCCCAGCTCGTTCAGCCCTTCGATACTCTCGATCTTCCAATAGCGGATCTGCTCTTGCACGATGCGCAGGTAATCGCGTGGACCGTAGATGCCGGCCCGCCGAATCACATCGGCCAGATCCTTGAATCCCGGCATGGTGACCCCCGGCATGTCGATGGCCGGCAGGATGAACGACGCCGAATGAAGGGCCTGATCGGGGTCGCGCTTGAGAATCTCTTCGAAGACGGTGCGATAGAACGTGTAGTGGCGCGCTTCTTCCTTGGCTACCATACTCAGGACCGCCGCCAGCCGCGGCTCGTACTCGGCCACGATCTTTCCCGTCTCGCTATGGGAGAACTGGGTGGCACGCTCCTGCACTGTGGTGTAGGCAAAGACCCGGTACGGATCGCGGTCCCACTCAGGGTGAAACCCGGCCCGCAGGTACTCGAACTGCATCTCTTCCAGTCTGCGCTGATTGAGGAGCCGCGTGTCCCGAGCATAGTCGTGCAGCACCTGGCCGTGCCGGTCCTCCTCCGCTGTCCAGAGGTTGTTCCAACTGCGCCAGAAACTGTCGTCTCCGAGGTACACGGCAAGTAGCCGATGGAAGTGAGGCAGGCCTTCTTCGGTGAGGAGGTTGAGCGCCAGAGCCGCGCGCGCATGATCGGGGATGCCCGCCGCCTGGGTCCTGAGCTTGGTCAGATGGGTATCGGGACACTCACCCGCTGCGGGGCCAATCAGATCTGACGGAAACCAGAGCTCCCGCTTCCGCTCATGGATCTCCATCAACTCCCGAACTCTGTCCTCGAGGTCCTGAAGAACCTCTATCTTGGAGTACAGTTCCCGTGCGGGATCGGTGGCGATGCCCATGGATACCTTCGGCAACTGGAAACGAACACGTAGGATACGACCAGCGACTTAAGATAGTGTCGCTGGTGCTACTTGTGCTACTCGGAGGGAGCGCCTTTGGGGGTCAGGGTCTTCTCCATCAGGGACCAGGTGCGCTGTCCGATGTAGCCATCCCGCACGAAAATGCGGCGCCAACCAAGCGCCCCCAGCAAGCCTTCCGACCGAGGATCGTCGGTCCAGAACTCGGCCAGGTGTGCCCCGGAGTCGACCGCTCGCTCCTCGAACGCGGATAACAGACGGTGGGCGTGTCCCCGATGGCGTTCCTGGGGGAGAACAACCACATCGACCAGGTGGGCGACCCCACCTCGAATCCAGAACCGGAGGCCCCCGATCCAGTCGCCGATCTCGTTGCTGAGAATGAGGTAACGTTCGTCGAGCGCACTGGACCAGCCCGCCGGATCCTCCTCCTGCTCCAGGATCTCGGAGAACCAGGCGGCAAAATCCTCGTCCTGCTCCATGTCGCGGATTGTCAGCTCGCTCATTGCCAGTGCCTCCGATGGGAGACTCCCATCCCTTCGGTAGCAACACTAATGCCACGCCGGGAGTTCCTGTCTGTGAACATGATCACCGGCATTGAGCGCTGCCAGCCACAGAAGCCGAACGGCGACTTACATTTCCATTGGACTTCTGCGAGGCCAAGGAGGCTCTCCGTGACTACTAGTACCACTACCACCCAGGCTCGGCCATCGGTCGTGATATGTCCGTTTTGTTCGACGGCCAACCGTGTGGATCTCACCCGGCTCTCGGCCGGGCCCAAGTGTGCCAAGTGTGGCCGGCCGCTCCGGCTGGACCGCCCCCAGAAAGTGACCGACAAAGACTTCGACCGGGTCGTGAATGGCTCGAGCGTGCCGGTCTTGGTGGACTTCTACGCCGACTGGTGCGGTCCCTGTCACGCGATGGCGCCAACCCTGGATGACCTGGCTCAGCGACGTGCCGGAGAGCTGCTGGTGCTCAAGCTCGATACCGAAGCCAACCCCCTGACCGCTAGCCGGTTCGGAATACGGGGCATTCCGACCGTGATTGCGTTCGAGGGTGGAAAGGAGCGCGGGCGGCAGGTCGGCCTGGCCGACCTGAAGACTCTGGAAGGGCTGGTCGGGACTACTTGAGCCCGATCGCCACCGCCAGGGTCAGCGCCACAGCAGCCAGCAGCATCAGCAGCGCCCAGAGCGGAAGGACAAAGCGGATCCAATCCTCGTAGCGGACGCCGGCCGCGGCCAGCATCGCCATGAGGGCTCCGTTGGTAGGGGTGATGATCTCGCACAGGCCGGCGCCATACTGGTAGGCGAGCACGGTCACCTGGCGCGAGAGCCCGATCAGATCCGAGAGCGGTACCAGCAGAGGGAGTGTCAGAACCGCCTGGCTGCTGGTGCTGGGCACGGGCAGGTGAATGACACCTTGCACCGCCATCATGCCGAGCGCCGACAAGGTGGCAGGCAGTCCGGCAATCGGCGCAAACATTCCGTGCACAACGGTGTCCACGACTTGGCCCTCGTCCAGGACTACGTAGATGGCCCGGGCAAAGCCGATGAGGAGGCTGGCCAGAGCCATCGACTTGAAGCCCTCCCCGAACGCCTCTGCCGTACCGGAGAACCCCAGCCGGCCGAGTAGGCCAGCCAGCACACCCACCACCAGAAACAGCGCCGCAAGCTGGTCGAACTCCCAGCCCAGGCGTTGGGCGCCGTAGATGTAGACAGCGAACGCTGCGAGGATGGAGACCAGGACCACCAAGTCCCTGGCCTGGGGAGCTTGTCGGGCACCAGCCGCCGGCTCAACCGGTGGGACGCGGGTCCGTCCAGCGTACCACATGGTACCCAGGACCCAGGTGCCCAGCGCGGGCAGCAAAAATCCCAGCCGAAACTCGAGCCCGGATCCCGGGGGGAGCTGGGAGACTTTCTGAGCGATGATGACCTGAAATGGGTTGACCGGACTGAAAGCGGCCCCGATGGCGGCGGAGCCAAGACTCATTGCCACCGCCACCAACGGCGTGAATCCCAGGCGGCGTACCAGCACCAGAAGTACCGGCACAAAGGCGACCAGCTCCTCCTGCATTTGCATCATGATGCCGCCCAGGCTGAACGCCACGCTGGCGATGGGGATCACCAGAATTCCACGGCGGCTGACCCGCTCGGCCAGGACGGTGATCAAGCGACCCAGAGTGCCGGTACGTTCGACCACCGTGAAGGCGCCCCCGATCAGGAACACCAGACCGATCACGGACGCCGCGTCCACAATGCCCTTGGGGATGGCGACGAAAGCCTGAAACGGGCCCACCGGCTGCTGCTCGACCCGATGGTAGGTGCCGGCTACCACGACGCTGCGGCCGGTAGTGGGATCCTCCCTCCGCTCGAACTTGCCCGCTGGAAGAACCCAGGTCAGGGCCGCAGCCAGGAGGACGCACCCCACCAGCAGGGCGAGAGGGTGAGGGAATGCAAGGAGGGGAGGACGAGAGCGACGGGGAGGTGGGCCGTCGTTCATAGACTCCGGCACCGCCGGGCTGTGGGAGGAACCCGGCTGCAAGCAATCCGCTCATCCATGCCCTGAGTCAGGGGGCCGCACGCCGCAGTCTGCGCTTCGCGTGCCGCATCGGTCTCCGACGCCGCCGAGGCGGTGCCGGCATTCTCGCTATCCCGAAACGCAACCGTCACCGTGCACTCTACCCTCTGGGAGCTCAGGGTAGACCAGAGCAGATAGGCGGCGAACGCAAGCACCACCAGGAGGGTGATGAGATTGACTCGCCTGCTCAAAAGCTGTCGCCGGCCAAGGCCGCCGCCGAGCCAGGAACCAGCAGCCCCTCTCCCCTGTTCTGGAGGTCAGCGTGGCAGTGAACGAGGCGTGCGTGCTGAGGGTTCAATGAATGGAATGTGAAGAGTTTTTGAGCCGGCTCTGGGAATATCTCGACCGTGAGCTGGGGCCGGAAGACTGGGTGTCAATGGGGAAACATCTGGCCAGCTGCTCCAGTTGTTATCCCGCCTACTGCTGTGACCGCGCCTTTCTCGAGCTGCTGGCTCGGCAGCGCCGCGGCTGTGTAGCTCCCCCCACCCTGGTGCTGTGGGTCCGCGGGCTAGCCAACTGACTCTTCAATCCACCGCAGATAGCCAGCGTCTCCATCCACAATAGGGATCGCTATGATCTCCGGCACCTCGTAGGGGTGCAATTCCCTGATCCGTGCCCGGAGCGCTGGTAGCCGCTCCATCGTCGTCTTGAGATGGCAGTAGCATTCGCTCGCCTGCTCGACGGTGCCCTGCCAGCGGTAGGTACTTGAGATTGGCCCTGCCACCTGGGCACATGCCGCCAGGCGCTCACGCACCAGTGTGTGGGCCAGGCGATCCGCTGCGTCGGAATCCGGCAAGGTCGTCGTGACCTGACAACAACCCGTCACAGAAGAATTCTCTGACCTGTTCCGATAGTATATTGCGCCGGGATTTAGCGCGATGCTCCTGTCCCGGCCTTGCCGGGTAGACCCACCGTTTCGGAGCCGCGTTTCCCGTCCTCCAGGGGAGTAATCATCGTCCGCCAGCCGCTCTTGAATCGAACCGTGAGCAGGAGGCCGAGCGGGTCGGCCTTGACGTCCGCCACATCGGGCAGAGTCCGGGCGTAGCCGGCGGCCGCCTGGGACTGCTGAACCAACTCATCGGGCGCGTCACCCTTGTGCGCCTGGGCCAACTCCCGGGCGATGGCAATTTCCTGAGCCTGTTCCCGCCCGTAGCGGGCGTACTGGTCGGGCGGGACCAGGCCATCCTGCTGTACCAGACGGGAATCCAGGTCGTACCCGCGGCACGCGGCCAACATCACCAGCAGCAGCACGCCAGTTGATGGCTTCATCATTGAATCCTCGAGCTGAGATGACGACTTCCGGCATCCAAAGTAAACCATGGGGCAATGGTCTGCCTCGGCCTGGACGTTGGAGTGGGCGGGTCACGCTCGCGGCTCTGCTGCTCCTAACTCACCCCATTCCGGGTGTGGCCCAGTCGGACATGTTGCCGCAGGTGGATCAACCGACGCTGATCAAATGGTGGCACGGGGCCATCGTACTGGGCGGCCTGTCGGGGCTGATGCTGCTGGACCAGCCGGCCCAACGACTCGCCCAAAGGAACCGTACCGAGTCGGGGAACGACATGGCCCATTCGATTCGACATCTAGGGCAGCCCGAGATATACGGGTCGGTCACGCTCGGGCTACTGGGTGCCGGCATGGTCAGCGGCAATCAGGAGCTCACCCGGTCCGGGGGCCGGCTGGCAGTGACCCTGGCTCTTGCTGGCGTCGCATCCGGGGCGGCCAAGCTCGCGCTCGGACGTCCTCGCCCGTATGAAAGCTCCGATGCCGACAGCTACGTTCCGTTCTCGGGGCAGGAGGCGATGCCGTCGGGTCACACCACCATGGCATTTGCCTTCGCGACCGCCTTGTCGGACGATATTCGGCGCCCCTGGGCAACCGTGGGTTTGTACACGCTGGCTGTCGGGGTAGGTTGGTCGCGGATCAACGACAATCACCACTGGCTCAGCGACGTGGCGGCCGGCGCAGTGCTGGGTATCACCTCGGCCAAGCTGGTGAACGGTCGCTGGCAAATCTTCAATCTCCGGCCGCCCAGCGTGCTGATCGGTCCGGAGAAGGCTACTGTTGCCTGGCAGGTTGCCTTCTGAGGTTCAGGCAGGGGAGGTTCGGTTGCGCACGAACGCAGTGCTGATGCTCTGGCTGGCATCGGCCGTCGCCCCACCACTCCAGGGCCAGCAGGGTCCTACCGGACAGCTGGTCGTCTTCAATGCCGGAAGTTTGGCCAAGCCCTTCGGCGAGCTGCTGGCCGCGTTCAGAGAAAAAAACCCGGAAGTGAAGCCAGCCCAGGAAAACTCCGGCAGCCTCGAAGCGGCGCGCAAGATCACCGATCTCGGCAAGACCCCCGACGTGATCGGCGTGGCCGACTACGGAATCATTCCCAAGCTGCTCATCCCCAAGCATGCCGCCTGGTACGCGACCTTTGCCCGAAACGCCATGGTACTGGCCTACACCGAGGAGTCGACCGGGGCAGACGAGATCAACGGACGGAACTGGTGGCAGATCCTGCTGCGAACCGGCATCCGAGCCGGGCACTCTGATCCAGCGCTGGATCCCAACGGGTATCGGAGTTTGATGGTGTTCCAGTTGGCCGAAAAGGTCTACCATCAGCCCGGGCTGGCGACCCGGCTCGACCGGGCGTTCCCGCCGAAGTACATGCGGCCCAAGGAAGCCGACCTGGTAGCGCTGGTACAGGCCGGCGAGCTGGACTATGCCTGGTCATATCTGTCCATTGCCCGAACGGCGGGTCTCCGGCACGTCGACCTGCCGGCTGAAGTAAATCTGAGTGACCCTAAGCTGGCTTCGTGGTATGCCCAGGCCCGAGTCCGCCTCCCGGGTGCCGTACGCGGCGGGAGGGACTCGGTCGAGTTCACCGGTGAGCCCATCGTCTATGCGCTGACCATCCCTACCCGGGCGCCTCACCCGACCACGGCGGCGGCGTTCGTGCGTTTTGTCTTTTCCCCTGCTGGCCAGGCCATTCTTTCAGCCAACGGATTCACGCTGCTCGATCAACCCGTGATCGCCGGGCCGGGCAAACCGCCGACGGGAGTGTTCTGATTATCTTCACTCAATCTTCTGGCTTCGGGTGAAGTGATGAGCGGTACCTGGAATATTCCCCTCCCTCGCAACGAGCCGGTGCTGAGCTATGCGCCGGAATCTCCTGAGCGCACGGCTCTCAAACAGGCCTTGGGGGCAGTCGGCGCCCGACAGACCGACATTCCCGCGGTTGTGGCTGGGCGGGAGGTGCGCACCGGCAAGACCCACGATGTTGTCTCGCCCCACTGTCATCAGCGGGTCCTGGCCCGCACCCATCAGGCCGATCAAGCAACAATCGACTCGGCGGTCAAGGCCGCGGTTGAAGCCCAGCGGGATTGGGGTCACTGGAGATTCGAGGACCGGGCCGCAGTCTTTCTCCGCGCCGCCGAGCTGCTCGCCACTACCCACCGGCAGCTGCTCAACGCCGCCACTATGTTGGGCCAGAGCAAGACCTCCTACCAGGCCGAGATCGACAGCGCGTGTGAGTTGATCGACTTCCTCCGCTTCAACGTCCACTTCGCTGACCGGATCTACCACGAGCAACCGGCGTCCTCGCCCGGCGTGTGGAACCGGATGGACCACCGGCCGCTGGAAGGCTTCGTCTACGCGATTACGCCGTTCAACTTCACGGCCATCGGCGGCAATCTGCCGACCGCACCCGCCCTCATGGGCAACAGCGTGGTCTGGAAGCCTGCGGCCACGGCAATGCTCAGCAACTGGTTTTTCTACAAGCTCCTGGAAGAGGCCGGACTCCCCCCCGGGGTGATCAACTTCCTCCCCGGCAATTCGATTGAAGTGAGCGAGACGCTGCTCTCGGATCGAAGGCTCGCCGGCATTCACTTCACCGGCTCGACGCCCGTGTTTCAGGGCCTCTGGAAGACGGTCGCGGCCAATCTGGACCGCTACAGCGGGTATCCCAGGATCGTGGGCGAGACCGGGGGTAAGGACTTCATCCTGGCTCACCCGAGCGCGGACGTCGACGCTCTCGCGGTGGCTATGGTTCGGGGTGCGTACGAGTATCAGGGGCAGAAGTGCAGCGCGGCCTCCCGGGCGTACATACCGGACAGTCTTTGGCCCGCGGTCCGGGACCGGGCCATCGGCATGATCGAGGACATCCGGATGGGGGATGTCGCCGACTTCCGAAATTTCATGGGGGCGGTCATCGATCGCCGGGCATTTACCCGGCTGCGAGACCACCTGGAGGCGGCGAAGCAAGACGCCGGCGTCAAGGTGCTGGCCGGTGGCGGCACCGATGATTCAGTTGGCTTCTTCGTGCAGCCTACGCTCCTGCAGGTGGAGGATCCGGGCTACCGCCTGATGTGCGAGGAGATCTTCGGACCAGTGCTGGCGGTGCATGTCTATCCTGAAGGCCGCTGGCGGGAAACGCTCACCTTGGTGGACCAGACCAGTCCATACGCGCTGACCGGAGCGGTTTTCAGCCGGGACCGCCGAGCGATAACCGAAGCGGATCGCGCGCTGCGCAACTCGGCCGGCAACTACTACATCAATGACAAGCCGACTGGAGCAGTAGTGGGCCAGCAGCCGTTCGGTGGAAGCCGGGCCAGTGGCACCAATGACAAGGCCGGCTCGATCCTCAACCTTCTGCGCTGGGTCTCGCCCCGCAGCATCAAGGAAACCCTGAGTCCGCCCAAGGACTACCGCTATCCTTTCATGGAGGCGGAGTAGGGAGTTGTCCGGTCGGACTGCCAGGGCGGTGGTGGCGGCGTTTCTCTTTGCGCATCAGCCCGCCGCTCGGGCCCAGGATTGGTCAAACGTCTTTCATTACGGCCCCCAGCAACTCGACTGCGCCCGCTTCCGGGAGACTTCCCGCTCTAGGATCCTGGCTCAGTCCGGAGGGAAGGACCGGGAGCAGACCGCCGGGCGGGTGGCGCGTTGGAACTTTCGCGCCGCACCGGCCGCGAATGGTATCGGGTTGGAAGGTTGGCTGGATTCCCTCGTACTGTGGCGTCGGTCCCCGGAAACCACCATCCGTCCTGATACCGACGGCCTCCTGGGCGGGCGCTACCGGGGAACGCTAACTCCGATGGGAGGCTACTCGGGACGAGTGGTTCCGTTCATCCCCGACGAGGTGGCCGAAATTGCGGGCATGGCGACCGCTCTCGATGACTTCTTTCCAGTGCTCCCGCCCCATCTCCTGCAGCCCGGCCAGGTCTGGACCGATTCCGCAGGAGTCACAGTGCGACGCCTGGCGGACAGCGCCCTGTCCGGCCTGCCGCTCTTTCGCTTCGAGCTGCGGGTGAGGCGCAAAAACCGGCGTGATCCTGGCGCCAAGGACACTCTGCCGATCGAGCTCCGCCAATCATCCGACGAGCGGGGCACCTTTGTCTGGCATCCTACCTTGGGTCTACTGCGTCGAGAGCGACAGATCGTGGTCGAGACCACGGTGCCGGCGGGTCCGGCGGTGCGGCAGGCGATACGGTCCCGGGTGGAGCAGCGGATCACAGTTTCTCGAGACCTGACCGTGCCTCCCGCGAGCCCAGGAGGCTGCCCCACCAGCTCCTGATTTCCGGGTCAGACCGTTGCCGGCTCCGGGGCGGGATAGCGGTATTCGAAGTCGGCTTCCTGACGGGCTGGCTCGAGTAGGGCCTGATCGATGATCTGCCGCAGCGGTGTGAGAGTGCACACCGGGTCGGGGTTGGCTGCATCGCCGGTGAGGGCAAACGCCTGACAGCGACAGCCACCGAAATCGACGGTCTTGCGGGGACAGCTACGGCAGGGCTCCCGCATCCAGTCGTCGCCTCGGAAGGCTCGGAAGGCCTTCGATTCGCGCCAGATCCAGTCCAGTGAGTGGTCGCGCACGTTATCGAAGGTCAGCGAGGTAATCTGGGTGGCTCCGTGGCAGGGCAGAGCCATTCCGTTGGGCGCAATGACCAGATAAAGCTTGCCCCATCCGCCGTAGCAGGCCTTGGGGTAGGCCTCGTAGTAATCGGGGAGCACGTAGGTGATTTGCATGCGACCCCGGTAGCGCTGCATGGCTTGCTCGGCGACCTCCCGAGATCGCTCGACTTGCTCCCGGGTGGGCTGGAGGGCGGCTCGATTCCGGAGCCCCCAGCCGTAGTACTGGGTGTTAGCGAGCTCGATCCGGTCGGCGCCCAGCTCGGCGGCAAGGTCGATGATCTCCCCTACCCGGTCGAGGTTGGACCGATGCAGCACCACGTTCACCGTAAAAGCAAACCCCAGCTCCCGCACCAGCGCGGCCGCGACCTGTTTGTGCTTGACCGAGCGGGTTCCCGCGATCTGCTCTGCAACCACCGGGTCCGAGTCCTGAATCGAGATCTGGATGTGCTCCAGGCCAGCCTCCTTGAGCCGCTCCGCCCGGGCCCGGGTCAGGCCCAGGCCCGACGTCACCAGCGTCGAGTAGAGGCCCGCCGAGCGGGCATGCGCCGCCAGCTCCTCCAGGTCCTTCCGCAAGAGAGGCTCGCCACCGGAGAGACCGAGCTGCAGCACGCCAAGAGCCCTGGCCTCAGAGAAGACCCGCTTCCACTGCTCCGTACTCAGCTCGGCCTCGCCTCGAATCAGCTCGAGTGGATTGGAGCAATAGGGGCAGTGGAGCGGGCAGCGGTGGGTCAACTCCGCCAGGAGCGTGGTCGGGACCTCAGTTAGCACGGATCAGCTCCCGGTCTGCCATGGTGGTGAGATACTCGGTGACATCGGCGCTCACGTCGGCGTTGTAGCGCTCGGTCAGAATCGTGACGATGTCGCTCAGGGTCCTGCTTCCGTTGCAGAGCTCCAGAATGGCGGCCCCGGTCTCATTCAGCAGAACCGCTCCCTCGGGATACAAGAGCACAGGCCGCTGCCGCACCGGGTCGAAATCGAGCCGGGCCAGGCGCCACAGGCGAGGGACGGAGTCGAGGGTCATCAGTGGCGTGGCACGTGCCGGAGGGTCAGGAGTCGGCATAGGCATTGTGGATCGTGTCGATCATGACCCAGAGCATCTCCAGCTTGAACGCCAGAGC
>Ga0075421_100002578_pt1 | contig 21666 bp, 10 predicted proteins | sample SoiMetdeltSBSDD5_FD_75292 | JGI IMG/M metagenome (GOLD analysis project Ga0075421, IMG submission 75292) | Bulk soil microbial communities from a Populus tree surrounding site in Tennessee, USA - Soil MetaG P. deltoides SBSDD5 | ecosystem: Environmental > Terrestrial > Soil > Tree plantation...
TGAGCCAGCGGACATCGTGCAGCACCTCTTCTTGTTTCCAGGGAGATTACACGCTGCCGGTGTGTCAGCGCGATGTCAGGTGCGTGCACCCACCGGGCGGAGGAGCAGCCCGTCCGAGCGAGAGACGGCGGGGCCGACGGCGGTTCGGCAGACACGAACCGCCGCCGGACACCGCCCCGCCGATCACTGCGTGCGCGGCGGCTTCGCCCGCCTGGCCCAGTAGATGTCGCCGTCGCGCCCAAAGTACAGGCGCTTCAGGTCGCGCGAGATCGTCGACCGCGTTTCGCTGCCGGGGGTATTGACGTTCGGCCCGAGGTTGACCGGGGCCGACCAGGGGTCGCGCGTGCTGGCGCGTGTCGACACATAGACGTCGAAGCTCCCGAGGCCCGGCGTGCCGTTCGCATCCACGGGTCGGTTCGAGCTGAACACGACCTCGCGGCCGTCGGCCGTCACGTTCGGCATGCGGTCGTCGAACTCGGTGTTGAGCTCGGTGACCGGCACCGGCGTTCCGAAGCGACCATCGGACCCGAGACGGCTCATATAGATGTCCATGTTGCCGCTCACCGTGCTCGAGAAGTAGAGGAACGTCCCGGCATGCGTCTTGACCAGCGACGGGCTGAACTCCGCGCCCGTGGTGTTCGGACCGCCGTTCTCGGCGCAGCCGAGGTGCTCTGGCTCACCCCAGCCGAATGCGGCGTTCCGCCGGATCATGTAGATATCACCGAGTCCAGGTCCGGCGCCGCAGGTCTCTGGCCCCGGGCGTTCGGACACGAACAACAGGTAGCTGCCGTGGATCGGTGTGGGGCAGAAGTCCGCCGCCTCGGAATTGACCGGGGCACCGAGGTTCTGCAGCTCGCCGAACGGTTCGTCCTTGCTCGCACGATCGGCTGCCCAGATGTCGTTGGGGAGGGCGCCTGTTGCCCCGGGGACGCCCCGTGACCCGGGCCGGTTGGAGGCGATATAGATGCTGAGGCCGTCCCATGACTCGATCGGGCAACCCTCGGTCGAGAGGCTGTTGACCTCGACGACCGGCGTGGCGAGGTTCCATAACGGCAGCGGACGTGCGGTAACCGCCGACGGCAGGGCCATCGCGAGCCCCGCAAGGGCGGCCATTGAACAGAACGGGATCTTCGTTTTCATGATTTTCTCCTTGGGTACCCAGACCCGGTGGATTCCGGGTCGGGAACAGCCTCCCGCCGCCGCGGGTCCCGAGTCCTGATCGATCCCTGATAACGACCCGATATCGATCTGATATCGTTTTCGCCGGGGGTTGCCGGCGCGAAAAACTCGACAAAGTGAACACAGCGTCAGCCGCATCGGGCCGGGAGCCGATCGAGCAGGGTTTTCAGCTCGGCGGGCTGTCCATCGACCCGCGGGCCGGTGAGGTCACTGGTCCGGGCGGGCGCGAGAAGCTCGATCCCAAGGTGATGGACGTGCTGGTGATGCTGGCGCAGCACGCGGGGCAGGTCGTCCTGCGCGAGGACCTGCTCGCGCGGATCTGGCCGAACACCGTCGTGACCGACGACGCCCTTTCGCGCTGCATCTACGAGCTCCGTCGTCAGCTCACCCTGGCAGGCGGCGACGAGCGGTACCGGGCGATATTCGAGACGGTGCCGAAGCGCGGCTACCGGTTGAACGGCGGGATCACCGTGCTGCCGCCGCTACCGCCGGAAGCTCGCCCGCCGCCACCGCCGACCGGCGAGTCCCCACCGGTCGAGCCGCGCCGGCGCTGGCCGGCCGCGGCTGCCGTCGTGGGCGCTGCGATCCTGGTCGTGCTCGTGCTTGCGCTGGGTCGGCAGGCCACCGTGCCCAGGACGCGCGGTCAGTCCGCGGCCTCCGGGCAGAGCGCCGTCGCCGTGCTGCCCTTCGTCGACATGAGCGCCGCGCAGAACCAGGCGTATCTCGGGGACGGCATCGCGGAGGACGTTCGGAGCCGGTTGGCGCAGTCAAAGGATCTGCGCGTCATCTCGCGCAGCTCGTCGTTCCTGTTCCGCGAGCGGCCGGCGGACATCCGCGACATCGCCGACAAGCTCGACATCACCCACGTGCTCGAGGGTAGTGTCCAACGTTCGGGTGATCGCCTGCGAATCCTGGCGCAGCTCATCTCCGCCGCGGACAGCTCGCAAGTCTGGTCGATGCGCTTCGACCGCACGGCGGGCGATATCTTCGCGATCCAGGACGAGATCTCCGTGCAGGTGACGCGTGCGCTCGAGGTGAGCCTCGCTCCCGGTGCGATGGAGCGCATGCGGCGGCAGGGCACGACCAACCTCGAGGCGTACCTCGAGTTCCTCCAGGGTCACGCCTTGCTCGCGACGCACCGCGTCAACGACGCCAAGGCGGCCCTGGCGCGTTTCCAGCAGGCCGTGGCGCTGGATCCGAAGTTTGCATCGGCCTACCTCGGAATCGCCGAGGCGGCGCTCTTCGCCGCCGAATTCGAGATCACCGACGACCGGCAGCACCGCTTCGACACCGCCCGGCGGCGGGGCGAGCTCCTGGTCGAAAGGGCACTCGCGATCGATCCTGAGCACGGAGAGGCGTATCTGCAGCGCGCGCACCTCGCTGCGTACGAGAACCTCGCGTCCGCCGAGCGCGACTTTCGCCGCGGTCTCGAGTTGAGCCCCAACTCCGCCGAGGGTCACGCGGGCCTGGCCGAGGTGCTCTACGCGTCGCTGCCGCGGCGCGGCGAGGCGCTCGAGCTCCTCGATCGCGCCCGCAAGCTCGATCCGCTCGAGCCCGCGTACGACGTGCGCATGGCGGTATACCTCTACGACGAGCGCAGCGACCCGGAGGCCGCGCGCGAGCTGCTGGTCGACGTCGTGGCCCGCCATCCTCGTTATGCGCCCGCAGTCGCCCGGTTGTGCGAGAGCAACTTCCTCGTCGGCGACATCGCGGAAGCCATCCGCTACTGCGAGGAAGCGCTCGCGCTCGATCCGCTGCTCGAGGAGTCGCGCAGGTTCCTGATCCACCAGTACCTGCTGCTCGGGCGCCCGGAAGTCGCGGAGCTCCTGGTCGGAAACACGGACGAGCCCAGCCTGCGTTCGATCCCGATCCTGATCGACCGCCGCGACTGGGTTCGTGCGGGCGAGGTCGCATACCGGGCGCTTCAGCAGCGGACCACGAGTCCGTCGGCGCGCTGGTACGCGTGCTCCGCCATACGGATGCATGCCCGCACCACGGGCGACTACACCCGCGCGGCGGCGGCGCTCGAAGCGGAGTCGGGTATTACCTGGGACGCGAGCGGCAACCCGGTGATCCCGGACCAGCCAACGGGCGTGCGCGATCCCGCGATTGCACTCGCCGACGTGCTGATCCAGGCCGGGCAGGAGAAGCGGGGCCGGAGGCTCCTCGCCGAGATCCTCGCCCGCATGCGTCATGAGACCGGTGAGCTCGGGCGCCCGGAATACTGGTACGTCCACTTCCACCCGGCGGCGCTCGCCATGAACGGCGAAGGCGACGCCGCGATCGACATGCTCGAGCGCTCCATGGCGCAGAGCGCGAAGCCCGTCATCGCGTGGTGGCAGCTCTTCGAAATCGAGCCCGCTTTCGCGACGCTGCGTGAGGACCCGCGGTTCGAGGCGTTTCGCGCCAAGGTCCGGGCCCACATCGCCGCTCAGCGCCGCGAGCTCGAGCGGCTGCAGGCCGATGGCCTGCTGCCGGATCGCGCGGCGCGTCAGCAGTCCGATGGCTCGCCGTCCGCGCCCGCGATGCAGACGACCGTCGCGAGCGGAAACTTCGGATAGCCGCCGTCCTTGAACCAGAGCTCCGCGTAGATCGCGGCATACCCCCCGCGCGACCGAGGCACGCTGCAGCCATACCCGTCTCCGGCGCGGCTGCAGCGATGCGAGGTCCACCGCGCCTCGCGGAAGTCCCGTGTCGCGCTGGCTGCAGTCCACGCGATCACTCGGCGCGGCACGCGGTTCGACTGCACGTCGACACCGAGTCGATCCGGCTGCACCTTGTAGGTCCAGTTCAGGACTGGCAGCCGCTCGCCGTGTGCCGAGTAGCGGTGCAGCGCGGACAGGCCCCCGACCAGGCGATCGAGATCCCGCACGCCGTGACCCTGGTTCGGCACGTAGAGGACCCGCTTGGGCTCGGGCAGCTCGTCCCAGTACACCTTCAGCGCATCGAGGGGCCAGTAGGCATCGTTGGTGCCGAGCAAGATCAGCTTCGGCTGGTGGAGGTCGTTGCGATACGCGTAGGGATCGACCATCGCGAGAAGGCTCCGGCCGCGTTCGGTGTTGACGCGGCCCGGCAGGTCGATCGCCGCGTAGTCCTGCACCTGCTCGGAGAGCGCACCAAAGGTTGCGCGCTGCAGCTCGATCTGCGCCGGTACGTTCAGCATGTCGATCGCGATCGGCGCCACGCTCGCGACGCGCGGATCGACCGCCGCCGTGAGCCACGAGGTCCAGCCGCGCTTCGAGGCGCCGGCGACCGTGAAGGCGTTGACCGGGAGCTGCCAGCGCTCGCGCGCGAACACCTGCACCGCGTCCATCGCCCGCGCGGCGCTCTTGACCATCGGCAGGAGCAGCGGCCAGTCCGGCTCGCCGGTCTCGAGGTAGTGATCGAAAGTGTAGGCGATCAGCGCATCCTCGCGCCGGTCGAAGAGCGGCTGGTACGGGACGTGGCGCAGCACCGCGACCGGCGCGCGCAGCGTCTCGGCGAGATTGGTGAAGATCCGCGCCTCGCGCGGCAGTTGAGTCTGGCCCGTCTCGTACTCCGGCTTCCAGCGCCCGCCGTGAATGAACAGGAACGCCTGGGTCGAGGAGCGCTCGAGCGTCGACGGGCGGAGCAGGATGAGCTGGTGCTTCCAGGGAATCCCACGCCAGGTCTGCGAGGTGAGGATCAGCTCCGTGATGTCGGTCTTGCCGAGGCGGGTCGTCCGGACCTCGCGCCAGGTGTAGCTCGGGTCCGGAACGGCGAGGTAGCTTGCGAGCGCGCCCGACGTATCTGCGCGTACCCACACCGGCGCCACCGCGAGGAGGCAGGCCGCGAGCGTGCCGACGCGGCGTAGGACGAACATGTTCCTATGATGCGCCGAATGCGCCCGCCTGCGCGGGGCAGTTCACTTATTGCCGCGAGCGCACCTATCCTGCGGCCGAGGAGTTCGAGTCGTGAAACCCGGTGATCGAGAAGCTGGCGATGGCGGGTCGCTGTCTACGCGCGCGATGCGGCTGCATGCACCCGGAAGTCCCCTGGTGCTGGAGGCCGCATCGCTGCGGCCGATTCGCGAGCACGAGGTCCTGATCGAGGTCAGCGTCTGCGGCGTCTGCCGCACCGACCTGCACCTCGTGGACGGCGAGCTGCCGCAAGCCGTCTACCCGGTGACGCCCGGCCACGAGATCGTCGGGCGGGTGGCGGATGCCGGGCGCGCGGTCACCAGCGTCCGCACCGGTGACCGGGTCGGCGTCCCGTGGCTGGCGCAGACGTGTGGCAGTTGCCGCTACTGCGTGCTCGGGCTCGAGAACCTGTGCGACCGGCCCCGCTTCACCGGCTGCAACGTCGACGGCGGCTACGCGCAGCACGCGATCGCCGATGCGCGGTACTGCGTCGCCCTGCCGGATCGCTATTCCGACGCGGAAGCAGCACCGCTCCTGTGCGCGGGTCTGATCGGCTACCGCGCCTATCGGGCGGCCTGCGAGGGCGTGAACCTGGGCCTGTACGGATTCGGTGCTGCCGCCCACCTGCTTACCCAGGTTGCCCGGGCACAGGGCCGGCGCGTGTTTGCGTTCACGCGTCCGGGCGATGTTGTTGCTCAGCAGTTCGCGCGGGAGCTCGGCACGGTCTGGGCGGGCGGTTCAGATGAGCCGCCGCCCGAGCCGCTCGATGCCGCGATCATCTTCGCCGCCGTGGGCGTGCTGGTGCCGACCGCGCTCGCCGCCGTGCGCAAGGGCGGGCGTGTGGTGTGCGCCGGCATACACATGAGCGACATCCCCGGCTTCCCCTATCACCTGCTCTGGGAGGAGCGCTCGGTGTGCTCGGTCGCCAACCTCACGCGCGCGGACGCGCGTGAGTTCATGCGTATCGCGGGCGAGGTCGAGCTGCACCCGAACGTCGAGCTGTTTCCGCTCGAGCGCGCGAACGAGGCCCTCGAGCGGCTGCGCCGGGGCGAGCTCAGCGGTGCGGCGGTATTGACCACGTGAGTCGATCGCGACACGGAGACTGTCGCTATTCGTTACTTGCCGCTCGTGTCTGCGACACGCCCCGCCGCTCGATCGGGTGGTCCCACGAGCTCGATGTCCTCCGCCGGCAGCGTGCGCTGCTGGTAGGCGAACAGCCCGTTGCGTACCGAGCCGAGCCGAAGCAGCATCAGGCTCAGTTCCGACTTGTTCGCCTCGGCTTCCCGCGCGAGCGTCTGCAGCGATTGGAGCGAATCGACCGCGCGGCCATTCGCAGTCAGCACGAGGTCATACTCCTGCAGACCCTGCACCTGCGCCGACGAGCCCGACTGGATGTGATGGATCATGAGCGTCGGGCCGCCCAGGATCTGGCCGCGGAAAAGCGGCTCCGCCTCCGCGATCAACGCACCCGAGATCCACAGTCCCTGCCGCTCGACGACATGAGGCGCCGCAGGCCAGTTGCCGTGAAGCGTGATCTCCTTGCCATCGCGCCGCACGGCGAGGGACACCTCGTCGAGCTTGCCGCGAAGCGCGTGGACCAGCGTGGACTGGTTCTCGAGCGCGCGATCGGGGGACCGAAGCGCGAGCAACTCATCTCCTGCGCGCAGCCCGATTGCGTCGGCAGGCAGTCGCGAACGGGCAACGATGAGCGTGGGCTCGTCGTTTTCGTCGATCGCGAAATCGACGAGACCAGCGGGCGGCGAGGGATCTTCGCCTCTTTCCAGCAGGTCGATGATCGTGCAGGCATAGGGCATCGGCACGGCAAAGCTGATGCCCTCAGCACGGTCCTTTGACATCGACGCCGCGTTCACGCCGACGACGCGACCCGTCACGAGGCTGATCAGCGGACCCCCGGAGTTGCCCGAGTTGATCGGCGCGTCGGTCTGCAGCATCTGCGGCCCGAGTCGCGAAGTGACGGCGGAAGTAATGCCACGCGTGCCCGTGAAGCGAAATCCCCACGGATGCCCGAACGCGCCCACCGGGTGGCCGATCGGCGGCGAGGAGTCACAGTCGAGCGCGGGTTCTTTCGGTGTGCGCCCAGCCTTCGCCGTATCGTAGGCGACGACCGCGAGATCGAGGTGCGGATCCACGTACAGGCGCTGCGCGGGGACTGGCTCGCCGCCGAAAAAGGTCACCGTCATGTGCGAATACGAGCTGCTCGCGACGTGCGCGTTGGTGAGCACCCAGCCGCGCTTCGCGTCGACGACGAGGCCGGCGCCCTGGAAGGACCCCATCTCGTCCTGGGTGAAGGGGCGGCTGACGGAGGTGCGGATCTGGACCGTCCAGTTCTTGGCATCCTCGAAGGCGTCCTCGCCGGCGTTGTTGGCAAGCCCGGCGTTGTTGGCAAGCCCGGGGTTGGTGGCAGGCCCGGTGCTGCTGGCGGCCAGGGCCGGTGCGATAAGAAGGAGCGAGAGGGGTAGAAGCGAGCGCATGAGATGTCGGAATCCGAAAGCGGCGGTGAGCTGGATTCTGCGGGCCTTGAGCAGGGGGTGCTGTTGGGTGCGTCACGGTCTGGCACTCTCCGCACATGGCCGTGGAGCCTGCTGCCAACCCTGGCCGAGACCAGGAGGCCGTGCGCCGCGTCGCCGACCTGGCCGCACGGGCCGACGCGCTTCTGATCACCGCGGGCGCCGGAATGAGTGTCGAATCCGGGGTGCCCGATTTCCGCAGCCCGCAAGTTCTGTGGCGCGCCTACCCGCCGCTCGCGAACGCGCCTACCCGCCGCTCGCGAAGCTGGGCCTGTCGCTTGGCACCCTGGTGCGCGTGAATCCTGCGGTGGAGGCGGCCGCGGAATCGGTCGTCACACTCGAGATGCCCGCCTTGCGGGCGCTCACCGTGATAGACGAGGTGCTGTCGACCGGCTCCGAGCCGCGCTCGGGGCCGAATTGGCGCGGCTCAGGGGTATTCGAGCTGTGGCCGCCAGTCGGTGCCGCGTCCTCCGGGGGTGAGATCGAGCAGCGTCCAGAGCGGTGTCGGGTCGGGCGCGCCACGCGGATCCTGACCGGGGTCGGCGGTCTCTATGCTCATCTCACCGCCCCAGAAGTGCCGCACGTTGCCGCCCTGCCGCACCCAGATGTCGAGCATCGGCCATTCGCTGCCGTCGGGCGCGAGCCCGCGATAGTCGCGCGGGAAATCATCGCCGACGGTCGCGTAGAAGCTCAGATGCTTCCACCCGCGCTCGCGGGCAAACGCCAGCTGACGCGCGACGGGGGAGCGTCCGATCACCGCAACCGCGACCCGCTGGTCCAGGTCGCGCGCCACGGCATCCAACGAGCCCAGGAACGACGTGCACATCGGGCACGGTCGCTCGCGCTCGGGGCCGTACATCCAGAAATAGCTCATCAGCGTGCCGTGTCGGCCGAAGAGATCGGCGAGCCCGAGGTCGCGGCCATGCTCGTCGGTGAAGCGGTAGTCGCGCGCTTCGCCGCCCGGGGGCAGACTGCGGCGAAGCGCTGCGACGCGCTCGATGTGACGGCGTAAATCGATCTCCTCCGCGAGCAGCGCCGTGCGCGCCTTGCGGTACTCGAGACTGTCGCCGGGGTACGGCCTGCTCGCCCGGAATGCGAGCTCGGCGGCGGGAGCATGAGTGGTGACGTCGTTCATGTGACGAAGTATGCGGCGAGGCCGCCCGCAGCCTCTGTGAGCCGTGAAGTCAGATTCACGTCGGTCTAGGCCTACATTGTGTCGCCCGGGCTCCCGATGCCGCGCCCCTCCGCGTTAAGCGACAGTCCGAGTTTCGCGGCGGCAAGCCCGTCGCCACCCACGCCGAAGGAGGCACACCATGGCGAACACCAATCCGTTCCGCTGGGTCGAGATCTACGTGCAGAACATGGAGCGCGCGAAGAAGTTCTACGAGTCCGTACTTGGCTTCAAGTTCCAGCGACTCGAGAGCCCCGAGGCCGAGCTCTGGGCGTTTCCGATGGCGCAGAACGCGCCGGGAGCGGCCGGGGCGCTCATCAAGATGCAGGGTATGCCCTCGGGCGGCAACAGCGTGATCGTGTACTTCGCGAGCGACGATTGCGCGGTCGAGGCGAAGCGGGTCATTCCGGCAGGCGGCAAGATTCACCGCGACAAGCTCTCGATCGGGGAGCACGGCTTCATCGCGCTGGCGCTCGACACCGAGGGCAATATGTTCGGGCTGCACTCGATGAAGTGACGCCCAGCTCACCAGAGTGAGGCCTGCCCGCGCTGCCCGGCGTGCACGGAGCATCGCACCGTGCGCGCCGGCGGAGCGGCGAGGCCTGTCAGGAAACCAACGCAGCCGTCCTTTCTTCCTGAGTCAGCGCCAGCTCGATCTGCTCCTCTGCGGCAAGCCAGTCTTCCAGCTCGTGGCCGGCACCGGACCCCCGGTTCTCGGCCAGAAAGTAGGCCGCTTCACGGATCATCGCCTGGCGCTGCTCGGGCTCGACAGGCTCAGCACCCATTTGCGATGCGGCTGCTGGCGCGCCGAGCGCTGTCCGCAGCGCGCGCTCGCGTCGAGTGGGATGAGAGTTCGTCGTCGGCATCGGGATCCTCCTTGAGCACCTCGCTGGGTACTCGCAGACCAATGGTGCACAGCGGGCGTGACGATTCGATGTCGGGCGCTCCCGTTCTTCGCTCCAGCCTGCCGGCAACCGGCGGACCGGGGTCGCGCGAGGCGCCCGGGGCTTCCCGCTCCAAGGATTTGTGATAGACAACAGTCGTGGACCGTCATCGATCGTTCATGGGAGGTACGAAAGCGGAGGAGGCGATCCGCGCCGAGCTGCTGACCGGTGAGCGCCTGCTGGAGCACGCGAGATCGATTGCGGCCTCGGAGGAGGTGGCTCCAGCGCCCCGGCGGACCTCCGTCGGTCCGCGCATCCGGGAAAATGCTCGAGCCCTGACGAGGGCATACCAGGCCATCTCCCGGACGGCGCGCGAGGGGCTGGCGATCACTCCCAGCGCGGAATGGCTGCTCGACAACGTGCACGTGGTCGAGGACCAGATCGCCGAGACCCTCGCGCAACTGCCGACCGACGGACACTGGCGGCTGCCAGTGCTGACGCAGGGACCACGTGCTGGCTACGCACGCGTGCTAAACGTCGCGTGGCACTTCATCGCGCACACCGACAGCCGCTTCGACGCCAGGATGCTCGAGCAGTTCCTGGCCGCCTACCAGGAGGTGCGTCCGCTGACGATCGCCGAGCTCTGGGCCGTCCCGACGGCGTTGCGCATCCTGTACATCGAGAACTTGCGTCGCATTGCACGACGCACCGAATGGTCGCAGCGCGGTCGAAGGATCGCGGACCAGTTCGCCGACAAGCTGCTTGCCGACGCGGCGTCGACGCCGGCCCGCACGGTGCGACGTCCGTTTCCGAAGATCGAACCGGAGCTCGAGCAGGCGGTCGTCGTCCAGCTCGTACAGCGGCTGCAGTTCCACCGGCTCGAGCATCCTGAGCTGCTGCTGGCGATCGGTGATCGCCTGGCGCATCGGGATCTGCAGCGCGAGGAAGCCGTCGCGCGGGAGCATGCCGCGCAGGCGGCCGCGAACCTGACGGTCGCGCACATCATCACGGGCCTGCGCGCGATTGCGACGCTCAACTGGCGCGCGTTCTTCGAGCGCGTGAGCCTCGTCCACGAGGCACTGTCCGCACACGAGAGCTATCGGCGTCTCGACTTCGAGAGCCGCGATCGCTGCCGGCAAAGCATCGTCGAGCTGGCGCGCGGATGCGATCTGCCGGAAGAGGCCATTGCGGGACAACTCGCGGCGTTGCTCGAGACGCGCGCCGCCACTCCGGCCGATGACCTTCCGGATACGACGCCGGAGACCGCGGCTGCTCAGGACAAGGCGCCTGCCGCCGATCTCATGACCGAGCCCGCGTATTACCTGGTCGGTGCGGCTCGTGAGACGCTCGAGCGGATGCTCCGCTACCGTCCGCCGCTGACGCAGCACCTGCGCCGGTTCGTCGCCAGGCATGCAATCCTTGTCTATCCCGCGCTGATCGCCTCTGTCACCGCGCTCGTCGTCGCAGTGCCCGCGGTGTTCGCACACGGCATGGGACTCGGCAGCGCATATCTCTGGTGGCTGATCCTCGCCGCCGCCTTCCCGGCGTCGGACGTCGCGACGACACTCGTGAACGCTGCCCTGACCCGACGATTCGTGCCGCGACACCTGATGCGTTATCGCTGTGCCGAAGTGCCGCCCGACGCGCGGACGTTCGTCGTGGTGCCCTGTCTGCTCACCAGCGAGCCGACGATCCGGTCGCTTTGCGTAGAGCTCGAATCGCACTTCCTCTCGAACGGCAAGGGCGCCGTGCACTTTGCGCTGCTCACGGACTGGGTCGACTCGCCGGAGCCCGCGCGCGCCGAGGACGAGGCGCTGCTCGCCGCCGCGCGTGCCGGGATCGAGACGCTGAATCGCAAGTACCCGATGGATCGTCATGCGCGCTTCCACCTGCTGCATCGCGGCCGCCGCTGGAACGAGCAGGAAGGCTGTTTCATGGGCTGGGAGCGCAAGCGCGGCAAGCTGCACGAGCTCAACAGGCTGCTGCGTGGTGCGGGCGACACGACGTTCGAGGTGCCGGCGTACCCGTTGCCGGGCGACGTGCGCTACGTCGTCACGCTCGACGCAGACACAAAACTGCCGATAGGCGTCGTGCCGGAGCTCGTCGGTACGGCGCTGCACCCGCTCAATCGCGCGCGCTTCGAGCCGGAGAAGCGACGCGTGGTCGGCGGTTACGCCATCCTGCAGCCGCGCATCACGGCATCGCTGCCGCGTCGTACGGAGCGCAGCGCCTTCCAGAAGCTCTACGCGGGTGCCATGGGCACTGATCCGTACGTCGGCGCCGTGTCGGACGTCTACCAGGACCTGTTCGGGTCCGGCATCTACACGGGCAAGGGCTTGTACGACATCGATGCGTTGGAGGCGAGCCTGCAGGGGCGCGTGCCCGAGAACAGCATTCTGAGCCACGACCTGTTCGAATGCGCCTATGCGCGCAGCGCGCTCGTGTCCGATCTCGAGTTCTTCGACGAGTTTCCGTCGCATCTCGAAGTCGCAGCCGAGCGGCATCATCGCTGGACTCGCGGTGACTGGCAGCTGTTGCCATGGATCTCCGGTGCACGAGGGACACATCTGCCGGCCGTGGCGCGCTGGCAGATGCTCGACAACCTGCGCCGGTCACTGGTGACGCCGGCTACGCTCGCGACGCTCACGCTCGCGTTCGTCGCGGATCAACCCGTGCTCTGGCTCGCTTTCGTCTACGCAGCCTTCACGTTCCCGCACCTCTATGGCCGGTTGCGGCTGACCCTCGGCGAGGCGTTCGAACGCCCGCTCGGCTACACACTCTCCGAGCTCGCGCGCGATTTCGCCGTTGCGCTGAGCGTCGGGGCGCTCGCTGTCGCGCTGCTCGCGCACTCTGCGTGGCTGATGCTCGATGCCATCGCACGCACCCTCTGGCGCGTCTTTGCGACCCGGCGGCACCTGCTCGAGTGGACGAGCGCCTCGCAGGTCAAGGCCGCCAAGGCAACGGCCCTGAGCCACTTCGTCTGGACCCTGCGCAGCTCGACCGTCGTCGTGCTGGGAGTGGCGGTGGTGCTCGCCGCCTTGGCGCCACACGGCGTTGCGCCGGCGCTGCCGCTCCTCATCCTCTGGTGGCTCGCACCGCTGATCGCGCAGCGCATGAGTGTCCCTGCGCGCACCGTGCGTACGCGAGCGCTGCGGCCCGAGCAGCAGGCAGAGCTCCGCGAGCTAGCTCGCCGGACATGGGGATATTTCACCGAGAACGTGGCGCCGGTCCGGAACTGCCTCCCCCCGGATAACCTGCAGGAAGTGCCACAGCCCGTCGTCGCCGAGCGGACGTCACCCACGAACTTCGGTGTCTACTTGCTCGCAACCGTGACGGCCCACGATTTCGGCTGGATCGACGGCGCCGAGATGGCGGAGCGGCTCGAGCGGACGCTCGACACGCTCGAGCGCCTGGAACGGCATCATGGGCATTTCCTGAACTGGTACGAGACCCGCACGTTGCGGCCGCTGCCGCCGCGCTATCTCTCGACGGTCGACAGCGGAAACCTGGCGGGCCATCTGCTCGCGGTCGCGCAGGCCTGCGACGAGGCCGCCGCCCCGGAGTCGCAGCCAACGGTCAAGGAGCCGCGGCTGGCCGGCGCCGCGTCGGAGCCGACCATTGGCGCGCGGCTCGAGCGCTGCGCAGAGCGCGCCCGGCGGCTTTTTCACCAGATGGATTTTGCGGTGCTGTTCGACCGTGAACGCCAGCTTTTCCACATCGGTTACAACGTCGACCGCGCGCAGCTCGACACCAGTCACTACGACCTGCTTGCCTCGGAGGCGCGACTCGCCAGCTTTCTCGCGATCGCAAAGGGTGACGTCGCCCCGTCGCACTGGATGCGCCTCGGTCGACGCCTGACCGACACGGCGCGCGGGCCGGTGCTGGTCTCGTGGTCGGGCTCGATGTTCGAGTACCTGATGCCGTCGCTGGTGATGGCGACCCCGACCGACAGTCTCCTCGATCTGACCTGCCGGCGGGCGGTGGCGTGCCAGATCGACTACGGTGCGAGACGCGGCGTGCCCTGGGGCGTCTCGGAGTCGGCGTACAACGTTCGCGACCTCGAGATGACCTACCAATACTCGGCGTTTGGCGTGCCTGGTCTGGGACTCAAGCGGGGGCTCGGCGCGGACCTCGTCGTCGCGCCTTACGCCACGGCGCTCGCGAGCATGTACGATCCCACGGCGGCGGTGCGCAACTTCGAGCGCCTGCGGGAGCTGAACGGCGAGGGCGAGCTCGGCTTCTACGAGTCGCTCGATTTCACGCCCGAACGTCTGCCGCCCGACACGCGTTGCGAGCCGGTCCGCGCGTACATGGCCCACCACCAGGGAATGTCGATCATCGCGCTCGGCAACGCGGTGCTCGACAACATCGTACGCCGCCGCTTTCATCGCGAGCCTCTCGTGCTCGCGGCGGAGCTGCTGCTGCAGGAGTCGACGACGCGCCGGCCGGTCGTGCGTCACATCCCGGAGCAGGATGCGCCGACGGTGCACGGCGTCACGGAGGGCCAGGTCTACCGCAGCTATTCGACGCCGCACCTCTCGGCCGCGGCGACGCAGGTGCTCTCGAACGGGCGCTACTCGGTCATGGTCACGACCGCCGGCAGCGGATACAGCCGGCACGAGGATCGGGCTGTCACACGCTGGCGCGAGGATCCCACGCGCGATGCCCATGGCAGTTACCTGTACCTGCGGGATCTCGCGACGGGGGCGGTGTGGTCCGCCGGGTATCAGCCGACCGCCCGGGAACCCGACGAGTACGAGGTCGTGCTGCAGGAGGATCGTGTCCGGATTACGCGCGAGGACGACGACATCCGGTCGCGGCTCGAGATCACGGTCTCGCCCGAGGACGATGCCGAGGTCCGCCGGCTCACGCTCAAGAACCTGGGGACCGCGACCCGGGAGATCGAGGTCACGTCGTACGCGGAAATCGTGCTCGCCGCGCCGGCGGCCGACGCGGCGCACCCGGCCTTCTCGAACCTGTTCATCGAGACCGAAGCCCTGCCCGACTGCCACGCGCTGCTCGCATCCCGACGGCCACGCAGCTCCGGCGAACCACGGCGCTTCGTCGCGCATTGCCTCTGCGGCGGCGGGGCCGACGTCGGGGGCGTCGAGTACGAGACCGATCGCGCGCGGTTCATCGGCCGCGGCCGTTCGACGCGCAGGCCGCTCGCGCTCGAGCACCGCGGCGAGCTCTCGCGCACGACCGGCCCTGTGCTCGATCCGATCTTCAGCCTGCGCACGCGCGTGGTGCTGGCGCCGGGGGCAGAGCAGCGACTACTCGTTACCACTCTGGTCGCGGACAGCCGGGAATCGGCCACGCAGTTGATCGACAAGTACCGCGACCTCGACATGTTCCGACGCGCCTCGTCGCTTGCGTTCATGCGGGCGCAGATCCAGCTCAATCATCTCAAGATCGAGATCGGCGAAGCGCAGGTCTTCCAGGCGCTCGCGAGTCGGGCGCTGCTCTGCGATCGCAGCGCGCGCCCGAGCGGGCGGCTGATCCAGGCCATGCCGCTGCCCGCGTCGGGGCTGTGGCGGCTCGGGATTTCAGGCGATCGGCCGATCGTGTTGCTGCGCCTCGCTGCCGACGAGGACCGCTCGATCGTGGTCGACCTGCTGCGCGCCCACCAGTACTGGCGCGAGAAGCGCATCGCAATCGACGTCGTGATCCTGAACGACAAGGGCGCGACGTATGCCCAGCACCTGCAGACGGATCTCGAGGGGCTCGTTCGCGCGCACGGCGAGGACGCCCGGAGCGGACAGGTATTCGTCGTCCGTGCCGACCTCGTTTCGGAAGCGGAGCACACCCAGCTGCTCGCCTGCTGCCGCGTGGCGCTCGATGCAAGCCAGGGCTCGCTCGCGGAACAGGTTCAGCGCTTCCAGCCCGTGAAGCGCGACCCGCCTCCGTCACCGCCGGTGGTCGGGCCGGCAGCGACGCTGCCGCTGGAGCCGCCCGCGCTCGAGTTTCCCAACGGTATCGGCGGCTTCGCGGACGACGGCCGCGAGTACGTGACCGTGCTCGAGGGCGACGCCGCGACGCCTGCCCCCTGGTGCAACGTGATCGCGAACGAGCGCTTCGGGGCGCTCGTCACCGAATCGGGCGCGGGCTATGCCTGGAGCGGCAACAGCCGCGAGAACCAGCTGCACCCGTGGTCGAACGACGCGGTCTGCGATGCGCATAGCGAGGCGATCTACCTCCGCGACGAGGACACGGGCCTTTACTGGTCGCCGACACCGGGACCGGTGCGCCTCCGTGAGACCCGCTACATCACGAGGCACGGTCGCGGGTACTCGCGGTTCCAGCACCGCGCCGACGGGCTCGAGACGGACCTGACGGTGCACGTCGCGCGCGACGACGCTGCGAGGATCGCGCACCTGCGGATCCGCAATCTCGGGCGCCGCGTCCGGCGTATCAGCGCCACTGCCTATGTGGAGTGGTCGCTCGGTAGCGATCGCGCCGTGGGCGCGCCGTTCATCGTTACCGAGTGGGACCGCGCGACCCGCGCCGTGTTCGCGCGCAACCGCTGGAACATCGACTTCGGCCATCGCGTCGCGTTCCTCGCGATGGGAGACGAGGAGGCGCTGACCGCGACCGGGGATCGCACGGAATTCCTCGGCCGCCACGGGGGTCCCGAGTCACCTGCGGCCATGAACAGCGCGCGCGAGCTGAGCGGCGCGATGGGCGGCGCGCTCGACCCGTGCGCGGCGCTGCGCGCGGTCCGCGAGATCGCGCCGGGCGCGGAAGCCTCGATCGTGATCTACCTGGGCCAGGTGGACTCGCGCGAGGCCGCGCGGATGCTGGTGACGCGGCTTCGCGCCACCAGCGCACCTGGCCAGCTGCGCTCGGTCACGGAGCACTGGCAGCGTCTACTGGGCGCGGTCCGCGTCGAGACGCCCGACCGCGCGTTCGACATCCTCGTCAATCACTGGCTGCTGTACCAGGTGCTCGCGAGCCGCTACTACGCGCGCTGCGGCTTCTACCAGGCGGGCGGCGCCTACGGCTTCCGCGACCAGCTCCAGGACAGTCAGGCGTTCGCGCTTGTCGCGCCCTCGCTGGCCCGCGAGTACCTGCTGCGCGCCGCGTCGCGACAGTTCGTCGAAGGCGATGTGCAGCACTGGTGGCACCCGCCGTCGGGTCGCGGCGTGCGCACTCATATCTCGGACGATCGCATCTGGCTCGTGCACACGGCTGCGCGCTACGTCGAGGTGACCGGCGACCTGGCCGTGCTCGATGAGCCCGTTTCCTACCTGAAGGGTCCCGCGCCCACGCTCGAGCAGGAGGACCTGCACTACGTCCCCGACGTCGCGGACGAGCGCGAGGACCTCTATGCTCACTGCGCGCGGGCGCTCGATGCGAGCATGAGCACCGGGCCACACGGGTTGCCGCTGATCGGGGGCGGCGACTGGAACGACGGCATGAATCGCGTGGGCCATCACGGCCGCGGCGAGAGCGTCTGGCTCGCCTGGTTCCTGATCGAGACCGTCCGCCGGTTCGCGCCCATGGCGCATGCCCGCGGCGACGGGGCGCGCGCGATGCTCTGGGAGGCGCATGCCGCGGAGCTGCGCACCGCGGTCGAGCGCGAGGCCTGGGACGGCGAGTGGTATCGCCGCGCCTTCTTCGACGATGGCACGCCGCTCGGCACCGCGGCGGCGCGCGAATGCCGCATCGACTCGATCGCGCAGAGCTGGGCCGTGATCTCCGGCGCGGCCAGGCCGGAGCGGGCGCGTCGCGCCATGTCGTCGCTGTACGAACACCTGGTGCGCCGCGACGCCGGGCTGGTGCTGCTCCTGGCGCCACCGTTCGATCGGACGTCCACCGATCCCGGGTACATAAAGGGCTATCTCCCGGGTGTCCGCGAGAACGGCGGCCAGTACACGCACGCGGCGACCTGGAGCGCGATTGCGTTCAGCCTGCTGGGCGACGCCGAGCGTGCGCACGAGATAGTGACGCTCCTGAATCCCATCCAGCGGACTGCGACGCCGGCGGGTATCGAAATCTATCGGGGCGAGCCGTACGTTGTTGCGGCGGACGTTTACTCACAACCGCCGCACACGGGTCGTGGGGGCTGGACCTGGTATACCGGGGCGGCCGGATGGCTCTACCGGGCGATGCTCGAGCATATACTCGGCCTGCGGATCTCGGGCAGCGAGCTGCAGCTGGCGCCGCAGCTGCCGGCCGCGTGGGAGCAATGCGCCGTCGATATCCGGCGCGGAACCACGACTCATCGCGTGCGTGTGTCGCGGGATGAGAACGCGCCACCCGCACGAATCGTGAAGGCGGTGCTCGATGGGGCGGAGTTGCCAGCGGGTGAGAGCGAGACGAGGTCAGCCGTGGTCGTGTCGTTGGTCGACGACGGGCGACTCCACGACCTTGAGGTCGTGATGGGGCGGCCGGCTCCACGCCGTGAGGACGAAGAGTCCAAGAGGGACGCCGAAAAGCCAGATGAGGATTCGTCGCATCCGCCCAGTATAGCTCGCGCCGCTCCGGCGAGTAGCAGCTTGCGGCCCGAGTGAGCGTGGGAATACTCCGACGCGGCCCAACGCGGCCCAACGCGGACGGCGGTCAGCCGACGAGATCGGCGGCGCGTTCCTGGCGCACGCGAAACATGACGACCAGCCCTGCGAGAAGCAGAATGATGAGCGATGCGAATCCAGCGCGCTGGCTGTCGAAAGCGCGCGTGAATACTGCGACCAGCGCGTGCCCCAGAAACGCCGTGGCCGTGCCCGACAGGGCGTACAGGCCGAAGAACTGGTTCATCATCGAGACGGGAGCGATGCGCGCCATCATCGAGCGGCTGGTGCAGAACGCAGCCGTGATGGTTATCGCGAGCAGCGCGAACGTGAGCAGGTAGACGATCTCCGGCAGGGTCTGGAAGTACCGGAACGACCAGAGCGGTCCGGAGACCGCGGCGTCATACGGAAACACGAACAAGATACGCTCGGGCGTGGTGGACACGGCGCCGATCATGCCCACGCACGTCAGCCCGACGCTGATCTGGATCGCGCGCTTCGAGCCCAGGCGGTTGTCGAGCCAGCCGCCGATGAATCCGCCCGAGATCGAGAACGGCGCGAGCAGGAGCGCGAAGAGCAGCAGATCTGCCAGCTCCCAGCCGAACACCCCGGCAGCGTAGATGCCCGAGTACGCGAGGATCGCCACCTTGGCGTCGGTGTAGAGCATGCGCGCAAGCAGGAAGAGCACGACGTTCGAAACGCGCCGCGCGCGCTTCACGGTGAGCCAGAGTTGCTCGAGTCCCTCGCGCACCGCCTTGCTCGCCGAGACACCGGTCGCCGGCCGATCCGGTGTCCAGAGCAGCAGCGGCACGACGAAGACCAGGAACCACACGCCCGCCACGGGTCCGGCGATGCGGTTGTGCTCGTGCGTCGCGGGATCGAGCCCGAACAGTGGCTTGTCCGGGAGCAGTCCGCCCATCGTCAACCCGGATGCCGGCAGCGCGACGCCGAACAGCATCACGATCATCGCGGTCAGCGTGCCGAGGTTGCCGGTCGCGATCCCGAGCCCTGACAGTCCGCCGACCCGCGCGGGCGTCGCGATCGATGCCAGCATTGCGTTGTGGAACACCTCGGTGAACTGGAAGCAGGTGGCCAGGATGATGATCAGCAGCAGGATGACCTTGACCGGGAGACCGCCTTGCGCCCCGGGCATCGCGAACCAGAGCAGCATGCAGCTCACCGACATGATGAGCGCGACGCCTGCGAGCCAGGGTTTTCTCGGGCCGGTGCGATCGGAGATGGCGCCGAGCAGCGGCGCGAGCACCGCGACGCAGATCCCCACGATCGTGTTCGCGAGACTCCAGGCCTCCTGACCGCGCACTGCGTCGCCGATCACGACACTCGCGAAGTACGGCGGAAACACGAATACATAAACCAGGCTGATGTACGGAGAGCGTGCGAACTCGAACAACGCCCAGGAGATCTGGCCGCGCAGGTCCGCGGGCTTCTCACCCGTCGCGGAAAGAGACATATTTCCCGGCGTAGCGGAGGTTGTGACGGTGGATGTCACGCTACAGTGATCGCCGGGTTTGCCGGGGAATACCGGCACAGGGCCCGGTATTCCCCAGCGGGGGGAACAACTTCAGAAGTTGAACTTGAGGCGTAGCCCGTACTGCGCGGGCGGCGCGGCATAGTAGAGCGTCGCGTTATTCTGAATACCCGCGATGTACTCTTCGTTCGTGATGTTGGTGCCCCAGAGCACCGCCGACCACCGGTCTGACTCCGGTACGAGCGCGATCTGTGCATTGATCAGGTCGCGCGCTTCGAGCGTCTCCATGGGCGTGTCCCACAACGCGGCCTGGGTCTCATCCTGATGTGAGTAATCGACGCGGGGCGTCAGCGTGAGATCGCCCAGCTTGATGTCATAGGCGAGGCCGATATTTCCGGTGAACTCCGGCGAAAACGGGATCTTGGCGCCGGAGAGATTGACGACGTTGTCCGGAGCGACGCGGAAGGGATCGATGACGTCGCTGAACGTGCCGAGCTCGCTATCCATGTACGCTACGCCAAAGTCCAGCGAGAACCCGCCGAAGCGCGCCTGCCCGCTGAATTCGAGCCCCTTTACTTCGCTCTCCGTTTCGGCGTTGCGGTTCGTCGGGCTGTTGATTGCTAAGGCGCTCTCGGCAAAATTCGCCTGGTAATTGTCGAATGTCTCGTAGTAGACGTTGAATTGCGTATTGAACTGGCCGTCGGCCCACCGTTGTTTCCATCCGGCCTCGTAATTGATCACTTCCATTTCGTCATAGTCGTCAAACGGAGGAAAGATGTTGATGCCTCCGCTGACATGGCCCCTCGAGACGAGTCCGTACAGGTACGTGTCCTGGCTGAGATCGTAGTTCAGCGCGACCTGCCAGTCGGTGGAACTCTCGGAGATGCTCTGTCGGTCACCTGTCCCGGAGGTTCCGGGCCAAGGCTCCGCGGGGGGCACCAGGCCCCCTATGAAATTGCCTTGGTCATCAATCCTGAACAGGTCATTGAACCACAGTGTGAACTGGTCCCTGTCATATTCGCCGTAACGCACTCCGGCCTCGAGTTCCCATTGGTCGTTGAAGCGATATCTGCCGTGCGCGAAGACGGCTTTGTCCTCCTCCTCGTTGTCCCATGGACTGGTTGCCCATGGGAAGTCAGCGCCGGCGGGGAAGCCGGGAAACGGGAAGCCGATGAAATTGAATCCACCCTTCGTCCAGTCGGGCAACACGGAATCCTGCTTCTGCCAAAACAATCCCAGGGTCCATCGGAAAGCCTGATCGTCCGGCGAGAGCAGGTTGAATTCCTGGGAATAGAAGTCGGCGTCGATGCGGCTGTTGAAGACGTAAAGCAGGGGAACCGTCGCATTCAGATCAAGGTTGTTCACCGACTCGATGTCCTGGTAGCCGGAGAGCGAGCTCAGGCTGACACCGCTGTCGAACGTGAACTTGAGATCGAGTACCGCGCGGGTCGATTCGTCGGTATAGGCGAAGTTGGCGTTCTGTACGACGTCGCCGAGCGGCTCCTCTCCGTAGACGGTCGTGACGTTGCCGCCGAAATCGAGGTCGTGGTAGTCGAGCTTGAAGACGCCCGAGAAGGCATCCGACGGTTGCCAGAGGAAGCCCAACCGGTAGCTGTTGTTGTCGACTTCGCCCGGATGGCCGGTGAAATCGCCGGTGATTGAGTCGTAGAAGTTATCGCGCTCGTTGTGCCGGTAGGCCAGCCGCAGAGCTGCGGTTTCGCCCATGGGGATGTTGACGATACCGGTGGCCTCGTAGGCCGAGTAGCCGCCTCCTCCAAGCTCGACGCTGCCATCGACTTCCTCTCCCAGCTTGGGATCATTGGTGTTGATGAACACGGCGCCGCCCGCGGCGTTCTTGCCGACAAACGTTCCCTGCGGACCGCGATAGACTTCGACCGACTCCATGTCGAAATAGGGCTCGTTCTGGAAGTAGCCGGCAAGGGTCGGTGTGCCATCGCGATAGATCACGACACCCGATGGGACGTCGATGTCGACCTGGCTGCGTCCGATGCCGCGGATGTTGAATA
>Ga0075421_100002581_pt1 | contig 21647 bp, 18 predicted proteins | sample SoiMetdeltSBSDD5_FD_75292 | JGI IMG/M metagenome (GOLD analysis project Ga0075421, IMG submission 75292) | Bulk soil microbial communities from a Populus tree surrounding site in Tennessee, USA - Soil MetaG P. deltoides SBSDD5 | ecosystem: Environmental > Terrestrial > Soil > Tree plantation...
TCGAACTCCACGCTCTCGCCCTCGTCGAGCGACTTGAAGCCGCCGCCCTGGATGGCCGAGTGGTGGACGAAGAGATCCTTACTGCCGTCCTCAGGAGTGATGAAGCCAAAGCCCTTGTCGTTGTTGAACCACTTCACGGTTCCCTTCGTGCGCATCGTGCCGTCTCCATGTGAGAACGAGGTGTTCGTGCGAGGGCGGCCAGGCGAACGACCGCGGTAAAACCCGGATGACGCAGCTTTCGCTCCATCGGAGTCGCGTAAAGAATCTCGCGGCTTGACCACCACAATGCATAGTCAACCGACACGCCCCCGTCGCGCAGCGAGCGATTCTGACCCTTCGCGGGACGGAGCTCGCGTTGCTCGACGAAGTCCTCCAGTTCATGAGCGAGGTCGCGGATCAGGTCCGGCTGCTTCCCTGGCTCGACCTACGTGGCCCAGAGCTAGAACGGAACCAAAACGCGGCCGGGTGCGGATGCACCCGTGAGTTCACCCACGAGTGGCTTCCGCACCCGACCGCGACAACCGGGTTGTTGCCCCGCTTGAATGGCTAGGGACGGAATCGAACCGCCGACACGCGGATTTTCAGTCCGCTGCTCTACCAACTGAGCTACCTAGCCGCGAGCCACGTAACCTAACCGCCCCGTAAACGCCGTTCAACCCGTTCCCCGGCCGCCGCTTACCTCGCCTTCCCGCCCCTCATCCACGAACCTCACCGGCATTTAGGCTCACCCAGCTCCTAATTCACGAGAAAAGTCGCGTGTGGGGTTTTCCCACGCCCGGTTGTCGTAACGTACAGAGACCACCCGGCCAAACCCCATGCCTGACCCGTCTGACTGGCAACTGATCGACCGCTACCTCGCCGGCGAAGCCTCGCCCGACGAGATCGCCACTCTCCACGCCCGCGCCAGGTCCGACCCCGCTTGGGCCCAGGCCCTCGACATGATGCGCGCCGACTTTACCACCGCGCGCACAACGCCTCGGGACACCGACCTCGCCTGGTCCCGCCTCCAATCCCGCCTCGCCGCGGAGTCCATCAACGTCGCACGACCAATAGCCAGAGCACCGAGCGCCAGCACGCCTCTCAACAAGACACCATGGCTCCGCATGGCCGCCGTCATCCTCGTCGCGGCCGGAGCATTCGCCATCTGGCAAGCCCGCTCGGCAACACGATCGGGACCACTTGGCAACGAAGACATGTTCGCCGAAACGACGCCTAACGGGAGCCGCCGCACCATAACGCTCTCCGACGGCTCCCAAGTCACCCTCAACGCCGGCTCCACCCTCCGCTGGCCGCGCACCTTCGGCAACGACGCGCGCGACGTTTACCTCGAGGGCGAAGCGTTCTTCTCCGTCACGCACGACGCCACCGCCCCCTTCCGCGTCCACGCCCGCAACACCGTCGCCCACGACCTCGGCACCCGCTTCATCGTCCGCGCCTACCCCGAGCTCGCAGCCGTCGAAGTCGCCGTCACCGACGGTGCCGTGTCGCTCCGCCACGACCGCGCATCGAGCGACAGCGCCATCCTCCGCGCCGGACAACTCGGCCGCCTTGAGGCATCCGGAACTCCAACCGTTGAATCGAACGTCCCGCTCGACCGCTGGACTGCATGGACTGGCGGCTCGCTCGTGCTGGATGGCCTAACGCTGGCCGACGCGATCCCGCAGCTCGAGCGCTGGTACGACGTCACCATCACCGTGCCTGACTCGGCGCTCGGCCGCCGCCGTATCATCGCCCGCTTCCGCGACGAGACACTCCCCCAGATGCTCGACGCGCTCACCCTCGCCCTCGGCGCACGACACCAGCAGTCCGGCCGCGCCGTGACGCTCCTTCCAGGTTCCCGATGACGGTCCTCAGGCACTTTGGCCGTCGCCTGGTCGTTAGGGCACTCGCATTCGCTTCCCTCGTTTCCGCTGCTGCAGTCGCGCAGACCCCGGCGACCCTCTCCGCGTTCACGCCACTCACCACCGATTCGACCACGCATGCGCCGGTGTTGCGTTCCCTGGTGTCGCTGGCAGTCACTAACGCACCGCTGAGCGATATCCTTGCCTCGATTGCAAAACAAGCGAGCCTGAGCCTCACATACGACCCCTCGCTCACTGGACTCGACCGCAGGATCTCGATCAGGCTTACACAAACGTCCGCGGCGCGAGCCATTCTCCGCGTGCTCGAGAACGCACCGATTCACGCGATGGTATCGGCCTCGGGACAGGTCGTGCTGGTCCCCGCCCCGACCGGCCGTCGCACCGGCATCATCGAAGGAACCATCCGCGACGCCGTCACCGAAGCTCCGATCGCCGGCGCCCGTGTGGAGCTCATCGGCACTCGCTTCGCCACGACGAGTCGCGAGCGCGGCGACTTCTCGTTCGCACGCCTCCCGCCGGGTGACTACTCCGCACGCATAACGCGGCTTGGCTTTCGCCCCGTCACCGTCGAGCGCGTGACGGTGGGCGATGTCGACGTCCCACCACTCGAGGTGTCGCTCGACCACGCGCCCATCCCGCTCGCCGCGGTCGTCGTCACGCCTGGCTATTTCGGCATGATGCAACCCACCCTCGGGACGTCGCAGACCATATCCCGCGAGCGCATCGAGACCGTGCCGCAGATCGCCGAGGACATCTACCGCGCGGTGAACCGCCTGCCCGGCGTGACATCCTCCGACTTCTCGGCCGACTTCTCCGTGCGGGGCGGCTCCGGCAATGAGCTCTATGTCACGCTGGACGGCCTCGAGCTCATCGAGCCATTCCACCTCAAGGACGGGGGCGGCCTCCTCTCCATCCTCGACAGCCGCGCCATTGGCGGCGTGGACCTCACCACCGGCGGCTTCTCCGCTGAGTATGGCGACCGTCTAACGGGTGCGTTCACAATGCGCTCGGTCGACCCCCGGCTCGAGGGCTCGCTCACGTCCGTCGGCCTGAGCGTCATGAACGCGCGCCTCATGTCGCGGGGCACGTTCAACGAAGGGAAGGGCGCTTGGCTCGCGTCCGCGCGTCGTGGTTACCTCGAGCTCGCGCTCAGGCTCTCGCAGCTCAGCGACTCGCTCGAGCCGCATTACTATGACCTCTTCGGCAAGGTCGAGTACGATATCGGCCGCGCCGGCCGCGTTGGGGTGCATGCGCTGCACGCCGGAGACGAGCTCACGTACCTCGACACGCCCGACCCGAGCATCCGGAGCCGGTACCGCTCGAGCTACGTCTGGACGAACTGGCAAGCACAGTTCGGCCGGCTGCGCCAGCAGACGGTGGCCTCGTTAGGCGGGCTGACCTGGAACCGCGACGGCGAGCGCGTCGAGCAGGACCTCCTCACGGCCGTTGTCCGTGACCGGCGCTCCCTGACCGTGGGCGGTGTGCGTCAGGATTGGTCTGTCGAACTCGGCCAGCGCGCGCTGCTCAAGTTCGGCGCCGACGTGAAGCGGGGCGACGCCAAGTACGATTACGAGAGCCACGTTGGCGAGTTCGTCGACGGCGGCGGCACGAGCGTCGTGGAGTGGGACACGACCGTCGTTCAGCGGTCGCCACAGGGTTCGCGCATCGGTCTGTACATCGCCCCGCGCATTCGACCGGTCAACTCGCTTGCCGTCGAGCTGGGGGCGCGATTCGATCGTGCAACACATACCGACGACAACGAGGTCTCTCCTCGCCTGAATGTCTCGTGGCAGCCGCGCGTCGGCACTACGTTGCGTGGCGCATGGGGGAAGTATTCACAATCGCAGTCGTTGGCCGGCCTTCAGGCACAGGATGGGGTCGACCAGTTCTTCGCCGCCGAACGCGCCGAACATCGCGTGATCGGGCTCGATCAATTGCTGCCTAACGCGTTCAGCCTCCGCGTCGAGGCCTACGACCGTCGGCTCTCCAACCAGCGCCCGCGATTCGTGACCACGGGCCCCGGCGTGGACGTCTTTCCCGAGATCACCTGGGACCGCGTGCGCCTGGCCCCCACGCGCGGCCGCGCCCGGGGCGTCGAGCTGCTGGTCGCCCGCGACGAGGGCCGTCGCGTGCTGTGGTCGGCCGCGTACGCGCTTGCCTCCGTAACCGATCGCATCGACGGTCGTAACGTGCCGCGCTCCACGGATCAGCGGCATACGGTCACCGCCGACTGGGCATACCGCGCGCCGAGCAACAAGTGGCGCCTGAGCGCCGCGGGCGTTTGGCACTCGGGCTGGCCTTATACGCCCGAGGTGCTGACCATTGACACGCTCGCGAACACGCCGACGAAATTCGAGATTCTACCGCACCGGTCGTCGGGCGAGCTCTACTCCGGCCGTTTGCCGTCGTATCACCGTATCGACGCGCGGTGGACCAGGGTTTTCGAGACGCGGAACGGGCGCGTGTCGCTGTTCTTCGAGGTGTACAATCTCCTCGGCACTCTTAATACCCGCGGGTACTCCACGAACGTGAACATCAACGGCCGCACTCGTCAGGTGTCCTTGTGGCGCGAGAGTCAGCTATGGATCCCGCGACTGCCGACGTTCGGGATCACCTGGGAGTTCGGCGGTGCGGGCAAGTAGTGGTGCCCTTACCCGACCTCGTCGCGCGCGTTCGAGCCGGGGACGAGGCGGCGTTCGAGGAGTTGTTTCGCGCTCAGTACCCGGCCCTCTGCGACTTCGCTGCGCGTTATGTGAAGGATGACGTACGCGCCGAGGAGCTCGTGCAGGACCTGTTCGCGGACCTCTGGGCGCGCCGGCGCGACTGGCACGTGCGCGACTCCGTGCGCGCGTACCTCTTCGCGGCGGTGCGCAATCGCGCGCTGAACCTTCGCAAGCGACAGGCGATGGAATCCGATTGGGAGCAGGACGAGGCGATCGCGGACGTGCGTGCGCTCCATCGCCCGCCCGAACAGGCGGACGAGGCGCTCGAGAGGGCCGACATCCGCGCGCGCCTCGACTCCGCGCTCGGGTCCCTTCCCGAACGCTGCCGCCTGGTCATGCATCTGCGCTGGCACTGTCAGATGCCCTACGCCGAGATCGCCTCCGTCATGGGCATCTCGGTGAAGGGCGTCGAGAACCAGCTCGCCCGCGGCCTCGCCGTACTGCGTCGCCAGTTCGTGCGATAAGCGCTACCGCACAGCAGCCAGGAACGCGTCCGCGAGCGGCTGTCCGCCCGTCTTTGCAATCGCCTGCCCCAGCGCAGGCGTCATCGCGCTGACCATCTGCGGCGTGATACCAGCCTTCGACAACACCGGCGTGAGACTCGAGAGCCCCGTGAGTGCGCTCGCTGCAGGGAGGCCAGCTTTCGTCGCTTCGTCGACCAGTGCTTGGGTCCCCGGAACTGCGGTGGCGACTTGTGAAAACTGGTCCGCCGGCATCTTCGCTTTCGCGAGCCCGAACAGGGATCCCGCACCAAGAATCGCCTGCGCTTGTGACAATCCCGGAATCGAGCTCGTGAGCGATGAGATCAGTGGCCCCGCCGCGCTGAGGGCGCCCGAAAGCGCTGGTGCCGCTGCTGATGGCGTGGGCGGCGCTGGCACGTCACCAGGCGACTCTATCGTCCCGGATCCGCGCGAGGCACATCCTGCCGTGATCAGGGCTCCGCCGATAGCAAACGCGGTCGCGATTCGAGTGACGGTGGTCATGGTCGACTCTCCGAGCCAAGGTGAACCGTGCAGCCAAGACATCTACGTGCGCTGCACCGGTCATGCCGCCATTGCCCCGTCGCCCTACCCGACCGACCTGATCTGTACCTCAACCGGCGTGGGCCGCGCCACCACAGGCCGTTGGTGGAATGACTCGTTAGGCCTAACGCCTTGTTCCCGGTGCCCGGTTCCCGGTTCCCTGTTCCCGTCGCCCGACACGCGCCCGGATGACCGACTTGATTCCCCCACGCACGTTGAAATCACCGACGACTTCCATCCACCGCGGCTTTGCACACACGGCGAGATCGTCGAGAATGCGGTTCACCGCACGCTCGTAAAAGATGCCGTCGTTCCGAAAGCTCCACAGATAGAGCTTGAGGCTCTTGAGCTCGATGCACACGTCGCCCGGTACGTAGGTGATGATGATCGTGCCGAAATCCGGAGCCCCTCCCTTGAGCAGCTCCAGGTCGGCGGCATCACTCTCGACACCACCGAGCGGGCAGAGCGACGTGAACTCCGGACACGTCATCTCGATCTCGTAGTCGCGTCCGGCGTGTGGATTGGGAAACGTTTCGAGCAGTTCGGGCCGTGGCATTCGCGAAGAATGCACGGGCTCGGAGCGATCAGCAATTCTCGAGAACTTTGGCCGTGCTGTGTGTGCTGGCTCACATGCCGCCGTGGTCGCACGCTACGTTCGGCGACGATGATGTGCCGGTTCGCCGCAGGCCATGGATGGCCATCGTGTGACCGTTGGCGAGTCGCCGCGTCGCATTATTGAGTGTGCGCGCGCGTACGAGTGCGAGCACCCCGAGATGGAACGCTGAGCTCGCTCGCACCGAAATTGCAATCCGCGAACGAGCGATCACGTAACAACATCCACCTACGGAGCTATGGACACGGTTTGTACCGGCCCGTAGGTTAGCGATTAGGAGCCGGTGCGCACTGCGCCGGTCAACGCCGCCGCGAGAACGGCGTGGCGGCACCTGCCCCCCGGCACGTCCGGGGGGCTCTTTTTTCCCGCAGCACAAACCCCCGAAGATCGCGCTCGTCTCCGAGCCAATTTCGGGGGTTTGTGCTGCTCCCAGTCAGCCGTCAGCCGTGCTACTAGCCGAGTTCCAGCCACTAGCTCAAGCCACCAGCTCTGTTAATCCTGGTCCTTGAGCTTTTTCGACATCTCCTCGAGTATCCGCCGCTCATCGCTCGTGAGACTGTCGAGCCCCTGCTCCGAGATCTTGTCGAGCACGAAGTTGAGCTGCTCGTCCGGCCGCTTCCCTACGATCTTCGGGCTCGGCGTCGGAGGCGAGCTCACCTGCCGGCGCGCCACCGCGGCTTTGCTCTTCGCCACGATGTCATCGACCTCCTGCACCTTCTCCCGCTGACGCGGGAGACGCGGGATCGGCCTCGGCGTCTCGTCGGGCACATCGGGAATCGGCGAAACCCGCTGCTTGAGACGGTCGAGGCTCGTTGCCGAGGAGGTGCGGAGATAAAGCCAGCCCGCCGCTAGCCCGCCGAGGTGAGCGAGGTAAGCCAGTCCGGTGAGTCGATCGGTGCCCGCCACTTCGGTCCCGGCCATCCCGGCGATGAGATTCACCGCGGCGAGCATCGCCACCGTCCACTTTACGCGCAGCGGGATCACGCCGAAAAGGTAGATCTCGTCGTCGGGCCACCGCATCGCGTACGCGAGCATCACACCGAGCACGGCAGCGGACGCGCCGAACAGGATCGCCTCTCGCGCAAACAGGAGGTGTGCGAACCAACCGCCGAGCCCGCAGAGGATGTAGTAGCGGGCGAACTCGCCAGCGCTCCACGCCCGCTCGATCCGCGGGCCGAACAGGTAGAGCGTGTACATGTTCAGGGCGAGATGCCAGAACCCGCCATGCACGAACATGTACGTCGCGATCGTCCACCACGACCGCCCGAGGTCGTGCACCTCGAAGCCGAGCGTCTGCTGCACGTCCTCCGGGCGCACGACCGTCAACTGCAGGAAGTAGATCGCGACGTTGATCGCGATCAACCACTGCACGGCGGGTGTGATCCTCGGGGACTCGGTGTCGTCGGCGATCTGGTAGGACATGCGAAGCCTGCTACTGCAATATACGGCTGGACGGGGAACGACAACTATACAATCCGCCGCAACCGTCTGTTCCTGGAACGCATGCGGCGTCCGGTGTACGTCGGAGTCTTCCCGGTCGTTGCGGACGACCCAGGTCGGCTCTAGAGAGACCCCCTAGCTCCCGCCGTCGGTCACGACGTCTATCGCAGCGCCGCCGGCCCCGGAATCCGGAGTGCGAGGCGGGTATCCCCGTGGATCGAGATCGCCTGTTCGATCAGCGTGGCCCAGCGGCGGTCGAGAGTCGGGCGCTCCCCGGCTGGGCCCGGATGCACAACAACCATCGTCGCCGCGCTCGCTCCGTGTGCCTGCTCGACGATCCGTATGAGTTGGGAGTCACTCGTGTCCTCGCGCGCGACGAGCACGACCGCATGCTCGCACCCCGCACCCGCCGCCTGGCGAATCGTGTCGAGCGGACGATCGAGCGGTCTCGCATTCGCAGATACCTCGAGCGTGACCTGCACCAGCGTCAGCCATGACTTGAGGTCGTTGATCGCCTCAGGGCGTTCACCGTCCGTGTCCACCATGACCGGGACCTTCATGGTCACCTGCCCAAGCACCCCGGCGAGAAACTCCGGGTTCCCCAGCGCGTCACGGCCGGAGATCGCCAGCGAGTGATACGACGAGCGCCCAAGAATGCGGTCGATCTCGCGCGCCAGCGCGTCGGCGCGGTACATCGTCGCCGTCTCCGCCTCGCCGGCGAACCGCACGAACAGCTGCCGGCGTCCCTGCCAGACACCCTGAGACTGAATCCCGGACGGTACACCCGCGAGTGCGGCGGTCAGTACTGGCGTCGGCATCACTGAGCTCCTCGGTCGTCCAGCGCGAGCCGTACGATCCGCTCGCAGAGTTCGGGAAACGAGATTCCGGCGGCGGCCGCCGCCTGTGGAATCAGGCTGAGCGCGGTCATTCCCGGAAGGGTGTTCGCTTCCAGACAGTAAAACACCCCGTCAGGGGCCATGCGAAAATCGATGCGCGCATACCCGCGGAGCTTGAGCGCCCGGAATGCGCGCAGTGCCAGTTCTTGTATCGTGCCCGTTTGCTCCGCGGTGAGGTCGGCGGGAAAGATCTCGCGCGCCATGCCTGCGGTGTACTTGCATTCGTAGTCGTAAATCTCGTGTACCGGGATGATTTCGCCAACCGGTAATGCCTCATCCCCGAGAATTCCGACGGTAAGCTCTCGCCCCGGCACGAACTGCTCGACCATCACCTCGTCGTCGTACTTCCGCGCCTCCTCGATCGCCGGCCAGAGCTGCTCGATCTCCCGCACGACCGTGAGCCCAACGGTCGAACCTTGTTTGCTCGGCTTTACAACGACAGGGAGCCCAAGCTCGGCCTGAACCGAATTAGCGAACTGCCGTTCCCGGTTCCCCGCCTGTCCCGAGCGAAGCGAGGGATCGCCTCGTCCCCGGTTCCCACTTTCCTCCGGAGGAGCCATAACCCATCCAGCCGTCGGAACTCCCGCCGCCCGGAACAGGTGCTTGGACAGATCCTTGTCCATCGCCAACGCACTCGCCAGGTGCCCGCTCCCCGTATACGGAACACCCGTAAGGTCGAGCAGCGCCTGCAGCGTCCCGTCCTCACCCTGCCCGCCATGCAGCGCGAGGAACACCGCGTCGGTCTGTGGCAGCGAGCGCAGCGTCGTCGGCAGCTGCGCGTTGAGACGCACCAGCGCCTGCACGTCGGGCGGAATGGTCTTCACGACCTTGCCGCCGAGCAATGCCTGCTCGTCAGCCGCTGACAGGATGCCGTGCGCCGTGTCCACCGCGAGCACTTCGTGACCGCGCGAGCGCAGCGCCTCCGCCACACGAATACCAGATGCGAGCGACACGTCGCGTTCGGCGGACGTCCCGCCCATGAATACCGTGATCTTCAAGTCTTGGATTCCGGATGTCGAGAACTATCGCGCCATCATGAACGACAGCATGTCCGACCGCGTCACGATCCCTTGAATGGTCCCGTGCTCCTGCACGAGCACCGCAGGGTTGGACTTCGAAAGCAGCTTCACGATTGCATCCACCGCGTGCCCTGAGTCCACTACGGGGAACGGACCGTCCATGACGTCACTCACCGTCTGATCGAGCAACTTCGGGTTCTCGAGGCTCTTGGCCGAGAGCGACCAGTCGCTCACCGAGCCGACGCACGTCGTTCCGTCCATCACCGGCAGCTGCGACACATCGTGCAGGTTCATGAGCCGGAGTGCCTGTCGCACCGTCGCCCCGGGCGCCACACTCACGATCACCGGCGCGTCTCCTTCTTTCGCACCAAGCACGTGCCGCATGGTCGCGCGATCCGCGTCGAGCATCTGGTTCTCGCGCATCCACTCATCGCTGTAGAGCTTCGAGAGATACCGCTCCCCCGTGTCGCACAGCACCGTCACCACGAGCGCCTCCGGGTCGTTCACCCGCCGCGCCACGTTGAGCGCGACATGGGTGATGAGCCCCGAGGACCCGCCCGCGAACAGTCCCTCCTCTCGCGTAAGGCGCCGTGCCATCGCGAAGGCTTCCTTGTCACTCACCGTCTGGAACTCGTCGACCACGCTCATGTCGAGCGTGCTCGGAATCTTGTCCTGCCCGATCCCTTCGACCTTATACGGCGTCCCCTCCAGCTTGTTCGCGCCCTGGCTCCGCCAATACTCGGCCAGTATGGAGCCCTGCGGGTCGCCAACGACGATCTGAACCTTGGGGTTCTTCTGCTTCAGGTACCGCCCAACCCCGGTGATCGTGCCACCCGTCCCTGCACCGGCGACGAAATGAGTGATGCGCCCTTCGGTCTGGTCCCAAAGCTCCGGGCCGGTCGTGGCGTAATGCGCCTCGGGATTCGCATCGTTGTAGAACTGGTCCGCGAGAATCGCGTTAGGCGTCTCCTTCGCGATCCGCTTTGCCATCATCACGTAGCTGTCCGGATGGTCCGGCGGCACCGCAGTCGGCGTGATGATCACGTCGGCGCCGAAGGCCTTGAGGAGCCGCACCTTCTCCTGCGACATCTTGTCCGGCATCGTGAAGACGCAGCGATACCCCCGAATGGCCGCTGCGATCGCGAGCGCCACGCCTGTGTTGCCGCTCGTACCTTCGACGATCGTCCCGCCGGGCTTGAGCCGACCCTCACGCTCTGCTCGTTCGATGATCGGTAACGCGATGCGGTCTTTCACTGACCCGCCCGGGTTGAAGACCTCGGCCTTCGCGAACATTGGAGTGCGGATGCCGCGCGTGACGCGGTTGAGACGAATGAGCGGCGTCCACCCGATGGTGTCGAGCACGTTGTCGTACGGCGTGCGGTGGCGCTCGACGGCGGCTGGGTCGGTGGCGGTGCTATGAGACATGGCAATGTATGATCAAGAGGACCGGCACTCGCCTGCTATCAACATCGCAACCGCTCCACTAGTTCCTCGGCTTGAGCACTGTGTCACCCGGCAGGGGAGCCGCTTCGGGATGCCGAAAATAGACGGGAAACAGGACCGAGATCGCCAGTGGTGCGCCCTTCGCGTACGCCGGCCTGAACACCAGCGCACGGGCGCCGGTCACGGCCGCTGAATCGAGCGCGGGGTAGCCGGAGGTCTCTACCACCGTTGTCGACTCCGGATGCACGCGACCGGCTGTGTCGATGTGAATGCGGAGCGTGACGTTGCCCTGCACCCGTCGCGTGTAGAGATCGGGCGGATACTTGAACGGCAGCTCGGCATTGCGCATCACCGGAAGGGAATCAGGCACGAGCCCGGCCTGGAGCGCCTCGATCATCTTCTTCGCGTCCTCCTTGCCGACGCATCCCATCGCGCCGCTCGTGACCGCGGCGACGAGGAGAAGCGTGCACCACCGCTCACGCATGCCCGTGTCCGGAGCGCGCCTCGTCGATCAGCCGCGCGAGCTGCTCGAGTGCCTGAAGGGGGGTCATAGTGTTGATGTCGAGCGCGCGAAGTCGGTCGACGACCGGGTGCGGCGCGCCGAATAATCCAAGCTGTTCGGGCACAATCGGGCTGACGCGGTGGTCCGTTGCGCGGCGCTGGCTACCCTGAGCCGCCGGATTCTCGATCGAGCGACCAAGCGCCGTAGCCATGTGCGCTCCCTCACCCTCCAACAGTGCCAGCACTTCGCGGGCACGCCCGAGCACCGGCGTCGGAAGCCCAGCCAGACGACCGACTTCTATGCCGTACGAGCGGTCAGCACCACCCGGCTGAAGTCGATGGAGAAAGAGAATCTGCGGCGGAGCGCCGGCGGCGCCCGCGACTTCGCGCACGGCGACGTTATAGTTGCGCACTGCGTCTAATTCGTCCGCGAGCTGCGTGAGCTCGTGGTAGTGTGTCGCGAACACCGTCTTGCACCCGACGCGGTCGTGCAGGTGCTCGCTCACCGCCCAGGCGATCGAGACGCCGTCGTACGTCGACGTGCCGCGGCCAATTTCGTCGAGCAGCACGAGACTCCGCCGCGTCGCCGTGTGGAGGATCGCGCTCGTTTCCGCCATCTCCACCATGAAGGTAGACTGGCCGCGCACGAGGTTGTCGCTCGCGCCAACGCGCGTGAACACGCGGTCGGCGATACCGATGCGCGCGCGAGTCGCGGGCACGAAGCTCCCAACCTGGGCGATGAGGACGATCAACCCGATCTGCCGCAGGATCGTCGACTTGCCGGCCATGTTCGGGCCGGTCAGGATGATCATGCGGGCGTCGTCCGTCAGGCGAACGTCGTTCGGGATGAACTGCTCGCGCGGCATCATCCGCTCCACGACCGGATGCCGTCCGCCCACGATGTCGAGGGCGAAGTCGTCTGACATCTCCGGCCGCGTGTAGCCTTCACGCTCCGCTACTTCCGCGAATGTCGCCAACACGTCGAGCTCGGCCACGACGGTCGCGGCCTGTTGCAGTCGACGGATCTCACCTGCGACGTTGACCCGGAGCTGCTCCACGAGCTCACGCTCGCGTACTTCGATGCGCTCCGTCGCGGTCAAAACCCGCTCCTCGTATTCCTTGAGTGCCGGTGTGACGTAGCGCTCTGCCCCGGTCAGTGTCTGTCGCCGTTGATAGTCTGCCGGAATGAGATGGCGGTTCGCGTTCGAGATCTCGATGTAGTACCCGAAAACGCGGTTGTATCCGACCTTGAGCGATGCGATGCCTGTTCGCTCGCGCTCCACCGCCTGGATCTGCGCAATGGCATCCTTTCCACCGCTCCGGAGCGCCCTCAACTCGTCGAGGTCCTCGTCGATGCCTGGACGGACCGAGTCCTCATCGCCGATGGTGTTGGGTGGGCGATCGACCAGCGTCGAGCACAGGTAGTCCCCGATGTCGTGACAGTCGTCCCAACGGGCCGCGATGCCGGCGAGCGCCCCGGCGGTGCCTAACGGCGAGCACGCGTGGGCGACTGCGGGCATCCTCGAGAGCGAGTCGCCGAGGGCCCGGAGCTCACGTGGGGTTGATCGGCCGGCGGCGGTTTTGCTCGCGAGCCGCTCGACGTCACGTACGCCGTCGAGTGCCGTGCGCACCGCGGCGCGAGCGATCGGATCGCGTACGAGCACGGCGACCGCGTCCAGCCGTTCGTCGATCGCAGCACGATCGAGCAGCGGGGCGAGAAGCCATCGTCTGAGGAGTCGAGCCCCCATCGGCGTGAGCGTGCGATCGAAGACGCCGAGCAGCGTGCCGGAGAGATCGCTGCCCCGCCCGGAAGTCCCGTCTCCTCCTCGCAGTGATTCCACGAGCTCGAGGTTCCGCCGCGTCATGTCATCGAGCGGCATCGTGCCGCCGCTTCGCTCCAGGACCGGCCTGGTGAGATGCGGCACGCCACTCGGCTGCAACTCACGGAGGTAGCGGAGCAGCGCACCAGCAGCGCCAATGGCACTGCCCGCATCGCGGCTAAGGCCTAATCCTTCGATCGAGAGGACGCCGAAGTGTCGCGCGAGCTCGTCCGCGGCGAGCGCCGGGTCGAATTCCCATGCCTCGCGCGCCGTCACGAGCGCGCCTTCGGTCCGCTGCCCCGTCGACACCAGCGCGTCCGGCTCGCCTCGCACGACGAGGACCTCACGAGGCGAGAACCGCGCGAGGATCGATGGAGCATCCCCGAGACTCGAAATCGTTAGGCGGAACTCTCCGGTGGAGACATCGGCCGCGGCGGTGCCGACCGAGCCACCGATCGTGTGCACCGCACAGAGGAAATTGTTCCGCGCGCCGTCGAGCAGGTCGTCCGAGAAGGCCGCGCCCGGCGTGACCGTCTCGACGACCTCGCGCCGGACGATCCCCTTCGCGAGCTTCGGATCTTCGACCTGTTCGCAGATCGCGACCCGGAACCCCTGTTGCACCAGCCGGCGGAGGTATTCACCCACGGCTTTGACCGGGACTCCCGCGAGCGGAACCTCCGCCGCGCCGCCGTTGTTCCGCGACGTCAGCGTTAGGCCGAGATGCCGCGACGCAACCTCGGCGTCGTCGTAGAACATCTCGTAGAAGTCGCCCATGCGAAAGAACAGGATCGCATCCTGGTGCCGGGCCTTGATCTCCCGGTACTGCTGCATGAGCGGCGTCGCGTCGCGGCTCACCGGGGCTCCGCCTCCACCACGACACCACGAACGTTCCACCGCCCCATATCGCGGAGCGCCTGCGTCGCTTGCTCGCGCGTCGCATACCGGCCAACGCGGACGCGGTACGGCTTACCGTCGCCGACGACGCGCGCTTCATAGCCACGTCCCGTGAGACGCTTCGCGAGCGTGTCGGCCGGGGCATGGGTCTCGTAGGCTGCGACCTGGACGCTGTACGCGCGCGCTGCTCCCGGCGGCGTCGTGTCGCCCCTTGTGCGCTTCGGTGCTCCACTCGTGTCCGTCGCATTGCCCGCCCCTGGGGCGGCGGGTGGTGCAGCGGCCGCCATCCCGGTGCAGCGCCGCGCGTAGTAGTCGAGTTGGTTCCTGAGCTCCACGTCGCCGGCGCCTACTCCTTCCCGTGCCGCGCTCACCGCGGCGCACCCCGTGGCGACATCACCATCGTCGAAGGCGAGGCGGGCGAGCGTCACGCTCGCCCGCGTCCGGATGGCCCCCGTGGGATGTTCGCGCGTGAGCCGTGCCAGATGCGTCCGCGCGCTAGCCCGATCGCCGCGAGTCATCTCGAGCTGCGCGAGCAGGAGTAGCGCTTCCGGCGCGCGCGGGGAGAGCGGGTATTCTACGCTCAGACGGCGGTAGTCGCGCTCCGCCGCGGCGGCGGTCCGACTCAATCGCGCACGCCAGAACAACGCCTCCGCATATCCCGCCGAGCCTTCTGCCCTGACCGCCAGTACCGAATCGACGATCGCGCGCCCCGCCGAGTCGTGTCCCGCGATGACGAGTTGCTGCGCGCGTGTGAACACAGGCTCGACGGCCTGTGCACCAACACGCGCCGCCCCGAGCAACGTCAACGACGCCAGCGCCACGAGGGCGGGCAGTGGGATGACAACGGCGCGATGCATCGATGACAGCGTGGGTTCGGACTCGGGACGTGGGCAGGAGAAGATAACGGGTGTGAGCGCCCCTTACGCTGCGGCGCGACGTGCAGCCCCGCACAGCGTGAGAACGAGTGACGCAATCATCTGTTCGTCCGAGGATAGCCGGCTTTCCTTCGCCGCGAAGTCGGCAGCGAGGAGCGCGTCCAGGGCCGCTTCGAGCTCCGCCGTGGTCCAGTTCGGCACGGCCCGGCTCCACGCACTGACCGCTTCGCCCCACGGCCGGCCGGTCATGGCACTGCCGTTCTCCTTGAGGAGCGCAAACAGTTCGCGCTCGATTCCCACCGCTGGAAATCCACGATCGCGCGCGGCGCGCGCCCAGGCGAGTGCAAGTGTCTGCGTCGTCAGCGCCATGACGATCGAGACAGCAGTCGTCTTCGGCTGTGCGAGCACATGATCGACCATGGCCAGCGCGCCAGGCGCGTCGTGCGCGAGCACGCGGTCGAGCAGGTCGCCTAACGTCTCTCCGCGCCGAACGCCGACGACGGCGCCGACTGCATCCTCGTCGATCGGCGCACCGTTCGCGTAGCTCGCGAGCTTGTCCAGCTCCTGCGCGAGCTGTGGGAGATCGTTGCCGACCGCGCTGATGAGCAGATCGACTGCGCCCGACGTGATCGTCGCCCGGTGCGCAGTCGTGGCCTGGTGAACCACCCACTTCGGGACCTGATCACCACGGAGTGGCGCGAATTCGACTGCTGCAGCCCTTGCCATGAGCGCGACGTCTTCCTTGGTCCCCGCCGGCGCGATCAGCAGCAGCAGAATGTCGGGCGACGGGTTCTCCAGGTACCGGTCGAGCGCGGCACGCGCATCCTTCTTCGACGCGTTCACCTCGCGGATGACGACAACCCGCCGCTCTGCCATCATCGGCGGCGTCGCGAGCAACGACGCTACCGATTCGGCATCGATGCTGCCACCACGCCGCACATCGAGATTGAAGTCGCGCGTCGCGGGATCGACCGCGGAATCCACCAGCTCGCGCGTCTTCTCGTCTTTCCGGTACTCGTCGTCGCCGTAGAAGTAGTACGCGCGCGCGAACGACCGTTCGTCGATTGCCCTGCGCAGATCCTTGTGAGCGTTCGCCGCGGCCATGGGCCCTAATATAGGGACCCTACCGCCCCCAGCTTGCCCGGGTGACTTGGACCTGCGCGAACCGGCGTGGGGCCTGCTGGGCGAAGTACACCATCGGCCACATAGGCATCCCGGCCGACACCGATGCCACGAGCGCCTCGTGCGCAACGGCAGGTGGCGGAAGCGCAGGCTCCGTCGCCACAACTGGAGCGAGCGACAGGTCGCCGCGCGGGGCCGTCCAGTTGAGGGATGTGGCGGTCACGTAGCCTATCGCCACGAGTCCTGCGGCAACGCCCATGAATGCCCCGATCCCCGGCCCGCGAGCTCCGATTACCGGGCGCGCGGCTGCGGCCAGGTCGGAGTCGATGCGCGCCCGGAGTCGGGCGTAAAAGTCCGGCGACGGCTCGATGGCCGGCAGGTTTCTGACGACGAGTAGCGCTCGCCGCACCTTTGCGTCGTGCGCGGCACACCGCTCACACTCGAGCAGATGCCGCTGCATCGCGACGACATCCTCTCCTGGAAGGAGGTCATCGACGAACGCGACGTGTTGTTTGCGAAAGCTGCGACAGTCCATCGGCGGCGAGATCCCCACGAAACGTCCGCGTTACGGTACACGCCCCCACGGGCGGGGTTCCAGGATACGGACCGGGTTCCTCGTGCGGAAGGCCTGCGAACTGGAACAAAACACCCCCGGGAAGCCACCGATGGGCGTCCCGGGGGTGTTCGATTCCCGATTCCCGATGTCAGTCCAGCGCCGGGGCGATGATCTCGGCAAACGAATTCCGCGCCCGATTTAGCCGCGACTTCACCGTTCCCAGGTTGCAGGACGTGATCTCTGCAATCTCCTCGTACGACTTCCCCTCGAGCTCGCGCAGGATGAACACCTGCTTGTGATGCTCCGGCAACCGCTCGACCGATTCCTCGACCAGTTCGCGCAGATGACGCTTCCGGTAGAGGTCGTCCGGCCGCGAGTTGCTATCCTCGAACTGAAGGGGCCGCTCCTCATCCTGCCAGTTCTTCTTGATCGTCTGAAACAGCACCAACGGGTTCCGCGACCGGTTCCTGAGCTCGTTCTTCGCCAGGTTCGACGCGATCGTGTAGATCCAAGTCGAGAACTTCTTCGACCGGTCGAACCGGTGAAGGTGCCGATGCACCCGGATGAAAACCTCCTGTACGAGGTCTTCCGCCTTCTCCCGATCACCAATCGTGCGATACACGAAGTTCAACAGCCGAGTCTGGTAGCGCTCGACCAATTCCTGAAACGCCCGCTCCTCGCCGCCGAGAAACGCAGTTACTACCGCCGAGTCGTCCAGCGTGCGCAGCTTTTCTCTGACAGCCGCTCCAGGCAGCGATACCGCTCGCTTGATTGCGACGTCAGTCATGGTTCACTCCGTAGGAAAACTTCGAGGACGTATTCGCGATTCTGACCAGAACTGGATTCGATTGCGCACCTCCAGCTGTCTTCGGTCCCGTAGTAAAGCACGCGGTGTGCCCCACACAACCCGCTCCGAGTACAGTTTGCAACCCATTCACAAACAAAGACTTATCCTGACACTGGCGACGCCTGGGCGTTGAGTCAGCGCCTCACTAGTGTCCACTAATGGCGACGCTCAGGAGGACACTTTTTGCACACATCCAGCGGCGTTTGCACACCGAACTCATCAATTGGCTAACGTCCGGCCCTGAATCCGGCGGCGTACAACAACCCTACGATGGTCTTCGCGTCTTGGATCGCGCCGCCTTCCACGAGCTCGAGCGCCCGCGACAACGGCATCGTCTCGAGCTCGATGAACTCGTCCGCCTCGCGAGCCAGCTCACCCCGGGTCAGGCCCACCGCCATGAACAAGTAGATCCTTTCGTCGGTGAAGCCCGGCGTCGTGTAGATCGTGGTTAAGTGTTCGACACGCTCAGCATCACAACCCGTTTCCTCGCGCAGCTCACGCCGAGCACACCCGACCGGTTCCTCGCCCGTATCCAGCCGACCCGCCGGGATCTCGTAGACGAACCCCTCAGCCGCATACCGGTACTGGCGGATGAGAAGCACCTGCGGGTCGTCCCCGGTCGGGTCACTCAGGAACGGCACCACAGCGCTGGCACCGGAGTGACGGATCATCTCCAGCTCACCAATCGTTCCGTTCGGAAAACGGACCGTGTCGATGTCCAGATTGATCACGCGGCCCGTGTAGACACGTTTCGACGCTATCCGTGGACTGTCGTTCACTGGCTGAGCTCCCGTCTGACTTGGTAGTTCCTGTGTGGCGGACGCCCCGAGTTCGCTCCGCATCGCGGCCGATGTCCCGGTCCGGCGCTCTGGATGATTGTCTGCGGTTGTGGGGATGATAGCACACGCTGAATGCTTGCTCGTTGCTCTCAGGCAGCGATCAACACGAGCAGTCAGCGATCAGTCCGACCGTGGCAGTGCGGCTGGCACCTCTGCCCGTTAGGTGGTGGTGAGCCAGCGAGCACTCGACTCTGGCGTCAGGGCAGCGGATTGCCTTCCGCGTCGTAGACCTGTACGGGTCCAAGCCCCAGTTGCGCCACCGGCTCGCGCACTGCAGCCGCGTCACCCACCGCAACGATCTGCAGCTGCTCAGGGCGTACGTGCGCCCGTGCCGCGCGGAGCACATCGGCGGCGCTCACCGACCGGATGTTCGCCCGATATCGGTCGAAGTAGTCATCCGGCAGCCCGTACGATACCAGGCTTGCTAGCGCGCTGGCGATTGCGCTCGTCGACTCGAAGCGGATCGGGAATACGCCATCCAAGTAGCTCGTGGCCAGCGACATCTCGGCGTCGCTGACCTCAGCCTCACGCATGCGCTCGATCTCGACCAGGATCTCGCGGAGTGCGGCGTCGGTGACATCACTCCGCACTGCCGTCGATACCGCGAACGGCCCCGCGCCACGTCGCCAGTCGAACGAGGAGAACGCCCCGTAGGTGAACGCGTTCGCCTCCCGCAGGTTCAGATTGATGCGCGACGAGAACAGACCACCGAGGATCGCGTTCATCACCACGATGGCGAAGTAGTCGGGGTGCAGTCGCGGCACCCCGACGTGCCCGACACGCAGCTCCGATTGTGGGGCATCTGCTTTCGCCACGAGGTGCACCGCACGACTGGAGCGTGCCGGCTGATCGGACACGAGCACCGGCGGGACGGCGGGGCCACTCCAGGACGCGAACGCCTCGGACGCAACGGCGCGCGCCGACTCCCGCGTGATATCGCCGACCATGATTAGCGTCGTCGCGCTCGGCGTGTACCGACTCTGGTAGAATGCGCGAACGGCCTCTCGACTCAGCGCGTCAACAGTCGCCTCCGAACCGCCATCCGGCAGTGCGTACCTCGAATCGGGCGCGTAGGTGAATCGATCGAACATGTCGTCCGCGAGCCCACGTGGCTCAGCGCGCTGTTGCAAGAGATCCGCGAGCCGTTCCTGCCGTATGCGTTCGACCTCCCGGTCAGGGAACGCCGGTTCGTGCAACACTTCCGCCAGCAGCGCCATCGCCGCGGGCAGCCGCGAGGTCATCACGGTCACGCGGACCGTCGCGCTGTCCCAGTCGGCACTCGCGTCCAGCGCTGTACCCAGCCCTTCGAACCGCTCGGCGAGCGCGGCTCCATCGTTATGCACCGTTCCTTCGGCGAGTGAGCGTGCGGTCAGTAGCGCGACACCTTCCTGTCCGCGCGGATCTGCCGCGGCACCCGCGTCCACCAGGGCGAGTGTCGTGACGATGGGGAGCTTGGGAACGGGCGCGACGACGATTGAGAGCCCATTCGGAAGCGTTAGGCGCTCGAAGTCGGGGAAGTTGTACGCGCGGCTCGGCCCCGGGAGCGGCCGCGGCGGAGCGGCGATCCCGGTCACGTGGTCATCGCCGCCAGGTCGGCGGCGGAGACTGCTTCTGCCTCGTCCTCTCGCGGGACGTACACGAGGCTCGCGCGGTTGTCGGGGCCGAGGCGTTCCTGCACGAATGCGTTCACGTCTGCGGCCTGAACGCGTTGGTACCGATCGACCTGCTCGTTGACGAGTTCCGGGTTACCGAAGTACGTGGCGAACATCGACAGCTTGTCCGCTCGCTCGCCAGCTGCCTGCATCGATGCGACGAAGTCCGTTTCGATCAGCGCCACGGCGCGGTCGACTTCGGCTTGTGTGACTCCGCGCATCCGCAGCATATCGACCTCTTGCACCACCTCACGCTCGAGCGTGTCGGGGTCGACTCCAGGGCGTGCCGTTACGTCGATGACGAGGAGGTCGCTTCCTTTCGGCAGGTCGAACGTGAATGCGGTCGCCTCGGCCGCAATCTGGCGCTCGCGAACAAGCGCGCGATGCAGGCGACTCCCGCGCCGCAATCCGAGGATCGCGCCGGCCACGCTGGCTGCGTAATACGCATCGCTGCCGAACACCGGAGACCGGAACGCCAAGTAAAGCCGCGGCAGCATGACCGCGTCGGGAACGACCTCGCGTCGCCAATCTCCGAACGTTGGTGGAACCTCCATCGGGCGCAGCGGCGGTCGGCTGGTGCCGCGCGCGATGGGCCCGTAGTACTCCTGCACGAGGCGCCGCGCTTCCACCGGGTCGAAGTCACCGGCGATCGAAAGTACGGCGTTGTCCGGCGTGTAGTAGGTGGCGAAGAACTGCGCGACATCATCCAGGCTCGCCGCGGTCAGATCTTCCATCGAGCCGATCAACGAGTGGTGAAACGGATGGTGTGCCGGAAACGCGAGCGCTGGCAGCTTCTCCCACCACGTACCATACGGCTGATTGTCGACGGACCACCGGCGTTCGTTCTTCACGACGTCACGCTGGGTATCCAGCTTCTGCTGCGTCATCGCCGGGAGGAGGCGCCCCATCCGGTCGGCCTCGAGCCACAGCGCCAGGGCGAGCTGATTCGACGGGACCGTCTCGAAGTAGTTCGTCCGATCGAGCCACGTTGATCCGTTCAGCGTCCCACCAGCTCGCTGCACGAGCTCGAAGTGCTCGTTGGCAGCGACGTTTTCCGATCCTTGGAAGAGCATGTGCTCGAACAGGTGCGCGAATCCCGTGCGCCCTTCGCGCTCGTTCGCTGAGCCGACGTGATACCACACGTTCACCGCGACGATGGGCGCCGTGTGGTCCTCAGAGAGCGTGACAAACAGCCCGTTCGGCAATCGAAAAGTGTCGATCGGCAGACGCATGGGCGTAAATTGCACCTCACCATCTGGCAGAGGAACCCCGATTCGTGCAGGCTCGACCGCGGTGTTGTTGACGCTGGCGATCGTCGCGCTCGGCGTGTTCCTGTTCATGGTGCTGATGGTTGCCACCGTGTGGTGGCGACAGGAGCGTATCGCGTACCAACCGCCGCCTGAAAACCCGGCACCGCCAGGGTCTGTCCGACGAACGAGCTTCATCGCGTCCGACGGCCAGCCACTCTATGCGTATATCGTGGACCCGCCGTCATCTGCGAGCTCCACCCTCGGCGTATTGCT